>OFFK01002546.1_pt1 | contig 10957 bp, 14 predicted proteins | sample 1521361 | NCBI WGS metagenome assembly OFFK01 (sample SAMEA3504096, study PRJEB24116) | mouse gut metagenome | biome: mouse gut; feature: mouse-associated habitat; material: faeces | place: Denmark | collected 2011
TGGTCGTGCTTCCATTATAACACTTGAGGCTATGCCTTCTTTTTTGTCATTTTTCAGATTTGCTCATTTATAGTTACCATATCTATTCCCCTTCTATCGCAAATGTATGAAGAATATGGGATGCAATCATTTACGCCAAAAATTACAAACCTCAGTCAGGAAAAGTTAGCCTGCGACAGACCAAGGCGATCCAAAAGCTGATTCAGATTATCCCCAAGCTCCATCAGAATTTGTTGTTTGAGAGCTTCTGACTTATAGGTCCAATTGTCCTTACGGTCCTCGTAACAGTTTTGAATCAGCTGAGTCCAATTGATAGTGGTATTCTCCCCTACCCCTATCATCGCATTGATCCGAATAGGATTATCTCGGTGAAGGCTACCGTACTGGCCCTCAGTCCGTTTGACCATCTCATTCTGAATTTGTCTGATTGCGTCCCATCCACCGCCTCCGTCCAAATCCAAATTTATCATCTCCCAGAGCATCCCACATCGATCAGCCAGTGTCCCTGTATTATATTTCTCGTTGAGCTTCTCCATAATCTCACTATCGGAAAGCCCCTCATATCCATAGGTATACCGTTTCCATTCTTTTCGCCCCTCTTTGTCACTGGCAGAAGGATATTCTGACACTCTTTCTCCTTTGGCCTCCACAAATTGCTGATTATACTCATCTAGGACTTTTGTATAAATAGAGCTTTCTCCTGCACAATTGTAGAAACCACCAGCCATTGCTCCAAAATTAGGGAAAGCATTCATGAAACGCTTACGAATCAGTAAAGAGATATCTTTTTCGGTCATGCTATTGTAGTCTGTGTTTTTGTGAAGTTTCCGTAGTTCGTTCAGCCGCTGTTCATAGCTTAATGCAGAAAGGGATACTGTATCCTGAGACTGGGAAGATAGCCTTGTAGTTTCAAACCGGAGAAGAAAATCAGTCGATTTGGTTTTCGATATAACCAGTGTGTTACAAAAAAAGGACCATCCAGAAGAAGCTATATTCCCAACATCCATCTTCATCACCACCTTTATGTAATGTGCCTACTTGCTAAAGCATTCAAAATCAAGTAAATTGCTTAGGGCCGACCAATAACGTTGTTGCATTGACCGACCCCATACATACATCCAGGATTTAACTATCTGTTGAGAATTTCACTGTAACCATTCTGACATAGGTATTCATAGGAGCAATTCTGGACCGTGCGGTAGAAACAAGCGTAACCTGCGGCAAAGAGGTATCTTTCATGGTAATGATTTCGTCAAACTTATAGCCAACAGCATCCCCATAGGCATTGCGGACAAAGTCATAGGGAGTTCCGCTTCCACCGATGGAATAGAGTTTGTCGTTGTCATCAAACCCGGTACGTCCATTACCATACTTATAGATGGTAAATGTCAGCGGTTGATCTGCGCAATATGCGTACTTTGTAGTAAGAGCAATCGAAGCAACGCCTCCTTGTTTTGGAAACGTCTCAGTGATGGACCTGTAATCATCCTCACCAAATTTCACTACTCCGGTCACCTTCACAATATCGTACTGTGACAAGCCCGGGTTGCGGGGTTCAGCCGCAGAAACCATAGCTGTCATCGTGAACAGCATAATCATCGCCAGGAAAATGTTTGCACAGCGTTTCATAAAATTTCCTCCTGTTATTTCATTTGGATTAGATGGCTTGCATCCTCTTAATGATATTGAGCAAGGTTTTTATTGTCTCCGTATTTTGATAACCGTTTTCTTCAAACACCGTTCCTTGAGACTGCTGTGCCAGCAAACTTTCTAGCCAGCGAACAAGATCACCATCTGCATCTTCCAGGGACTGAAGTAGTTCGTTATCTGAACCGTCTGCCGCCGTAGCATAGCATGAACCACACCCAACCCCGGATACAAAGGCATCAGGACTGATATCTAGGATTCTCCACCCCTTATACCCCAATCTCATCGAATCAAATCGTGTCAGGGCACCTTTCTCCACTAAATCCTCCAGAAATGTATCGTACTGATCCTGTGTCATATTACGCAGATTGTACTTCCTGGCAAATTCAGCAATCTCCTGATCGGAAAGCTTTGTTTTAGCAGATGCATCTGTTTCATATGTGTCGCAATCCTGTGGCTGCGATGCAGCGCTTTTGCTGGCATCATATTGATCTTTTAAAATATCGTCAAAATTTTTGGCATGCCAAGAGCCATCTGCTCGTTTTACAAGATTCAGTGTTGTATTGTATGGCACCCCATTGCGAAACCCTATAGCATTTAAATTGATTTCCACGTGTTCACTTCACTTCCCTGATACTACATTAAGTGTGATCTATGCGTTAATCGCACATGTCCTGTTCTACTGTGCAAGTGTCAACTGTATACCAGCGACCGGCCCGTTCCTCCTGAAATCTTGAGAACAATCTTGCACTTTTCAGCTCCACGAACGCCGGTTACTCTGGCACTGGCAATAGCTTTCCCATCTTCGAATACCAGATTGCATCCGGCACTCTCAATATTCGTCATCCGGGCTACGCCATCAGCGGCTGCCAGACATGGGACAGATAACATGAACATGAAGATAAAGGAAATTACCAAGCAAGAAGTCCTTTTGGCAAACTTTCTCAACATAATGAATCACCTCCTTCCTGTCACAAATACAGTAACGAAGAAGGAGGCGATTCGGGGACACTATTTTTCAAAATTTTTATTTTTTAGTAAAGTGGATTCCATTTGCTACCTTGAAAATCTCCTCTGGGGAGAAGTCGCCAGATACCAGCATAACAGAAACGGCATCTTCCCACATCAAAGTTGTATGATCTCCCTTCACAATAAGTGTTGCCTCATATCCATTGAGGTCAACTGTTGCCACCTCTGCATTTTCCGTATCCAAAATCAAAGTGGACCATTTGTTGTCTATTATAATGTTCCGTTCAATGCTAATCCTTCGTCCTTCCATATCTTCAAAATAAACAAATTGATAATGGGTTTCCGGATCATTCTCTCGGTATATCTCTGACATACCATCTGGGAGGTATTCAAACATTAACTCTCCCAATTCAGGCACATCTGTATCTGGGGTAGAAAAGGTAAAGCGTGTCAAATCCTCAAATATCTCAGTAATGACCTCAATAAACCTCTCACGATAAGCTTCTACGCACATAAGGCACGAAAAACTTACCGTTAATATTACAAGGGCAACTACCGCAACACGCTTTGACGCAGAAATAAACCCATTTCGCCAAGGGGTGCGTCGCTGGGCCTGTATCAGTTTCTTCATCTGCTTCTCAAACTTTTTTGAGAATACGTGTTCTGGCAGTTCATCTTCTGTAGGAAGGAGACTCAGCCATAACTCTTCAGCTTTTGAAACGGACTCATATAGCATTTCTTCGGTGATCTTCAAAGGCTATCCCTCCTCCCGTGACATTGATTCTTCTAATTTCCTTCTTGCCCGCTGAATGGTCTTTTTTACGTTTTCTTTTGTCATAGAAAAACCCCTATACACTGGCCGATGTTGAGAAGGAGGATGATGATTGATGGCACAATCTATAAATATTGCTGTCAGGTGCCCGGAATGTAAGTGGCGTGTGATGGACAAGGTGTCGCCCACCACGGGAAAAATTGAAATTAAGTGCCCTCATTGTCATAAGATTGTGGCGGTTGATCTGGCCCTGCGCCGGAGGGCATCATGCTGGCGGGTCGGTTAGCTTCAAATATTACATAGGAAGGCATCTATTCTTGACAGTGAAAAGCGGGCCTACTCCGTAGACGATATTATGGCTATCCTGGATATTAGCCGTTCGTCCGCTTATATCCTTATCAAGAAAAATCTCTTTCGGAGCGTCAAGATCGGGAACCAGCTCCGTATCTCCAAAGCCAGCTTTGATGAATGGCTGGACAAGGGGTAATTGTCAACTGTACGATTTCAAATCAGTTAGCAAAATCGCATAGTTGAGTACAACGAACCTTCCCACTACAATGTAGCCAGAAATTGAACATCAGATCGACACCGGCGTGTTCATTCCGCCCAGCGCCGACACGCTGTCCGACTTCCTGAACGAGTATGTGTCTCTATATGGTGTCAGCACATGGGCACCCTCTACCTTCGATGGTCATAAGGCTTTAATAGACAATTACATCAAACCCATTATCGGGGAAGTAAAACTTAATGATATCAGTCCCAGGATGATGACTAAGTTTTATAAAGATCTCCAAACTGTGAAAGCGGTTCCCCGGTACGGACATCCCGAGGGTGAACTTATCTCTCCAAACACGATACGGGAGATACACAAACTTTTGCGGAATGCCTTTAATCAGGCAGTAAAGTGGGAATTGATGGCAAGAAACCCAGTACAGAACGCCACAGTCCCCAAGGCCGAGAAGCATGAGCGGGACATTTGGGACGCTCAGACGCTTTTGAAAGCGTTATCCCTTTGTGATGACCCGTTTCTCTCCTTGGCAATCAATCTGGCCTTTGCCTGTTCCCTGCGGATGGGGGAGTTACTGGGCCTCACATGGAGCTGTGTAGATATTAGCCAGGACAGCATAGAACATAACAGCGCCTATATCTACATCGACAAGGAGCTTCAGCGAATTTCCAGGGAATCGCTGGCCCAAATCGGAGAAAAGGGTATCATGTTTAAATTCCCCACAGCGCGGGGGTGCAACTCCACCGTGTTGGCCTTGAAAGAGCCGAAAACAAGGACAAGTGTGCGGAAGGTGTTCCTGCCCAAGGCGGTGGCTGAAATGCTGGTAGAGCGCAAGAAAACGGTTGACGAGCTGAAAGAATTGTTGGGGGATGAATATAGGGATTATGACCTTGTATTCGCCAGTACACAGGGGACACCCACAGAAGCAAACCATCTCACTCGTGCTTTTAATAAACTTATTAAGGATAATGACCTTCCCAAAGTCGTCTTTCACAGTCTCCGGCACACCAGCACGACCTATAAGCTCAAACTCAGCGGCGGCGATATTAAAGCCGTCCAAGGCGACACCGGCCACGCACAGGCCACGATGGTCACAGAACGGTATGCCCACATTCTGGACGATGACCGCCGTGTAAACGCCGCAAGGTTCCAGAAAGAGTTTTATGGGGGCGGTGGTACAGCAGGAACCACAGCGGCAGGCAGTCCCCCCAGGGAACAGCAGACCCCGACATCCGACCCGCTTCAAAACCTTGACGCAGCGGCCAAACAGCAGTTGCTTCTCAAACTTCTTGCGGAATCCCCGGATATGGCGGCGCTGTTGACAGCTCTCGCCGGTAGAAACGCATAAATGCCAACGGGCAGGAATGATAACCATTCCTGTCCGTTTTTCTATACATAGAAACATCAGTCTGTGCCGCTTGCCTGATATTGATTTCTATGGTAAAATAGCATTAACTTTTACTGATTGCATGGAAAGGAGGTTCCCATGAGCGATATTTATAGTCTGCGCCTTTACGATACCGAGCTGATACGTTTCTCTTTGGAGAAGCGAGGACTGGACGGCCTTGTTGCCGAGATCATCTCCGTGCAGGACGAATACGCTCCGCTTATGCCTCTGGACTTAGAGCGGACCAGCGAGGGGATCATCCGCTGGCTCGGCAGAAGGGTCATTCCCAAAAACCGCACCTTTGTAGATCAGATACTCAAAACTTTGAATTTGAGCCGCAACGACACCAAGGGGATCATTGACGTTTGCAAGGGCCTGTCTTTGAACGACAGCTATTGGGTCGTCCCGGAGGGCTTTGAGGGGACGTTTGAAGCATATAACCTCTATGAGAACCGCTTTTCTGAAATTCTGGCGCTGGTGGCCTACACCGGCGTGGGCCGGAGCCATGAGGCGTTTACTACCTCCCCCGAGTTGACTACCAGCGGTATGCTTCCCAAAGCATGGCGGCTGATTGAGGGCGATGGCATCTATCTTTACAAGGGTGGAACAAGCGGTGCTTCCAATAGTGGGCGGGAGCCATACTGTGAAGCCTACGCTTCTCAGATCGCCGCTGTCATGGGCCTTAATGCGGTGCATTATGACCTGGAAAACTGGAAGGGCATCACCGCCTCCAAATGCCGGCTGTTTACCGACATCGACACAGCCTTCATTCCCATTGGACGCATGGTGCAGACTGGCGGCATCCAGGCTTGCCTTGACTACTATGATACCTTGGGCGTGGAGTTTGGAGAGCAGCTGCGGAGTATGCTGGTATTTGACGCGCTGATTTATAACGAGGACAGACACTTTGGAAACTTTGGCCTGCTGCGGAACAACCACACCGGACAGATTATCGCCCCAGCCCCCATTTTTGACAATGGCTTGTCCCTGATGGCCCTTGCGGGCAAGGATGACCTTGACAGTTTTTCTCACTTTGAAGCCTATGCAAAAATGCGGACAAATCCCTATCAGGTGTCCTACGAGGACATCTGCCATGCGGTGATGGGGCCGGTTCAGAAGGCCCAGCTTCGCCATATGATCGGCTTCAAATTCCACCGCTATCCTGCCGGAACGGTCACGGACACCCACCTGGACTATCTGGAAAAACGGTTGGAAAATCGTGTTCAGGAACTTTTGAACATCCCCTCCCGGAAACAACAAAAAGGCGGCAGAGAACAGGGTACACGATAGAACAAAGCTGCTTTTTGAATCTGAGCGCAGCAAAATAGTTTCTCATATCAATGGCTATCTTTTCGATGCACCAGATATGTTCATCAATTCCAGAGGCGGTGCTTTGCACGGGTATCCACCTATCGTGCAAGGTAACAAACCTTGGGATGGTGGGTATTTAATACTATCAGCCGAAGAACGCAACGAGTTTTTAACTAAACATCCTGAAAGCGAAAAATATATAAAGCCTTTCATCGGCTCTTATGAGTTTATCAATGGCAAGGAACGATACTGTTTATGGCTAAAAGGCATTTCACCTACTGAGTATAGGGGAATCCCTGAAGTGATGGAACGGCTAAAAGGAGTTGCAGATACTCGACGTAAAACAAAAACAGTTGCAGTTCAAACACAAGCTGAACCCCCATGCTTTTTTCACAAATTCGTCAGCCTGATTCAAATTATTTGGCAATTCCAGAAGTATCTTCTGAAAAGCGGCGGTATATTCCAATTGGATTCATGACACCAAACATTATTGCAAGCAACAAACTTTATTTAGTACCAAGGGCTGATTTGTATATGCTTGGTGTTATGATTTCAAATGTTCACATGGCTTGGATGCGGGCCGTTTACGGACGGTTGAAAAGTGATTATAGTTACTCTCCAGCCATCTACAACAACTTCCTATGGCCTGCGCCTACGGACGGGCAAAAAGCAAAAATCGAACAGACCGCCCAGGCCATCCTGGACGTCCGCACCCTCTACCTGGACCGCTCCCTTGCTGACCTCTACGATGAAATCGCCATGCCCCCGGAACTGCGCAAGGCCCACCAGCAGAATGACCGGGCCGTCATGCATGCGTATGGGTTCGATGTGGCCACTACCACCGAGACGAGCTGCGTGGCGGAACTGATGAGGATGTATCAAAGATTGGTGGAGGAATTGTAATGGATAATATTGAATTGTCAATAAAAGCATACATGCAAGCCAGGAAAAGACTGCAACACGGTTATGAAAAATATATTATGCTCTGTAAGAATGCAAGGCCGAATACAGTAATGCTTCTTGAAAGCGTTGAACCCTTTGCTGCACTGAATGAAGCAATTTATTGGGGAATTTCACTCTATGAGCGGAAAATAAAGCACCCGGATGATTTCATGTCAGGTATAAAGTATATTAGCAATACTATGAAACATTGTGAAAAAGGATTTCCTGTGTTTTCATTTTGTCCTCCGGCTGTCAAAATATCAGTTAAAGCGTATGATACCCCAAATGGGCCAGTTATTGAGGATGCTTTTTTAGAGCCTGACTTAATCTTTGGGAACTTAGATGAAGTTCCCAAAGGCAGGGGTAAGAATCCACAACGAGAAAAGTATATACAGAATATCCAAGGAAAATCTATCCCTGATATTATGAATAAACTTGACCAATTATTGATGGAACTATACCCATACCCTCAATATTCATTTAATTAGGCCCTACTTTGCAACCCCCGCAAAAAAGTGACCACAGCCAGGAGACAAAAGAGTGCAAGAGCCGTAGCGACTTGGACAGATTAGTGATTACCGCTTCCCTTAGCTACCCTCACCGATGCGCAGAAAGCCAAAATTGAGCAGACCGCCCAGGCCATCCTGGACGCCCACGCCCTCTACCTGAATTGCTCCTTTGCTGACCTCTACGACGAGATCACCATGCCCCTGGAACTGCGCAAGGCCCACCAGCAGAACGATAGAGCCGTTATACAGGCGTATGGGTTCAATGTGGCAACGACTACTGAGACAAGCTGCGTGGCAGATCTGATGCGGAGGTATCAGGCAATTAACCAAAAAGCAGGTGATACATAATAATGGAGAAAAAGGTGATAGAACATGCCCCTGTTGCATTTCCGTATAATGACTATGTTCAAAGCGCTAATACGTTGTTTCACTTTATGAGCAAAAGTGAACACTTGGAATGGATTTTGAAAAATAGAGCTATTGCACCTCGATACTGTGTTGAAGATATGGCATATTTGAATATCGTGACTGAAGATATTTCATTTCAGAAGATTGCTGTGCTACAGAAATGTTTCTGCGATATTCCATTCCATAAATTAACTGATACATTTGAGCTTGATATAGTTGGGGATTCCGCTGAGATGTTAAGTGATGCCGAAAAATTGGATTTGGCGAAACGGAATACTCATCCTGATTGTTATGGGAAATATGCAATTGCTTTTTCAAAAAAATGGGGCGAGAACCATCATTTACAGCCAGTTCAATATATCAACACAGATTCTGCATATGCAACAGAGTTTTCAAAATTGTTTTCGAGTTTATGGAGCGCAGAACAACTTCCTAACGATTATGCAGATGATATTCTCAACCGTCTTTCATTCATGAAACCACTGCGTGGAACAATGAGCAGGTCTTATAATCGAACAAATGGTGAGACCATCTGGGTTGAATTACAAAAAAATTTTCATGACGAACGTGAATGGCGGTATGTTCCTGACATCGAGGCCGTAACCGCAACTCAAATTGAACGCGTTATTGCAAATCCTTATATAATACCTCTCATTGAAGAAATAAACAAAACTCTCATGACGCAAAATTATCAGCGTCTTTGGCTGGAGTATGATTATGATGAAATCCGATACATTATTGTCCCAGATGCACAAGGTCGGCTCGATTTTATAGATACTATTTTGCAAATCCCGGACTGTCACTTTTCTTGTAAAGACAATGCTATCAGAAGCAAATACGTTCTAATCAGCAAAATTCTGGTGTTAAATGAGATAAAGAAGGACTGGTAAAATGTCAAATAAACTTAAAGACGTATTTTCTAAAAAGATGTTTGAGATGGGACTAAATTTGCAATTCCGAGATTTTGAAAGTAAAGCTGAATTTGAAAAAGCTATGGAAAGCGTTTTTGAGGAAGGACGACCTATTGAAATAACTGGAGTGTCAGCGATAAATACAAGCATCAAAGCTGGCGATATGGTTTATCCGCATACGATTGATGGAAGCATTGAAAAAGTCGTCTTGTATCCTTATAATGAACGCATAAAAAAAGAACTGGACACAGAATACGGAAAAAGGACTATTTACTTTAGAAAAGGTCAAACTAAAAGTGAAATTTTTATAGAAACAGGAGAAGATAAAGCAATTTTTTTAAGGTTGGCTTTTGCTAAGAAGGGCCACACCGCAAACTTCACATACAGAATGCAATTCAATAAAGCCACTCAAATTAAAAGTATTGCCGAAGATCTATGTACAGCAATAAGCATTATAAGCTCTTGGTTCAAAGGAGGCCGTCATTTAGCAGTATCCAAGGACAAAAATGGTTTAGAAAGCATCAGAACATCATTTCAAAAAACATTTTCCTTTTTTGATAAATTGGCTGCAATTGAGCAAGAACTTCAATTGTCGTTTGACCCGGCCCAGATAGATAGCATTGATAACCACGTTACTGAAGTCGAAGAATTATACTTGCTTTTAGTTAGGAAAATTCCTATACGCTTAAACGCAAAGCTTACGTCCATTGAGTCTACTGGAATTACTTTAGAACAACCCCTGCAAGATTTGAAGATAGGTGCACAAATCGCCATTAATTATTCTGACAAAAGCGTATACTCCCTTTTCGGACAAAGCATATCGGTATATACGGCTAATTTTTTATTTAATGCTGTGGTTCAAGAAATTCTAACTGAAAATAATGATGCCACAAAAATACTGTACGGAGATGTCGATAGCCGGCCTATGTACATCTCTTACACAGGATTTAAGACTGAAAAAGAAGCCGAGATTGAACGGCAAGCAATACTGGAAAAAAGCGAAATTTATAAAAACGCTATTACAGTTTCAGAACACCTAAAAGATGACTTTTCCAGTATAGACAAATGATATGTTTATCAATAGCAACGCCAGGGAGTGCAGTTTGTGCTATGCCCCCTGGCGCTTATCGTATCAGGCGTAAATCAATTCACTGCGAATGATTTCTAATGCTCGATTTCGGATATTGTTCATTCGCTTAACCCATTTTATCTGATTTTCAACCTTGAAATGTTCTGTGATACACTCTTGTTCTGCCAGTCGTTTAACCAACTGAAAAAAACATGGCTTCTGCCTGGGTATCAGCCTCAGTCAAATGATCGTCCAACTTGCCATTGAGAAGTAGAGCATTCTAGAATGGCCCCCGCTGTGTTTTCAGGTAGTGTCTCCGCCGTTGCCCCCAAATACCAACAGGAACAGTTTTAGGCAAAGACAGATCAGGCAGGAGATAATCGCCCTCCTGATGATAGGTGCCGCCCATTTGCTCAAAAAACGACTTTTCCATGATATAGTCCTCCGATAGATTGATATTCCATGCAATTCAATCACTCTCGACTGACTTTACAAAAGTTTTGGGAGGAACTTCCTTACGAAGT
>OFFK01002552.1_pt1 | contig 10929 bp, 7 predicted proteins | sample 1521361 | NCBI WGS metagenome assembly OFFK01 (sample SAMEA3504096, study PRJEB24116) | mouse gut metagenome | biome: mouse gut; feature: mouse-associated habitat; material: faeces | place: Denmark | collected 2011
GTCAAGCGGCTAAGACACCGCCCTTTCACGGCGGTAACACGGGTTCGATTCCCGTCCGGGTCACCAATATGGAGGCTTAGCTCAGTTGGTTAGAGCGCTTGCTTCACACGCAAGAGGTCACAGATTCGAGTTCTGTAGTCTCCACCAGAAAGCACCTGATTTTGCAAGAAATCAGGTGCTTTTCATTACTTTTTTAGTTATAATCGGTCTGGGTCAAAATCTGGGTCAGGGCGCGACCCAGACCGTGACCCATACGCCGAAAGGACACAATGGAGCGGATAGCATAGGGAGGCTTACCATGGGCGGGTATGAGCGGGCATTGGATTTGTGGCGGAGCAAAAATATTACCACGGACGCTGACCTGGCCGAGGTGCTGAACGCCTTTGGCATTGCCTTTGCCTACCATTCCGGGAAAATTGAGAACGAGAATGTCACCTATCACGACACCCGGGAGATATTCGAGCACGATGGCGTGACCGCCTACACCGGAGACCTGCGGACGCTGTTTGAGATCCGCAACGCCAAGGAAGCCTACGAGATATTCCTATGCGTGTTCCAGGCGAAGCGCGCCTTGGACGAGGCGTTTCTCAAGGAGCTTCAGTTTTGCCTCACCAAAAACACCTATGACGTGAGGCGCTGGCAGTTGGGGGAACGGCCCGGTGAGTACAAGCGTCACGACTATGTGACGGGCTGGGATGAGGTCGGAGCCGCGCCAGAGGATGCAGCGGACGAGGTGCAGGAGCTGCTGGAGGAACTGCGGGATGTGAAGCCAGAGAACGTACTGACCGCGGCGGCGTACTTCCACGCCAAATTTGAGAACATCCACCCCTTTGCGGACGGCAACGGGAGAGTCGGCCGGCTGGCAATGAATTATCTGCTGGTGCTCCATGGGCATCCTCCCATCATCATCCACGAGGAGGACCGTAAGGAGTATTACGCCGCACTGGAGGCGTGGGATACCAGGCAAAAGCTGGTGCTGCTGCGGGAGTTTCTCAAATGGCAGACGGAAAAGACGTGGGAGAAAGCAGATTGTACGCGCGGAGAATCGGAATGGGTAAACATCAGTAGAAGGTATTTTATTTGTTCTACCTTCGTCTTGTTTGATTACCCCACCGGCTGGTGAGGGGGAGGGCCGCCGGCAGATGGTGGGCGGAACACAATGAAGTAGACAGGAGCAGACAGGACAATCTCATCCGCTCCTACTCATTTATTTGTTCTGCTGCTTACAGCATCAGCTAATTAGCGAAAAGGTTTTTTAAATTAGTTGTACCCAAACGTGAAATAATTTGACAAAGGGGGCGGACTATTGCCCACCCCCTTTTCTCCATTAGCGCTATAGACACCGGCAGTCTTTTGTACTAATGGTCAGCTTACTTTTTCTTACCTGCACCAACCCAAAAACGGAAAGCTTTTTTGCCATAATCCTTGGCATAGATGCGCTCACCGCCCCTTGTGGTAGTCCATGTACGGAAAATCTACATAAATGGTTACCTCCTTCACAAGATTTTTATATCATAAACATCTTGCAAGGACAGCGAAAGTGTGCTACATTAATATTGTCATGTACCCCTGTAGGTCGGTCACGCAATCGCCTTATCCCTCAATAAGATGATTGCAAACGGTCCGCGGTCAAGCTTTTGCTTGGCCGCTTTTTTTGCTTTGCGGAAGTTTTCCCAACTGATATTTTGCGGCTTGTAAAGAAACTCCGCATTTTTTTGCTACGTATTCTGGGGATAGTCTTTCTACCTGATTAGCCGGAATCAATAGTTCTGCCGCAAAACACTTAGCCTGCCATTCCGGATCGCAGTAACATGGCACATCGGAAGAAAAACACCTTTGGAGTTTCAATTTGCTGTGCTTAAGCAACAGAAAATGCCCTATTTCATGTGCTAAAGTCATTCTATCCCGACCATTTCCATCACACGCTCCCAAGTAAACTGTTTCCTTAATTCGCATACAATTCTCATCCAAGCTATACTCTGCGTGTATATTTGGTGGCAGCTCATTGTCTTTGACGCACTCAAAGAAAAAATCCTCATTTCCCGGCAGTTCAGATAAGCACTCAAGAAACTCCTCAATAGGAAACCATAAATTCCCTTCAGGTAAGACTGCCTGACGTATAGAAAGCGCATACCTTCGAATATCCAATCTTGATAACGGCTCGCTTCTGTAATTCATGGTGCATCGCTACCCTCCTCACGGTTCTTTTTGCTGAGCAATTTGATAATACGATTAGCTTCGTCATCAGTAAGCGTCCCAAAATCTCTTGCAAATACAAGTGCAGCTTGGCGCTGAGACTGTGTTGAGTTTCTCAAATCCACTTTCAATCCAGTGACAGCTTCCTCGGACAGTTCTTCAAGGAAATCCCGTTCCTTAGCGGTGAGATTGTACATTGATGTAATTTTATCAACCCAACCCGTCGGAACATTTTTTTTGCCCACCTCTACAGAAGATAGAAATGATGGAGTCACCTGGAGTTTTTCTGCCATGTCTTTTAAAATTTCCCCGTGATCAATTCTAATCTTCCGGAGTTCTTTCCCAAAACGTGTGATCAAGCTCCTTTCCTCCTTTCTCCAAGAAGTATAACATATGGAATCCATTTTGTCAACCTATTTTTGGTTGATTTTGTTGCTTGGTTTTTGGTTCTTTTTGAATTGATGAGTTTGGCCTTGGGCAAGTTTTGTCTCCCATGCCCAAGGCCAAATCAGTGCCTTCATTTTTTCCGCTCACATTGCCTGATCAATAACGTTCCCAATGGTGTCTGCCGCCTCCCGCCTCATCCGCTGTGTGGCGTGGGTGTAGGTGTCCAGCGTGAAGCCCGCACTGTAGTGGCCCAGCGTGTTGGAGAGGGGTTTCACATCTACACCGTTCTGTAAGGACAGCGTGGCGAAGGTATGCCCTTATGGCATAATAAGGACAAATCGGAAAACCCTTGCGTTGCAACGGGTTGGCTGGTTTGTCCTTATTCTTTTTCCACTAAAAACGGCCCTCAAACGGGGTCTACGGGAGGGGGTGAAAAACCAAGGCTACACTTAAAGGACAAATTTTTTCAGACTGCAAAGGAGGTTAAAATGGGAGCCTGGGGCATCACTGTAAGGCAAAGTGACGATGGCCTGGACCTGCTGGACACTATCGTAATGGAACAACTGAGAAGGGTGGAGTTTGCTGCTTTCAACGTGTCAGAGGCCATTGCGCTTTTGAATCAAACCATTCAAGAGGAAATTGAGCAGTACAGGCAGAAGCCGCCATCGAAGATTACGGATTTCTATATCAGCGAAACGCTTATGCACAACTTTACCACTGCGGCGATCTTGGTCGCGGAGTGTCTCTACGACTATTAACCGCGCATATATTCTGATGGCAGAGTCTTATCCCAACCACCCGGACCAAGCCCCGGCGGCCACAGCCTTCATCAAAGAGCTGCTGGTTCCCGGCTCCACCAAATAAACAACCACACAACCCCGAAAAGGCAGACCGCAAAAGCGGCCTGCCTTTTCCTTTGCCAAACACGAAAGGAGACAATATGAAACGCAAATTTTCAACCAGGCTAATCTCCATGCTGCTGGTGGTTGCCACGCTGGTTGGCCTGCTGGCCGTCCCAGCCAGCGCAGCCGACACGCTGAACAACAGCGGCAGTGTGAAGATTACCCAGGACGGATTCGGCAATTACCTGAGCAAGAAATCCGGCGGCACCATCGGCGGCGGCTACTGGCAGTACACCAGCAACGACGGCCTGACGGGAAGCGCGTACTGTATCAATTGGGGCCTCACCGGGGTGTCCCCCAGCAAGTCCCTCACTGTCCAGCCCTACAACCGCAGTCCCCAGACCATGGGGGCCTTCGCCAACGGCTACCCCGCCCGGACGCTGGAGCAGTTCAAGCAGCTCCACCAGGACGATGTGCGGGGTATCGCCAGCCTCACCGAGACAGAGTACAAGTACGCCACCCAGGTGGCGGTGTGGGCCACCTGCGGGCAGATCTCCGTCCCCGGCACCGCCTTCACGGCGGGCCGCACCGCCGTGGTGGAGCCCACCGCGGACGCCCAGCAGATCCGCATCTTCGACAGCGTCAAGGGCATCCTGCGGCACGCCGCCCAGTGGACCAAGCACCTCTACACGGGGCTGTACCTCCGGGCCGAGGCGGACCGGGATATTCGGGGCGTGGAGATTATTAACGAGCGCGGCCTTGAGGGAGCCGCACTCAGTGGCAAGGAGGGCATCAAAAAAGAATCCATTAGCGGAAAGGAATATTACACCCGGGTGATGTACGTGGCCTCCGCCACCTCCACCTGGATCGACGGCTACAAGACCAAGGTATACTCCACCGACGCCCCCCAGGGCACCATCTTTGTGGCCGAGAACAATTCCCCCCTGGAGACTGAGACGCAGGGCGGCACCACCTACTACAAGGTAGACACCAGCAAGCAGCACATGGTGGGCTTCAACGCCAACGGCAGCGAGTACCGAGGGGCCTTCAAGGTCTGCATCCCCGTGGATTCAGTCACTGATGTGGGGGCCTTCCACATCAAGGCCACGGGCGGCGTGGCCCAGTACAACCTGTTCCTGGCCAACACCCCCTCCTCCACGGAGCAGTCCTATATCATCTCCGATCCGGGCTATACCACAGTCGGTGCTTCAACTGACTTCAAGTGGAAGAACACACTTACGCTCCCGGACAAAGCCAGCCTCCAGATCGTGAAAACCGGCCCAGGCGGCGGCCCGCTGGAGGGCGCGGAGTTCGAGCTCAAGGGGAACAAGGGCACCACCCTCACCGGCGTCAGTGATCGCAATGGCCAGGTGATCTGGACCGACCTCCCCGCCGATGAGCAGTTCACCCTGACCGAAACCAAGGCACCGGACGGGTGCCAGGTCATTGCCCCCCAGAACGTCACCCTCACCGGGGGCCAGACCACCTACCTCACCGTGCCCAACGACACGGTCCGGGCCTTCACCATCAAAAAGGTGGACGCCCAGAACAAGAGCAGCTTACAGGGCGCGGTGTTCCGTTTTGAGCAGATTGATGGGGACTACGAAACCACCGGCATCACCGGGTTCGATGGAAAGATTACCTTCGAGGGCGAGGCCCTGCCCTACGGCTCCTACCGGGTCACTGAGCAGTCCGCCCCTTCTGGCTATGTGAAGGACACACGGGTGGAAACCATCGAGTGGACCGGCGAGCACGATGTGATGCTCACCTTTGAGAATGTCCGGGAAATTCGGATCATCATCGTGAAAAAGGACGCCCGTACCGGCGTGTCCCTGGCCGGGGCCTCCTTCGATATCTTCGCGGACGGCCAGTACCTCACCTCTGTCACCACCAATGACGCGGGAGAGGCGTATGTCACCGGGATCAAGGCGGAAATGTACATCGAGGCCCGGGAGACAAAGGAACCGGAGCATTATCTCCTGGACCGCACCTCCCACGGAATTCATGTGGACCCCTATAATCCCGCCATTGCCGACGACCCCGTGCTCACCATCACCAACGAGGCCCTGGCCTCCCTGCGGATCATCAAATATGACCGGGTGAGCGGCACGCGGCTGTCCGGCGTGACGTTTGAGATCTACAAGGACGCCCAGCTGTTCGATACCAAAACCACAGGCGAAAATGGTGAAATCAACCTATACGACCTGAAACCGGGTACTTACCTGGCAAAAGAGGTGTCCAGTGATGACGCCCACATTGTCACTACCACCCCCCAGCAGATCTACCTGGAGGCGGGCCAGGCGGCAACTCAGGAGCTGATCTTTTTCAACGATTTGAAGCCCGGAATGTGGCTGGTGAAGGTGGATTCCGCCGACCTGTCCAAGCCCATCGCCAACGCCAAATTTGAGATCAAGGCGGTGGACGGCAGCTTCGGCCCCAAGGAGTTCACCACCGATCAGAACGGAGAAATCGACCTGTCCAAGTTAGATCCCAAGGCTTACGTGGTAACGGAGCTGTCCTGTCCGGGCTATGTGATTGACGACGCCCAGCGCATCATCGAGCTGAAGCCCAACGAGACGGCCCAGTTCGTGTTCACCAACTCCAAGCTGCCCGAGCTGCTGCTCAAGAAAATCAGCTCGGACGGCTCCCCCCTGGAGGGCGTCTCCTTCCGGCTGGCAAAGATCGCGGACGGCAGCCGCTACCTGGACCGCACCACCAATGGACGTGGGGAAATTCTGTGGGAAGGGTTGGAGCCGGGGGTGTATTCCCTGCTCGAAACCGCCACGGCAGACGATCACATCCGGGACTTGAAAGAGTACCATGTGGAGCTGTTCCCGGGTAAAACCAGCACAATCACCCTGGAAAACCACAAGCGGCCCAACCTCTACGTCATGAAAAACGACGCCGACACCGGAGAGCCTGTCCCGCACACCGTTTTCACAGTTCGGGCGGCGGACGGCCATTCCGTGGACGAGATCGAGACGGACGGCACGGGCCGCGCCGAGCTGAAGAATCTCCTGCCCGGAGTATACGAAATTTCGGAAAAGTCCGTGCCCGCACCCTATCTGCCGGACGCGCCCAGCCAGCTCGTCACCCTCTACCCCAACCGGGATCACACCGTCTACTTCAAGAACCACAAGCGGCCCATCATTGAGATCATCAAGGAGAACGCGGTGACCTTCGAGCCGCTGGCCAACGTGCCCTTCCAGGTGTGGTACGCCAGCAGCAATACCAGCACCGGCGAGTTCAACGACCTGGGCACGTTCTATACCGATGAGAACGGCAGGATCGTGCTCAACGGCCAGGAGATGGGTGAGCACGGCCTCAAGGACGGCTGGTTCCGGGTGAAGGAGCTGGAGCCGCTGAAGGGCTTCGCCAAGGCCGACCCCGATACCCAGGAGGCGTTTGTCGCCGCAGGCCAGGGCCACACCTTCCGGTTCCGCAACCAGCCCCTGTCCGCCATCTGCGTGTGGAAGTACGACCGCCAGCACCCCAACCAGGCCATCGAGGGCGCGGTGTTCCAGGTCAAGTACCTCTCCGGCAATACCTCCGGCACGGGCGGCACCGTCATCGGCACCTACCGCACTTCGGCCAACGGGAGCTTTACCGTGACCGGGTTGAAGAAAGGCACTTACATCATTTCTGAATTGTCCAGCGATGGGGATCACGTGATCGACACCCCGCCCCAGACTGTGTACCTCTCCGGCCAGGAGCAGGAGGTGATCCAGGTCTACTTCGGCAACAGTGCCAAGGGTGCACTCCTGGTGAAAAAGGTGGACGCCAGCAGCGGCGGGCCGCTGAGTGACGTGGAGTTCTTGGTGACCAAGAGCGATGGCTCCGTGGTGGGCGACGCCAACGGCAAGTTCGTGACGGACAGCGCGGGAACCTTCGCCATCAACGGGATCGAGCCCGGTGCCACGCTGATCGTCAAAGAAACCCGGGCCAAGCCGGGCTACCTGCTGGACAACACCCCCCAGACGGTCCAGATCAAGGCCGGACAGACGGTGACCCTGGAGTTCCGGAATCAGAAGCAGGGGAACCTGATCATCCACAAGCTGTCCGGCGCGGACAAAAAGACGCCGCTGGAGGGGGTGCAGTTCAAGATCACCTATGCCGACGGCAGGGTGGTGGACGCGGAGGGCGGCAAGCTGTCCTCCAACGGGCTGTACACTACCAACAAGGAGGGGCAAATCATCCTGTCCGGGATCACGGGCACCATCATCTGCACGGAGGTGGCCAGCATCCCCGGCTTCACCATCGACCCCAACACCCGCAGCCAAACCATCGTGGTGAACCCCGGCGACGACACGCAGCACCTCTATTTCGTGCGCTTTGTTCCTTGACAACCTGCGTAGAAATACGCAATAAAACAAGGCAGATTTTGAAAGAAATCTGAACTCTATGCTTGATTCGGCAGGGGGAGTACCTGCCTGACCCGGTGTGACGGGTTACCAAAACTCTGAATCTCCGACGTGCATCCATATGGACGAATGCGAGGCCAACGAGGAAGGAACGCCGCAAGGCGGGCTAATCAGCCCATTGCTTGCAAATGTCTATTTGGACATCATGGATGAATGGGTATCCAAGCAATGGGAGACCAAGCGTACCAGGCACCAATATACGCAGGAGCAAGGCCGATACGCCGCTATGCGAAAGCGAACGCGCCTGATTCCAGGATACCTCGTCCGATACGCTGACGACTTCATCATCGCCACCGACACCCGTGCCCATGCCGAGAACTGGAAAGCCCGGTTGCAACTGTTTCTCGAAAGCAAAATGAAGCTGACACTATCCCAAGAGAAAACGCTGATAACAGATATCCGAAAGAACTACATCAAATTTTTAGGCTACGAGTTCAAAATGGTTCGGGGAAAGTCCCGCCGGGGCTACATTCCAAGGACGATACCAGACCGAAACCGATTAAAGCGGAAAGCTGAGAAAATTGCGGAAGATATCAAGAAAATCCCGCGCAATTATAGCCAGGAACAAATGATTGGTGCAATAAATCGTATCAATAGCCAAGTTAGAGGGATTATTCAATATTACAAAGGCTGCACATGGGTAAATATCTCCATGAAAAAGTACAGTAGATGGTTACAGCTTACGGCCATGCGCCGCCTGAAGCAGTACAAGGGAAAATGGATTCCGGCAAAAGAAGTGCGGAACCTTCCCCGTGTCCACCAGGAATACAAGCAGAAGATTCCCTCCATCAAATACCGCGATTTCTACATCGGTTTTACCGCATTAACCTTTTGCAGATGGGAAAGAACGCCCCCAAAAGACCAAGCTGAAACGCCTTATACCGAAGAAGGAAGGCAAATCAATTTTGAGCGCACGAAACATAAGTGTATCAACGCACGCTTTGATGAACTGTACTCGGATAAAGCGGCACGGGCCATCAGCTATGGCAAATGGGGGAAACTCAACAATTTTGAGTTCATCATGAATCGGGCCTATGCCCTCAACCGGGACAAGCTCAGGTGCCGGGTGTGCGGCGGCTGGTTAATTTCCAGCACTCCATGGGCACACCGCATTAACCCTAACCTCCCGCTGGACAAGGTAAATCGCGTCAATAATCTGGTCTCGCTCCATAAGAAGTGCTTCATGGCGGTGAACAACCCCTGCCAGGGTATTAGCCAGTTTGATGTAAAAGCACAGAAAAAAATCATCGGTTATAGGGAAAAACTGGTCTCTTCACATACACGCAACAAATAATCTGCATTGATGGAGCGCCGTGTGCGGTGAAAGTCGCACGCACGGTGCGAAGCGGGGGAAAATCCGCTCTGACTACCGGGCCTATCGTGGGCTCGGCAAAAGCGGCGGATTACCTATCGCTATTACAACGACCCGGTGGGCGGCGTGGAGATCATCAAGGTGCGGGAGGACGACCGCTCCGTCTGCATCCCCAACGTGACCTTTGAGATCCGCCGCATGGACGGCGGGCTGGTGGACACCGTGACCACCGGGAAGGACGGCCGGGTGTTCGTCACCCTGGAGGCGGGGAGCTTCTACGCGGTGGAGACGGACTGCCCCAAGGAATACAAGCTGGACGCTACCCCCCACTATTTCACGGTGCGGGACGGCAAATCCACCACCCTCACCATTAAAAACAAGGCGTTCTCGGGGATTCTGATCCGAAAAACCGACAGTGTGACGGGGAAAGGGATCTATGGCGTTACCTTCCTGCTGTATGACAGCACCAACAAGCCCATCGGTCAATATACCTCGGACGACCAGGGGTATGTCTACATCGAGGGCCTGACGGAGGGCGGACGCTTTTACCTGCGGGAGCTGGAGAATGAGGGCTATGTGCCCGACAACCAGATGAAAACCGTCTACGTCAAGGCAGGCGAGACCACGCTGGTGGAGTGGAAGAACACCCCCATCACCGGCCAGATCCAGATTTTCAAAACCAGCGCGGACTACAACAGCATGAACGGCTGGCCCGCGGGAACCCCTATCCCCGGCACGGAGTTTGAGATCTACCACTACCGCACCGGGAATCTGGTGGACACTGTGCGCACTGGGAAAAACGGTGTGGCCGTGTCCAAGCCCCTGCCCCTGGGCCGCTACAAAATCGTGGAATCCAAGGCAGCCGATTTTTACTGCCTGGACAAGACCCCCATTGAGGCGGAGCTGGAGCACGCGGGCCAGATCGTTAAAGTGAAGGTGGCCAACAAGGCCCTGCTCACCAGCGTGTCTATCAAAAAGACGGGCTACGCTGAGGTGATGCCGGGGCAGGACATCCGCTATACCTTCTCGGACATTGGCAACAACTCCACCACCGCGCTCACGTCCTTCTACTGGAAGGACACCCTGCCCACCCAGGCGGTGCGGCTGAGCCGGATCTTCACCGGCACCTACAACGCCCCCGGCAATTACAAGGTGGTATATAAGACCAACCTCTCGGGCGGCGAGTACCGCACCATGTACGACAATTTGAGCACGGCGAAAAACCACGTGCTGGACGCCTCCCCCACGGCATTGGGGCTGGCCTCCAACGAGTACGTCACCGAGGTGATGTTCGTGTTCGGTCAGGCCCCCGGTGGCTTCGCCCAGGTGGAGAAGCCCATGCTGTATTGTACCGCCGTCAAGAGCATCGCGTCCACGTCCTTTGTGAACGTTGCCGACGTAGGCGGTGTCCATAACGGGATCTGGGTCCAGGCTGTGTCCCGGTGAGTAACTTCCGTGTACGGCAAGCCCATCGTAGCCTGAACCATTTTCGACCTCATCATTAAGCGCATCTTGCCGTATGACAAAGTACCATGTATGTACAAAACATACATGGTACTTTGTCAAAATCTTATTTGATTTTCGTGATAAGCCAGCAAACTCCAAGGCATAGTACTTGGTAATGGGACGGCAAAAAGGATGAATCGTATTTAAATCTCGCAAGAAAGGGGGTATCCCCGGGAGACAACATAAAATGGCACTGTAATAGGTTTATTGCTAAGAGCCTGTTTAAAATCTTCTAATGAGGATGGCAATGAGGGCAAACGTGAGA
>OFFK01002553.1_pt1 | contig 10927 bp, 8 predicted proteins | sample 1521361 | NCBI WGS metagenome assembly OFFK01 (sample SAMEA3504096, study PRJEB24116) | mouse gut metagenome | biome: mouse gut; feature: mouse-associated habitat; material: faeces | place: Denmark | collected 2011
CTATGGTGCGGGTGAAGTACCAGTCGGAGAACCGGCCGCAGATCATCAAGACCAGCCTGGATACCAGCGTGAATTTTACCTTCAGCCTGGTGCCCCAGGAGGTGCGGCCGGAGCAGTTGCGCTCCCTTGCGTCCCAGCTCAAGGCCGTCATCCAGCGCATGAACCCGGCAAATACCTTCTATGATATGAAAGAGGAACAAACTGCCAGTCAGATACCCGTCTGCTGGTTTGACTATAAAGGCTTCGCAATTGACGAGCAGGTCTATTACATCATGTTCGCGTTGCCTTGGAAGGACAAGCAGCTGATTCATGGAACATTCAACTGCAAGTATAGCGATATGAACGAGTGGAAAGAAGCGGCCCGACAGGCGATCCTGTCGATTGAAGCAAAAGAGGAGGAGCAAATATGAGAGACAATCTGATTCACGTCAATCCATTTCAACTGCTGGACATCCTCTCCGTCAAGGGGCACCAGCAGGTCAATGAGCATGGGTACATCTCTTTTTCTGGCCATATCGACCAGGAGCAGGAGAAGAATTGTATTGCGATTGCCCAGCAGGAGAACCCCATCATTCAGGTCTCCATCACCGGAGAGAACGGGGAGCAGCTGCTGATCTTCGCCGGTGTGCTTACGGAAATGAGCATCAAAGTAGAAAACCAGCTGCGGCTGCTGAGCGCCACCGTCCGGTCCGGCAGCTATTTGATGGACCTGAACCCACATATCCGGTCCTTCCAAGCCCCCTCGCTCACTTACGGCAAGGTTATCAATGTGCTGAACAAGCGGTATCAGGGTGCCTCTGTGACCATGAATGTGGGGAACGACGAAAAGATTCCCGGCGTAATCCTGCAGTACAATGAGACGGACTGGGCCTTTGCAAAGCGCATGGCCAGCCGCTTCAATACTGTGCTTGTTGCGAACAACCTGTCGGGACGGCCCTTCTATGATTTTGGTCTGCATGACCATGCTCCCCGAGTGCAGACTGAGAGCAAAACGTACGCCATATCAAAGAACGTGGGAACCTATCTCTACAACCAGCGCAATGGCGTCAATGGTCAGTCCGAAATGGATATGACCTATTACCTCTACAAGTCCAGAGAGGTGTATGTCTTAGGTGAGTGCGTCAGCTTCAATCACCAGCCCCTTTATATCAGCGCAATCGACACTGAGCTTGAGGGAGCAGAACTGTACCATACCTATACGCTAGCCCCCAAGGCCGGGCTGCAGGTTCCTAAGCAGTATAACCTGGAGATGATCGGGAACTCCCTGTCCGGAAAGATTACCGCAACACAGAAGGCTGTGGTGCAAGTGTCGATTGATAAAGACGAAAACGAGGAGGCAGGGGTGCGCTGGCTACCCTATGCCACGGTGTACTCAACGCCGGATGGGACTGGCTGGTATTGTATGCCAGAGGAGGGAGACTCTATCCGTCTGTATTTCCCCAATGAGCATGACGAGCAGGTTTATGTGGCCAGTGCAGTTCACTTGCCGCTTGTTTCTGGTCCGGAGCGGAGCAATCCGGATTTCAAGTCCATCATGAATAAGCAACGTAAGGAGATTCTGTTTACTCCTGAGACGCTCTTGATGACCAACAATAAGGGAATGTCAATTGAACTTTCCGACCAGGAGGGGATCAAGATTGTCAGCGATAAAGCGATTATAATTCGTTCTGACTCTTCCGTGGATATTACCAGTACTACATCCACACTGAACGTAACCGCTCTAGAGCGGGTAACATTTAAACAGGGTGGAACTGAAATGGACATGCAAAATAAGTTATCGTTAAAGGGTGCAAGAATCCATTTAGATTAACTGGAGGGTGTAATGGACCGACCAGATCAAATTGCTAAAGAGGCTACCACTTTTTTTCAGCGGCAGGCTGAGACTAACCACCGGCAAATGAATACCATCATCAATGCCCATAGTCAAGAACTGCTGGATGATTTTTCACAGACCATTAGCCGACTAGTCATCCAAGCGCAGCATTTACAAAAAGAATCTGGGAAAAAAGCTATTAAATATTTTTCAGTTGCATATCTGCGTAGCAGTATAATTACAAAAACCTATGAGCTTCAGTTTTCTTTGTTGGATAAATCATATTTTGCAGATCTGGTAGAATGTTGTGTATATTGTGGGGTTAATCCGTTGACTTCACATATTGAGACGAAGTATGCAGCTTTCCTGACTGCGATGAAGAAAAATGTTATGCAGTTACATGCCTATGAAGTGGACGGACTATGGCGAGAACAGATATTGAAGGACTGCAATGATGTGATGAAGCCATTTTTTGCAAAGCATATCAAAAGAATTGCTGAAGTATCGGGGATAGGTAATCTTAGCTTAGCAGATGAGGTTCTGTTTGTCTTTGGAGGCTACATGGATCGATGTGTTCGACTAGGCAGCAGGAGGTCATCATAATGAAATACTTCCTGATTAGAACAAATCCTCATTTTAGCACAGCACCTGAAATCATTGATTGGTTTAGGAAGATAGACCGCCGAAAAATCCGATTGGGTCAATCTTTTGAGATTGAAAATCGTCAATTGTTTTTTATAAAGGAAAACCCGAATACAGTATTTGTGGATATCTTGTCTTTTCCGTTTTTTATGGTAACAGAGGTTTTGAAAGATATTATCTTGATGTATGAGCCACGAACAATTTTCAAAGAAATTGTATTGCTGGATCAGAAGTATGCAAAAACCTGTACTTACTATCTTCCAATTTTAGAATATATAGACTGTCTCGATGCGGCAAGCAGACTCACCATGGATCGCAGTACAATTTTGGAAACAGTGATTGCTTTGGATAAGGTTAATGATCACAGCATTTTTTACATGGATGGGGTAAGTAATTTATATACTGTTGCCCGTTTGGACATTGTAGAAAGCTTTTTAAGACGAGGCGCCATTGGAATAGATTTATTGCCTGTTACTGAAAAGAATATGGAATGATATACTGAAAGGAGAGCTACGGCTATGGCTTCCGATAAAAAAAAGGCTGCGGGCAAAAAGCACATAGAGCCCAGTGATGCGATAAAGAACCATCTCCAAGAGCGACCAAGTAAAAAGAAGCCGGAATATTTGGTTAGAGGAGCGTTACTGCATTGCCGTTGTGGTTCATATGCTCGTCGTTTAAATCTCTCAAAAGACCATGCTATATATATGACGGAGCATCCTGTCATTCATGAACTGAATTGTATATGTGGCGAAGGCGAAAATATTACACCTTTTGGTGTGTGCAAGTCATCTACGCCACCTGAAACAGAAATCATTAGTTGTGCAAAGGATGTCCCTAGGGGACCGAATGGTGAGCCTATAGGTCCGGCTCCCGATAGCGTAGACATCGGAAAGAAATGTAGCCCTGTCATTGTTGGCATGAAGTGGAAAAATTCGTATGGAAAAAGTCGCATAGTTGATAATGGAGAACATAATCCGAGTGATCGCGCGATTTCCTCCAGCGGAAAACGCACACCTAAAGGTGAGGCTGCAGTGACAACAGTATCTTTTTTAGTTTGTCAATTTGGTGGATTGATCGAACCATATACTTCCGGGCAAGAGTATGATGATTCAAATCTAACGCAAGATGAATTTTTGAAAAATATACAGGAACAGTTCGGATTTGATTCCCAAACTGCACAAATTATGTGGGATGTCTATACAAAACTAAAAGAAAAATACCCCAATGATTCGCAATCTGAAATTGATTGGAGATTCACACGCTTGCTAGGTGGATTCTCTTACTCTGACACATTTAAAGGAGAAATAATGTGGGACTCCACAGCTGGCTGCGCAATTGATCAAAAAAAAGAATGGATGTCTGGTTCTGGAAACCATATTGCATATCAAAAATTATCCGAGGAAGAATATTTTTCCGATTTTTTAGGCATATCAAAGAAAGACTATTTATTACTGCGGTATAAAGTGCGAATCCAGAACCAAATATCCAGTTCACCGGATACGTTCCGTCTACCAAAAAAATTTGGCTCTTTATCTGAGGGACAACTTGAGAATTTTAATACTTGGAAAAGCACCTGTGAAAGTGTGACAGGAATTAATTTTGCTAATAATCAAGCCTTTTTGAATTACTGGAATAACCAATATAACGATTTTTGTGATAAGGCTGATTTTGCCCACCAACAAATTACAACGGCTGCTATTCTCGCAACACCATTGCATAAAGATGGTCTTTTAACTGATGTTAGATTTCTATGGGATGACCAAAAAAGAGAGGATATGGCTGGTTGGCTTGGTGATGCAACTTTAAAGGGAGGAGGAAAATTTCCTTTTACTGATGGAAAGATATCTTTTGGTGTTGAGGATTATATGGCCGATTTAGATGCTGTTAATATTTCTAATCTAATGGATAAACAAGGACTCTCCTACTTTGAGGCTTCAAATGCGTACTACAGAAGAATTGGGCAAGGAGCGTCTCGGGCGGATATATTTTTGCAAAATACTGATTTAACAACAGTAAAGAAAAAAATATATTCAGAACTAGTTTATCCTGATATAAGGGGACAGATGAATGCAGCGGCTGCAGCAAGAAATATTGGAAAATTAAATGAACTATCACGTTTATATAATGATGATGCCGCTTTGTTAGAAATGGTAAAAGAGCAATCCCCAGACACATATAATTTCATTAAAAGTTTGGAAAATGGAAACCATCAAATGGGAAACTATTATGAGGAGTAAACATTTCTTTCTAAAATTGTCAGCCATAAGTTGCATATTAATAATTATTAAGTTAGGATATTTTAACTATATTCAAATTCAAAATGTTTTTGATCAAATATATTTCAGTCGCACTCAATTTAATTCGTTATTTGGAGGGGTTATTAGCAGTAGATATTTATTTGAAGATATACCGCAGATAAAAAATCCGTCCAGAGAGAGCGTCAATGGAACTGTTGAAATGGGGAATAAAGTATATGAGCATTATGATAGTCAATTTTTAAATCGGGGACATAGAATCACATTTATCTTTAATATAACCTCCCGTGTTTTGTATATCGACTATACAATCGAGACGGAAATTGACCAAGAATGGTATGAGTATATTTATAATGTGGACGAAAAGTTGTTAACTTACAAAACATCAAATCCCGAAAAAGCGGATATGAAAGATTTCCTTTTTGACCGAATTCTACCGGATTGGTTTGCTGCCAATAGCTTAAAGACCCGCTTTTCTCTACAAAATCTTGGTCATTACACCTTGATTGACACTACCGAATAGAGTGAGTAGACACTTGAGCAAAACCCTGTATACTTCTTCAGAATTTCACACTTCACAAGGATATTGAGATTAAAAATGAACCAATTTCCGAATTCTGTGCCATATCCAAATATACAAAACCATATTAATTGGTGTTGGGCTGTTGTGGCTAAAATTGTTGGGATAAGCTACTGCTGGAATAATAGCTTGCCTTGTCGGTTCTCTGAAGATACATCGGTTTGTGGTGTAGTTCGAAAAGATCACTGCGGTCTAAGATCTTGCGTATGTGGTTCCTGCTATAATGAAATAACAGTTGATAATTTGCAGCTCGATATTGTGGACCGCGCAAAGGATCCAATAAGAAATCCTGACGGCAATCTGCCGGAAGACGATGAAGCCAAAGCAAGAGCTTTACGCTATATTGTGACTGGTGATCCATACAACCTATCCCTAAACATTATAGTAGCGGGCTTATATTCAAATGTGCAAGACCTTTTAAGCACTTCAGCAGTCTTTATTGACGAGGCAATAAGGTTGGGAAATCCTTTTATTGGGAACTATTTGCTCGAAGACGGAAACTATCACTCCGTTGTGCTTTTTCCCATTTCTGAATTGCAGTTGGATTTGTATGATCCCTGGGATGGTTTTAAAGAGCGGTTCAGCAAGTTTCAGATATTCAAGGGTGGCTTTTTGACCAACCAAGGGAAAGGTGTCATAAGGTGGATTCAATACATTAGGCCACAAAATACTTAGGAGAAAAAAACGAGGTGAATGATGATGACCGCAACACATGAAAAGATACTGGTTCATGGGCCAGTGGAGTTTGCACATGTTTTGGATTTGTCACTGCATGTTCAGGGAAATCAGCATGGATGCATGTCCGTGCAAGGGTATCTTGACCCAGTTTCTGCACAGAGGGAAAGTTTACGAGACTTGGAAGGAGCTCTCTTTTGCCTTCAGACCCTGCGGAGCATAGATTCGGAAACACCCAGTCCGGTTTTTTGGGGAACAGCTGATGATCTCCATGTCGACCAGGTGGGCGATGTATTTATTGCTGACATCCATATTGTTACCCCAACTGCGATGCTGGATGTAGTACCCAGAAGCCGTTCCTTTCAGAATGTAAGCATGACTTACAAGCAGGTTGTCGAAGATATTTTGAGAGATACACCTAATGCGTCTGCCGCATTTGCAGAAATTGCAAATCAACCCATCAAAAAAACCTTGATTCAATACAAAGAAACAGACTGGGCCTTTATTAAACGCCTTGCCAGTATGCTTGGTACCCAGCTGATTCCAGATTGTACTACACCATTTCCATACTTTAGTTTTGGGCAGGTTCCCAAGGTTCTCGGAACTCTTGACGATGATGAATATACAATAATATCTGACAACCGTTTTTATGCGATGGGGAGCTCAGAAGCAGGGCTGTACAAGCCTGATTTCATGTGCTATTCTGTCCCTAGTCCTCAGTTCTATAGAGTCGGAGACCAAACAAAGTTTTTGGGGCAAACTATGTTTGTGTGTGAACAAGATGCTGTTTTGCAGGATGGCGAATTATTGTACACATATAAAGTCGGTCGTACAGGCTGGTTCAGCCAACGTGAGCTGCCTAATAGGAAGTTGATTGGGCTGTGCTTGCCTGGAACAGTTACTTGGACAGATCGTGAGGTTATACATATCGATCTGGATATTGATATGGGACGAAAGCCTGGACACTATCCATTCTCCTGGATACCGGAGGGCGGAAATATTATGTATTGTATGCCAAAACTCGGCACACGCGCAATGCTGTACCTTCCCAGCTATGATACGGGCGAGGCCGTAGCGATAACTAGTCCTCGTACAAACGGGGATACATGCGGCGCAATGTCAGATCCGCAACTCCGATGCTTAACAACAGAGCACGGCAAAAGAATGTGTCTGTTTCCGCAGAATTTGATTTTCTCCGGTGGAAATCCAGGAGAAGTGTTACATGTCGAATTTAATGACCTGTCTTGTATGTTGATGGAGAGCACAAGAGCAATTCAAATTGCTGCTAAGTTGCAGATTGAAATTGAGGCTCCGCAGGTTACACTGAGCACTCCGCAGGAGATTCAAGCATGTCGTGCTCCTGCAAGAGCCCGTGCCAAGGTATCTATGATTGTGCCGAAAGGGACTGGTGGTGGAAATCCGCCGACTGGGGGCAGGAATACCTTTATGACGATGCAGTATCAATTTGATCTGCTAGGTGAGAAAGGAATTCTTTGCGGGACGGATTTCAAAACTTATGATCCAATCCCAGACGAACCAGACACTAAAAGCTTTAGCTTAGGTTCTCTGTTGCTGGGGCTTGCTATTGGTGTAGCGGTTGCCGCAGTTGTGGTGGCTTCTGTTGCAACATTTGGCCTTGCCGCAACTGCGCTGGGTGCATTAGCCGTTGCCTCAATGTTGTGCCTCTCCGGATGCGGTGGTCAAACTGATGTTCCAGCACCATCTATAGATGTCACGGATGCTGGTGCAGAAGAATCATCAGGAGATGAAAGTAGTGATCATCCTGATGAAGATCAGTTTACTGATATTATTGAAGCAAATGGTGAAGAACCTATTGATTCTTTGGATGTTGCTTTCGGTTGTATGCAAAAGTATCTGGATGGGGATCTAGAAGATGGTTCACAACTAGAAGCCGCCATCGAATATGTTGCCAATTATGGAGAAAATACAGAGATAAAAGAGTTTACCATTGGTCAATTTGCTAATCACGATAATGCCGGAAAATTTGATTCAGATATTCTAGCTTGGGTTAATTTTTGGAACTACAAAATTTCTTCAGACCCTCGTACATATCCAAACCAAATGCAAATTCGACCAGAAATCATAAAAGCTATGATTGCACAGGAGTCTAGTTATGGGGTCGGGAATGATTTTAAAAATTCCCGGCGTGATATAATGCAATCGCTGTTTCCTGGAGACTATAATCTTTGGATTGCTGCAGATAAAAATCCATTGGAGGAGGGACGTTACCATTATTACGATGGAGAAAAATTGGTTGACGTTATAGGAGCTTATCGTAATGATGCAAGTCTTCCTGTGAGTTTTACTGCGGGAACGATTAAAAATGTCTATGGGAGAGATAACGGTTTTGGTCTTCTAGATTCTGTTATAACCACTGGAGGTGGAGACAGCGGAACAGAATATCAGGTAGACTATACCCAGGTGACGCATCGCATGAGCATAGCATTTGGGGTAGGCTTTGTAGCACATAATGTTAATGCTTACGATAGCGAGGCGCAAGGTGTTGGAAAATATGGGCCATCTGTAGAGGCATATGTTGATGCAATAAATAAAAAGCTTATTGAGTTAGGGGCTGATACATTGAAATCATAGGTTAAGATTATAATTCAGAGCATTATTCTAAATAATATCACAATTTACTAAATAACTATTTTTTTCTGGTGGCTTTTCTGGGTATGTACTTTCCTAATTACAAACAGTAAAGCCACCAGAAAGCATATTACCCAAAACATGCATATTGGGAGGAAGGCTTTGAAAAAGGTATATATAATATGCGCGATGCTTATATGTGTTTCTATGGTTATCATATATCAGAATAATGACCATATTAGTACCTCAAAGATTACACAGGTGATTCCGATTAACAATATTGGAAATACACTTAATGGTGGATCGTTTTTTATGGACAGTGATACACTTTATGGGCGAATAATACCCAGTCGTCCAGAATATAACATTCACGGATATTTTAATCTTTCAAGTCAAAAATTTGGGCAAGCTGATGCTAATGTATTAGATTTTAACAATGATGTGTCAAATGTAGTGGTCTATGATAAAACGATTTATTTTACTAATACCGCTCCGCAAGGAACGCCTATAAAGACCAACAACTCAGAGTGCAGTTTGGGATATATATGTAGTATCAATTTAGATACCGGAAATTATGTCCGCATCACAGATAAGCCGGTATACTGTTTCTATATATATAACGATAAATTGTTTTATCAAACCAGAACTTATCCAGATAAAGATTATCTCAGCATTCAAACAAATATATACTGTTGCACATTAGAAGGGAAAAATGAGAATTTAGTTTATGCATATTTGGAACTAAATTCTCCGGTAACGGGCCTTTTTTCTGTTTATGGTGGAAAAATATATATTCCAATCGCTACAGGGATTCTTCAATACATAATAGACACAAAGGAAGTATATAGTTTTACTAATATCCTTTCTGATGATCAATGGCAAGTAAATAAGGTTCTCCCTATTCAAAATACATTGCTTGTTGGATTGGAAATACCATTTACCTCATATAGATGTCTTTGTAGTCTTGATATGGAAACGGATAAAGTTGACATCGTATCTAGTTCAATATGTGATAATTTCACAAGTGATAATAGGTATATTTACTTTTTCGAAAACAGCGAATTGTATAAATATGATTTTTATAGCAAAACACGCAACCTAATTGCCCAAAACCCAGATTTTTTATTTGCATTCTATCCAGAAATAATTGGTGACGAAATTTATTTTTTCCAAACTCAGGCCAGAGGGGGATATGGATATTTTCGCAAAATATTTCTTCAAACAGGAGAATTGACAGCTGTTACAGATAGTGTCCAGATAACTCGTCAGATGGGGTAGTATTTAAATATTTGCTCTAATTAAATCATACATACGTACAACCGATATGAACGCCAAATCAGCATACAGGTTTTGTTGTGTTGCTCTTGTTGAAGATTCATTCAAATGATTTTCGGCTATTCTGTATGATTTTTTCAATATCCTCACGGGCATATATACTTTTGAATTTGCAACCTAATATTGAAATTCCAGGACTATACTCAACTATGTCTAGCAACCTATTGTAAATCGTAGCAACATGTATCAAATTGTAGGATTCAAAGCACCCAATCAAAGTCCCATCCCACCAAGGAATTGCCAAATCCCAATAAGTGTCCTGATGCACCCCGATGAATGAATTCTGGAAAGCATCTTTCATCTGCTGGTATGTAAAACCCCGCAATGGCCTTTGATAAAGCAAATGCCGCCTGTTATCCGTAATGATTGCTTCCGACATATCATCTGCCAGATACATGTGGCTGAACCCGCTGTCGCCCACGCTGTACCGATTGGTTATGGCTGCTTTGTGCCTGACGAAGATTTCGTCCAGGGGCTGGAACTCCTTGTCCAACTTCATGCTCCGGTTCCCGCGCCAGGTATAGCACTTGGGCTTGAAGAACCGCTCCAGCTCCGGGAGCCGTTCCAGGAAGAAGCCCTTGGTCACCCAGTACTGCTGGAAGCCCTCTGCATCGTTTGAGCCGCCAAAGCCCAGGTCGCCGGTGGCATAGAGGAAGTAGCGGAACAGCTTTTCATCCAACTCCGGCATCAGGTAGTACCAGGAACGCAGGTATGCCCCATCCGCGCCGCGCCGGTAGTAGGTACAGTGGGGCTTCACCGAGGGCTCCTCCTGGCCGGAGTGCTCCACTACGGCCACCTCGACCTCCTCGCCCCTATAGTTGCCGGCGGCCAGGCGCTCATTCGGGCCTGCCTTCGTCACAGTGGCCAGCTTCCCGCTCTCCAGGTCGCACTCATAGCACTCATACTGGGTCGTGATCAGGAGCTGGTTCCCATCTTCATGGAAACACATATTCACAATTGTCTCACCGGGCCGGGTAGAGGAGTAGATCGTCCTCTCCCGGCTCGTTGTCACGTCCA
>OFFK01002561.1_pt1 | contig 10911 bp, 9 predicted proteins | sample 1521361 | NCBI WGS metagenome assembly OFFK01 (sample SAMEA3504096, study PRJEB24116) | mouse gut metagenome | biome: mouse gut; feature: mouse-associated habitat; material: faeces | place: Denmark | collected 2011
GGCAGTTCCTTGATGGTGACGGTGAAAAATTCCTGGGGCACACGCATGACCTCGGAGGCGGTCCGCGTCAGCCGCTGGATCAGTTCCACCTTTTGCGTATCTGACAGTGCGCCGCACTCCACCGAAATATAGGGCATCTTAATCGTCTCCCTTTTCGTACCGCTCCCAGCCCCACCAGTTGGGGAGGAGCTGCGCCAGCGTGACGGTCTCCCGCGTTTCGTAGTCCACCAGGATCTCCATGTCTTTGTTGCGCCGGTCCAGCTGCATGAAAACCTCCCGGCAGGCCCCGCAGGGCATCCCGCTGCCGCCCCCATAGGGCGGGCGGTCCCGGAAGGTCATGATCCGCTTCACTGCGGTCTGGCCGCTGTTCGCGTACATGTTGAGGGCGGCCACCCGCTCCGCGCACAGGTCCAGCACACCGGAACAGCTCTCGACGCAGAAACCGGTGAAGATCTGGCCGTTTTCGCTCTCCAGGGCGCACACCACGTGGTGGGCGTAAATAAACGGGGTGACTTCGCCCGGATGATACTGCTCCCGGGCCTTTTCATAGAGCTGTTTCCAGATATCCACAGTCAGATCCCCCTCTCCCCAGCGATGAGATGGGACATGTCGTACAGCCCGGGTCCGTCCACCCCGGCCAGGAACTTGGCCGCCTTCACGGCCCCGGCGGCGAACACCTCCCGGCTGGCGGCGTGGTGGCTGAACTCGATCACCTCGTCCCGGCCCGCGAATACCACGGAGTGGTCCCCCACAATGGTGCCCCCCCGGAGGGAGGAGATACCGATCTCCCGGCTGTCCCGGGGCTTGCGGACGCTGTAGCGGTCATAGACGTATTCCGGCTCGTAGGGCAGGGCGGAGGCCGCCGCGTCCGCCAGCATCAGGGCGGTGCCGCTGGGGGCGTCCAGCTTCCGGCGGTGGTGGCGTTCGGTGATCTCCACGTCGAAGCCGTCCCCAAGGAGGGCCGCGGCCTGCCTGACCAGCTCCAGCAGCACGTTGATGCCGATGGACATATTGGCGGAGCGGAAGATGGGGACGGCCCCGGACGCCGCCTCAATTTTGGCGAGCTGCTCCTCCGAGTACCCGGTGGTGGCCAGGACGGCGGGCAGCTTCCGCTGGGCGCAGAACTCCAGCAGCCCCTCCAGGGCGGCGGGGTGGGAGAAGTCGATCAGCACGTCCCCCGGAGCGGCGCAGGCGGCGGGGCTGGAAAACACGGGGAAGCCCTCCATGGGCTGGGCCAGCAGGTCGATCCCGGCGGACACCTCCACCTCCGGGTCGCCGGCGCAGATATCCGCCACCACCCGGCCCATGTGGCCGCAGCAGCCGGAGAGGATAATCTTTTGCATACAAATGGCTCCTTTTGGGCCGCGCCATCCCCCAGGAGGGCACGGCAAACTCTTGAGGAAGCACTGATTCCATGCGCCTGCGGCACTTCGCGGGCCTTTTTCGCCACAGCTGCGCTGCAATTTCTTGAAATCAAACAATGATTCTTGCGAAATCGCGCCTTGCTGTGACAAAAAATTCCTCGCGAATTGCTCTTGCCGATGGAATCAGTCCTTCCTTATTTCAGCAATCCCGCCCGATCCATGGCGCGGCGGAGGGTGTCCAGGTTCTTGTCCGAGATGTCGCACAGGGGCAGGCGCAGGGAGCCCGCGTCCATGCCCAGCAGGTTCATGGCGGCCTTGATGGGGATGGGGTTCACCTCGGTGAACAGGGCGTCGATCAGATCCATGTACCGGATCTGGAGCCGGGAGGCGGCGGCGAAGTCGTTGTCCAGACACAGGTGGGTCATTTCCGCCATCACCTCCGGGACGATGTTGGAGGCCACCGAGATCACGCCCTTGGCCCCCAGGGCCATCATGGGCACCACCTGGTCGTCGTTGCCGGACCAGATGTAGAAGTCGTCCCCGCAGAGGAACCGGGTGTGGGCCAGCAGGGAGAAGTTGCCGCTGGCCTCTTTGACGCCGTTGATCTTGGGGTTCTCGGAGAGGATCTTGTAGGTCTCGGCGGTGAAGGACACCCCGGTGCGCCCGGGCACGTTGTAGAGGATGATGGGCAGCTCCACCCGGTCGGCTATGTACTCGTAGTGCTTGATCAGCCCGGTCTGGCTGGCCTTGTTGTAGTAGGGGGTGACGTGGAGCAGGGCGTCCGCCCCGGAGTCCTGGGCGTGCTGGGACAGGTAGACGGCGGCGGAGGTGTCGTTGGACCCCGCCCCCGCAATGACCTTCACCCGGTGGTTCACCCGCTTCACGCAGAACTCCACGGCGGCGATGTGCTCCCGGATGGACATGGTGGCGGACTCCCCGGTGGTGCCGCACACGCACACCGCGTCCACCCCCGCCTCGATCTGGGCGTCGATGAGGCGGCCGAAGGCGTCGTAGTTGATGATGTTGTTCTGATCAAAGGGGGTGATCAGGGCGGGGCAGGAGCCGGTAAAGACGGGTGTTCTCATAAATCAGCATCCTTTCAGGCGATTTCTGGCCTTCTCCCTCCGAGGGGGGAGGCGGCACGGCGAAGCTGTGACGGATAAGGGCGCGGCAAGAGGGTGCCTCTGAAAGAAAGCCCCCTCATCCGCCCCCTTCGGGGGCACCTTCTCCCCTGTGGGGAGAAGGCTTTTTCGGCTTACTTGTGTTCAATATACCCCTCGGCGCACAGCAGCTCGGCCAGCTCCACGCCGCCGCCCGCCGCGCCCCGCAGGGTGTTGTGGGACAGGGAGACAAACTTATAGTCGTACTGGGTATCCGGGCGCAGGCGGCCGATGGATACCGCCATACCCCCCTCCAGGTCCCGGTCCAGGCGGGCCTGGGGGCGGTCCGGCTCCTCGAAGTAGTGGAGGAACTGCCTGGGAGCGGAGGGCAGCTCCAGCTCCTGGGCGCGGCCCTTGAAGCCGGCCCACGCCTCCTTCATCTGCTCCATGGTGGGCTTGTTCCGGAAGGTGACGAAGGCGGCGGCGGTGTGGCCGTTGGACACAGGCACCCGCAGGCACTGGGCGGTGATGGACACGCCCTGGGCGTTGACGATCCTCCCGCCCTCCACACGGCCCCACACCTTCAGCGGCTCCTGCTCGCTCTTTTCCTCCTCGCCGCCGATGTAGGGGATCAGGTTATCCACCATCTCGGGCCAGGTGGCGAAGGTCTTGCCCGCCCCGGAGATGGCCTGATAGGTGCACACCAGCACCTTCTCCACGCCAAACTCCCGCAGGGGGGACAGGGCGGGGACGTAGCTCTGGATGGAGCAGTTGGACTTTACCGCGATGAAGCCCCGCTTGGTGCCCAGACGCTGCCGCTGGGCCTTGATGACCTCAATGTGCTCCGGGTTCACCTCGGGGATAACCATGGGCACATCGTCCGTCCAGCGGTGGGCGGAGTTGTTGGACACCACCGGGCACTCGTGGCGGGCGTAGTCCTCCTCCAAGGCCCGGATCTCGTCCTTCTTCATGTCCACGGCGGAGAACACGAAGTTCACCATGCCGCAGATCTTTTCCACATCGTCCTGGGCGGAGAGCAGCACCAGATCCCTGGCCTGCTCCGGGATGGGGGTGTCCATGGCCCAGCGGCCCGCCACCGCCTCCTCGTACCGCTTCCCGGCGGACCGGGGGCTGGCGGCCACCGCGGCGAGCTGGAACCAGGGGTGGTTTTCCAAGAGGGTGACAAAACGCTGGCCCACCATTCCGGTCGCACCGATAACGCCCACTTTATATTGCTCCATGACAATCTGCCTCCTGTGCGCCCGCCGGGAATTTGGGGCTTGCGGCCTGACGGCGGATACGCTATAATAAAAATACTGTCGAAATCCGGGGTACGCGGGGCACGGCCCCGCAGTATCTCCTACCAATATAACATTAACACGTTAAAGTGTCAATTTCACGCCGCCCCCTGAAGTGGAGAAATGGAGAAGCCCATGAAGCGAAAATTCGTGCAAATTGCAGCCCTTTGCCTGTCCGCCGTCCTGCTGGCCCTGTGCGCCGGAGGGAACCGGGCCGCCGCCGCCCCCGCCGGGGGCTCTGGCCGGATCATCCGGGTGGGCCTCCACTACGGCACCGGGTCCATGGAGGGGCTGAACTTCGCCAACACCACCGGGGAGGGCTTCCGCTTCGGGTACTACGACGGGAACGACCGGTTTGTCCCCCTGGGCTCCACCGGGCAGAAGGCCATCTCCGTGGTCAAGACGGTGAATGTCTATTACGGCACCTTTGGCGGCTACACCAGCTACCACTCCTCCCTGGCCGGGGCGGCGGTGGCGGTGGGGGAGTACCACCTCCAGCTCCCCGGCTCCTACGCCACCTTTGCCGAGGCCCAGGGGGCGGCGTCCGCCTACCAGGGGGGCTTCCCGGCCTGCATCGGCGGGGTGTTCTACGCCCGGATCGGGAACTACACCACCCGGGAGAAGGCGGTGGAGGCCCAGGCGGCCCTGGCGGCCCAGGGGGTGGAGGCGTCGCTGAAGGGCACGACGGAGTATGGGATCAGCGTGGTGATCACCGGCACCAATACGATCCTGTTCCAGTACGACGACCTGGGCCAGGGCACCGGGCTGGGCATGGAGGCCAACGCCGGGGGGCCGGGGGAGTACGTCACGCTGAGCAAACGCTGTACCTACGTGGGGGGCTTCCGGTTCGAGCGGGTGAGCGGCGGCAGCCTCACGGTGGTGAATCTCCTGGACTTTGAGGACTACATCAAGGGCGTGGTGCCCCACGAGATGTCCAACAGCTGGCCCATCGAGGCCCTGAAGGCCCAGGCGGTGGCCGCCCGGAGCTACGCCCTGTCCCTGGGCAGCAAGCACAGCAAGTACCATTTCGACATCTGCGCCGAGACCCACTGTCAGGCCTACTCCGGCCGCACCAGGGCCGGGAGCAACTCCGACGCCGCCGTGGACCAGACTGCGGGGCAGGTGGCCATGTGGAACGGGAAGATCGCCCAGACCGCCTACTACTCCAGCAACGGCGGGGCCAGCGAAAGCTCTTCCACCGTCTGGGGCAGCAATCAGGCCAACTACCCCTATCTGGTGGGCAAGGCGGACCCCTATGAGGCCGCCTCCGGGGTGCAGAACGACTACACCAAGACGGTGGACTCCGCCACCCTGGCCTCCAAGCTGAAGGCCGCGGGTTGCGACGTGGGGGGCGGCGTGGCCTCCATCGCCGTCACCTCCCTCACCGACTCCGGCAACCCCAAGCTGGTGACCTTCACCGGAATCAACGGCAAGAGCTATCCCTTGAGCAGCAGAGCGGTGGTGGGGATGCTGGGCCTGAGCTCCTACCGCTACGGCTTTGACACGGCGGCGGTGTCCACCCCCTCCACCCCCTCCACCCCCTCCGGCCCCAGCTTGAGCGTCAACGGGAACCCGGTGAACGGCCTGGACGGGCTGTACGCCGTGGACGGATCGGGTAACATCGTCCCCGTGGGGGAGGACGCCTGCGTGATCACCGGAAGCGGCGAGGTTCAGCAGATCGGGCAGGGCGGCGGCTCCGGCGGCTCCACCGGGGGCGGGCTGGGCACCCTCAGCTCCACCACCGGGAAGAACGGCGTGTTCACCTTCATCGGCAAGGGCTGGGGCCATAACGTGGGCATGAGCCAGTGGGGGGCTTACGCCATGGCCAAACAGGGGTATACTTACCTCAACATCTTACAGTTTTACTATACTGGCATTACGGTGGGATATATGTGAAAACCTCGGATTTTTATTTCGACCTTCCCCCGGAGCTCATCGCCCAGACCCCCCTGGAGCGGCGGGACGGCTCCCGCCTGCTGACGCTGGACCGGGCCACGGGGGAGACGAAGCACCTGCACTTTTACGACCTGCCCGCCCTTCTGCGGCCTGGGGACTGTCTGGTGCTGAACGACAGCCGGGTGCTGCCGGCCCGGCTCATCGGGAAGCGGGCCGGGGGCGGGGCCTGCGAGGTGCTGCTGCTCATCGACCGGGGGGACAGGGTGTGGGAGTGTCTGGTGCGCCCTGGCAGGAAGCTGCGCCCCGGCGCGAAAATCACCTTTGGGGACGGCGAGCTGTCCGCCGAAGTGGTGGGCGAGGTGGAGGGCGGCAACCGGCTGGTCCGCTTCGACTACGAGGGCATTTTCCTGGAGGCCCTGGAGCGGCTGGGCAAAATGCCCCTGCCCCCCTACATCAAGGCGGAGCTGGCGGACGGGGAGCGGTATCAGACGGTGTATTCCAAGGTGACAGGCTCCGCCGCCGCTCCCACGGCGGGACTGCACTTCACGCGGCCGCTGCTGGAGCAGCTCCAGGCCATGGGCGTCAGGGTGTGCTATGTGACCCTCCACGTGGGGCTGGGCACCTTCCGCCCGGTGAAGGCGGAGAACCTGGACGAGCACGAGATGCACTCGGAATACTGCGTCATCCCCCAGGAGACGGCGGACGCCGTCAATGAGACGAAGCGGGCCGGGGGCCGGGTGATCTGCGTGGGCACCACCTCCTGCCGCACGGTGGAGAGCTGGGCGGAGGAGGACGGCACGCTGAAGGCGTCGGCGGGGTGGACGAACATCTTCATCTATCCCGGCTACCGCTTCAAGGTGCTGGACGGGCTGATCACCAACTTCCACCTGCCGGAATCCACCCTGATCATGCTGGTGTCCGCCCTGGCGGGCCGGGAGCAGGTGCTGGCGGCCTACGCCGAGGCGGTGGGGGAGCGTTACCGCTTCTTCTCCTTCGGGGACGCCATGTTTATCTCGTAGGGGGCCGCAGCGGGCGCGAAAAGGAACCGGCTTCCCCCGGAACGGGGGGAGGAGCCGAAATGGTTCAAGAATGGATAAGGAGAAAATCATGTTTCGAGTGATGAAAACCGAGGGCAAGGCCCGCCGGGGGGAGTTCACCTGCCCCCACGGCACGGCCCAGACCCCGGTGTTTATGAACGTGGGCACTCAGGGAGCCATCAAGGGGGCGGTGTCCGCCCTGGACCTGAAGGAGCTGGGCTGTCAGATCGAGCTGTCCAACACCTACCACCTGCACCTGCGCCCCGGCGACGGGGTGGTGAAGGAGCTGGGGGGGCTTCACCGTTTTATGCACTGGGACGGGCCGATGCTCACCGACTCCGGCGGCTTCCAGGTGTTCTCCCTGGCGGGACTGCGGAAGATCACGGAGGAGGGGGTCACCTTCTCCTCCCACATCGACGGGCGGCGGATCTTCATGGGGCCGGAGGAGTCCATGCAGATCCAGGCCAACCTGGGCAGCGACGTGGCCATGGCCTTTGACGAGTGCGTGGAAAACCCCGCCCCCTACGAGTACGCCAAGGCGTCCTGCGAGCGCACCCTGCGGTGGCTGGAGCGGTGCAGGGCGGAGCATGACCGCCTGCTGGCCCTGCCGGACTGCGTGAACCCGGGACAGGTGCTGTTCGGCATCAACCAGGGGGCCACCTACGAGGACCTGCGGGTGTGGCACATGAAGGAGACGGCAAAAATCGACTGCGGCGGCTACGCCATCGGCGGGCTGGCGGTGGGGGAGCCCACCGAGGTGATGTACTCCATCATCGAGGCGGTGGAGCCCCATATGCCGGAGGACAAGCCCCGCTACCTCATGGGGGTGGGCACCCCCTCCAACATCATCGAGGCGGTGGCCCGGGGGGTGGACTTCTTCGACTGCGTCATGCCCGCCCGGAACGCCCGCCACGGCAAGCTGTTCACCTGGGAGGGCTCGCTGAACCTGAAGAACGAGCGGTTCAAGCTGGACCAGCGGCCCATCGATCCCCGGTGTGACTGCCCGGTGTGCCGCAATTTTTCCCGGGCCTACCTGCGCCACCTGTTTGTGGCGGGGGAGATGCTGGCCATGCGGCTGGCGGTGATGCACAACCTGTACTTCTACAACAGCCTGACGGCCCGCATCCGGGACGCCCTGGACGGAGGGCAGTTCGCCGACTTCCGGGCGGAATACTCGGAGAAGCTGGCGGGCCGGGCGGACTGAGGGCCGCTGACGCTGAATAGAATCGGAAAGCCTCCCCGCCGGATCGCCCGGACGGGGAGGCTTTTTGCGGTTTTATTCGTAGCTCCAGGTGGCGTCCACGATGCTCCCGTAGAAGTCAAAGTGGGCGGTCTTGACGTACTGGCTGTTGCCCACCCGGACCTCCTGGCTGCCCACGGCGTTGGTGATAGTGTTGGTCACCACGGCTTCAATGGTGAAGGTGAGGTCCAGCCGGGTGTCCTCCCCGGAGGACTGGACCACCTTGATCTCATTGTCATCGGTGGTGACATAGGTGATGTGGGGGACCGCCACGCAGTCAACCACATAGCCGTCCAGCAGCTGGGTGCCGGTCATGAGCCGGTCCTTCTCGCCCGCGGCCTTGTCCACGAAACGCCGCACCACCTCATAGGATTCGGGCCTGACGCTGGACACAGCCACGGTATAGGTCACGGTGACAGGCTCGCCGTTGCCGGCGTTGGGGCCGGGGGCGGCTTTTTTAGCCAGCTTCATCACCAGGAACACCGCCACCGCCGCCGTCAGCAGCAGGGCCAGCAGGTCGATCACGTTCAGCTTGCCGAACAGGCGGCCCTTCTCATCAATCACTTTCATGGGGATAATCCTTCCTTTTCAGTAGTTTTTCACGGGCGGGCCCCGGAGGGGGTCCGGCTCTGCCCGGACATACGCACCCCCGCCAGCAACAGGGAGACGGTGAACCAGAAGATCAGCATAACCCGGGGGTAGGTAAACAGATAGTCGGCCATGCCGCTCACCAGGCTGCCGCACACGGCGGCGGCCGCGCCGATGATGACCAGCCGGGCCTGGGGCGGGCAGGCGGACAGGGCGGAGGCCTTGGCCCCCCGCTTCACCGCGCTGCAGCAGCCCGCCAGGAAGGCGGCGACTCCCAGCAGGCCGTGCTCCAGCCAGAGCTGGAGGTACACGTTATGGGAGTGGGTGAAGGCCCCCCGGGAGCCATGGAAGGTGCCCAGCTCCCGGACGGCGGCCCGGCCCGCGTCCCCGCCCAGCCCTGCCCCGGTGACAGGGGAACGCTGAAGCACGCCAATGGCGGCCTCCCACAGGGGGACGCGGCTGCTGGTGGAGGTATCGCCGCTGTTGAAGATGGTCAGCAGGCGGTTGAGGACGTGATCCGGGAGGAAGGGGATACACAGCAGGGCCAGGGCGATGAACATGGGCAGGAGCTTCCGGTTCCACAGGAACACGAACATCACCCCCGCCACCGCCAGCCCCACCCAGCTTCCCCGGGAATAGGTCATGATCAGGGCCAGCCCGCCCAGTCCAGCGGTGCCCAGCCCCACCAGCTTCCACCAGAGGGAGCGGGCCCCCAGCAGAAGCCCGACGGCCACCGGGATCAGGAACACCAGCACCTCGGCAAAGGCGTTGGGGTTTTCGTAGGCGGAGAAGATCCGGCTGGGGAGATCGGCGTTCAGGGACAGATCCACGTAGGAGCGGTCCATTTCCAGGCCGCCCAGCCGCTGGAGGATGCCCTCCACGGAGGCCGCCCCCATGCCCAGGCAGCCGAAGCCCGCCAGACGGACCAGCTGCTTTTCCTCCTCCACGGTGGAGACCACCGTCAGCACGCACAGGGCGCAGGTGATGTGGTAGGGCAGGTAGCGGGCGGACAGGGCGGGGAACATAGACAGCGGCCAAGACAGGCAGACGGCGGCGAAATAGAGCAGGAACCAGGCTCCCACAGGGCCTGTGTCCAGCCGCAGGCTCCGCCGCCGCATTCCCCCGGCGATGGACAGCAGGAACAGGAGGACGAAGCCGATGAGGGAATAGGTGTTGCTCCACTGGCCGTAGGGGATGATCATGATGGCCAGCATCACCCAGCCTGTGGCCGCGGGGACCTGCTCCCCCAGGCCGAACACCAGCTGGGCGGCGAAGCTGTCGTCCCACACCGGGCGGAGGCTCTGGTAGAGCCAGTGGAGCAGGGCGGCGGGCAGGTTGACCAGCAGGTTCAGCCCCTGGCACAGGCGGCTGTCCCGCCAGGCGCGGGTGAGGACGCCGTCCCGCGCGAAGAAGAACCAGGCCAGGACGCTGCCGGACCACCACCGCTTCCACCAGGCGGCGGACGCCCGGACGGCCCGGGCCAGCAGGCTGCTGTCATACAGCCCGTACAGCGCGCCCCACAGCAGGACAAGGAACTGGCAGACGACGCTGCCTTGGATCAGGTGCATTGGCTCACTTCCCTCGGTTTTTGATTCGGTAGAGCAGGGCCAGCAGGGTGTAGTGCCGCCCCAGCAGGAGATCGGCCACCAGCTGTTTATTGCCCGCCAGACCCTTGGGCCTCAGGCTCGCCATGGCCCGGGCCATCTCCGGCTGGGCGCACAGGGCCTTGACGTAGGCGGACCGCTCCCCCATGGGCTTGGGATTGCCTGGGGCAAATTCATTGCCCACCGCGATGAGCAGGCCCGCCCAGCAGGTGTTTTCCTCCCAGCCGGGGCACAGGCCGTCCAGCCCGTGCCGCTTGACCAAGGCCCGTTTGCGCTCCAGGAAGCGGCCGAACTCCTCCCGGTAGCGGGGCAGGTAGCGGCGGGTGACGGAGGCGGGGTTCTGGAGGTAGACGTAAAAGGGCTCGTCCACCATAGCCAGCCGTTGGGCATGGAGGCAGTATTCCATCAGGAACAGCTCGTCCTCCAGGTAGGCCCCCTCGAAGGCGATGGCGTTGTCCAGCACCACCTCCCGGCGGAACAGGTAGCGCACAATGAAGCCGTTGAGGACGCCCTGTCCGAAGTCCAGCCGCTGGCCCAGCAGGGGCTTGACAATGCCCTCCCGCAGCTCCTCCGGGCCGTAGACCCCGGCGGGGAGGGCCCCGGCGTAGTCCTCCGTCCGTCCGTCGGGCCAGAGCAGGCGGTGCCCGCACCCGGCGGTGTCCGCCCCGGCCCGGGTCAGCGCGGCGTACAGGGCCTCCAGGGTGTTGGGCAGAATATAGTCGTCCGCGTCGCAGAAGGCCAGATACTCCCCCCGGGCGGCGGCGATGCCGTCGTTGCGGGCGCG
>OFFK01002563.1_pt1 | contig 10902 bp, 7 predicted proteins | sample 1521361 | NCBI WGS metagenome assembly OFFK01 (sample SAMEA3504096, study PRJEB24116) | mouse gut metagenome | biome: mouse gut; feature: mouse-associated habitat; material: faeces | place: Denmark | collected 2011
CTGAACGAACAGGCGGCGGGGGTAAACTGCGTTTCTAAAATCTTACTTGCCCTGTCCGGCCAGCCACTGGAAAATGGTGACCTCCTCATCCTCGATGGTCTCAACGCACTGATTGTTGAGCACATACAGCCAGGACCAATGCCCCTGGTACTGATAGGGCTCGCCGTCCGCACCATTGTACAGACCGGTCATGTCGCGGACATCATCAAACAGGGAGTAATACACCTTCTCCGCGCCGGCATCAACCAGCCGGTTGTAGAGGTTGTTGGAGAAGTTGTCCAGAGCAATGGCGCTGCCGTCATCATCCAGCTTCAGGTTATAGGCCATGGGGTTCTCGGCGTCAGCCTCGCCCTCAAAGATCTTCACGATATTGTCATTCTTGGCAGCGGTGATCCAGATGGGCAGATCCTTAATGGCCTCGACCATCTCATCAGTCATCCAAGCGGCGTCATAAGCCTCACACACCGGATAAGCGGCGGCAAAGTACGCGGGGAACTCGGTAATCATGTTCACAGTCATATAACCGCCGTTGGAGCAGCCGCCGATATAGATACGGTCAGCATCAATCTCGGGGTGATCGGCCACGAACTTCTCAATCAGCGCCATCAGCGCGTCTGTATAGATGGAGCGCCCGCTCTCATCCTCAGCGGTCAGATACTCGCCCTCGCCGTTGTCCATCCAGAAAGTGGGCGCCTGGGGAACCAGAATGGCCGCGCCGGTCTCGCCGAAATGCTTCTGGATATCCTCAGAGGCCAGGTTCACCACCTTGTTGCCCACCAGGGCCACAACAGGATCAGTGCCGCCCTCGCCAGCGCCGTGCAGCCAGATGATCAGCGGAGTAGAGGCCTCCTCAGCCTCCTCCTGGGGCATCCAGGAGGCGTAGGTGAGGGTGATGCCCTCATCATCCTCTTCAGCATCCTCAGCCTTCCAAGTGAACTCGTCCTTGGTGAAGTCGTCAGCGACTTCCACAACAGCATTCTCAAAGCCCTCGGCAGTGGTGGCCTCGAAGGTCACAGCCTTACCCTCGGCGTCGGTCAGGGTCTCGCCCTCAGCCAGGGCGATCTCATAAGTATGGGCAACAGGAACATTGAGGGAGCCGTCATAGAAGAAGGGATTGGCAGCATCCGAGGCGGCAGGAGAAATCTCCATCTCTACGGCAACATAAGTACCTTCCTCAGCCTTGACGCCGTTCTCGTCGCAGACATAGGCGTCCGTCACAGTGCGCTCCACAGTCTGGGGAGCAGGCTCCGTAGCCTCCATCTTCTCGTAATCAAACCCGGGAACAGTGCGCACAGAGGAAGCGGCGAACTTCTCAGCGCTGACGCTCTCCGCATCCAGCGCCACACCCAGATTCAGCACGACCTTGTAGATCGCGGGACCCCAGTCCTGACCGGCGGCGATGGTGGTGTACTTCACATCAGCGATCTTCACAGCATCCTCATTCTCAGCAGGCTCTTCAGTCTCGCTGGGCTCCTCGGTCTCGCTGGGCTCCTCAGTCTCAACAGGTTCCTCAGCCTCGCTGGGCTCCTCAGTCTCAGCAGGCTTCTCAGCCTCGCTGGGTTCCTCGGTCTCAGTGGGCTCCTCGGTCTCGCTGGGCTCCTCAGTCTCAACAGGTCCCTCAGCCTCGCTGGGCTCCTCAGTCTCAGCAGGTTCCTCAGTCTCGCTGGGCTCCACCGCATCGGCCTCCACCAGGGCGGCCAGAGCGATAGCGGCCTCACCGCGCGTCACAGCGGCGTCAGCGGCCTCAACGGTCACAGCCTCGATCTCCTGCATCGCGCAGAAAGCGGCCAGCACCGCGTTGACGCTCTCCGCGTCCAGGGGGGCATACTGGTCAAAAGTATCATCAATCAGCGCCTGCTCCAGCGCCCAGGTCATGTAACCGCCGGACCAGCCGTCTTCGGTCACGCCCTCAGCAGTCTGGGGCACTTCCACACCGGCGATACGGCCCAAGAAGGTCACCAGCTGGGCAGTGGTCAGGCTGTCCTCGGGATCAAAGATGTCGCTGCTCAGGCCGGTAGCGACCTCGTTCTCCACCAGAACCGCAACGGCCTGGGCATAGGGACTGTCTTCGGCCACATCGCTGAACGCAAGTGCGCTCCCGCCGATGCCGGAGACAAGTGCGGCACTGACACACAGTGCCAGAAGCTTGCGCATGAACTTGCTCTTCACGGAAAGTTCCTCCTTAAAAATCTTTGGTATGTGCTTTGTTGAAATTTACCGGAGTTTATTATATCCGCTCTCAATTCCCTTGTCAATAACAGGAATAGCGTTTTTTTCCGTATTTTTAGAAAATTACTTAAAACGCCCCCAAAATTGGGCAGAATCACTGGTCGATGGGGCAGGCCGACGCGCAGCTCCCGAAGTTGAAGCATCCGCTCAGCACGCCGCCCTCCCGGAGCATGAAGGGCAGCGGCGTCTCCCGCAGCTCCTCCAGACCCTCGCTTTCATCTCCCGCCGCCCAGGCGGACACCCGGGTCCGGGCGCTCTCCAGACGGGCCCGCACCGCCCCTAAGCGGCCGTCGATGACCTCGAACCCGTGGGGCTTGTTGGTCTCCTTCCACAGCGCCCGCCACGCCTGACGCAGGAGCTCCGTCTCCTCCTCCACCGTTTGCAGGGACGCCGCCAGCTCTCCGGCGGCCTTCCGGTCCTCCCGGGCCACGGCGGCGGCGATGTTCTCATGCCACCGGCACTTGCCCGCCAACACCCGGGCCAGCCGGGCGTAGAAGCCCATGAGCCCCGCGAACTCGCCCCCCGCTTCGGCGATGGCCGTATACTCCTCCGCCAGGGCGGCAAAGTGGTCCGCCATAGCGAAGCCCTCCGTGTCCTTGGCAAAGAGCTGGACCATGGGGTCCTGGTACAGCATGAATTTGCAGGCGTTCACCGGCGACGTGGCCGTGGAGCGCATCCCCGGCACGGTGTTGAACCGGCTCAGCCCCAGGATGGGCCCCATCTCCCCGCCGCAGCAGGTGCGGTAGCGCTCCTCCAGCCGCTCCATGCCGCAGTCCTCACCGGCGTAGGCGAACTCCGCGTACATCTGCATCCCCGGCAGGGCGGTGAGGAAGCTTGCCTCCGCGCCGTTGTCCCCCCAGGCCGTAGCCAGGACAAAGGGGACGCCTGCCTTCTTGCAGGCTCTGAGGGCCGGGGCGGTGATACGCAGGGCCTTGTCGTAGTCCGGCGCGGGCCCGCACCAGGTCCACACCCCTCCGGCAAAGAGGGTAGTGCCGCCCAATTTGTGGTGCTTGTCCAGCATCGCGGTATACTCTTCTTCAGTATTGTGGTAGTAGTCCCAGTACATGATGTCCACCCCGGGCACCACGCTTGCGATGGCCTCCGGGGAGGGATCGCCGTCGTAGTAGCCGTTGGAGGGAGAGTCGGGACGGAAGTACATGTCGCTCCACATCATAGGCCGCAGTCCCAGCTCGTCGGTCAGCTCCTTCACCCGCAGGAGGTGCCGGTGGATGATGGCGTGGGGGGACTCGTAGCCGAATTTCCGCAGGTGGGCCCCCAGCCCGACGCCGTGGGCCTCGTCCATGCCGATGTGGATGCGCTTGGAGCGGTACGGCGCCGCCGCGGCGGCGATCATCCGGCGCAGGAGGGCATATGTCTCCTCGCTGTCGGCCAGGAGGACCTCCCCGTTGTCCGCGTACTTGCGCATAGCGGGCCAGTGGAGCACCTGCCCCAGGTGGCCCAGGGTCTGGATGCAGGGCATGAGCTCGATGCCCAGCAGGTCCGCGTAGTCGTCCAGCCGGCGCAGCTCCTCCATGGAGTACTTCCCCCGCTGGTAGCCGAAATAGGGCTCCTCCGGCACCTCGTAGGTGTCCTCGGTGTACATCATGCCCACGTCCATGCCCATGAGCGCCATGGACCGCAAAAGCCGCTGGATGGTCTCCACCCGCAGTACCGCATTGCGGGAGACGTCGAACATCACCCCCGTCTCAAAGCAGGGCCGCTCAGAGACCTGATATGTATCCTTCTCCCAGTTCTCCCGCAGAAGGGACAGCGCCCGGTAGAGGTGGATGGGCTTGTCCCAGCCCAGGCGGATGCCCTCCGGCCCCTTCTCCACCACCGGGCCCGCTGCCCGGAACACCTCCACCGCCGTGCCGCCCTCCCCGGCGGCGAAGCCCAGCAGGGGGCCCAGCTCCAGCATGGCCCCGGCGAAGCGCTCCGGCAGTTCGCCGCGGAAGCGCAAAATGTCAGTATGCTTGCTCATATGGGTTCGCTCCTCCTTGTAAAAAAGACTTTGACGCAAACCGCCGCCTGATTTTGGATGATGCGGGGCCGTTTTTGCGTCAAAGTCTGGTTTTGTATTCAATGCGTATCAAAGCTCGACGGGAACTCCCGCTGGCGCTGTTTGCCGCTTTGGCGGCAAATGCGCTTAGGCCGCGCCGCACATATATATTGGGGGCGGGACTTGCGGCGCGGCCTTTTGGGGCATTTCGCGCCCTGCGGGGCGCGACCAGAGGCTTTGCCTCTGGTCTCCACCACCTTTGAAAAGGTGGACGAAACTTTTGTTTTGCGCTTCGCGCCTCTCTACTGATACAGCCGCGCCATCTCCCCGTACAGCTTGGTCAGCGCCCGCAGGATATCCGTGTGCTCGAAGTCCCGGTGGTAGAGGAGGTTCGTCTCCCGGACCATGCTCAGGTTCTCGATGGGGAGGGCGGTGAGCTTGCCCTTTCTCAGCTCGTCCATGCAGGCGGACCTCGCCAGGATGGACACCCCCATGTCCTTTCGGATGAGATCCTTGATGGTGGCGATGTTGTCCACCTCCAGCACTACATTGAAATCCCCGATGTCCAGCCCTACGCTCTCCAGGTTGGAGACAAAGAGGTTGCGGGTGCTGGAGTCCGGCAGGCGGAGGATCATCCGCTCCCGCCGCAGGTCGCTGAGGGTCACCATGCTCTGCTTGGCCAGGGGGCTGTTATTGGAGGCCACGCAGACCAGATAATCCGTGTCCAGCATCACGGCGTTGATGCTGGGGTCGCTGACCCGGCCCATCTTCTCGTGGAGCGCGGCCATCCTCCGGGCATATTTTACCACGATCTTGCCCTCTTCCGTCAATAAAAGCTCCCCTTTTTTCCGATGGAAGATGCGGCAGTCCGTCTCCTCCTCCAGCTGCCGGATGTGGTGGCTTACCGCCGGCTGGGTCAGGGACAGCTCCTCAGCGGCCGTGGTCTCCGCCAGGGGGAGCCTCAGCGCCGGGAGCCTCCTGAAGCCCATCGCCTGCAACTTCCTGGTGATCGCCCTGGGGGCGGGCTTTGCGGTGCTGCTCAGCAAGCTCCTCTCCCCCGGACGCAGTCCCGACAACCGCCTGATCCTCGCCATCGCCCTTCTGCTGGGCCTCTGCGGTCTTTGCACGGTTTTGGACGTCTCCCCCCTGCTCAGCTGTCTGGTCTTCGGCGCGGTCTACATCAATCTCACCCGGGACAAGGTCCTCTACCGGCAGTTGAACGCCTTCAAACCGCCGGTACTGTCCCTCTTTTTCGTGGCCTCCGGCATGAACCTGGACCTGCGGGCTTTAGCCGCCTTCGGCAGTATCGGGGCGGTCTATTTCCTGGTCCGCATCCTGGGCAAGTACGCCGGGGCGTGGCTGGGCTGTGCGGTCACGAAGACGGACGTGAAGACCCGCAACTGGCTTGGGCCGGCCCTGGTGCCCCAGGCGGGGGTCCTCAGGAAAGCCGGTAAAGCGGCGGAAACTGCGCCTCAGCCTGCGCCGTTGAAAGCGCCCCAGTGACTTTTTGTGCGGACAAAAAGCCGCTCAGGGAACGTAGTTCCTTGAGAATCTTCCTTGATTATGGGGGTGATTATTTTACGCTGCGATCTGGTAATCTGGGTTTCCCCAATCTCTGCCTTGGGCCGATTCTTCGCCATCACTCCCTGACCCTTCGGTCTTCTTCGTTGGGTGCTCCTCCCTGGAGCACGCTTCTTTTGAGACACTACCTGACCACCGCTGGATGGTGCGGGCGACACTGCCCTCCATTTCCTGGGACACGGCGTCCTGGTGCGCCGTCCTCCTGCACGCAATAAAGGCCGGTCCTCCTTGGACCGGCCTTTTCGCTTTTTGATCAGTTTTTCAGCTGGAAGCGCCTCGTCTGATCCTGAAGCAGGCGGACCTGATCGAAGAGCTCCGCACTGACAGCCGCAGACTCCTCACTGCTGGCCGAGTTGGTCTGGACCACGGACGAGATCTGTCCGATCCCCTCCGTGACCTGGGCAATGGACTCCGCCTCGCCCCGGGTGGCCTCCGCGATGGACTGGATATCACTGGAGGACTGCATCACCAGCTCCAGCGTCTTTTGCAGCGTGGCAGAGACCTCCTCAACGATCTTACTGCCCTGCTCCGTAGCCCGCACGGAGTTTTCAATGAGGTCCTTCGTCGCCTTCGCTGCCTGATCGGACTGGGAGGCAAGACTGCGCACCTCATCCGCCACCACGGAAAAGCCCTTGCCGGCAGTACCCGCCCGGGCGGCCTCCACAGCGGCGTTCAGCGCCAGGATGTTGGTCTGGAAAGCGATGTTCTCAATGGTGGTGATGATACGGCTGATCTCCTGAGAGGCGTTGGTGATATTCCCCATCGCCGCCACCATCTGCTCCATCTGCTCACCGCTGAGCGTGACCTGCTCACCGGCCATGCGGGCATTCTCCTGAGCATTGTCGGTGGTCTTCACGTTCTGCTCCGCACTGCGGGTGAGGTCGTCCAGCGTGGCATACATCTGCTCAATGGCGCTTGCCTGCTCCGTCGCGCCCTGGGCCAGGGACTGGGAGCTGTTGGAGAGCTGCTCGGCATCGCCGGAGATGCGCCGCTCCGCATTGGCGATCTGCCCCATGGCAGTGGACAGATTCTCCGTCAGACGGTTGATGGAGCCCTCAATGGACTGGAAATCCCCAATAAAAGATGTGGAGGTCGTCACATTGAAATTGCCCTCGGACATCTGTCCCATAATGCGGTTGATATCCGTAACATAGTCCTCAATCTGTGCCATAGACTCCCGCAGGGTGGTGGACAGATCCCCCAGCTCATTATTCGCCTTGTAGTCAATGTCCAGGGTCAGACGGCCCTCCTGAAGAGGCTGGGCGCTCTCCGTGATGCGGATGATGGGCTGCACGATCTGCGAGAGCACATACTGCACCAGACTGATGAGGCACCCCAGCGCCAGCACCAGACAGATTGCACATGTCCAGTGCATGATAACCGCCGTGCGGTCCAGACGGGCAGAGCTCTCCTCGCTGAGCGCCGTGCCCCGCTCCACCACCTGGTCCAGAAGCCCCACCAGCGTGCCCAGATTGGTGAGGATGCTCTCCTGGTAGTACTCCCGTGCCTCAAAGGGGCTGGTACTCAGCAGGTCCAGCGCCTCTGTGGCCGAGCTGTGCAGCTGACGGTGCAGCGGCTCCAGCTGGGAGCGCAGGCTCATGACATCCGCGTCATCCGTGCCCGCCTCGCCGTAGAGCCACTGCCCCAGCACACAGGTGGTGGGGTCGATACTGCCCGTGAACTCCGCGCCCGCGTAGAGCGCGTTGCTCAGCCCTGAAGCCCAGCGGTAATGGGCCGTCTCCGCCTGCTGGGCGCGGTTGAGAAGGTTATTGGCCTGGGTCGTGTCCTTCTCTATGTACTGGATGCGGAAAATGTTGTAGGTCGTCACACAGCTGAACAGCACGACGGAAAACAACGCCGCGATCACCCGGATGCCGACCATCTTGTTGATACCCTTACGCATAAGAAAATCTCCCTCTGTTTTATTTTGGCGCAAGCTGGTTGTCTCTGTTCCCCCCTCATTATACCGTACGAATATATTTTTGGCAAGAGCGTTTTTGTAGAAACTGCCGTTGTATCTTTTTGTACATTTTTTCGCCGTTACACTCCTGATGTGTAACGGTCTTTCGTTACAAAATCTTATTTAAAGGAGAAACATCATGAATCACACCAAAAACTATGGCCTGCCCCAGTGGGAGCTCAATGACCTCATCCGGATGGAGGACTTCAACAGCGCGATGTCGAACATCGAAAACGGCCTCAACAGCAACAAGTCCGCCGCCGAGGCCGGGGACGCGGAGCTCCAGCGGCAGGTCAACGCCGCCAATGCTAAGGCCGAGGCCGCGCAGTCCGCTGCCGGAGGCGCGTACTCCCCCGCGTTCAAGCCCTACGCGGTGGGGTCCTACGTGGGGAACGGCCAGGAGCGGCGGGTGGAGCTGGGGTTCCGGCCCAGCTTTGTTATCATCTCCGGCATCATGGAGAGTCCCGGCGCGACCAACTTCAACACCTTCTACGTCTATGGCGGCATCACCTCCGGAGAGTCCCTCAAGCACCGGCTCATATTTACGGATACCGGGTTTATCGCTGTGAAAGATGACCCGGCGGGGTACACTTACCCGAACTTTACGTTGAGCGGCAGACGGTACGATTATATCGCCTTCCGCTGAGAACAAGCCCCCGGAGCACTGCTCCGGGGGCGCTTTCTGCCTTGACGGCGCGGAGGGAATACGATATAATATTGTTATCAATTTCAGAAAAGCAGGTGATCGTTATGACCTCTGAACCGATCTATGCAGAGGAGCTCGCTTGGACAGAACCAAGACGTGAGGAGCTGATCTGCGGAAAAGTGGTAATGATGGCCCCGCCCGCAACAAATCACGGCGTTATCGCGGGAAATGTCCACGCACTCTTTCACAGCTACCTGCGGGGAAAATCCTGTACCGTCTTTCCAGATGACGTGCCTCTGTTTCTCTCTGATATGGACTACTACAGGCCGGACCTTATGGTGGTCTGCGACCGGGAGAAAATCAAGGCGGACGGTGTGCACGGCGCGCCGGACCTGGTCGTGGAAATCCTCTCGCCCAGTACGGGGAGGTACGACCGGGGACGCAAAAAACAGATTTATCAGGCAAGCGGTGTCCCCGAGTACTGGATCATCAGCCCGGAGGCCCGGTCGATCGAGGTGTACCGTCTGAAGGACGGCGTATATGAGCTCGATAACTGTTACTCCGTCTACCCGGACTATCTGCTCCGGCTCATGCCGGTGGAGGAACGGGAGGCTATCCCCGCTGCGTTCTGCTGCCACCTCTTCGATGACCTCGTCATCCGGCTGGATGATGTGTTTGAGAACCTTTTTTGAGAAAGAGACCCCCCAAGACCGAAGCCTTGGGGGGTCTCCTGCGTTGGAAGGAAACTGCCTAGGAGTTTATTAGAAACTCCGCTCAAATCGATATCCATTGTATAAGTAGCAGAGGAGCCATCATCGTAGTTCCACTTGGCAGTCACGGTTTTGGAGGTCGGCCCCCCTTCGCGAACAGCAAAGAAGAGAACGCCATTAGGAGTGCTGATCGGGATAATGGCGAAGTTGGCATTGCTGTACTCAGCTTTCATAGCATTAAGCGCAGCCTCACCAGTGTTCGCCGGAGTCTGGTCACCCTCACCGAACCAGAACTGGCGCAGACCTTCCAGCTCGGTCGTATCAGTAACAGTAGTGTTCTGAGTGTACACCTTGCTGGGGGTGCCGGACAGGTAGTACTTGGCGTTCGCCTCATCCGCGATGACCTTGACATTGGTATCGACGATCTTCGTAATCTGGCCTCCGACATCCTTGTCATCCCTGATCCCGGCCTGGATAGAGGCACTATTCATTGTCGTGTTCTTACCAGAAGTAAGCGCGGAGTAAACGTTGGCGTTTCTAGCGTTCATCGTGAACACGACCTTGAAGGTACCGTCCGCGTTCTTGGTCACAGCAGCAGACCAGGGGTCAGCAGGCTGGGCCGGAGTGGGGGTGACGAGCTCAAAGCCATCGGCGACCACGATGCCATCGAAGGTTGCGGTCCAAACGGTGTTGGTGTCATTGGGAGTACCCTGGATCGTGGTAACAGCGGGAAGCGTGATCCGGCTGTCATCGGTGACGATCACCGCAGTGGGAGCCAGCGAGGAGTTCGCAATAAAGGTCACGGTGACAGTCCCGGTCACTTGATATGTCTCAGAGGTGCTCACAGAATCCGCGATGGTAGCCGTGATGTCCTTGGTGCCATCGTTGAACTTGCCCTCGCCGTAAGTGACGAAGTATACCTGTGCTCCCTTGGCCAGTCTGTAGTCGCTATTCCCGCCATTGCTGGTATAGGGGTTCAGCTTGGTATTCGTCTTGGCATCCCATACTTGGATGTTCTGATTAACTGTGACGAGAACGAAACCTGTAGCGGTAGCATACTGTGCCACGACCTTTCCATCCTGGGAGGTAACGATCGCGGAGATTTCCTTGAGCTCACTGGTGGTGGTACCGGTGGGCATCCCAGTGATCACAGCGTCAGCGCCGACACCAGTAGCAGTGAAGGTCTGGCCATTCCAGCGGGTGAAGGTCCACTCGACAGTAGCGCCACCAGAAACCTGGAAAGCAGCAAGGAAGTCGGTGATCGGCCAGGGCTGGTTAGCGTTGACAATGGCGATCTCGTTGTTGTAGGGATTAACCGTGAAGTTCGCACTGTTAGAGGTCAGGACAGCCTGTGTCTCAGCAGGATTCTTGACCAGGTTGTAAACAATGGGAGTGCCCTGGTTGAGAGTGATGGCAAGCTGATAGATCACCTGCTCGTTGGTCTTAGCCAGCCACTGGGCCTCATCCATCAGCTCCTTGTCGGTGGTTCCAACAGCTGTCCAGACGGAGCTGGGAGCAACACGCTTCTGGAGGGTGTAGGTGACCACAGAGCCGGAAGTGGACTTGACATCCACGACCTTCATCAGAGCCTGCTTAGCAGCCTCAACGGCCTGAGCATGGGTGATGGTATTCTGATAGGGGTTAGCAATAGTGCCATCGCCGCCGGTCTTGTTGACGTCGATACCCATGAACTTGGTCTCGCCAGTCTCCTGAGTAGGAGCGGGCAGCATGTTGTACCAGACGGTCTGAGCCAGGTCGCGGGTACCGACGTTGCTGC
>OFFK01002567.1_pt1 | contig 10883 bp, 9 predicted proteins | sample 1521361 | NCBI WGS metagenome assembly OFFK01 (sample SAMEA3504096, study PRJEB24116) | mouse gut metagenome | biome: mouse gut; feature: mouse-associated habitat; material: faeces | place: Denmark | collected 2011
CCGCCATATACTGAAATTTTGGAATAAATATGGCCACAAACAGAATCTTTCCAAACAGCTCCATGATACTTGATATGATGGGAAGAATCTTCTGGCCGATAGCCTGCAGCGCCGTTCTGGTATCGTTAATCAGCCCTAATACAAAGAAAAAGGGCGCCACCACCCGAAGATACCTCGCGCCGTTTTCTAAAATCACCGGCTCACTGGAGCCTGAGATAATCCGCACCATGTCGGGGGCAAAAAGAAGGAGCACGATTACAGCCCCCACCGTCATGCAGCCATTGTACAGATAAGCGCATTTCATTGCCTTCCGAATCCGCGCCTTCTCTCCGGCTCCGTAATTCTGGGAAACAAAGGTGTTCACCGCAGAAATCATTGCCGAAAAAGGCATCAGGCAGAACTGGCACAGCTTTCTGGCCGCCGTGTGTCCCGCTATGGTCAGATAGCCAAGCCCGTTAATTCCCACCTGCAAAATCGCGCTCCCCGCCGACACAAGACAATGCATGAATCCCATGGAAAAGCCCTGGGCCGCCATTTCCTTATAAAGCGCCTTATCCACCTTAAAGTGCTCCTTTCCCGGCACCAGAATCGAAACCCTCTTCAGAATATAAAGCACGCACAGGACAACGGAAACCGCCTGTGAAATCACCGTGGCCACCGCCGCCCCCTGTATTCCCATGCCAAACCTGGCGATAAACAGAAAGTCAAGGCCGATGTTCACAAGGGAGGAAAAAATCAAAAACAAAAGCGGCATAAAGCTGTTTCCCACAGCCTGCAGCACCCCGGCGCAGAGATTATAGGCAAACATGACTCCCGTAAACAGTGTAATCACAGAAATATAGCTGTAGGATTCCTTGATAATTTCCTCCGGCGTATGTAAAAGCTGCAAAAAAGGATAGAGGGCTATTCTCGTCAGCAGCATAATAAAAAGGCTGATTCCCGCGCCGATTACCATGGAAACCGCCACCGAACGCTTAAGAAGCCCGTCTCCTCCCGGGTTTTTATCCGGCCTGAAGGTAGCTGCGCCGCTTTTGCCGCTGCCGCCTCTTCCCCCCGTCCCGTAGCTCATTCCGTAGCTTCTGGCCGTCACAATGGACAGACCGTTTCCAAGCCCCAGCGCAAAGCCAATCAGCAAATCATAAACAGGCGTTGCCGACGGCGGCGAGCGCGTTTTCACCGATAAATTTACCTGCGACAAATGAATCTGCGATGTTATAAAGCTGCTGGAACACGCTGGAAAAAAAGACCGGAACGGCAAACCGGAGCATTGACAGAAAAATCGGGCCGTTTAACAAATCAACCTGCGCATATCGTTTTGTCTGAGACATGGCACAACACTCACTTTCTCTTTTCTATTTCGACAGACACACGCTTTTTATTATAACTCAAATCTCCCTTATTCGCAAAACCTTTTCCGCCAATTTCTCCACCAGCGCTCTATCCGGCGGCCTGGTCCCCGCCGTGGTCACCGCTCCCGCCGAAACCGCTATGCAAAGGCGCGCCGTTTCCTCGTCTCCAAGCCTCCTGTTCCATGCAAAGGCAAGGGCCGCCACCATAGCGTCTCCCGCCCCCACGGTGGAGCGGGCCTTTACGGGAATTGCCGGAACATACGCTTTGTATCCGTCCTTTACAACCAAAGCGCCCTTTTCTCCCATGGAAACCACAACCGTGCCCGCTCCCCTTTCCCGGCATTTTTCCGCGGCTGTCAAAAGCGGCTGAAGCGATGTTTCCAAAGCCCTGTCATTTTTCCCGGGCTCTTCCTCCGGCGCCCGGCCGTCTTTGCCGTACCCGTCCGGCATTTCCGGCAGCCAGCCAAAGAATCCGGCGCATTGCGCCAGTTCCGCCTGATTGGGTTTTATGATATCCGGCCCCTCCAAAAGCCCGTGCCGGAAAGCCTCGCCGTCCGCGTCAAGAAGCACCTCCGCTCCTTTTTCGTGGGCCATACGGATGATTCCGGCATAGGTCCTTTTGTCCGCTCCCGCTGGAAGGGAGCCCGATAAGACAAACAGCGTCCCTTTCCCGGCATAACCCGCGTATCCCGCCAGCTTCTGAAGAAGCTCCTCCATCTGCGCTTCGCTCACTTTGGGCCCCGGCTCGTTAAGCTCCGTCATTCTTCCGTCGTCTTCCAGCACCTTTGTGTTGGTCCTGGTCTCGCCGTTTAACCATATGAAGTCGTGCTCGATTCCTCTCTCCGTCAGCGAATCCGCTATGGCCTTGCCGGCGCTTCCGCCCAGAAATCCCGTGGCAATGCTCTTTTCCCCCAGCTCCCGAATGGTCTTTGAGACATTGATGCCTTTCCCGCCCGCGTCCCACGCCACCTTTTTAATGCGGTGGAGAACGCCGGGACTAAGTCTTTCTATCTCAATTGTCTTATCTATTGCAGGGTTCATTGTCACTGTGATAATCATAGAATATCCTCCCCAATTCCCAATTTCATAATTTTTTTTATTCCGGTTCAAAAAAAGCCTTCCTTTATGTCACAAATATCATATGATATCCGCCACACATGTTCAATAGCTATCTGTACTTTTCGTATTATGCGAAAAATCAATTTACAATTCAGTCAAAAATATGTTATGATAATTAAAAGCATATTTTCTCTAAATACAGTTCAGATACATTCTATATTCTATGTTTCAGGAAATCCATGCTTTGAATCCAGCCAATATTTTACCAAAGCGGGAGATGCTGAAACGGTTCTCCTGCCATGACAGCCTGTTTTTATTATTGAAAGAATCTTCTTTATGAGAAAAGCTGTCAGACATAACAGGGAGGACATCATATGAGTAAAACAAATGTGCTGCGCGGCCAAAAAGATACTGTGTTCCGTATGCTTTTCCGGAAAAAAGAAAATCTGTTAAGCCTGTATAACGCACTTAACAAAACCACTTACACGGATGTGAAAAATCTGGAGATTACGACGCTGGAGAATGCCGTCTATATGAATTATAAGAACGATATTTCCTTTGTCTTTGATTTCAGGATGATGATTTATGAGCATCAGTCCACTGTCAATCCCAACATGCCATTACGCGATTTAATTTACGTCACTAAGGTGCTACAGGGGAGAATCAGAAACTGCAATCTGTATGGTTCATCTCTGGTTCGGATTCCTTCTCCGAAATTTGTCGTCTTTTACAATGGTGTGGATTTTCAGCCGGAACAACAGGTTTTAAAACTCTCGGACGCATTTGAACGAAAGCAGGAACTGCCGGAACTGGAATTAATCGTATGGGTTTATAATATTAATCTGGGACACAACACAGAGCTTTTGGAAGCGTGCCACCTTTTAAAAGAATATGCACAATATGTTGAACAGGTCCGAATTTTTGCAAAGGAACTGCCTTTTGCGGAAGCGGTAGAGAATGCGGTTACGCATTGTATCAATCACGGAATCCTTGCAGATTTTCTGGCAAAGAATCGTGCGGAGGCGATTGCTATGAGTATTTTCGAATATAATGAAGAAAAACATCTGAAAAGCGAGCGGGAAGAATGGCATAAAATCGGCCAAAAAGAAGGAGAAGAACGGTTCTCCCGGCTAATGCAGGCGCTTTTTAACGACGGTCGGAACGAAGATATTACGCGTACCTTTTCTGATATTGAATACCGGAAACGGCTGTACGATGAATATCATATTTCCTAATCGGTTTTAAGAGATGTTAAATCCAATATTAATACAACAAGGAGGAACTGCCATGCGATTTGGCGTACAATTATTCGGCCCCGGAAATCTGTGCCGGGAAAACCCCGAACGATTTTTCAAATTAATTTCCGAAGCTTGCTATCAGTTAATCGAACCCTGTCTCTGGGCGGGCGAAAGACCGGAGGAAGCCAAAGACCTGCCTGTATGGACCATAGAGGAACTGACGTCCATGCAGCCCCTTTATCAGAAGTACAACCTGAAAATTCTTTCCTGCCATTTGTTTGCCGGCCCCGAAGACGACTTACCGCCCGCCAAAATCCAAAAGCTTTACGAAGATTTTGGCATCACCAGCTTTGTCATAGCCGGACATTCGGAAACCACCAGAGAGGGCTGCCTTGCCTATGCGGAAAAACTAAGGCGCCTTGCCGGAGAGCTTCCCTCTCCTATCCGTCTGCTTCTCCACAACGGCCTGGAAGAGAGCCTTGCCAGAATCGACGGCAAAACCGCCTATGAATTTCTTCTTGACTGCTGCGCCAGCAGCGGCATTCGTCCCGGCAGCCCTAAAAGCTGTGTTTCCGGCTTTTGTCCTGACAACGACACAGGCTTCTGTCAGGCTATAGTTGGCGCACAACCCGACGTGGGATGGCTTCTCTATGGCGGGGAAGATGTGGAAGCCTTTCTCTGGCGGAACAAAGACCGGATTTTCTCTCTTCATTATAAGGATTTTGCGAAAAAAGAGGACGGTGCTCTGGCGGAAACCGCTATCGGCAAGGGCCTGATTGACATGAAAGCCTGCTTCCAGTTTGCCCGCGCTATGGAACTGCCCCAGTTTGCGGATATGGACGGCAGTGAGAATGATTTTCTTACGGATATACAAAATACAGGACAACTTTTCCGTTCCCTGACCCAGTGCAGAGACAATACCAGAAGCATTCTCTGTATCTGTGACTCCGAAACGGGAGAGGTGACAAAGCTCCGGGAATTTGACAGGATTATAGAAGCGCCCAACTGGCTAAAGGACGGGGACACCATTATTTATAACTCTGAAGGTTATATCTGGAACTACAGGATTTCAGAGGACAGGGAGTGCAAAATCCCCTCAGGGGAATGCACCAACTGTAACAACGACCACGTTCTTTCCCCCGACCACAGCCAGATAGCGGTAAGCCACAGCCAGCCGGGAACCTGGGAGTCAAAGATATATATTCTGCCCGTTACCGGCGGTACGCCCCGGCTGGTCACCCCCAAGGGGCCAAGCTACCTTCACGGCTGGTCGCCGGACGGAAAGGAACTGGCCTACTGCGCTTTCCGGGAAAAAGACGGAGCCCTTTCCGTGGACATTTACAGTATTTCGGCGGAGAAGGGAAACGAAAGCGGACAGGAACAGGAAGAAAAACAGCTCACAGGCCATGCCGCTTTTAACGACGGCCCGGAATACGACCCGGACGGAAAGCATATCTGGTTCAACAGCACCCGCACCGGCCTGATGCAGATTTGGAAAATGGACAGAGACGGCGAAAACCAGACCCAGATGACCTTTGAGGAGCAGAACAACTGGTTTGCCCATGTATCCCCGGACGGAAAAAAGGTCGTCAATCTCTCCTACAGCAAAGAGGGGCTTGACGCCGACGAGCATCTCCCCAACATGCAGGTGTCCCTCTGGACAATGAAGCCCGACGGAACGGACAGAAAGAAACTTCTTGACTTTTTCGGCGGACAGGGCTCTGTCAATGTCAATTCCTGGTCGCCGGATAGCAGACGATTCGCGTTTGTGGCTTATGAGCTGATGCACCGGTAAATTACACCCGCGCTCGGCTCATTGCTCGCGCAAAAAGGTGTAAAGTCCTGGCCGGCATTTTGCCTGGGCTTTACACCTTTTATGAATGATTCTTTGGCTTGTCAGTTTTGTTTGTTTTCTAAAGTGTAATATCCTCTACATTTACACCCAGAGAAGATAACTTGGCAATTGTCAGTTTAATCGCATAATCAAGTTCTTTATTCTCCTGACTGCCGTTTTCCTTTTTAATACGCTGCAATTCCGCAAATCTGTCAATTGTGATTGTGATTAGTTCTTTATCCGATACTCCAAATACCTCCATAATCTCACCATCCCTTTGATGACAGCCTTCCGTCACATGTTATTTTAACCCTCAACTATCAGATATCTTCCATCCCCAATGTCGAATACTTCGTCCGCCTCAAGGATTTCGTCCCCCCGGGCGCCGTCCACATCAAGGCCCTCTTCCTCAAAGAAATCCCATACCTCTTCTATGGAATTTACTACTACCGCAAGGCTCTCCTCAAGAAAAGCCTCGGCCTCCTCAAGGTTGGACGCCACATCTTCCTCCGGAAATAACTGCCCCTGATTGTTTAAAAAACATTGTAATATCGCATCATCAAATTCATGCATACTTTATTCCTCCGTTAAATTCAATCCAACTGGTAATATTATTATGCGTTAATGCTCCTGTACAGTCAATACCTGAGATAAAATTTTTGCATCAATTATTTGATAGACACCCTTTCCAGCCCACCCGGGGCAGATGCTGCCCGCAGCGCTTTTTACGTCTTCCGTGGCCGTGTCAACCGCATAGCTTTCACCGGCGGCGTACATCATGCCGATATCGTTGTCGTTATCGCCAAAGGCCATGGTTTCCTCTCTCTTAATCCCGAGGGTTTCCTGCAAAAACTTAAGCGCCACGCCCTTATCCACCGATTTATCCATGAAGTCAACCCATTCCTCACCGGCCATGCAGACCTTTACCCGGTCCTTCCATGAAGGGATAAAAAGGCTTTCGCCCAGTTCTCTGATACTGCCCCTCTGGCAGGCGGCAATCTTTATGATTTCCTCCTGCTCCTCAAGCACATCCTCCACTTTTCTGAAAGCATTGTGGTAGCCGTAGGTAAGCAGGTCCAAAAATTCCTGATTTTTGCTCTCAATCAGACTTCCCCTTGTCGTAGATACAACGGCCTCGCAGCGGCCGTAATGGGGACGCAGCATCTCCATGATTCCCTTAATATGCTCCCGCTTCATGGGCGTGACGGAGATAATTTTATTTTGGTAACAAATCAAGGCTCCGTTTTCCGCAATATAGGCAATGTCGTCCGCCACCTCCCTAAAAACATTCCGAAGGCTTTCGTACTGTCTGCCGCTGGCCGCGCAGAATAAAATCCCTCTTTTCTTCAATTCTCTGATGGCCGCAGCCATCTCCGGGTATAAATCCGGTGTGGAATCCTTAATCAGAGTTCCGTCCACATCCGACGCTATCAATCGTATCATAACTTCTCCTCATTTTCTCCTGTTATCGCCATATAACCGGAAAATCAGCCAAAAATATCATCCGGCATTCTTTACGCTTTTCTCATTCGCTTCATCTCCTGATACAGCCTGCTTACCGGCAATCCCACCACATTATTGTAGTCTCCATGGATTTCTCTGATAAAAGCGGCACATCTTCCCTGAATCCCGTAGGCTCCCGCTTTATCCATGGGCTCCCCGGTATCCACGTAAGCGCTGATTTCCTCTCCGCTCATGGGATACATAAACACATCCGTCTTTTCGTGAAAGGTAACCGCCCGGGGCGGCCTGTCCTTCCCCTCTCCCAGCATCAGCGTAACCCCGGTGTAAACCTGATGGCTCTTTCCCGCAAGCCGGGAAAGCATGGATACCGCTTCCTGCCTGTTTTTCGGTTTTCCCATCACCTCGCCCTCTAAGGCAACCACGGTGTCGGCCCCTATCACCAGGGTGGATTTTTCCTTTTCCTCCGGAAATCTCATAAAAATCTCCCCGGCCTTCTGAGCCGACAGTACTTCAACAATTTCCCAGGGCGCAGGGCCTTTTTCTCCGAATTTCCCGCTCCCTGCCGGAAGTTTTTCCTCCCCCACGGCGGGAATCACTTCAAATTCCATTCCGATTTGCTGTAAAAGTTCCCGCCGCCTGGGCGAGGCGGAGGCAAGTATTATTTTATTCATGGTGCGTCTCCGGAATAAACACTCTGTTGTTTACAAATTCCTCCTGCTTTCCGGCCGCTTCCACTGCCAGTCTGCAAAATTCAAGCTGGGAATTAAAGCTCCCTCTCCCCCGCTTCTCCACCTTCTCGTAGGTTTCCTTCTCCGTCAGCACATGGGCCTTTTCCGTGTCCAGAAGCTGCATTTTCAGAATATCCATCAGCCTTCTTTGAAGCTCCGGCCGTTCTATGGGAAACATAATTTCAACACGCCGTTCCAGATTTCTTGGCATCCAGTCCGCGCTCGCGCAGTAATACTCCGGCTTCCCGTTGTTTTCAAAATAAAAGATACGCGCGTGTTCCAGATAATTTCCCACGATGGAGCGCACCGTGATATTTTTGCCGATTCCCGGAAGATGGGTTTTCAGGCAGCAGATGCCTCTGATAATCAGTTCAATCTTTACCCCGGCGGCCCCCGCCTCGTAAAGAGCCCTGATGATATCCTTATCGCACAGGCTGTTCATCTTCGCTATGATATGGCCGCCCCGCCCTGCCAGAGCGTTTTCCTTTTCCCTGCCAATTAAGAAAAGGAATCTGTCCTTTAACCACAGGGGCGCAAGGGAAAGCCTGTTCCAGCCAAGAGGCTCAGAGTAGCCGGAAAGCATGTTGAATACCGCCGTGGCGTCCTCTCCGATGGAAGGGGTGCAGGTCAAAAGCCCGATATCGGTATACAGCTTTGCCGTGCTGTCGTTGTAATTGCCGGTTCCCAAATGCACATACCGCCTGATGCCGTCCTCTTCCCGTCTCACCACAAGCGTGATTTTACTGTGGGTCTTTAACCCCACCAGACCGTAGATGACGTGACAGCCCGCTTTTTCAAGCTTTTTCGCCCACACGATATTGTTTTCCTCGTCAAATCTTGCCTTCAGCTCCACCAGTACAGACACCTGTTTTCCGTTTTCCGCCGCCTGGGCAAGGGCCGCGATAATCGGGGAATTGCCGCTTACCCGGTAAAGCGTCTGCTTGATGGCAAGCACATCCTCGTCTCTTGCCGCCTGTCTGATAAAATCAACTACCGGCCGGAAAGTCTCGTACGGATGGAAAAGAAGTATATCCTTTTCCCTTATTTTTTCAAAAATATCACAGTCCACCGGCAGCTCCGGCACCGGCTGGGGCGGCATATATCTGTTTTCCTTCAAATCCTCAAAGCCGGACAGCCCGTACATCTTCATAAGGAAAGTCAAATCAAGAGGGCCGTCAATCCTGTAAATCTCCTCCTCCGAAACGTTAAGGTTCTCCTCGATAAGCTTAAGAAGCCGCCCGTCGATTCCTTCCTCCACGTCCAGGCGGATTGCCTGTCCCCACTGCCTTCTTTTGAGCTGTTTTTCGATTTCCTTCAGCAAATCCTCCGCCTCGTCCTCCTCAATGGAAAGGTCCGCGTTGCGCATAATGCGGAAAGGACAGGAGCACACAATATCGTAATTCATAAACAGCTTATGAATATTTCTTTCAATCACTTCCTCCAGCAGGATAACGGTTTTCTTTTTCCCTTTTGCGCCTCCCCGCTGGGCGGCGTCTTTCACGGGAAGCTGCACGATTCTGTCAAGCACTCCCGGCACCTGCACCGTGGCAAACTCCAAATCCCCGTCGCCGTTCTTTTTTCTCACAAGAGCGCCGATATTTAACGTCCTGTTCCTAATAAGGGGAAAGGGCCTTGAGGAATCCACCGCCATTGGCGTCAGCACCGGATAGACGTTTTCCTCATAATATTTGTCCACAAACGCCGCTTCCTTTTCCGTGAGCTTTTCATGGCGCGAAATCACGCGCAGACCGTTTGCCAGAAGTCCCGGAATGATTTCCTTATTATAAATGCTGTACTGCTCCGCCACCAGCTCATGGGTCACCTGGCTTAAGGCAGATATCTGTTCCCTTGCGGTCATTCCCGCGATGTCCCTTTTTTCATACCCCGCGTTCACCATGTCCATTAAAGACGCGACGCGAACCATAAAAAACTCGGCCAGATTGGAAGAGGTAATGCTCAAAAATTTCAGTCTCTCAAACAGGGGATTGTTCTTATCCTTCGCCTCGCTTAATACCCTCTTGTTAAACATCACCCAGCTCAGCTCTCTGTTGCTGTAATATTTAGGGTCGTCATAATTTACCGTATTGCTCATAATAATCTCCCTTTCCTCCCGCTTCGGGGCAGCGCCTTATCGCCTTTAATTATATTCACGCTTCCGTTTGATTTCCGGCCTGATATTATATACCTCCTCGAAAAAATCCGCCCTGGCTCCGAAAAGTCCTCTCTCAAGGGTAATATCCTCGTTGGTATTTACCGAAATAATCAGCCGCTCTTCCTTCAAGGAAATTCTCACATCCTTAAACTTCTGCTTGTGGCTCCTGTCAAGGGCATTGGCAAGCCGCAGTATCGCCGTCAGCTTCGCGATTTTCAGGTACGCCTCCCGGTCAATCGTATCCAGGCTTCCCGCGCCGTAATAATCAAATTCCAGATGGTTGTACCGCACCACATTGGCCACGATTTCCCTCTCAATATGGGACAGGCCGATAATTTCCGTTGACATGATAATGCTGTAGGAGCATTCCCCTAAGTTTACCATGCTGATATATTTTCCGCAGTCGTGGAGAATCGTGGAAATCTGAAGCAGAAGCCGCTCTCTTTTTCCAAGCCCGTGAATCCGCCTCATGCTGTCGAAAATGGTCAGCGCAATCTTTTCCAGCGTCTCGCTCCTTTTCTTGCTGCCCCGGTATCTTTTGCTGATATTCTGGGCGCAGGCGATAATATCCTTTTCAAAATCATGGGTGGAGGCGATAATCTTATGCTTTTCCGCATACTCATAGGCAATACCGTCGCTAAGGGTTACCCCCGGCGACCAGATTTGCTCCGCTCCCATGGCGTCCATAATGGTATAAAGTATCATCATGGAAATGTAAAGCAGAGGCACGTTTTCCTCCGGCATATCCAGTATTTTTGCAATTTCCGAAAGGCTCCTTGTGCGGTAGATTCCCAGAAAATAATCCATGGACTGTCTGTCCGCAAAGCCCCTTATGACGTCACTGTCCTTTTTGCGCCGCACCACGTTGGAAAGATAATCGTCCACCACGATGATGCTCTTAATTTCCCTGTCCTTCAGATACAGCTTTTTGTAGACGTTCATCTGGGATTCCACCATCTCCCGGATAAGCTCCCCGTATCTGGAAAATCCCACCCCCAGATGGAAAAGCCTCTCCTGGAGCCTCAGCACTCCAATCCGCATATTCTGGGTGGAGACAAG
>OFFK01002570.1_pt1 | contig 10859 bp, 11 predicted proteins | sample 1521361 | NCBI WGS metagenome assembly OFFK01 (sample SAMEA3504096, study PRJEB24116) | mouse gut metagenome | biome: mouse gut; feature: mouse-associated habitat; material: faeces | place: Denmark | collected 2011
GCTCCGCCGCTTTCCGCGTCCGCGTCCAGGCCCATGCCCGTTATCAGCTCCCGGGCCAGCTCCACGCTCATGACGTTCATGAACTCACTTTCCACCACGCCCTCGATGCTCAGCTGAAAGCTGACCACCACGATGGGACCGGTGCGAACCGGGAAATGCTCCTCCCGGACCTTATCCAGGTCCAGCAGCTCGAAGGATTCCGGGGTGGAGATATTCACCATCCGGCCCAGCAGATCGCTCAGAGCCGTGGAGGCCGCGCCCATCATCTGGTTCATGACCTCGCAGACGCAGCTGATGCTGAGCTCGTCCAGCTGGAACTCCTCATCCGGCGTCTCCGAGCCCAGCAGGATATCCACGATCGCCTTCACGTCGCTGCGCTTGAGCATCATGATGTTGCTGCCGTCCAGGCCGGTGACATACTTGATCTCCACGCCCACAGCGGGGTCGATATCGCCCAGAGCGAAGTCCTCTGCGTTGACCACCTGCACGGTGGGGGTGGTGATGTCCACACGGTGGTCCAGCATGTTGGAGACCGCCGTGGCGGAGGAGCCCAGGCTTATGTTCATGATCTCCCCAATGGCGTCGACCACCATTGGGCTAAAAATATTTTCTCCCATCAGGACTAGCTCCTTTAAGCCTTAATATATGTCTCGCCGATCTTCACGGCCTTCTGCTTGTTGTGGACCCCCATGCGCCCATCGAACCAGCGCCGGCCGTCGATGTTGAGGAAGATGGGCGAATCCTTCGGCTGTTTGATGTCCACCACGTCGCCCACATTGAGGTGGTAGAGGTCGCTGAGCAGCAGCCGCGTCCGGGCCAGCTCCGCCACGATCTCCAGATCGCTCTCCCGCAGGGAGCCGAAGATCTCGTCGGACTTGTCCTCCCCGGTCACATGCCGGGCGGTGCTCTTGCCGATCTCGGCGAAGATGTTGGTCAGCATCACGCCCGGGAGCACCAGGCTCATCCGGCCGCTGCAGTTGGGGAACTTGATATCAAGGCCCACAAGGATCACCGTCTCGTCAAAGCCGATGAGCTGGACGAGGGTGGGGTTGACCTCGGTGCGCACGTACTCGAACTTGAGGCCGATGTAGTTCTCCCAGCTGCCTCCCAGCAGCTCTATGAGGCCCCCTATGATGTCCTCGTACATGTTCAGCTCCAGGTCCGTCATCTTGTAGTCCGTGGCCAGGTTGCTGTCCGGGGCCCCGTCGCCGCCCATCATGCGGTCCACCATGGTCAGGACGATCTCCGTGTCCAGGTGGACGAGTATGGGGGACTCCTCCTGGAGCTGCTCCTGGTCGATCTTGGCCAGAGCCAGCACGTCGCTCTCCGTCAGCGCGTTGGAAAACTCGTTGTAGCGCTGCTCCTCGATGGACTCCACCTCGATCTCGCAGGTGGTGTGGAGCAGGGCGTTGATCCGGGAGTTGATGACCCGGGCGTAGCCCTCGAAGATGCTGTTGAGCATCTTGATGCGCTCCTTGGTGAACTTCCGGGGGCTGTAGAAATCGTATTTTTTATACTTCTTTTCCGGCTCCAGGGCCGGTGCGTCCAGATCCATCTCCCCGCTGCGAGCCGCGTTGAGCAGGGCATCGATCTGACTTTGTGATAAGACTTCCGCCATACTTTTCCCTCACTCTAGTGGATTCCGGCCATCGGGCACCGCCTAACGGCTGGGCGCGCCTTCGGCCGGGGTGGCCGGCTGCTCGCTTCCGGGCTGGGTCTGCTGGGTCTCTGTGTAGTAGCTTGCGATGCTGTCTCCGATCTGTTCCTCCACGTTCTTGCCGCTGATCATCATCTCCACCCGCCGGTTCTTGGCACGGCCCTCTGCGGTGTCGTTGGTGGCCACGGGCCGCCACTGACCGTAGCCCTCGCTGGTGAGGCGGGCGGGGTCCAGGAGCTCTCCATTGCTGTGCTCTTGGATGTAGATAAGTACCTCCGCCGCCCGCTGGGTGGACAGCGTCCGGTCGCCCCGGACGGTGTTGGCCTGGTCGGGCCGCGCCTGGGCGGTGTGGCCCATGATCTTGACCTCGTCCAGATAGGGCCCCGCCTCCTCCAGCGCGGGGATGATCTCATCCAGGGCCGCTTTGCCTTCGGGCCGCAGGACCGATTTGTCACCGTCAAAGAAAACGGCGTCCTGGAAGGAGATAAATATTCGTCCGTCCCCCGTGGTGGAGATGTTGACAGAGTCCGACGAGTTGGCGAAGAGGGCCAGGAAATCGTAGAGCTCCTCCATCACCTGGTCGATCTCCTCCGGCAAGGTGGTGGGCATATCGTCGCCGCCCTGATCGCTGTCCTCGCCCGCAGGGCCCAGGGGCTGGTCGTCCACGTTGACCAGGGCGTCCTTGTTGAAGCTCTGCACCAACAGAATCCACTTGTTCTGGTCAACGGTGGAGATGGAGTAGAGCAGGACGAAAAAGCACAGCAGGAGCGTCACCATGTCGCCGTAAGTATCCATCCAGTTGGCGCCGCCGCCTCCGCCGCTCTTCTTTTTAATGCTCGCCACGGACTGTCACCTCATTTCTTTGACTGCACATCCTTACTTGCCTTTTCCGCCGCCGTCCTCGCCGCGCTTCTTGGATTCCATGAAGGTCATGAGCTTTTCCCGCAGGAACTTGGGGTTGGCACCGGCCTGGATGGACATAATGCCCTCGACGATGATGAGCTTGCAGAGGACCTCCTCCTCGTCCCGCTGGCGCAGCTGCTGGGCGATGGGGCCGAAGATCATGTGGGCCAGCACGCATCCGTACAGCGTGGTGATAAGCGCGGTACCCATAGCGCCGCCGATGTTGCCCGCGCCGCCGTCGTCCATGTTCATGCCCTTGAGCATGTTGATCAGGCCCACCAGGGTGCCCACCATGCCGAAGGCCGGGGCTACGGAGGAGCCCTTGTCGTACATCCCGGCCACGCCCTCGTGGCGGGCGGAGCCCTGCTCGATGTCGTTCATCATGATCTCTTTGACCTGGTCGGCGTCGTTATTGTCCACGATGAGCATGATGCACTGCTTGAAGAAGGGGTCCTGCTGCTGGTTGCCCTGTTCCTCCAGGGCGAGAAGGCCGTTCTTACGGGCAATCTGAGCCAGCTCCACCAGCTGGTCGATGATGGCCCGGGGGTCGAAGCGCTTTGTGTTCATGAGGATGCCGATGTGCTTGGGGATTGCGGTGACCTGGCTGACAGGGAAGCTGGCCAAAAGCACCATGACCGTACAGCCGATGACAATGAAGACACTGGCGCCGTCGCCGAAGTTTTTCAGCTGGCTGACTGTGAGGAAGCCGTCCTCGCCGCCCTGCATCATACCTACGACCATGACCAGGAAGGCTCCGATAACACCAATAATATAAGTAATATTCATAGAAAATACTCACACCCATTTTCTCCCCGCATGGGGGATCTTGTTGTCTAAACGGAAAGGCGCATTTGAAAAATGTCGAAGTGCGGCCCGGCCGCGCCGCCGGTTTCCCCCGGCCTCGGCACCCCTCAGACGCGCCTTGGCGCGCCTACACGCGGCGCTTATCCACCACAGTCACCTGCCGGTGGATGTCCTGCACCTTGGCGGTGTACTCGGCGATCTTCCCGATGATCTGCTCCGGCGTCTCCTTGACGATGTAGTAGTCACGGTTCATCATCACAACCTTGGACTCCGGGATCATCTCGATGCACTGGATCTGATTGTGGTTGACCAGGAACTTCTCGTCGTTGCGTTTTGTCAGGACGATCATACGCGTGCTCCTTTCTCCTTCCACCCCGGCTGCCGCAGGAGAAGCCCCCCGCAGCAGCCGGTCAGCTGGCTAAGCGTATGCTGGAAGAAACTGCTTATCCGCGCTTCATGTTCACCAGCTCCTCCAGCATGGAGTCGGTGACGGTGATGATGCGGGTGTTGGCCTGATAGCCGCGCTGGGTAAGGATCATGTTGGAGAACTCGGTGGCAATGTCGGTGCTGGATGCCTCCAGGCCGCCGTTCTTGATGATGGCCGTGCCGCCCTTGCCGATGGCGTCGTCGGTCTTGGGGGTGCCGCCAGCGGCGTTCTGGCCATCGCCAGCGATGATCTGGCGGTTGTTGACGAACTTGCCGTCCAGGATGCCGCCCAGGCCGTTGATGGTCACGTTGCCCGCGCCTTCCGCTGCCTTGTAGTAGTAGCCGTCCTCATGGGTGACACCGTCATTGGAGGCGCAGTTGGCGATAGCGATGTAGCCCACCACCACGGTGTTGCCGTTGCTATCCGTGCCGTAAATGCCGCCCTGCTCGTTGATGCTCATGCCGGTGAGCTTGACACACTTGTCCTCGGTGTTGGGGATGGGGCCGTTGTAGAGCAGCTCACTGTCCGCAGCACCAGTGGCCGTACCGACGCCGTTTTTGAGGACACCGTCCTCGCCCACCGTGACCTTGCCGGTCTGGGGGTCGACCTTCATATGGTCAACCACAGAAACATTTACTCTGGAATTAAAATCATCCGGGTTAGCCGTTCCCATCAGCCCGTACACCGGGTCGCCAGCCTGCCACTTGGTCGTCCCGTCAGCCTCGTTAAGTCCGCCGTTCAGCTTCGACGGCGCCGCCGCCGCCAGGGGCAGGCGCAGGGGCACCAGCTGAGTGCTGACGATATAGGGATCGCCGATGTGCTTGGAATCTTTGCCCAGCAGCTTATCCTCTGCGATCTCCGCCTCGGTCGCATCCTTCTTGTAGTTAGGGTTCTGCACAGTAGCAAACCCGAACACACAGTTACCGCGGCGGTCGGTGATATACCCCTGGGGGTCCACCCAGAAGTCGCCCATGCGGCTGAGGGTGAACTTGCTGAAGTCCTCGGACCCGTTGATCTGCATATCCTTATCACCCATGACATAGAACCCTTCGCCCATAATCATGTTGTCCAGGCCGTAGCCGGTGGGGGAGTAGGTGCTGGGGTTCATATTCAGGTCAATGGAGCCCACGGAGCACCCGTAACCGACCTGGGAGGGGTTGTTACCGCCGACGGTCAGCGTGCCGTCGCTGCCGGCGCGGCTCATGGTGTAGATGGACTCCTGGAAGGTCATGCGCTGGGCCTTGTAGGAGTTGGTGTTGACGTTTGCGATGTTGTTGCCGATAACGTTGAGGCTGCTCATGTGGGTCTTCAGGCCGCCAATGGCGGCATACATTGCTCCAGTCATATGCGAAAGATCTCCTTTTCACGCGCGGGCGCCGCCGGTCCCCCGTCATTCGGGCGGGGGACCAGAGCCTCCTAAAAAGGTCCCGCTCTCTTCTATTTTACTTCAGAAGTACGGCGCCGTCAATATTTGTAAAGATATTCTCCTGCATTTCCTCCTGGGACATTGTGGTAATCACCCGCCCATGGGGAACGTTGATGATGAAAGCGCGGGTGGCGTCGAAGGCCAGGATATTGGTGGCCCCCTTGGCGCTGGCCCGCTCCACGGAGCTGGCCAATTGTCCCATCAGGGTGGGTGTCACTTCAATCCCCCGCTCTTCAGCCCGCGTCCTGGCGTGCTTGGAGAAGGCAACGGAGAAGCTTTCCCGCTCCTGTGTGGACCGCTCCACCTCCCGCTTGAGCATGGCAGTAAACTGACCGGACGATTCCTTCCGTCCGACCGGCTGTACCCGCTCGATTTGTTCGAGCCCTCCGATGGGCTCGATCGGAGAGATTCGATCTGCCATAATGATCTTCCTTTTCCCGGCACGCCGCTGGGCTCAGATTCAGATCCCCCAGGTGCCGTTTACATTGTAGCTGGCGGCGTCCGTTCCGCCATTGTCCTCAGTACCGCTGTCCGGATTCTCGGGGTCCACAGGCTTATCAGGGTCCACAGGCTTATCAGGGTCCACCGGCTTATCAGGGTCCACAGGATTGTCTGGGTCTACTGGCTTATCAGGATCCTCAGGCTTCTCGGTCGGAGGCAGCTTGCCCACAGCCATGATGCTGCTGAGGAAATAGCTCTTTCCGTCGACGAAGATGACCTGCTGTCCATCATACGTGCCGGAAGCCTCCACGATGCCGTAGACCTCCTTGACATTGCCCTTCTCGTCGTAGACGCCCAGGGTGACTTCTTTGCCCACCAGGGAGGAGGCGTAGTTCATCACGTTGGCGAGGGTCATCTCCTCCACCTGCTGGCTCACCTCGGTCAGAGACTGCATCACCGTCATCTGGATGATCTGGTTCATCATGTCTTTGGTGTCCATGGAGCTGTCGATGCCCTGGTTTTGCATCTGGGTGACCATCAGCAGAAGCATATCCTCAAAGGTGAGGCTGCCGCTGGGGTCGCGTTTGCTGGTGACGTCCTTGCGGTCATTGCCGTTCAGGGAGTCGGTGCTGGTGGCCTCTTTTTTGCCAACCTTGTTCTGGTCGGCGTAGCGGTTGGTAATGTCAAAGGCGTAATTGCGCATGAAGTCGGTGTTTACTTCACTCATCTGTGTCTCGCTCCTTTCGCTCAGATGGTCTCCAGGGAGACGAGTCCCAGCCGCAGCTTCTGAAGGAAGTCCCCGCTGGAATGCTCCTCCTCCTGCTGCTGCTGGTGCTGCTCCTCCCGGCGCTGCTGGTTGCCCCGTCCGTCGGGGTCGGCGTGCTGGAAAAGGTGCTGCTCCTGGGATTCTTGGCTGCGCTGGACCTCCACCTGCACGGTCTCCTGACTGTAGTTCTGGAGGGCGGCGTGCAGTCCGTCCAGATGCTGGCTCAGCAGTCCCGCCGCCTTGGTAGTGGCCGCATGGATGACAACCTCCAGCATCCCCTCGACGCTCCGGGTCATCTCGATGGTGATCCTGCCCAGATTGGCCGGGCTCAGCTGGATCTCCACCCGCTCTGCGCCCGCCTGCACCGCCTCGCGGACGGTATCGGCCAGCTTCTCCTCCATATGGGGCTCCTGGGTGTCCACAGTCTTGTAGCTCTCACCCACCTTCATGGGTGCGGTGTCCACCTTCTGGAACACGGGCTGGGCAATCTCGGCGGCGTCCTCCTGGGGTTTTTCAACCTCCTCGGTCCCGGCCTCCCTCACCTCGACAGCCTCGGGCTTGACCTCCTCCACGGCTTCGGACTTCTCCGGCGCAGCCTCCACGCTCTCCGCCTTAGGGGCCTCTGCCACCGGCTGGGCCTTCTCCGTCTCCGGGAGCTCCTCCGTGGCGGCCTGGGTCTCCTGGGGCGCCTCCTGGACCGGGGCCTTCTCCTCCGCAACCTGGGTCACGGCCATCTTGATCTCCGGCACAGTCTCCTCAACAGCCGTCTCCACAGCGGCACTCTCCTGGACCACGGTCTCCACCGGCGCGGCCGCAGCGGTGGTCTCCGCCTCCGACACGTCCACGATCTCCGGACGGAACAGGTCCATCACACTGGCCATGGCGTTGGGGTCTCCGTGGAGCTCCTGGGCCTTCCCGGGCTCCTTCTCCGGCTTTCCCGCAGGCTTCTCCGCGGCATCGCCCTTGGTGTCCTGGACGGGCTCCTTCTTGTCCTGGCCGTTCTGGTCAACGCTGGTGTTCTCCTTGTCGTTCACGGCGGTATCCTTGCCCGTCTGGTCCAGCATGTCCTGAAAGCTGTCGGTCTGATCCTTCTTGCTCCCGCTTCCGCCGGTCTTGGGTACGCCGCTCATATTGGCCGCCATCTGCTGCATTTGCCGGAGCATGTAGTTTTCTGCAACATTCACCTTGCTCTGTCACCTCCTTGCATAGTTGTTAGATGATCTCGCTGATCTGCGCATTTCGCTGTTCCTCCATCCGGCTGAGGATGTCCGCCAGGTCCCGGAAGTCCGCGTTGGCACTGCCCAGCCGCGCCCAGGCCAAGACGTCTCCGTCCAAGCTGTGCTCTCCAAAGAGGAAGGGCAGCAGTCTGGGGTCTGCCGGAGTGCCGCCGTTCTCCCGCCAAGCCAGGGGCTCCACCACATTCCCGTACTCGTCCCGCACGGTGATGGTCCACTGTCCGGCGTTCTTGATCCGCTCCGCGGCCTCAGCGCTCATCGCGCCGCTGTCCGCCAGGGCGTCCATGAAGTTCCCGAACTCCTCGGTGCTCATGTGCCGGGGGTCGTAGCTCTCCGCCAGTTCTGCGGCGATCTCCTCAGGCGGTTTGGGCTTCTCTGTGCCCTCCGCGTGCTCCGTCTCCTCGACCTTCTTCTCCTCGTCCGGCTCCGTTGCGTCCAGCGCGCCGCTGACGCCCAGGTTCCGCAGGTACACCTGGAGCTCCAGGGGCATGAAGCCCTTCTGGAAGGTGTTCGCCTGGTCCGCGCTCAGGCCCAGCTGGAGGCCGTTCGCCGTCTCGCCGTCCTTGTCGCGGGCGTCTTCGTTCCTGCCGCTGATGTTGTCGAGCATCTCGCTGAGGGCGTCGATGGTGGCCTGCTTTTTCTTTTCCTCTTCCAGCTTCTGGGCAACCTCCAGGATGTGGGCGATCGTTTCCTCAAAGAACTTCCCGTCCCTGATCTCCCGCAGAAGCTCCTCCCGCCGGCTGTCGGAGGCCTTCTGTTCCGGCGCTGCCGCGCCCTCGGGCCGCTCCTGATCCATGCGGCTGACGATTCCGCCCAGCACCTTGTGGGCCGTCTCGTAGATGTCCGCCTGACCGGCAGGGACATTGTTCTCGCCGGGGGTCCACTTCGCCCGCTCCTTCAGCCAGAGGCAGACATCTCCGTCCGCTTCTCTGCGGTAGCGGATCGGGGCGCTCCCGTCCTCCTCCGCCCGCGCCGACCAGCTACCGGTACCGACGCTCACCAGCTCGCCGTTCTGATCGGCATAAGCGGCAATCTGCATCCCCCGGTAGCCCAGGGCCTGCTTCTCCATATTGGAGATGGCCCCCATGCTCTCCAGGTCGTCCAGGAGGGCATCAAAGGAATCGTCGTCCATATCCCGCACATTGTACTTGTTGGCCAGGGCGATGATCTCCGTCTTGCTGAGCTGGGCCCGGGTCTCGCTCCCGTTGAAGAGGAACTTCTTCTGGGTCTCGCCGCTCTCCCAGCGCTTCCTGCTCTCCGCCGCCAGGTAGTCGGCGTACTCCTCCCGGTCCATCGTGTACAGGGGGCCGTCCTTGGGACCTCCGATGTGGTTCCAATCCCGGTTGGAGTAGATGGAATATGCTAAGTCCCTGATGTTCACAGCGTTTCCTCCCCCTGCAAGAGCGCGCTCCTGGAGCGCTCCACGTGCATCCGGTTGATGATGTTCGCAAGAACCTCGAACGCCCGCTCTCTGCGAATCACCGCCAGCTGAGTGGTGCTTCCGCCCGCCGTCCACTGGACACGGTCATTGATCCAGCAGAAGAGGTCTCCCGTCGCATCCTGACGGTCAAACAGAAGCGCCTTGTCCGTCGGCGACACCCAGGTATTGACCTTCATGGTATCCGGCAAATCTCCGTTCTCGTCCGGAAAATATGCGCAAATACAATTGTGATAGCCCAACTGGAGCTTCTCCACGTGGGAGATCGCCCCCATGCTCTCCAAGTCGTCCAGGAGGTCGTCATAGGCATTGTCATCCATATTCCGGACGTCGTACTTATTCGCCAGGGCGATGATCTCCGCCTTGCTGAGCTGTGCGCGGGTCCCGCTGCCGTTGTAGAGAAACTTCGCCTGCGTCTCGCCGCTCTCCCAGCGCTTCCTGTTCGCCTCCACCATCTGGTCGGCGAACTCCTCCCGGGTCATGGTGTAGAGGGAGCTTTTCATAGGGTCGCTATACTGGATCTTGTTGAAGACAACATAGTCGCTGTACCGGCTGTCGTAAAGGGAATACGCCATGTCTCTGATATTCACGTTTCTTCCTCCGTATTTTGATCTCCGCGCGTCCGCGTGGGTCAGTCTGGCCGGCCATTCCCGGCCCGGCCCTCCGCTCACCCCCTTCCTTCTGGACTGGGATCACGCTTCGACGGCCTCGCCCCCTTTCCTGTCACTGCTGTCAGTTTATGCGGTGTATCTGAGAACGCCCTCTCGGGCGGGTCTCACACGTATGCGCCCTGGGCCGCCATGACCCGGGTGGTGGTCACGAACTCCTCGATGATGAGCTCCTCGCTCTTCTGGACCGCCTTGTTATAGCTGTCCAGCTTCTTTTCCCGGAGTTTCTCGATGGAGGAGGTGTCCTTTTTGGCCTCCACCACCTCCAGGCGCTTGGCCTCGGCCTCCGCCTGGAGCTGTTTGAGGATTTCCACGGCCTCCTCGATCTGCCGCTCAGTGGCCCGCAGGTACTGCTCGTACTGCATGGCATCCAGAATGGTGATGCCCTCCAGCTTCCGCTCTGTAAACTCCGCGTCCAGCTCGCTGTAGTAGTTCTCCAGCTCCTCCAGCAGGTCCTCCTGGGCGTGGACCCGTGCCAAAATGGCGGCGTGCTCCGTCTGGAGGGCGGATAAGACCTCCTGCTTGTAGTCCAGCACGGTCTCCAGGGAAAAACGAAATTTTTTCATCTCTTTGGATAACCCCTCCTGCTTGTCGTCCGGGTCATTATCTCATGATACGCCGCAGCTCCTCCAAACTCTCCTCATAGGAGAAGGACTCGTCGATCCCCTGGGTGAGGAAGCCGTTGATGGCGTCCATTTTTTGCAGCGCGTGGTCCAATTTCGGGTTGGTGCCCGCCTTGTAGGCTCCGATGGACACCAGATCCGCATTTTTTTGGTAGACCCCCATCACGTCCCGCAGCTGGCTTGCCAGCTGCCGGTGCTCCGGGGAGACGATCTCCACCATCAGACGGGAGATGCTCGCCCCCACGTCGATGGCGGGGAAGTGGTTGGAGTTGGCCAGCTGCCGGGAGAGCACGATGTGCCCGTCCAGGATGCCGCGGACCGTGTCCGCAATGGGCTCATTGGTGTCGTCGCCCTCCACCAGCACGGTGTAGACGCCGGTGATGGAGCCCCGCTGGAAGTTCCCACTGCGCTCCAGGAGCTTGGGCATCTCCGCGTACATGGAGGGGGTGTAGCCTCTGGCCACCGGCGGCT
>OFFK01002575.1_pt1 | contig 10849 bp, 9 predicted proteins | sample 1521361 | NCBI WGS metagenome assembly OFFK01 (sample SAMEA3504096, study PRJEB24116) | mouse gut metagenome | biome: mouse gut; feature: mouse-associated habitat; material: faeces | place: Denmark | collected 2011
TTCCGGGAACGGATCTGAAGCAGATCAGGCGGGTCTATTCCAAAGCCGAAGCGCTGATGCAGACTACCCGGTTTTTGTCCGATCACCCGGACTGGGAGCAGATCAGCGTGGTCAACACGGCGGTGGCCGCGAAGAAGATTCTGGAGGACAAGGACTCCACCCAGGCGGCGGTCTGCAGCGCCTATGCGGCCCAGGTCCACGGGCTGTCGGTGCTGGTGGATGAGATCAATGACGACAGCAATAATTCCACCCGTTTTATTGTGGTCACCAATCAGAAGGTCTTTTTAAAGGATGCCTCCAAGATCAGTATCTGCTTTGAGGTGCCCCACCAGAGCGGTTCACTGTACCGCCTGCTGTCACATTTCATATACAACGACCTGAACATGTCCAGGATCGAATCCAGGCCGGTGGAAGGGAAAAGCTGGGAATACCGCTTTTTTGTGGATTTTGACGGCAATATGGGGGACGCTGCCGTAAAAAATACGATCCGCGGACTGCGGGAAGAGGCGATCAACCTAAAGATCCTGGGTAATTATTAATCGGCCGGAATGGGGAAAAAGAAGATGCGTACGAATGAACTGATGCTCTATAGAAACATGGAACATGGGGATATCCTGCTGGATATGACCTTTTTGATGGAGAATTATGAGAACGAATATTATAACCGGGAGGATCTGCAGAGCCTTCTGTTCGAGTGTGTCAATGAACTGCTGGAGATCGCGGTGCGGCACGGGTTTGAGGGAAATCTGTGGCATGCTTACCTGACCTTCCTTCTGGCCAACCACGAGAACGCCTACAGTACGTCCTGCGAGATCGTAGGGCAGGTTGGGGGCAGTATCAACCAGATCGTGCTTCACGATTTTGAGGTGCTCAAAGAGCTGTTTGACTTTGATTTCGGGCCGATGCAGAAGGCGCTGGACGCGGAGTGCTTTGCCATCCTGCTGGATTACCAGAATGAGGATGCCGCAGGCAAGGTGTTCAACAAACGAATCCGGGATCGGATCTGCGGCCTGAGCAGGTCCTTAGGGAAGGCGGCCGGGGCGGAGGAGTTTGGGGACTGCCTGACCCGGTTTTATCAGGAATTTGGGGTTGGAAAGCTGGGGCTTCACAAGGCGTTCCGGGTGGAGCATCCCGAAGGGGAGGCGGCGCGGATCGTTCCCATTTCCAACATCGCCCATGTCCGCCTGGACGACCTGGTGGGCTATGAGACCGCCAAGAAAAAGCTGATCGACAACACCCGGGCATTTGTGGAGGGGCGAAGGGCCAACAACTGCCTGCTCTACGGGGACGCGGGAACGGGAAAATCTTCTTCCATCAAAGCGATTCTGAATATGTATTACGGGCAGGGGCTTCGGATGATCGAGCTTTACAAGCACCAGTTCCGGGATCTCAACGATGTGATCGCGCAGATCAAGAACCGGAACTACAAATTCATCATCTATATGGACGACCTGTCTTTCGAGGAATTTGAGACAGAATATAAATATCTCAAGGCTGTGATCGAGGGCGGCCTGGAGAAGAAGCCGGAAAATGTTCTGATCTATGCTACCTCCAACCGAAGGCATCTGATTCGCGAGACATTCCGGGATAAGGCGGATCGGGACGAAGAGCTGCATACCAACGATACGGTGCAGGAAAAGCTTTCCCTGGTAGCCAGGTTCGGTGTCACGATCTACTACGGTTCCCCGGATAAAAAGGAATTTCAGGAGATCGTCAGGACACTGGCCCGGACAAACGGGATCGACATGCCGGAGGAGACGCTGCTTTTGGAGGCCAACCGGTGGGAGCTGAGCCACGGAGGGCTTTCCGGAAGGACGGCACAGCAGTTTATCGATTATTTATCCGGAACAGACGCAGGAAATCATGTGAAAGGAAGCAAAGTATAATATGGTACGGGAATGGAAATCTGTATGGAAACGGGCCGGATGCCTTGCTCTGCTGCTCTTGTCCATGTGCGTGCTGACGGCATGCAAAGAAAAGCTGACTCCTCATACGCTGATGGAGTCAATGTCGCAAAATATGTCCGGGATCACCTCTTTTGCAAACAAGGTGAAGCTGGATATCGAACTGGAGGACGTACTGTATACCACGTCGGTTTCCATGGATATCAGCCTAGAAAGTACGTCGGACCCGAAAGCGGGACATGCCCTGGGACGCGCCCATGTCAAGATGCGCGGGGCGGAGTTGGAAAGCGTCCTGGAGGTCTACCAGGTGATGGAGGGAGGCCGCCGGGCAACATACAGCAGCCTGGACAACAACTGGAGCAAGGAGGTGTCGGAGCAGACGAAGGGGTCCGTCATCACCATCGACGACAGTTTATTTGCCAAGATGTCGGATTCTGTGGATGATTTTCACATTGCAGAGGGCACGGTGGACGTCAACGGCCAGGAATGCTATCAGATGTACGGGGAAGTCACCGGGGAGAACCTCCAGGGGCTTCTCGGGGGGCAGATGCTCAACGCCTACGGCCTGGTGAAGCTGCCCGACGAGAACGCGGTCTCGGAGCTGGTGATCCCCATTACCTTCAATATTTATAAGGAAAAGATGCTTCCGGCCAGGATCGTGGTGGATATGTCGGAGGCTATGAACGGGCTGTACGACCAGTTTGAGAAGACGACGAATGTCAACTCCTACAGCATCAAGCTGGATTTTGACAAATACGGGGAAGTGGAAGAGAGCCGGGTGCCCGAGGAGGTCAAGGCGGCAGCCGGGTGAGCTCTGGTGGGGCAGCGGTTTTTGGCAGGCCGCTCTTTTCAGAGGCCGCTCACCTGTATCGCAATAAAGGGTATACAAGCGGGCTGGAGAATTGCAGCGGTACAATTAGAAACATGCGCCGAAACGGCATGGATCAAATGTCGTTTCAGCGCATGTTTCTATGTGGATTTCAGCGTCTGTTTTTTACCGGATTTCCTGAATCCCGCTGATATCGCTGTCAATGACCAGGGAGTAGTTTGTGTAATAGACCACAAATCCAGGCTTTCCGCCCTTTGGCTTTTTCACATGCTTTTTCTCCACATAATCAATCTCCGCTTTCTCATTGCCGCGGTTCTTGGAATAGTAAGCGGCCAGCCGTCCCGCTTCCTCAAAGGCCCGATCCGGCACCTCCCGCCCCTCGCTCTTTAAGATGACATGAGATCCGGCCGTTCCCTTGGCGTGAAACCACCAGTCATTGCCGGAGGCGAATTTAAAGGTCAGCTCATCATTCTGGAGATTATTTTTCCCCACATAGATATGAAAGCCGTCGCTGGACAGATAATGAAAAGGCTTGGAAGTGATGCGCGGCTTCTTATCTTGGCTTCTGCGCTTGCGGATGTAACCGGACTCCATAAGCTCCTCTCGAATCTGCACCAGATCTTCCTCTGATAGAGCAATATCAAGGGCTTGGCTAACGGATTCCAAGTGTTCCACTTCTTTTGCGGTTTCCGTAAGAAGCTCCGTGACTGCCTCGAAGGTCCGTTTCAGCTTCCCGTATTTGTCAAAATATTTCTTGGCGTTCTCCTGAGGGGTAAGCTGCGGGTCCAGGGGGATGGTAATGGTTTCATTGGTATAATAGTTAAGGGCCTCCAAAGACCGGGCGCCTTCCTCCAGATTGTAGCCGTAAGCATGGAGCAGCTCCCCGTAGACCTTGTACTTTTCCCGCTTTTTTGTATCCTTGAGCTGCCTGGCCTGGAGATCATACTTTTTGCGGCTGCGCTCCAGGGCGGTCTGTACAATTCTTCGAAGGTCCGAGGACTTCTGACGGATTCGGGTGATGGTATTTTTGGAGGCGTAGTAGGTTTCAAGAAGAGCGGAGATGCTCTCAAAGGACTGAGCCTCAAGATCCTCATATACCGTCAGAGGAAGTGCGGCGAACTCCACAGGTTCTTTCCCCCGGAAGCGTATCTGAGGGGCAAAGCGATCATCCCGGATATCCTCCAAAATGCGGGACAGCTGATGCATCAGCATTTCCCGCTGATTCGCTGTCAGGGCCGAGGGCTGGCTGTCGGAATCCAGCAGGGCGCGGTGGCATAACTCCTCCGCCATAACAGGGGAAAATCCGGTCAGAGTGGTGTAAATGGCTTTGCCAAGAGGCAGGGGCTTCCCGCATATGGCTTCAAGCATGTGTTCCCCTGAGTCTGTGAGAGGATCAAGCTTTTCCTGAGTGGCCGGAATAAAATAGGTACGCCCCGGAAGCACCTCCCGGACGGAGCTGACGGCGGAGGACACATGCTTGATGCTGTCCAAAATGGTGCCGTCCTCCTTACAGAAAATGAGATTGCTGTGCTTTCCCATAAGCTCCACAATAAGAAGCTTGCGACAGAGATCTCCAAGCTCATTTAAATGCTCGATTTCAATTTGGATAATCCGTTCCAGGGAGGGCTGCCGGATATCGGTGATTTTCCCCCCGTTTAAATGCTTGCGCAGAAGCATACAGAATCCCGGCGCCGTCATAGGGCTTTGCTTGCCGCTTTCGGTAAGGTAGAGCAAAGGCAGGCTTGCGGAAGCGGAGATCAGTAGCCGGTACTGATTTTTGTTATTTTTTATGGTAAGAAGAAGCTCGTCCGCTTCCGGCTGGGCGATCTTGGTGATCCGCCCTCCGACGAGAGCCCTTGTAAGCTCCGCCCGCAGACTTGCAACGGTAATGCCGTCAAATGCCATGTGATCCTCCTGTGAAATAAAAATTATATACAGTATAGCATGAAAGAACTGATGTTTCCATATTTTTTTCTCATAGCGTGTTTGAAAATTGCCCTCTGACAGATGTGCTCTGGGATTACATTTTAAATACCGATTGCAGAATACTTTCGGATACATTAAAATCAGATTATAAAAAAGCAGTACAAATCTAATAAGGAAAGGAAGAATAACGCCATGCTGCAGGAAAAAATGGAGCAATCGGGAATCAAACAGGCTCTTAAGGAGCTGGGCTATGATTATGAGCAAATCTTTGGAGGCTTATCTTCAAAGCTGCAGGCAGTCTATGCCTCCTACTCCTGGAAAAAAATCACCTGTATGAAGGAGGGAATCCGGGCCAATTACGTGATTCACGGGATTCCGCCAAAGGAGCTTTGGGAGGATCACCCGTGGGAGGAGTGGTTCTTTCAGTTTGACAAGCCCCATCACCATGTGCTTTTCACAAAAAGACAGGCGCGCTGCGATCAGGAGATTTTTATCCCGGAGGAGGATCAGGAGCATCCTTCGGAAATATGCGGAAGAGACTGGTACTATTACGAGGACGACAACAGCCGGCCCTATCTTACGGGACTGTAAAAGCGGAAGGAGACATATATGGAAAGGGAACAGCACAAGGACTTTACATGGGTGGATAAGGCTTTGGCGGCGTCCTGGCTTCCCGCGCGTCCCTGGGACGGTCACAAGGGCGCCTTCGGAAAGGTCTGTGCCGCAGGCGGAAGCGTCGGCCTTACGGGCGCGCCTGTGCTTGCGGCTCTTGGGGCGGCAAGGATGGGAAGCGGCCTGATATATCTGGGAGTGCCGAAGGAAATCTATCCCATCACAGCGTCTATGTGTCTGGAAGCCATGCCGTTCCCCCTGCCGGATAAGGACGGAAGTCTCTCTGGGGAGGCCTTATTCCCGATTCTGGAGCGCATGAACGGCTGTGACGCCGGGCTGATTGGGCCGGGGCTGGGGCGAAGCGCGGAGCTTACGGCGCTGGTCCGCAGGCTGTCAGAGCAGGCAGAAGCACCTTTGACGCTGGACGCCGACGCACTTTATGCGATCCGGAATCACAAAGAGGTTTTGAGAAGCCGAAGGGAAAAGGGCCGCGTGACGATTTTAACGCCTCATGAGGGGGAATTTTCCTACCTTGGCGGAACGCTTCCCAAAGGAAAATTCATCGATGCTTCGGATACGGAGGCCAGGGAGGCGCGTATGCGGGAGCGAATCCGGGCGGCCAGGGCATTTGCGGAGGAATACGGCTGTATATTAGTGTTGAAAGGCCCTCAAACGGTGACAGCCTGCCCGGAAGGAACCATATATGTGAATACCACCGGCAACAGCGGTATGGCCAAGGGCGGGAGCGGAGATGTGTTAAGCGGAATGGTACTTTCCCTTCTGGGCCAGGGCCTTAGTCCGGAAAAAGCGGCGGCGTTGGCTGTGTGGCTTCATGGATATGCGGGCGATCTGTGCAGGAAGGCCCTTGGGGAGTTTGGGATGCTGCCTCGGGATATGACAGAGCGGATTCCCGAAGCCATCCGCTCCTTGCAGGACGGCTTAGCCATGTAAAAGCACGAAATTGCGGCGGAAATGCAAAGCGCAGGAAATGCTTGTTGATTTTTACAATTTATGATATGGTAAGAAAGATGCAAAACATTCGGCCCGGGCACGGAAGGCTTCCGGCTGCTGGTTACGGAGTGAACAGTAATGGTTTCCGGGCATATTCCGATTAAGATTGAGGTAAGAGACATTGAAATGGAATAAATATACGCTAAAGACAACTGCAAAAGCGGAAGACATCATCAGCAATATGATGATGGAAGCCGGAATTGAGGGGATTGAGATAGAGGACAAAGTACCTCTTTCCCAGCGGGATAAGGAGCAGATGTTTGTGGATATTCTGCCGGATATGCCGGAGGATGACGGTACGGCCTATATCAGCTTTTATCTGGAGCCGGAGGCGGATCAGGAGGCAATACTGGCCAGAGTAAGGGCAGGACTGGAGGAAATACAGACCTGGGGGCTTTCCATCGGCGAAGGCACCATTACGGCCTCCGAGACGGAGGACAAGGACTGGATTAACAACTGGAAGGAATATTTCCATCAGTTCTATGTGGACGACATTCTCATCAAGCCCTCATGGGAGGAGACAAAGCCGGAGGATGCGGACAAGCTGCTGATACAGATTGATCCGGGGACGGCCTTTGGCACGGGAATGCATGAGACCACCCAGCTTTGTATTCGTCAGATCCGTAAGCATCTCACAGAGGAAACGATGCTTCTGGACGTAGGAACGGGCAGCGGTATTCTGTCCGTTATCAGCTTAAAGCTGGGGGCGAAAGAAGCGAAGGGAACGGATCTGGACCCCTGCGCCGCGGATGCGGTCAGGGAAAATCTGGAGGCAAACAGCATCGCCCCGGATTCCTTTGAACTGCGGATTGGAAATATCATTGACGACAAGGAGGTACAGGACTGGGCCGGCTATGAGCGCTACGATATTGTGGCGGCGAATATTCTGGCGGAGGTCTTAGTCCCTCTGACGCCGGTAGTGTTAAGACACTTAAAGCCGGGCGGAATCTATATCACCTCGGGAATCATTGATGACAAGGAAGAGCTGGTAGTAAAGACCGTGAAGGAATGCGGCTTTGAAGTGCTGGAGGTCACTTATCAGGGCGAGTGGGTTTCCGTGACGGCAAGGAAGCCGGCGGGAGGTTACTGTTAATACATCATTACCGGTCACGGAGTGAACAGGGACAGCAGGACTGTAATCCGTATTACGGAACTGGAATAGGAGTTTACGATGCATCGCTTTTTTACGGACCCTTCTCAAATCAGGGAAAAGGAAATTTTACTAACAGGACCGGATGTGAACCATATCCGCAATGTACTGCGTATGCGCTGCGGGGATGAGATTCTTATCAGCAACGGTCAGGGAACCGATTACCATTGCCGGCTGGAAGAGCTGGGAGAAGCCTCTGTGACAGCCTCCGTTATGTGGGAGCTTAGCGGCAACGCAGAGCTTCCCTGTCCCATTACGCTGTTTCAGGGACTTCCCAAAGGGGACAAGCTGGAGCTTATTATCCAGAAATGCGTAGAGCTTGGAGCGGTAAAAATCGTACCGGTACGGACACGGCGCACGGTAGTGAAGCTGGATGCAAAGAAGGAGCAGGCCAGAAGGAAAAGGTGGCTGGGGATTTCCGAGAGCGCGGCCAAGCAGTCGGGGCGGGGGATAGTGCCGGAGATTGGGGCGGTTTTGGATTTTTCCGAGGCATTAAAGGAGGCGGCCTCCCTGGATGTATGTCTTATTCCCTATGAGCTGGCAAAGGGAATCGAGCATACGAGAGAGATTTGTTCCGCCATAAAGCCCGGTCAGTCCGTGGGAATTTTTATCGGACCGGAGGGCGGCTTTGAGGAGGATGAGGTTGCCGGAGCCATAGAGGCAGGGGCGAAGCCGATTACTCTGGGGCGGAGAATCCTCCGAACAGAGACGGCGGGGATGGCCCTGATTTCCGTACTTGCCTATCTGCTGGAGAGCTAGTAGTCCGTTTCGGATATTACTGCTCTATTCGCTCCGGCAGATCTGCTGCGAACAACAGGAAAGGAAACCACAGAATTTATGGAAGTATATTTGGACAATTCCGCTACGACACAGTGTTATCCCAAGGCGGCGAAGCGGATGTATGAGCTTATGACAGAGGAATACGGCAATCCCTCCTCCCTTCACCACAAAGGAGTAGAAGCAGAGCAGGCTTTGCGGGAAGCAAAAAAGATATTGGCCCGGAATCTGAAGGTTCAGGAAAAGGAGCTTTACTTTACCTCAGGGGGAACGGAGAGCGACAATCTGGCTCTGATTGGCGGGGCTTATGCGAATCAGAGAGCCGGGAAGCATCTGATTACCACTAGAATCGAGCATCCGGCCGTGCTGCAGGCGATGGGATATCTGGAGGAGCAGGGCTTTCGCGTGACCTACCTTCCCGTGGATGCCGACGGAGTTGTCCGTCTGTCGGATCTGGAGGAAGCGCTCTGTGAAGACACCATTCTGGTTTCCGTTATGTATGTGAACAATGAGGTCGGTTCCGTGCAGCCCATTGCCGAGATCGGGGAGCTTTTAAAAAGCAGGGAAAAGCCGGTGCTCTTTCATGTGGACGCGGTGCAGGCTTACGGAAAATATGTGATTCATCCCAAAAAGCTTCATATTGATTTATTGTCCGCCAGCGGTCACAAGATTCACGGACCGAAGGGAATCGGACTTCTTTATATAGGAGAAGGGGTAAAGCTGCGGCCGCTGCTCTACGGAGGCGGTCAGCAAAAAGATCTGCGCCCGGGCACGGAGAATGTCCCGGGGATTGCGGGCCTTGGAGAAGCCGTCCGGGAGATTTATACGGACCTGGAGGAAAAGCGCGGGAGGCTGTACCGCTTGAAGGAGCAGTTTGTAAATGGAATTTCAGAGCTGGAGGGAACCGTGGTCAACGGAAAAAAAGGAACCGGCAGCGCGCCCCATATTGTCAGCATCAGCTTTGAAGGAGTGCGCAGCGAGGTGCTGCTTCATGCTCTGGAGGATAAGGGAATTTATGTTTCCTCCGGATCGGCCTGCGCTTCCAATCATCCGGCGGTCAGCGGGACCTTGAAGGCGATGGGAATCAGGCGGGAGCTTCTTGATTCCACCCTTCGTTTCAGTTTCAGCGAGTTTACTACTGCGGAAGAGATTGCCTATTGCCTAAAGACGCTGGAAGAGCTGCTTTTGGTGCTTCGCAGATTTAAAAGACATTAGTCTCATGATGTTTTAACGAATAAAGGAGCGGAATATGTTCAAAGCATTTTTGATTAAATATGGAGAAATAGCAATTAAAGGAAAAAACCGGTATCTTTTTGAAAATGCCCTGGTTGCTCAGATACGCCATGCTTTAAAAGCGGTGGAGGGAGCCTTTCAGGTGACGAAGGAGCAGGGACGGATTTATGTGGAGGCTTTGGAGGACTTTGATTTTGACGAGACGGTGGAGGCTTTAAAGCGCGTATTCGGCATTGTGGGAATCTGTCCGGTGGTGATTCTGGAGGACGAGGGCTTTGAACGGCTGGCCGAGGAGGTAGTGAGCTATCTTCACGCTTATTATGGAGACTGCAATAAGACCTTTAAGGTGCATGCAAGACGGGCGCGCAAGACTTATCCCTTACAGTCTATGGAGCTGAATGCGCAGCTTGGGGGAAAGATTTTGGAGGCGTTTCCGGGGATGAAGGTGGACGTCCATAAGCCGGAGCTGATGCTTTATGTGGAGATTCGGGAGCGGATCTATCTTTATTCCGATGTGATTCCCGGTCCGGGCGGTATGCCCGTGGGGACGAACGGGAAGTCTATGCTGCTGCTTTCCGGGGGTATCGACAGCCCTGTGGCCGGTTATATGGTGGCCAAGCGGGGGGTGAAGATTGACGCGGTGTATTTTCATGCGCCGCCCTATACAAGTGAGCGGGCGAAGCAGAAGGTGGTGGATCTGGCGGAGAAGGTGGCGCGTTATGCGGGGCCTGTTTACCTCTATGTGGTGAATTTTACGGATATTCAGCTTTATATTTATGAGAAATGTCCTCATGAGGAATTGACGATTATTATGCGGCGGTATATGATGCGGATTGCCGAACGGATTGCGGAGAAAACCGGGTCCTTGGGATTGATTACCGGGGAGAGCATCGGACAGGTGGCAAGCCAGACGGTGCAGAGTCTGGCGGCGACGAATGAGGTTTGCACGATGCCGGTGTTTCGGCCTCTGATTGCTTTTGATAAGGAGGATATTGTAACGATTTCCAAGCGGATTGATACGTTTGAAACGTCGATTCAGCCATTTGAGGATTGCTGTACGATTTTTGTGGCGAAGCATCCGGTGACGAAGCCGAATGTTAAGGTGATTAGGCATTCGGAGACGAAGCTGGCGGAGAAGATTGATGGGATGGTGGAGGAGGCTGTAAAGAGGGCTGAATTAATTGTTGTGGGTTAGTGAGGGTGGGGTCTGCCGCAATATAAGCCGGCAGCCATTTCCATATCCTGTGTTCGGACGGTTCACGTACACTCTGTCTGCTCTGAACGTACATTGCTTTTTTGGTTTGTTATGTTTGTTAGGTGTTGGGCAATGTTCGCTCATATCAGACAGAGTGTACGCGAACAGCCGGACACCGGATATAGGAAAAGTCTGCCGGCTTATATTGCGGC
>OFFK01002576.1_pt1 | contig 10844 bp, 7 predicted proteins | sample 1521361 | NCBI WGS metagenome assembly OFFK01 (sample SAMEA3504096, study PRJEB24116) | mouse gut metagenome | biome: mouse gut; feature: mouse-associated habitat; material: faeces | place: Denmark | collected 2011
AACCGCTTCCCTTGCTTCCGGGCGGATGGGATCTTTCATGCCTGCCAGCCCAAGGAATACCAGATCCCGCTCTTTGAGAAGTGCTTCCGGGTCTCCCTCCCCTTCTTTCATGGCCAGCGCCAGGACACGCAGCGCCTGAGAAGACATTTCCTCCAGGGCGGCCTGAATCTTCCGGCGTTTCATGTCATTGAGGGGCTGAACCTTTCCATTGAGGTATATTTTCGTACAGCGTTTCAGCACCACGTCTGGGGCCCCTTTTGTAAATGCAATCTGACTCTGTCCTCCTTTCAGTCCTCCGTTCGAATTTCCTTGTGCATATGCGCTCCGGTTCTGTCCTCCTCTCTGTTCCGTTTCCGAAATTCCTTGTGCATATGCGCTCCGGTTCTGTCCTCCTCTCTGTTCTGCTTCCGAAATTCCTTGTGCGCTGCGATTCTGGCTCTGTCCTGTACTGGTACCGTCTTTTATGTAATATCCCTGCTTCCGCAGATTCTGATGAACCGTGGTCATCATCTTTCTGGCGGAGTCAAACGCCCGCTCCGCAACACGAGGATACTGCGTCTCGGCCTGTGTTTTCCGAACTCCGCATTTGGACGCCATGGACAAAAGGGCAATTTCCGTCGGGTCTCCCACTGCCTTGCCGCCTTCCGGCACCGCCGAATCACTGCATATGCCATTCGACATCGTACTGTGCCTGCGGATACTTCCGCTCTCCGGCAGCACTGCGTCGTTGCACAGCGCGAAGCCCTGTAAAAAAAGTTCCGGAATCTCCGCCTGTTCCCGGATATTACTTGTGGAAATGGAAATGCTTTGTTCATTTGTATAACACCGGGTCACAGTCATTTTGTTCTGGGTCAGCGTGCCGGTCTTATCGGAGCAGACCACGTTGACCGCTCCCAAAGTCTCCACGGAAGGCAGTTTTCTCACAATGGTATTCACCTTCACCATCCGGGACACGCTCATGGCCAGCACAATGGTCACTACCGCAGGCAGGCCCTCCGGCACCGCCGCCACTGCAAGGGAAATCGCCGTGATCAGCATTTCCAGGATATCGCGCTTCTGAAGCACCGCAATACCGAACAAAAGCACACAGAGCAGGACGGACACAATACTTAAAAATTTCCCCAGTTCTGCAAGCTTTCTTTGGAGCGGAGTAAATTCCGTTTTTATAATAGAAGCGATCTTTCCGATCTCCGTCTGCATCCCCCGGGCAATCACGATGCCTTCCCCCCGGCCGCCGGCCACCATGGTGGACATAAACGCTTCGTTTTTCCGCTCCCCGATCTGCAGTTCTCCATCCGACTGAAAATCTGCATCCTTCTCAACTGGAAGGGATTCCCCGGTCAGCGCGGATTCCTCGATTTTCAGATTCCAGGTTTTGATCAGCCGCAGGTCGGCGGGGACCTGCATTCCTGCTTCGAGCAGCACCACATCCCCGGGGGCCAGCTCCGCGGCGGCAATCTTGCGGATCTCTCCGCCCCGGCGGACATGCGCTTCCGGGCTTGTCAGCTTTTTCAGCGAATCAAGGGCTTTCTGGGCCTTTCCCTCCTGGATCACCCCCACCGCCGCATTGAGCACGATGACAACTCCAATGATGATTGTGTCACTAAATTCTTTCAATAGAAAGGATACGAATGCCGCCACCAGCAGCACACAGATCAATGGGTCATTCAACTGCTCCAGAAATGTTTCCGGGACGCTCTTTTTCGGCTCCCCTTCCAGCTCATTTCTCCCGTCGGCAGAAAGCCTGGTGACCGCCTCCGCCCAGGACAATCCCTGCTCCGGATCTGTATGGAAATGTTCGGTTACCTCCCCTATGGATTTCTCTTCAAACAAAAAAATCCCCCCTTTCGTGTCTTGCAGTGAATACTGCTGTCAGCGCATGTCCTAAAATCACAGGTTTTCCTTTGACTTGCTGCCCTAATTTATCGTATGCACGAGGTTGGGGGGATATTACAAAAATCTATTCTACTTCATTTCCCGTGGTTTCTCCTTTTTCAAAGGCGACTGCATTTTTCAAAGTGGTCTCGCTGATGGCTCCCAGCGCTTCCTCCGTGAAAAAGCCCTGGTGGGAGGTGATCAGCACGTTTGGGAAGGAAAGGAGCCTGGCCGTGACAGAGCTTTCCAGGATCTCGTCCGAACGGTCTTCATACACGTTCCGCTTTTCTTCCTCATACACGTCCAGCCCCACGGCAAAAAATTTTCTTGCCCGGATGCCTTCGATCAGATCCTCGGTCTTCACCAGCCCGCCCCGGGACGTGTTGACCAGCACCACGCCGTCCTTCATCTTCCGGATGGTCTCCCGGTTGATGATGCCCTCGGTCTCCGGAAAGAGGGGGCAGTGAAGGGCAATAACGTCGGAGGCCGCCAGTAATGCGTCCAGCTCCACGTAGTCGGCGATGGCGCGGCCGCTGTCGCTGGGGTGGCTGCCGCAGGCCAGGACCCGCATTCCCAGTGCGCGGGCGATCCGGCCGGTCTGCTGTCCGATCCTGCCGAAGCCGATGATCCCCATGGTCTTCCCGTCCAGCTCGATCAGAGGATAGTCCCAGTAGCACCAGTCCGCGCAGGCGGCCCACTTTCCGGCGTGGACAGTGTCGCTGTGATGGGCGGCGTGGTGGCAGATCTCCAGCAGCAGGGCGATGGCGAACTGGCCCACGGCGGCTGTGCCGTAGGTGGGGATATTGGACAGGGGGATGCCCTTCTCCCGCGCGTACGCCGCATCCACCACGTTGTAGCCGGTGGCCAGCATGGTGATGTACCGCAGCCGGGGACATGCGTCGATGACGCGTCTGGTGATGGGGGTCTTGTTGGTCACGGCGATCTCCGCCCCGGACAGACGGACGATGGTCTCCTTCTCGTCCGTCAGGGAGGTGCGGTCATATACGGTGACCTCGCCCAGTGCTTCCAGAGGCGCCCAGCTCAGGTCGCCGGGATTTTCGGCATATCCGTCTAAAACAACAATCTTCATAGGAGCCATCCTTTTCACTATACTCTCGTTTGCAGGTGCTGGCGGTTTATCCAGTACATCCCAGAAAGACCGTCATGGCAAGAAATCCCGCCATGGTCACCACGGTGGTCAGGGAGCAGACGCCGGAGGCCAGGGTATATTCCTCCTGATCCCGGCCCAGTCCCGGCGCGATGTAGCCCGCCGGAAGCAGGCAGAACAGCAGCACCGCCCACCGGGTTTCCGCAGCCGTATTGGGCACCAGGAACAGGCCGCCCTCCACGATCAGGAACAGCGCGGCGCATACCGCCAGATGGAGGCCGCAGACCTGAAGGATGGCGGGCAGTCCCTTTCTGGACAGGGAGAAATTGTAGCCGATGGAGAAAAGGATCACCGCGCTGACCGGGGCGGCGATGAAGTCCGCCGTGGCCGTGAGGACCGGCCCGATGCCGGAGGCATCCAGCCATGCGCCGCCGCCGCTGAGGTTGAGGGCGAGGCCCAGGACCATGGCCAGCAGCAGAGGGGAGGAGACGGTCTTCCACAGGAGCTTTCCGGGGGAGAGAGATTTGCCGTCCTGGGCAGACAGAATGGCGATCAGGGGGATGCTGATGAACCCCTGAGCCATGTTCAGAGCCGCCATCCGGTAGACCTGACCGGGACCGAACAGCAGGAGGAACAGGGGGATGCCCAGCATGCCGCTCTCCTGTGTCGCCAGCAGGGCGGGCATGTTGTGGAAGGCCATCAGACCGCCCCGCCGCCGGGCGCGGAAGCACAGCAGGGCCGTCACTGCCAGCACCGGCGTCACCAGCGCCACGGAGGTCACCGTCTCCGCGCCGAAGTCGCCGGTGAGGCAGGCGGTGAACATGACGCAGGGCAGTCCGAAGCGGATAGCGTAGCGCTGCATTCCCCCGGCGGCATCGCCGGACATCATGCCGGTACGCCGGGCATAGACGCCCAGCAGCAGGGTGGCAGCAATGGGCAGGATGATTTCCAGAGTGCTGAGAAGCGCGTCCATTCCGATCAACTCCGATATTGATTGAATTGCTCCCCCCCTTGCGGGGGAGGCTCCGGGCGGCGCTGTCAGCGCAGCTCCGCCATGCCTCTGGCGCCTGCCTGCAGCAGGCCCAGGTCGCTGTTCCACATGTTTACCGTCATGCCACGCTCCAGCCAGGGCTTCAGGGGCCCGGAGGAGCCGAAGTGGGCGCCGGCCTGCCTGCCCTGACTCCGGGCGGCGGCGACCGTTCTGGCAAAGGCGGCTTCCAGCTCCGGGTGGTCAAAGCGGCCCAGCAGACCGTAGTCCTGGCTCATGTCGTTGGGGCCGATGAGGGCCATGTCCACGCCCTCCACCGCCATGATCTCCTCAATGTTTTCCACGCCCCGCCGGGATTCGATCTGCACCATGATGACGCCCTCGGCGTTGGCGCGGTCCATGTAGGAGCGGCCCTCCACCTTGACAAAATCCGTGTGGGGGCGGGACAGGGAGACGCCCCTGTGGCCCATGGGGGCGTATTTGGCCCAGTCCACCAGAGTCCGGGCCTGCTCCGCCGTCTCCGTGTTGGGCAGAAGAAGGCCGGTTGCGCCCATCTCCATGCCCTTCAGCACATGCTCCCGGCGCAGCTCCGGGATGCGGATCATCGCGGGCAGCCCGATGGCTCTGGCGGAGGCGATCATATCCGCCGTTTCGCGGGTGGTGAAAGAGCCATGCTCGCAGTCGATCACAATGAAATCAAAGCCGCACACGGCCAGGACCTTCGGCAGATCCACGCTGGCAAAGGTGGTTACCATGGTGCCCAGCAGCCGCTCGCCGGACTGCATCCGGGATTTGAAGGTATGTTCCATCGCTGTCTTCCTCCTTAAATCAACGCCCCGCCACCGTACATAGGGGGGAGCGCATCAGAGCCTCCGCCTCCGCCAGAGAGGGGATGGCCATGCCGATAGCGCCTCGTCTGGTGCATACCAGAGTTCCCACGCAGTTGCAGAACCGGGCTGCTTCTTCCAGTGTTGAGTTCCTCTGCACACACCGGCACAGGGCCGCCGCAAAGGAGTCCCCCGCGCCGGTGGGATCCACCACGGGCACGTCGATGCCCGGAGCCGCCGCCTCCTCGCCGCCGGCGGACAGCAGGGCGCCCTGCTTATCCCTTGAGACCGCTACCAGCCGGGGTCCCATGCCGTGCAGCCGCTGGAGGATGGCCGGTATCTCATGCTCTCCCGTAAGCAGGCGGGCCTCCTCAAGGGTGGGCTTGATGATGTCGGCATACGAGGTCATCCGGCGCAGGCGCTCGATGGCGCCGCTGTCCCCGCTCAGCTCCTTGCGGATGTTGGGGTCGAAGGAGATCAGGACATCGTGCCGCCGGGCCATCTCCACTGCGGCAAAGCAGGCCTCCCGCATGGTCTCATTCAGCTCCAGCAGCATCCCCGGCAGGTGGAGGATCTGGGCCTGGGCGATGGCCTTCTCGTCAAGGTCCCCGGCACAGAGCCTGCTGCCGGCGGACTGGCTGCGGTAGTACTGGTAGTTGCGTCCCTCCGGCAGATATTCGATAAAGGCCAGACCGATCTGCCCCTCCTCTGACTCGACCACCAGAGAGGTATCCACACCGGCCTGGGCGACCGTCTGTACCGCCAGACGGCTGAAGGGGTCTTTCCCGACCCGGCCTACAAAACCGCACTGGGCCCCCAGGGCGGCGGCGGCGCAGGCAAAGATCCCCGCGGAACCGCTGACGGTCTTTACCACTGTGCCCGGCTCACACAGCCGCATGCCGCTCTGGGTAGGGATGAAGTCCAGCAGCAGCTCTCCCAGGACCAGTATCCGCCCCGTCCGCTTTGCCTGCGGGAATAAATTCATCAATCGCACGACCGCACCTCTATTCGCTTTTTATTAGTAATAGCAATATAAGATTGACTAATATTTATAGGGCTATCATATCAGAAGAAGATCGAAATGTCAACTATCCTTTCTGAATTTACTTTTCATATCTGTTTTTTCAGGAATTTTCTGCCCGACGATGGTTTGGCGGTTGACAGTTCTCCTCAGAGAGGATATAATACTATTTATTGATAATATTTTGAAAGGAGCGCGGTTCCGATATGTCCAAAAAGCCAACCTCCAGCGATGTGGCGCGGCTGGCCGGCGTCTCCCAGTCCAGCGTCTCCCTCATCCTCAACGGAAGCGACAAGGTCTCCTTCAGCAGCGCGACCAGGGAGCGGGTCCTGGCCGCAGCCAGGACCCTGGGCTACCAGCCCAAGGGGCAGACCCGGGCCCCCAGGCGGCGGAGCAATCTGCTCCTGATCCTCACGCCCACCATCTCCAATCCCTATTACTGCGAGCTGTCCCAGGCGATCGAGCGCTGCGCCGCTGACCGGGGCTATCATACGGTCGTCTGCAACACCTTCCGCAAGCCGGACATGGAAAAGTACTATCTGGACGCCTTCTCCGGCGGGAAGGCGGGAGGGATCGTCTATACCTTCCTGCCCAGCTTTCCCAAGATCGTGGAGCAGATCGCCGAGGAAACGCCGGTGGTCCTCATCGGCGAGAAGACGGACGATCTGGCCATCTGTTCCATTGAGCTGAGCAACCGTGCCGCCGGCGCACTGCTGGCCGAGCATCTCTACGGACTGGGCCACCGGGAGGTGGCCTTCCTCTCCACGCCCATCAACCAGACCACCCTGTCCCGGGAACAGCGGCTGGAGGGGATGCAGGAGTACTTTGCCCGGCAGGGGCTGGACGCGGCTGTACACGTGCTGGAGGCCGACTGGGGGCCGGAGGAGGACGGTCTGGCTGTCCGGGGGGCTTCTTATGAGTATGAGGTCGCCCGGAAGCTGACGGAGCGGTTTCTGGCAGGCGGGGGAGGCCCCACCGCCCTGATCGGGGCCAACGACATGATCGCCATCGGCATCTGCGAGACGCTCAAGCGGGCCGGGCACCGGGTGCCGGAGGATTACTCGGTGTGCGGGTTTGACAATATTTTTATGTCCTCGCTGCTCTCTCCCGACCTGACGACCATCGACCACCGGCTCCAGCTGCGCAGCCGCTTTGCGGTGGACCTGATCGCGGACCGGGTAGGGGCGCTGGAGCCCAGGACCCAGGGGGCGGTCAACAAAATTGAGTACGCCCCCAATCTGGTGGTGCGCGGCTCCACCGGCCGGCGGAGGAAGGGCGCGTGAGTCAGACAGAGGGCGGCCGGCATTCCGGCTGCCCTCTGTCTGGTTAAGTGGGATTCTGCTCCCGGCTCTGCCGCCGGAAAGCGGTGGGGGAGAGGCCCTCGTGCTGTTTGAAAAAGAGGGAGAAGCTGCTCTCTGTCGGAAAGTTCATCCGCCGTCCCACCTCGGCGGAGGTCAGGTCGGTGTAGCGGAGGTAGTATTTAATCTTTGCCAGCCGGACGTCGATGGTACGCTGCTTGAAGGTGACGCCGTAGGTCTCCCTGAGGAACCGGTTGAGCTGGCTGGGGCTGAGGTGCAGCTGGACGCACAGGGCTTCCATCCGTTCCGGCTCCTCGCCGCTGTCCGCCACCCGGTCGAAGTAGTGGTCGGCAAGGAACTTCCGGCGGCAGGCGTCGTCGGGCAGTCCGTTTTCCTCCCCGCCTGCCCAGCGCTGGAACACCCGCCCGAACAGGGCGGCCAGCAGGCCGCTGCACTCCAGACTGCGGCCCGCCTCCGCCGCGTCCCGCAGCTTATCCAGCAGGTCCGCCATGGCCGCGTCCATGGGCAGGCGGTCGCACCCCGCTTCTCCCAAAGCGGAGAGGATGCGCTCCACCTGTCCCGGGCCGCTGCTCCGGTCCCACCGGCTGCACAGGAAGCGGACGGATACCCGCCGCTCTCCGGTCCCGCTGTCCAGGATGCTGGCATGGCGGGTGTGGGGCGGGAACAGGAACACCGTGTCCTCCCGGTAGTCGTAAGCTGTGCCGTTGGCGAACTGGAAGCCCGCGCCGCCCTGACACAGCAGAAGCTCATAGCTGGCGTGGTAGTGTTCCTCCGTAAAGGTCTGCCCCGCTCTCCGGTCCAGGACGCCGGCGGCGATAAAGCAGTCCAGCAGACTGCCGCCCAGCAGCAGCGATGCCGTGATGCCCTGCCGTTGAGGCGTCGTTTTGGTTTCCATTGGCGCTCCTCCTTTTGCCTTTTCCCTGCCGCTGGGGGAAACATGACGATTTTTGATATGGCTTTCCAGAAGCGGCCCTGTTAAAATGATGCCATACACTGCCGCCGCTCCGGCGGCGCACAGGCCGATCGTGTCATCACTATAGCACATCCCGCTGGCGATCGCCACACATTATTTTTGCAGGAGGAACCAGAATATGTCTCAGATCATGAAGGGCGACGCGTCCGGACGGGGCGCCGTAGCCGGCTACCGCGTCTCCATCCCTGCCAGACAGCATCCCTATACCGAGGAAGAGATCGCTGCCGTCGTGAACGTGATGCGCAATGTGGAGGGCCAGACTCAGGGCAGTTATCTGGCGCAGTTCCAGGAGGACTTTGCCGCCTTTACCGGCGCAGGGCACGCCTTCGCCGTGGACAACGCCACCAACGCGCTGAGCCTGGCGGCCACGCTGTGCGGCATCAGGCCCGGTGATGAGGTCATCATCCCCGCCTACACCTTCTGCGCCTCCGCCATCCCCTTCGGCAAGGCCGGCGCCAGGATCGTCTGGGGAGACATCCATCCGGATACCTGGACCATCGACCCGGAGGATATCCGCAGGAAGATCACCGGTAAGACCAGGGCCATCGTGTGCGTACATCTGCTGGGGATGCCCTGCGACATGCCCGCCATCATGGCTATTGCCAGGGAACACGGCCTGAAGGTGGTGGAGGACTGCGCCCAGGCGCTGGACGCCCGCATCAACGGACAGCATGTGGGCACCTTCGGGGACTACGGCTGCTTCAGCTTCCACGGGGCCAAGACCATGACCACTCTGGGCGAGGGCGGTATGCTGACGGTGCGGTCCGATGAGGACGCGGCCCTGGTCCCCGGCATCCGGCACAACGGCTGCTGCGGCTTTGACTTCCCCCGGGACCGGTACTGGTCTCCCGCCATGAGCAATGTGGATATGGACATCGAGGGCTTCTGGCCCAATAACTTCTGCATCGGCGAGGCCCAGTGCGCTCTGGGCAGCGTGGAGTTGCGCAGTCTCAGGGGCTACACCGACCGGATCATTGCCCAGAACGACAGGCTGCGCCAGCTGCTGGCCGATGTGCCGGAGATTTCTTTCAATAAGATTCCTGACGGCTACCGCCACGTCCGTCATCAGTATGTCCAGCACTTTGACGGCAGCGCTTTTGGCAAAAACCGGGACGACCTGCTGGATCTGCTAACGGAGAAGTACGGCATCCGCAGCATCGTGCAATATTACCCCCTCTACCGCTACCCCCTGTTCCAGAAGCTGGGCGCAGGCGAGTTTGACTGCCCCGTTCTGGAGCGCTGGTGGGACAACTCCTTCAGCGTGCCCATGTGGTGCGGCATGGAGGACGAGGTTCTGGAGATCATCTCCGGTTCCATTAAGTCCGCCATCGCGGATCTGAAGCGGTGACGGCCCGGATCAGCGGCGGCGTCCTTGTCCCCCTGTGTTCCCCCTGCGACGGGGAGGACCGCTTTCAGGTCCTGCCCTATCAGGAGGGGCTGCGGGCCTGTCTGGACGCTCCCATTGACGGCTTTTATGTCTGCGGCGGCACCGGCGAGGGGAGCAGGATGGGGACCGGGGAGCGGATGCAGGCCTGCGAGGCGGCAGTAGAGCTGGCCCGGCCTGCCGGGAAGAAGGTGCTGGTCCAGGTGGGGGCCGGGGACTCTGAGACGTCCCTGCTTCTGGCCCGCCGGGCGGCGGAGGCCGGGGCGGACGGCGTGTCCACCGTGCCCTTGCCGGGCCTGTCCTGGGAGGAGCAGCTGGCCTATTACGCCGAACTGCCGCAGGCTTCCGGACTGGAGACCGTGCTTTACTATACCCCCGGATGCACGGCCACGCTGGAGCAGATGAAGCAGGCGCTGGCCCTGCCGGGCATCACGGGGATCAAATCCTCCACCAATGACTTTTTCTTCACCATGCAGCTGCTGGACGCCAAGCCGGAGGGCGTGGTCCTATTCAACGGCAAGGATGAGTATCTGGCTCCCGCCGTTCTGCAGGGGGCGGAGGGCGGCATCGGCATGTGGGCGGCGGCTTTCCCCGGTGCCTACGCCTCTATCTACCGCCATGCGGCGGCGGGGGAGCTGACGGAGGCCTTCGCGCTGCAGACGGTTCTGAACAGGCTGTGCTGTGTGGTGTTCCGCTATGGCTTGCTGCCCGCCTTCTCGGCCATTCTGGAGCATCAGGGGCGCTGGAGCCGGGTGTTCCGGCAGTCTGCGGGGGAATTTGACGAAGCGTTTCGGACTGCTTTTCTCAGGGATGCCCTCCCATTGATCCAGCGGCTGGAAGCCGCCCGGAAAGGAGACGCGCAATGAATGACAACAAAAAAGGCGGGCTGAATGTGTTCCCCATCACTCTGGGCACCATGACCTACGGCAACCCGGTGGCCTTTGACGAGGCCGTGGAACTGACCCGCTATGCCCTGTCCAGAGGGATCGACCTCATTGATACCGCCAACATGTACGAGGGCTATGACCGCACGCCGGGAAGCGCCGGCGGCGCGGCGGAACGGATCATCGGCCGGGCTGTGGCCGGGATGGACCGGAGCAGGGTGAAGATCGCCACCAAGCTGGGGATGAAGGTAGGCGACTCGCCGGTGGACGCCGGGACTTCCGCCGCCGCCATCCATACCCAGCTCTCCCGCAGTCTGGAACGGCTGGATACAGAATATGTGGACATATATTATCTCCACTGCTTTGACGGGAATACTCCATACGAGGAGATGCTGGAGGCCCTGACGGAGGAGCTGGAGAAGGGGCGTATCCGCTGCTACGGCGTGAGCAACTACTCCGCCGCCC
>OFFK01002582.1_pt1 | contig 10831 bp, 12 predicted proteins | sample 1521361 | NCBI WGS metagenome assembly OFFK01 (sample SAMEA3504096, study PRJEB24116) | mouse gut metagenome | biome: mouse gut; feature: mouse-associated habitat; material: faeces | place: Denmark | collected 2011
GGCGTAGCTCTGCCGGATGATCTGGTAGAACCAGGCCGCCCGCTGGACGTCGGTGGTGTGCTTCTGCCGCAGGGCCAGCCGCACATACTCAAAATCCGCGCGGGAATTGAGGACATAGCGCAGTGCGGTGATGAGCAGGTCCGGCTTGTCCCGGACAATCCGGAACAGGTTCGACAACAGGCCGTTGAAGTCGTTGTAGACCTCGAAGTCGCCCCAGGGGGGCTTGTGGAAGAGGACCCAGCCTCCGCCGCCAAAGACTTCGATATAGCGCTCGTAGTCCAGAGGAAAGCGCTGGACTACTGCATCCCGCAGGGCCCGTTTGCCGCCGATCCAGCTCATGAAGCTGTTCAGGGGGCATCACCTCCGGGGTGCTCGCCGAAGCTCTCCAGCGCGGCCTCCAGGCCCTCGACGGCGTGCTCCAGCCCCTGCGCCATGATCTCCAGGGAATGGATGGTGGCGTAGATTTCGCCGGCGTTCCTGGCGTAGAAGTAGCCCTCCGGCCCACTGCAAATGGGGACTTTTTTCCTCCGCAGTCGGTTGACCTGACGCCGCAGCTCGTTGCCGCTGATGCCCATCGCCTGCTCCAGTTCCGGGCTCTTGACGGCGTTTTTTCGTCCCAGACAGTATTTTTTCAGATGATTTTTCAAATGTTCGCTAGACATTTTTTCTCCTTTCCGGCACCGCTCCTCCAGGAAAAGGCACAAAAAGAGGGACCGTTTGTCCCTTCGGAGAAACGGCCCCTCTATCATTATTGCATTGTCATACTGGGCGGCTGCTGTTCCAACTCGGGGGAATCCCGCTTCCGGATGAAGTAGTACTCATCGTCCGTCACCTGATACCCCTGCTGTTCTGCCAGCGCGGCGGCGTAAGCGGCATAGTTGAAGCAGTTTTTGACTGCATCGCCATAGACCGCCCAATCCTCTTTGTTCAGCTCCTGCTTGACCTGGTCAATAAACGCATCCACGCTGACAAGATCGTAGCTGTCCAGGCCGCGGCCAATACGCACCGCATCCTCCAGGCGGCGGCAGTGCTCAAACTCCAGCGCAGCGGCAAACCAGCCGGCAAAATCCGGCTCCTCCTGGCCATCCAGCAGGAATCCCAGCTCCTGCCCGTCATAGACCAGGTCCTCGGTCTTTTCATACTGCCCGGCAAGGTTCCGGACGCAGGGCAGGATGCACCGGGCGTCCAGGAGCGTACATTCCTGGATCAGTTTCACCCCCAGCTCATCCAGCGCAAACGCGATGTCTCCGGGATCGTCCCGAAATGCCGCGTCGTAGTCCGGGAGCCGTATCCACACTCCCTCCGGCGCCGCTTCCGACGCCAGCTTCAGCCGGACGCTCCACCCCTCGGACTCTATTTCCGGGAGCTCCGTGCCGTCATAGCGCAGGGTGTGCTGATCCTTGGGATACTCTACATAGCAGTTTCCAATAAACAGGCCCGGGTGCTGTTCCTCGTAGAGCTGCCCAAGTGCGGGCAGGTCGAAATACGGCAAATGCTCCTTGCGGGTATACTGCTCATAAAGGAAGAACTCTCCCAAGGCTTCATAACTGCCCACGCGGTCGCGCACCTCGTACCACTCCAGCGAGAGCAGGCAGTTCACCGCCCCGGCCATATCCTGGGGCGGCTCACGGGCCACCGCCGCGGCAAGGGCGGTGCGTTCTTTGACGCTCAGCACTTCCAGGTGTTCCCCCAGCCACTCCCGTTCCTCCGCTGTCCCCGGCAGGCCCAGGAGCATCTTGTCAGCACTGTGAGTCATCACATCATCTCCATCTCCATTCCGCCCTGACCGGGCGCTTCATCTTCTGTCAGGACCTGTTGGGCCGTGTCCCGTTCGACCAGGCCATAACTGGTAACCATGGCCTGGTCCCGCTTCAACAGGGCGCGGCCATAGCCTTCCAGGTCAATGTAGGGCAGGAGCGCCTCCATATCGCTCCCGCAGAGAATCACGTTCAGTTCGCCCCGCGCCACATCCTCCGGGCCGTTCACCTGGGGCTCGAAGAAGTATTCATCTACTTCAGCGGCCAGAGAGAGCATCTTCGGCAAATCCTGGCAGTCATTTGCCGCCAAGATCGCCTTGTACTTGGGCAGCCCGCCCCGACCGTCCAGTTCTGACAGGCGTTGAGCCAGCTCCAGGATCTGCGGTGTCTCACCATCGAGATAGATTTTGTGGTTCAGGTCAGGGATGGCGCAGTCCTGGATAGAGGCGGCGACATCTTTCCAATCCTGCTTCCCCAGCGTTTCCAGCGTTTCCCGCATCTGCTCCTCCGAAGCGGGCAGACATAACTGCGCCACCTCCGCCTTTCGGCCGCCTCCGTTGAGAGGCATCGCCGCCATGTTCAGCAGGATGGTGTACTCCGGTTTTTTGGGCTGAAAGTCCATGTTTTTGCTGGCGCAGTGGACCTCCGACTGCTGCTCCACATAGCCATAGCCCGTGTACACGCCGCCCCCAGTCTTCCGGTGTTCCCTGCCGATTTTTGCGTAGTCCAACAGCGCCAGCATCGAATCCGGCAGGCCGTTGGCCTCCTCGATAAAACCGTTTTTTACCAGGAATTTGCCCAGCTGGAAGTCTGTCGCGGCGTCCTCTGCTACGACGCAGCAGTCCGCGCTGTGGGCAAAGTCGATGAGCCGGGGAATCTCGATGGCAGCGGCAATTTCCTTTCCCACCAGCCCCTCAAACGCTGCCAGTTCCTGCACGGATGTGAGCTCCGAGAGCTTCCTCGCCAGGGCGTTGAGCTGGTAAATGTCCGGCTGTTCGTGGAGGCACCGCTCCAGGTAGTCATAGTCCGTGCGGAATTTCAGGACCTCCACATAGGGCAGCTGGTCCGGCTCCAGCCGCAGGCGCTCCATCATGTCCAGCATCTCGTAATCGCTGGCGGGGAGGTTCAGCTCCACATAATTCTCCCGGCCTTGGGATGCGTAGACGAGGAAGACACTACCCAAGTGTCATGCCCCCCTCCTGCTGGCGCAGATAGACTTTGGGGTCTGCGCCGGGCTTGTTCCAGCCGAACAGGCTGCCGAAGCTCATGGCCTCCTCCTGGGCTCTGGAGATGCCGCGTTTTTGATTGAAATAGTCCGCGAGACGGCGGTTTTTCCCCGGATCATTCTGATTCCACTCCGTCTGGAAGTACCCGCTCTCGCCGCGCTTGAGGAGGATGAGGGCCCCGTCGCTGGGGAGGGTGGAGTAGCACATATCCGGCAGGCGCTCAGAAAAATGAGGGTCAAAGCGGTCCTGCTCGGTCATGATGCTCCAGTCGTCGCTGTTCCACAGGTGGATATATAGCTCCTCGTCTCCGACGCGGATGGGATGCTGTTCATAAGACTCCCCAAAGCCGTCACTCGCTTGGCCAGTTGCGTTTTCCATAAGCTGGTCCAATTCTTCGGGCGTCAGCGTTCCCTGCACCTTGCACTCCGCCACGCCCCACAGCTGTCCTTCGCGCTCCTCCACCGTGAACACATAGGAGAGGACCTTGCGGTTGACGCCGTCATCCTCCTGGTAGTAGTGCATCATGCCACGCTCAGCCTCCTCCGGCTCCCGCTCCCGCAGCAGGGACGCCCGGATGCTGTCCTCGTAGGCTCGGAGCTCCCAGCCATCCAACAGCTCGCCCTCCTCCGAAATGTCCCCCCATTCGTCCGGCTCGAAATAGTCCGCCGTCAGGGGCATGAAGAGCTTGAGCGTCTGCGGCTCCGGCGGCAGGACGGAGAAGCGGTCCTCTCCCAGGATCACACCCAGCTCCCTGCCGCTGTCGAACCGGACGTGGAAGGTGGCCGCGTCGTCAATGTGAAGCAGCTCCCCCATGCTCCCCGGTTCCACCGGGTTCGGGTCGCTCCCCATCTCGTGAAGTCTGATCCGGCTCCCTGGGGGATACTGCTCCCGCAGGAAGTCCAGCCATTCGCGCGGTATGTTGTTCATGTACTGCCCTCCTTTTCTATAATCCGCCCATCGTGGGCCTGCTCTGCTCCTGCCGGGGGCCGCGAAGCTCTTCCAGCCGCTCCACCGCCCAGTCTGGCAGGTACTGCTCGTCCAGAACGCCGGTGAAGTCGGCTCTGCTCCACACTGTCTGTTCGCCGTCCCCCAAGCACGTCGCGTAGACTGCGCGGCCCAGAGCAGTGGGGGAGCAGCCAAAGCCGCCCTCGCTGAGCCACAATTGGTTGCGGGCGTCCCAACAGCTCTCCCGGAGCGTGTCCGGGCTCAGGACCAGCACCTTACCCTCGTAGTCCAGATCATCGCCGACGCAGTGCTCCGGACCGAACAGCCCCAGCGCCTGGTAGGCGTCCTGCGTCTGCCGGATGAACTCCTCCAGCAGGGCAGCGGCGGTGTCTGCTGCAAAGTAACGGTTATACTTCCCGTCCGGCGGCACGAAGGTCTGAGCGGCCCAGCTTCGGACGTCACCGCTGAGGAGGTGGGGCATCCCCATCTCGTTCACCGAATTGGCGAGGACGAACTTCACCCGGGTGAAGCCGTACTGCTCCAGCACCGGCTGGGCGCAGTCGTCCGCCAACTTTTCGGCCGCCTCGTTGAAGTGCTCCCGGATGGCCTGCTCGATGGCCCGCGCACACTCGACGTTCAACCGGAAGCTGTCCTCGTGCTTCTGCTCTTCTCCGCGATAGCGGGCCTCAGAGCGGGAGTAGGGATATACATAAGGGTGGTCATCCAAATTTCATCCCTCCCATCTCCATCGTTTTTGCCTGCTGTTCTGGAAAGATCCCGCTCATATCCGGCTCCGGCAGATGGCTGCGCTCGCAGTATTCTTCCAGAGGCGTCTCACCATAGTAAATAGAGAGGCTCCAATCGATTCCGCGGCTCTGTTCTCCGTCCGAGAGCAGGGCACAGGGCGAGAGTACTGTGCCCACATAACCTTCCGCAGGCACCACGCTCAGCAGTTGATCCACTTGTGCGATATCTTGTCCCGCCAGATGATAGCAGTGCCACCCGTCCGGCACCGCCTCCTCCGGGACCGGGCTGTTGAATACCAGCACCTCCTGCCCCAGCAGCCTGTCCGTGGAGAGATGCCCGCTGTCGGTGCTCCCAAATTGGGTGTACCGTTCGCTGGTATCTATGGTAAAGCCGCCGTGGAATGCTGTTTTGACGCTGGGGTACTCCTCCCATATCCGTTTCGCCAGACGGGAGCACCACCAGACCGAATACAGATTTCCATTGCCCACTGCTTCTTCCTCCGCATGGACGCTCAGGCCCCGGAGGATGGCGCGGGCTTTCTCCGCGCCGAACGCCGGAGGCTGTCCGGATTCGCGGGCGGCGGCCACTGCCCGGTCGAACTTTTCCGTGTACTGCCGCTCCATCCTCACCCCGGCCTTTTCGTAGAACGCATACAACGGGTCCTGCCAGAATGACCGCATAGACAGGGCCAGGTCCCGCAGGTCCTGCACCGCGTCCTCCTCGCCCCGTGCCGCAAGCACGCCGGCGTAGGCTGTCATGGCGTTCAGGCCCGTCCGTACCGTCCGCTCCAGCTCATCGTATCCCTTTGCGTATGAGTAGACCTCGTACCCCTGCCTGACGGCATTTTTGGCGTAAGATGTGACCAATTGCAGGAGGTTCGGCCCCTGCTTGGTGCGGTCCCACAGCTCCCTGCCGGACAGGCCGTCAACGGCGGAGGCCATTTTTTGATTGATATAGCGGAATTCTCCCAGTTTTTTATCGTACGGCCCGCACAGCTCCATCGTCTCGCGGAGGTCTTCCGGACTGCATACAAACAGGGCACAGACATCCGGGAGCAGGTCGTGTCTGGTGCAGGTCATGAAGGAGCCGTCCGTCTGCCGGATATTTTCGTAGAGGCGGTATTCTGCCCCCGCCCACTCCTGAAAGTCCTTCCGGGCAACCGGAGCCTGCATCTCATCCCACATCAGCTCATTCCTCCCATCTCCATTCCATACAGGCCACAGAGCAGATCGTCCACGGCTTTGCGGACTTCCGGGTCATCGGTCAGCGTCTCGCAGCGGAAACCATCAGCGCCCTGGCAGGACATCTCCTCTCGAATCATCTCCAGGTAGTCCTCTGCCTCGATAAACTCGATCTCTTCTCCGTTGGCAAAAGTAATCCGCCCTATGACCGGCTCATATTCCTGATCCGCTATTGTAAAGGTCTGCTCCCCGTCCGCCCTGTAGAAGTGCGGGGCTGCAAAAGTCTGATCCACCTTTTGTATACTCGACCGCCACCAGCCCTCCTGATCGGGAAGCAGGACGGCGCCGTTTTGCAGTACCACGCTGCCCTTGGGAAGATCTAACGGCGGATAATAGGCGAATGGAGGATAATGTGCCATAGGGTCTGTACAATTTTCCAGGCTCATGCGGAACCCCGGGGCCCTGGTTTGCAGATACCGCTGGCCCTCCAGATCCTTCAGCCCCGCCCAATCAAGTTCCGCCTGTTCCAGCTTTCGGCAGACGTCCGCCAGCCAATGGCTGGAGCACTGTTCTTCTATGAACGCGTCCGCAAGCGCCTTGGTCTGGCTCTGTTCTCCGAAGCAGAATGCGCTGCGCAGAAGCAGGTTCCGCTCCGGCTGACTGAATACAGGACCGTTCCTTTCATATTCGGCCAACAGCCGCATAGCAGGGGTAAGGTCGTACCCCGCAGCATGATCCATCGCCTGCCGCAGGATCAGTTCATGCTCCACCTCCCGGCCAACGACAGGGTCCACATAGCCGTGTCTTTCTTCAAAACGGTGCTGCTCCAGATGCCAGGCCAGCCGTTTGAGCTGCCGCAATTCCTGTTCGTCACTGTGTCTGTGGATGGTGCTGGCAAACCGGCACAGAAGCAGCTGTTCATTCGGGGCCGTGATCCGCTCTACAGCGATACCCAGGAAAAACTGCGCTTGTCCAACAACGGACCGGATCGGGACGGTCCGGCCGCTGCGCAGGTCATAATAGGACCGGCAGTCAAAATCGTAGTATCCACTCATATCATCTGCCCCTCCAGCAACGGCGGCAGGGCGTAGAAAAGCCCTGCTTCTTCAGGAGAAGCGCGGTATTCTGCCTCCGCCCACTCCTGAAAATCCTTCTGGGTAACCAGAGCCTGCATCTCATCCCACATCAGCTCATTCCTCCCATCTCCATTGTGAAATCCTGCGTCAGCTTCTGTGCCTCGCGGTCAAAGCAGGAAAGATAAGCCTGGTAATCATCGCGGATCGGGTTGCACCGCAGGCGGTAGATATACCGCTCCGTTTCCAGCGTGAAGCCGTAGTTCTGACAGCAGGTGCCGCCCCTGATGGCGCCGTCACTGCCCCAGCAGTAGCGCTCCATGGACAGCAGGTCCTTCAACACGCCCTTGCGGAGGTCGTTGACCACTGCACCCAGCTCTGCTCTGAATTCCGGCGTGTTCAGCTCCTCCGGGCCTCTCGGCCACCAGGTGTGCCAGAACTCCTCTCCACTGCTCCCGAAGTCGATCCTGACATGACCGATGGCACCCAGCTCCTCATTCTTTTCCTGCGGCAGGGCATAGAAAAGCCCTGCTTCTTCAGGCGAAGCAGGGCGCATCAAATGGCGGATGGGCGTCTGGGGTAGGGGAACGTTTTCCGCCATGCAGAACTCGTCAAGCGTGGCAAATTCTCCGCTCAGCCAAAACGCATCCTTGAGCAGTCTGGACTGGGCGCTGCCGTTTTTCAACGGCAGATTGGAGAGGATGGAGCCGGCGTAATTCCTCTCCGCCTGGTCTACCAGCCGGTAGGGCACGTCCGGAGCCTTGGCAGTGCCGCACAGGTCACAGCAGTACCAGCCCTGGGGCACGTCCTCCCGCGGGATGGGCTGGGGGCTGTACAGCACCGGGGAGCCGAACAGGTCAGCCTTCTGCATGGGGTCTTTGTAAATGTTGATGATCAATCGTTTCACCTCTTCCTCGTATTGGCAGCATCAACCAATACCACATCTTCTGCCGAAAGTCTACTGGATTTTTACAGCATCTGCATCCCTTGCTCCTCCGTGGGGGGCTCCAGCAGCTCCTCCAACGGCTCTGTCCCGCGGTATGCCACATAGCCGCATTCTGTAAAGTGACCGTCCTCCTGCCACGCCCGGTCTTCTCCGAAGCCCTGGTAGTCATAGAAGCTCCACAGTTTTTGATCATACGCGAATTTACCGGACTTTTGGATCAGATACCTGCCGTATTCCTCCGCTGTAAACACCTCGGGGACAACGTCGAACAGGTCCAGGTTTTCCGCAAGCTGGCAGAGGGCGTCGATGCCTGATGCTTCTGTAAATTTCACCACCGCTTCCAGCTTCTCCCGTTCCTCCTCTGTCATGGGCTCGACGGCCCGGCACAGCCGGTTCAGCGCGGGGAGGTCGCCGGCGGTCAGACTGTCCAGGTCCAAGGCGGCTGCGGCTCCCCGCAGTCCGGATACCCCCACCTTGAGGGAGATGTCCTGCCGGTCCAGTCCGGCCCGCTCGATCTCACGTTGGAGCCGCCGGTCCGGCATGGGCAGGTCGAAGTGCCCCCCCGCTTCTCCGCCCGGCGCGGTCTCCAGCTCCAGCGTAGGAACTTTCCAGATGTATAACGGAAAGTTCCGGCCATTGTAGAGCTGTTTCAGCTCCATCCCGCTATCATAGACCACACCATAGGGCGTGACTGTGCCGTTTCCACTGCGGATCAGCTTCAGCGCCTCCGCACGGCCATCTATGGAGTAATACTCATCCACGGTGAGCCCGTCGTTTTTAATGCAGTGCTCCCGACCGGCCTCCTCCAATTTAGAGAAATCCGTGATCACTGTGGTGTCTGGACAGCAGAAAGTCAGGTTGATAAGATCTTGGATATCCGTCAGGTCGAGCTTGTGGGCCATGGCTTGGAATTGGTCTTTTTCGCTCTTCCAGAAGCTCTCCAGACGCTTGGCCAGATAGTCCAGCTCGTCCACGTTGACCGCTGCATCCTCCAGCCGCTCCAGAACGGGATACGCGCTCTCCAGCTTGACAATGCGGCAGTCCTGGGCCAGCACGTCCCCGATGCCCAGTTCCTCCAACAGCTCCATCGTTCGGTCATAGTCCTCCTCGGGGATCGGGAAGGGAATGGTGATTTCACCATATTCCGGGTGTGTCCTGGAGGTGAGCACAGCTTCCATCATCATGGCCGGGCCCTCCCGACGTTCATGACCTCCGGCCCATACCGGGCGAGGGCCGCCGCGTTGAGGATCAACAGCAGGGTCTCGTCGCTGACCAGTTCCGGGTCGGCCAGCTCCTCCGAGGTCGCGCCCAGTGTTCCGGTACAGAGGCCCCTTGCCGCGCGGTAGAGGACGTACTCCTGGACGGCGCTTTCGCCCAAACGGACGAGGGCAAAGTCGATCTGGTCCGGCCTGACGGCAAAGAGGGTTTTCCTCCAAAGACTGGCTTGGGCGGAGAGCAGGTACACTGTGGCCAACCAGCGGCTGTTGACATATTCCACATTGACCTTGGTCATCTCTTCCATGCGCATGACATGGAGCTGTCCCTCAAAATGGAAGCGCTCCTCCCGGCAGGCGAGACCCACGGCCCGCTGTTTCAACGGAAGATGTTTCCAGGGACGCACCGTCTCGACGATCAGCTCGTCCATCGTCACCGCCCCGGCCTCCAGCCGTTCGGAGAGATAGGGGCAGCTCAGACTGCGGCAGCTCCGGCGGCGGTACTGGAGGCAGTTTCGGCAGTCCACGTCCGCCGCAGTGGGGCGGTAACGGCAGAGGACTGCGCTGCTGCTTCCGCGGGGAGCGAAGTTCGGCACCATCATCATTTGCCGCTCCAGCTCCGCTAAGGGCGTGCCCTTCACAAAATATTTTCCCATTCCAACTCCTCTCACTGCAAACAAAACCAGGGCCTATTCCCGCCATTTTGGCAGTTATAGGCCCTGGTTGTTCACTGTTTTGCTTCTTGGATGTTCCCTGAATCACTGTAGCTGCATTCCTCCCGGCTCATGCTGCTTGGGATACTGTGTCAGCTCATTTGCAAGATCGATCACCTGCGGGACCACCTCCTCGACCTGTTCCATGATCTGCTCCAGGAGCTTCTCCTGCTCCGGGTTGGACACGAGCCCAAGAGTGGTCATGTTCTGCGCGGCGTCAAAGATCACCGCAAGCTGCTCCTGTGTGAAGAGCAGTTCGGGGGGCAGCAGACCGGAGCGGACGGCAAAGTCCTGCTTGGCGGCGGCATAGTCGTTGCCGTAATAGTGCCCCTGCCACAGCTCGGTGCCATCCCGGATGCGCTCCCAGGTGACAAATTCTACTCCGTAGCCTCTTTCACGTTCGTGCCCCGCCAGCACTACATTGCCGAACTCTGCCAGCAAGCGATAGTCGCCGGACAGCCCGTTCGCCGCCAAAGGCGGGGCTATCGCCATCTGCTTCGTGTACGTCAGAGTTTCGTCCGCGATGCACCGCACCTGGTCCAGCGCGTCCTCCAGGCCGTTCCTACGCACCTGGTCCGGATCATAGCTCACATTGCCATGTACGTTGACATTGCAGATCTGGTGGGCATCCTTCTCGATGGGCAAGAGCCCCGCATACTCCGGCTGGACTGTGAAGCCCTCCCGGCGCAGCCGGCGGCCAACCTCGGACAGGTACTTTGTTTGATAGTCTGTCATCTCATCCTCCTCTTGCCTGCCTGGGGCAGACATGATCCTGATTTCTGTACTTGCTGCTTGTTCACAGTACATATAGAAAAGCGCCGGTTCGCCTATATGTGATAGGCCAAACCGACGCTTCTTCGCTCTTTATATTTTTTCGATTGAGGTATCCGCGCTTCTGCCATCAAGGGTTCTGCTGAAGCAACGCTTCAAAATGGGGGCGCTCTGCTTCCGGAATACCCGCTGTGGCCAATGCTTGCTCAACAGACAGACCCATGTTTTTCATCAGACTGCGAATGACCTTCAGTGCCC
>OFFK01002584.1_pt1 | contig 10828 bp, 10 predicted proteins | sample 1521361 | NCBI WGS metagenome assembly OFFK01 (sample SAMEA3504096, study PRJEB24116) | mouse gut metagenome | biome: mouse gut; feature: mouse-associated habitat; material: faeces | place: Denmark | collected 2011
GTAGTGGGTGGCCAGCCGGCTCAGCTCGTCCAGAATATGGCTGGAGATGAGGACGGTAATCTGCCGCTCCCGGTTCAGCTTGAGGATCAGCTCCCGGGTCTCGATGATGCCCTGGGGGTCCAGGCCGTTGACCGGCTCGTCCAGCACCAGAAGGTCCGGGTCCCCGGCCAGGGCGATGGCGATGCCCAGCCGCTGGCGCATGCCCAGGGAAAAGTTCCGGGCCTTCTTTTTGCCGGTGTCCGCCAGCCCCACCAGCTCCAGCAGCTCGTTTACCCCCTCGTCCGAGGGGACGCCCAGCACCCGGTACTGCTCCTTGATGTTGTCGGCGGCAGACAGGTCCAGGTAGATGGATGGGGTCTCTACCACAGCCCCCATGCGCCGGCGGGCCTTGTGGATTTCTTTGGATGCGCTGTCCAGTCCAAACAGGGTGTAGCCCCCCGAGGTGGGGGCCTCCAAGCCGCAGATCAGGCGGATGAGGGTGGTCTTGCCCGCCCCGTTCCGCCCCACCAGGCCGTAGACGGACCCCTTGGGCACGTGCATGTTAAGGCCGCTCAACGCGTGAAAGCCCTTGTAGGACTTCCACAGGCTGCCGGCGGTGAGAATGTAGTCCATAGAGAAAGCCTCCTTTTCTTGAGTGGTCCCAGTCTACCCCCAAAGGGTAAAGAGAACGGGTAAGAAAAGGGTAAAGAAACAGGAAAGATTTACGGATTCAGCTTAAACCCGATCCCCCACACCGACTCAATGTGGTCCTGTCCGGTGGCGTCCCGCAGCTTTTTCCGCAGGTTGCTCACGTGGATTTTCAGGGAGCTCTCGGTGCAGTCGGGGGTGTCGGCGGAGATGCGGTCCAGAATCACTGACTTGGCGATGGCCTGGCCGGGGTTCTGGAGAAACAGCTTTAAAATGGCGTACTCCGTCTTGGTGAGATGAACGGGGGCCCCCGCCGCGGTGACGGCGTGGGAGGCGGGGTCCAGCCGCAGAAGGCCCGCCTCCAGCACGGGAGCCAGCCTGGGGGCGGCGCTCTCCCGCAGGCGGACGGCAATGCGGGCCAGCAGCTCCCGGCTGTCAAAGGGCTTGGTGATGTAGTCCGCCGCCCCGCCCAGGAGCAGGCTGACCTTGTCCTCCACCCCCACCTTGGCGCTGACCACCATCACCGGAATTCCCTCGATCTTCGCCAGCACCTCCTCCCCGGACAGGCCGGGCAGCATCAGGTCCAGCAGTACCAGATCGGGCCGCTGCCGCTCCAGCAGCAGCACCGCCTCCGTCCCGGAGTAGGCCCGGATTACGGCATAGCCCTCCCGCTGGAGCAGCTCTTCCAGAACGTTGCCGATGTGGATGTCGTCGTCGATGACCGCGATGGTTTTCATGGTGGTCCTCCCGATGGTTTTTCCCTATTGTACCCCATATTTCGGAAGGATACAAGGGCTTTCCCTTGTGGCGGGCGGACTTTCGTGGTATAATGGCTCTATCAAAAAACAGGAGGACAGATCATGTTCAATTTTACCTACTATACTCCCACCCAGGTGGTCTTTGGCCGGGACGCCGAGGCGCATACTGGCGCGCTGGTCAAGTCCCAGGGCTGCAAAAAGGTGCTCATCCACTACGGAGGCGGCAGCGTGGTCCGCTCCGGCCTGCTGGACCGGATCAAGGCGTCGCTGGACAAGGAGGGGGTCGCCTACATCGAGCTGGGCGGCGTGGTGCCCAACCCCCGGCTGTCCCTGGTGTATCAGGGCATCGAGCTGTGCAAAAAAGAGGGGGTAGACTTCATCCTGGCGGTGGGCGGCGGCAGTGTGATTGACTCCTCCAAGGCCATCGCCTACGGCCTGGCCGAGGACGCCGACGTGTGGGAGCTCTACGACCGGGCCCGTCAGGCCAAGGCCTGCCTGCCGGTGGGCGTAGTGCTCACCATCGCCGCCGCGGGCAGCGAGATGAGCAACAGCAGCGTGATTACCAAGGACGAGGGCGGCGTGAAGCGGGGCTACAACAACGACATCTGCCGGCCAAAATTTGCCGTCATGAACCCTGAGCTCACCGCCACCCTGCCCCCCTACCAGACGGCCAGCGGCTGCGTGGATATTCTGATGCACACCATGGAGCGGTACTTCACCCCCAACGGCACCATGGAGCTCACCGACAGCCTGGCCGAGAGCCTGATGCGCACGGTGATGAGCAGCGCGAAAATCCTCCGGGACGACCCCAAGAACTACAACGCCCGGGCGGAGGTCATGTGGGCCAGCAGCCTGTCCCACAACGGGCTTACCGGCTGCGGCAGCGACGGCGGCGACTGGGCCCCCCACGGTCTGGAGCACGAGATGGGCGGCATGTTCGACGTGACCCATGGCGCCGGCCTGGCCGCCATCTGGGGCAGCTGGGCCCGGTATGTCTACCGGGACTGCCTGGACCGGTTTGCCAAGTTCGCCGTCAATGTAATGGGCGTTGAGAACAGCGGAGCCCCCGAGGATGTGGCTTTGAAGGGCATTGAGGCCATGGAGGACTTCTACCGCTCCATCCAGATGCCCACCTGCTTCTCCGAGCTGGGCATCGCCCCCACTCAGGAGCAGCTTTCCACCATGGCCCACATGTTCCACATCGCCTGCGGCGGGAAGAAGGGAGCCGCCAAGGTGCTCCGGGAGGCGGACTTCCTGAAAATTTACGAAATGGCCAACCACTGACCGGCCGGAACACAGGAGGGCTGAACTGTGAAGGTAATTGATCTGACCCATACCATCCATGAGAGCATGCCGGTCTACCCCGGCACGGAGCCCCCGAAGTTTCTCCCGGCCAACAGCTATGAAAAGGACGGCTTTAAAGAGACCCTGCTCACCATGTTTACCCACACCGGCACCCACATGGACCCGCCCGCCCACCTCTTTGCCGGCAGGACCACTCTGGACCGGTTCCCCCCGGAGCAATTTATCGGCAAAGCGCTGGTCATCGACTGCGTGGGGCTGGCCGAGGGGGCGGCCATCACCATGGAGCACATCCGGCGGTACGGGGACAAGGCGGAAAAGGCGGACTTTCTGCTGTTCCGCCTGGGCTGGGACAAAAAATGGGGGACTGACGCCTACTTTGGCGACTACCCCTGTATTGACAGCGAGGTGCTGTCCCATATCAAGGCGGGGAATTACAAGGGCATCGGCTTCGACGTGATCGGCCTGGACCCCATTGCCGATGTCAACCTGACCCGGCACAGGGAGCTGTTTCGGGATACGGAGATTGTCAACATCGAAAACCTGAAAAACCTGGAGCTGTGCGGGGAGGAGCTGTTCTGGTTCAGCTGCTTCCCCCTGAAGCTGGAAAACTGCGACGGCTCCCCCATCCGGGCGGTGGCCTGGTTTGAGTGATGCAAGGGCCCCCGGCGTAACATCAAGATTCCTTTTGAAAATCTGATTTACTACACTACCCCGATTAACAAAATACCCGCTCTCCATCGGTTGAGGGAGAGCGGGTTGATTTTGTGCCGCTACTTATTATTTTTTTCCAGAAAATTTATAAACGGAATATGCAGCGGTGCATATGGGCTCGCGCTGGTAATTTGAGCGACGCAGGGGCGGATATATCCCAGCAAAAGCGCAGGCGCGTTATAATTGAGCATCTTATCAACAGAATCGTTTGATAACTCATCATTCCATCTGAAAATTGCTTCCATAGTTACCGAGATATAAAACGGGTAGGAGCTGGTTTTTTCCGCAATCATAATTTTGTATGAAACAATTGCCTCCGGGTCGTTTTCACTCCGTTCAATCGAGATCGAACTGTCTATGGGCATTTCCGCCATCTTGTCTTCAATGTCTCGAGTGAAATCACTGTTCACCGTAAATTCCAATTGCGTCAATACAGGATTAGAAAATTTAAATTTGCTCGGTGTCATGATATCCCTCCTATGCGGCGGTTAGCCAGTCATCTTCACAATTGACATCTGTTGATTCTCCGAACATCTTTGTGGATTCGATGGATACAACTGTTTTTTCCATTACACTATCTTCATCATTAAAAAACAGCGGTTCACTTGGCCAGCCTGTTCTTGTGAGACCGGCTACATACGAAACATGCCCCGTGTATTGAAAGCAGATTGCGTCAGCCAAAAGCTCAGGGAAAACAGTTCTTTTACTCAGATCAAAGTACCACTTGCCGGCAGAAACCAGTATATTGCCCTCCTGCCTTTGCTTCTCCAAATCATTTCGATACAGGTTGGTCTTGTCCTTGGACAATTTTAAAAATGAGCCGTTTTTAGGGTAGGCGTTCTCCGGAATATCCGAAGAATAGTGCATGTTTTCCCCATCCCACGACAGGAACAACGTCTTGCCATCGCGAAATCGGAACATAGCGTCCAGGGATATACGGTTGTCAATCATGTTAATCAACGCAGCTTCATCCGTCTGACGTATAATCCAGTTTTCCGACAGCCGGCAGCAGGAACATAAATAACGTTTTCCTGACGCATCTGTACAGACGAACAGAATCGGTTCCTCATACTCGTAAAATACATGCTCCAGGCTCAAATCGCCTATATTAGGAATATCCGTAAAATACGCTTCCATTTAAATATCTCCTTCTATGCGCTGAAATTGGTCACTCGGGTCCGCGTCCTTGTACAGCCACCAGTCAATATGTGTTGTCTCCCGTCCATCGGCCCCCGGTGTTTTCCGCAGGGGGCCCAATTCAAAAGATGCCTCACCTTTCATAATAAACGCCGGTGGGTTGTACATTTGAAGGCAATTTAATGTCCCCTGAATTTCCTCCATGTCGCAGGAACAGGAGGTGGCGTATGTACCTGGCTTTTTCAGCTCCCGCTGCCATGACCTCCCCTTTGGCCGCAAGCCCTGCATAGTCTCTTCATAAGTACTCAAAAAAGCCCGCCGGTCAATTGTGTCATATTTGCAAACACGGTAAACTTGCAGTACAAGCTGCGGCATACCCTTTGGCAATATCTTATCCGCAAAATCAGGGGGGAAGCAGTCGGGAAATACAGGATCAGGCTTTGTTAGCATATCCGCAAAACCCCTTAGCTAATCAAAGATTGTAGGTCATTATAGCAGTTCTTTTTCGCTTTGTCGATACTCCTCCCGACAATGACATGAAAATGAAACAATCTATTTTCATGCACTTTCCTCATAAACAGTATATGATATGCTGAAGTAAATTGCCCTATATCAGGTTTGTAGCATAATCTGTAAAATTTCCTTATCCGTGGACCGCATGCCGATCTTACCCAGCCGGCCCACGTTGTCCAGGGTCTTCTCCACCCCGTGGGAGAGGATACCGTCCCCGCCGTAGAACTGTTGGCCGTTCTGATACATCCGGTAGCCCAGCACCCCGGCGTCGATGGCGGCGGCGATCTTGCCGGCGCAGGAGGCCTTGGCCCCGTCGCAGATCATGCCGGACACAATGGCCAGGGCGTTGACCACGGTGTGGATGATCTCCTCGTAGCCGCCGCCGTCCAGGTAGGCGATGCCCGCCCCCGCCGCGGCCCCGGCGCTCACCGCGCCGCAGTAGGCGGACAGCCGCCCGATGCGGGTCTTTTGATGAATGGTGATCAGATTGGACAGCACCAGCGCCCGGTAGATTTTCTCCTCGCCGGCGCCGGTCTCCCGACCATAGACGATCACCGGGACGGAGGCGGTCATGCCCTGGTTGCCGCTGCCCGAGTTGATGATGACAGGCATCTCGCAGCCCCCCATTCGGGCATCGGAGCCGGCGGCGGCGGCGGACTTGGCCTTGGCGATGGGGTCGCCGGCGGGAGAGGAGGCCCTGATCACCTGGCCAATGTTGGCCCCGTAGCTGTGGGTAAGGCCCTCCCGGGAGATAGCCATGTTGCACTGGATCTGCCGGTCCAGCAGCTCCTTCACGTCGGCGATTTCCACCGTCTGGGCGAAGTCGTAGATGTCCGCCATGGACAGCAGCGTGCGGTCGGTGAGGCCGCTCTCGTCGTCGGCCTCCACGGGCAGGTCCAGAAGAATTTCCCCGTTGCGCTCCATGCGGACAATGTTGGTGTGGTAGTTGGCAATGCGGACCTTGGCTGTGCGTTCCCCCTTTGTCAGGGTAATCTGGATGTCAAAGACCAGGTCGCCGTCCAGGAACTCCACCCGGACGGGGTGGTCCTTCAGATAGGCGCGCATCTCCTCCTGCTGCTCAGGCGTCACCTGGGAGATAACCTCCAGCAGCAGCTCCGGCTGTCCGGCCACTACCCCGGCGGCGGCGGCCGCCTCGATGCCGTGGAGCCCGCCGGTGTTGGGCACCACTACGCTCTTCACGTTTTTGATGATGTTGCCGCTGGCCTCCACCACCACCTGGTCGGGCAGTTCGCCCAGCAGCTTCCGGGCCTTGGCCGCGCCGTAGGCGATGGCGATGGGCTCGGTGCACCCCATGGCGGGCACCAGCTCCTCCTCCAGAATCTGGAGGTAGGCGTTGTACTTTACATTCGTCTTGTCCATTTCGCGCCTCCTTTACAGTGTCTCCATTATACAGGAAAAACCGCCCGGGGTCAAACGCTTGCGGCGGATTGCGTCCTGTGGTATGATAAAAAAGCTGCGCGGGGACGCATCCCGATGCGTCCGCAGAAATGCAAACGGTTTGACAGGAGGAAATCTGATGTTCAAAGCGGTATGTTTCGATTTTGACTACACCCTGGCTGACTGCACCGACTCCATCGTGGCTGGCTTTCAGCACGGTCTGACCCGGCTGGGCTGGCCCTCTCCCGACCGGGAGACGGTGCGGAAGACAGTGGGGTTCATGCTGGAGGACTCCTATTCCATGCTCACCGGAGACCTTGATCCGGCCCGTCAGGCTGAATTCCGGGCACTGTTTACCGAGGTGGCCCGGGATCTGCAAATCAAAGACACCGTGCTGCTTCCCGGAGGAGAGGAGCTGCTGCGGGGACTGAAGGAGCACGGGGTAAAGACGGCCATTGTCAGCACCAAGCGGGGAGACACCATCCAGCTCATTCTGGAGCGGCTGGGCCTGGCGGACACAGTGGAGCTGGTGGTGGGCAGCGGCGACGTGAAGCGCCCCAAGCCCGACCCAGAGGGTCTGCTTTTTGTGCTGGACAGACTGGGGGTGCGGCCGGGGGACGCCCTGTTCTGTGGCGACACCATTCTGGACGCCGGAGCCGCCCAAAACGCCGGGACCCGCTTTGCCGCCGTCCTCCAGGGCACCACCCCGGCGGAGGCCTTCGAGCGGTTCCACCCAAACCACGTCTCCCCCGACCTTTGGGACCTGGCGGAGTGGCTGGGGAGCTTTAATGCAGGGACGGTCTGTGGCCGCCCATCTTTTATACGGCTATGGGGGCAAACAATGTTCGCCCCTACGGCAAATGGTCGTCCCGCAGCTCCATATGGTCCAGGGCGTATTGCAGGGCCATGCCGATCAGCTCATTCCGGGAGCGGTTGGTGCGGGCGGAGAGGTCGTTATACCGCTCCTGGAGGGTACGGTCGATGCGGATGGTCATGGTGACGGTCTTGTCCTCCCGGGGGGTGACGATAAATTTTTCCATAATGTCTCACATCCCACTCTATTTGAGTACATTATAGTGTGAATTTATACATTTAAGCCATGGCACAAAGTGCATTGAAAATTCAATGCACTTTGCTGTTGACTTTTTTGGGGAAAAGTGCTATCGTGTGGAGGACCGGTTTCAACAAATTTTAATTTGACATATGCCGGCCCGGTGCTACAATAGCATTGACCAATTGGGCGCTGCCCCAAGAAAGGATGATTACCGATGAAGAAATTACTTTCCCTGCTGCTGGCCTTCGGACTGCTTACCGTCCCGGTGCTGGCGGAGGAGTCCCAGGCCGAGCCCCTGCCCGCCTGGGCCTGGGGCGAGGTGGCCGACAGCTACGCCCTGGGGCTGGTGGGGGACGAGATCTACACCGACCACAGCAAGCCCGTCACCCAGGAACAGCTGGACAAGATGACCCAGGTGGCCGCCGACAAGCTGGTTCTGCTGGAGGTGGAGCAGCGCTCCGATGCCGGCTCCTTTGTGATTGACACCACCCGGGGCGGTGTGCTCAACGCCCTGTACATGGAAGCCCTTCCCTACGCCTTTGCGGGCGTTGACGCCGGGCCTGTGGAGTTTCTGTCCTCCCTGGGCGTGATCCACGGCGACGGCGCGGACCTGGCTCTGGACCGGCCCTGCACCCTCCTGGAAGCCGCCTGCTTTGCCAACCGGATGATCCTGGCCCTGTACGACCAGCAGAACGCCGGTTCCCTAGGCCTGCTGTGGAAGGCGGAGGGCAACGGCAATACCCTGTATCTGCTGGGCTCCATCCACACCGACCGGAGCAACCTCTATCCCTTCCACAAGCAGCTGCGGGACATCATCACCTCCGCTGAGCTGGCCGCCTTTGAGCTGGATTTCAACAGCCAGGAGGGCATCGACGAGTTCACCGCTATGCAGGTGTACTCCGACGGCACCACCCTGAAGGACCACATCGACCCGGAGCTCTACCAGGAGGTGGTGGAGGCCCTGACCCCCTTGGGCACGCCCGAGGAGCAGATCGCCAGCTACAAGCCCTGGGCGCTGGCCAACACCTTTACCGCCCTGTCTATGACCGACGACACCACCAGCGAAAACGCTATGGCGCTCGACCTGTACGTCAGCGCCAAGGCCTCCAATGTGGGCGTGCCCGTGGAGGGGGTGGAGACCTACGCCTTCCAGGGGAAGATTTTCGACGACCTGTCCGACGAGTACCAGGAGAACTACCTGGCCATGGCCCTGAGCATGTACCTGGGCATGGACGCCGCCGAGGGTCTGAGCGAGGAGGAGAAGGCCGCCTATGAGGCCGCCCTGAAGGAGCAGGACGAGGCGGTGGACCGCTGGATGGAGCAGTGGAAGACCCGGGACACCGAGGCCTTCGCCAACGACTACCCCAAGGATGTTATCCAGTCCAACACCACCGACGAGCTCAACTCCAAGCTCTTCGAGGGCCGGGACCCCAACATGATCGCCTGGGCGGACCGCTATCTCAAGCAGGAGGGCTCCCACACCGGCATCATGACGGTGGGCGCGGGCCACATGGTCGGCAACACCGGCGTGGTCCAGGGCTTGAAAGACCTGGGCTATGCGGTGGAGGTCATGCCCCTCCCCTGAGCGTACAGCGCAATTTCCCCGCCGGCCTTTTGACGCGCCCCCCTTTGGAAAAAGGGGGGGCTTTTTTATCCCTCTGATTTCCAGAAATGGGATTGCATTGCCGGTTCGGTCTGTTGTATAATAGCGGCAGACAGATTTGAAGATGGGAGAAATGTCAACAGAACACCCGGGCCGGAGGGTTAGGCTCGGGGGAAGCAATATCATATGAATGGAACGGAGGAGATTTTATATGGATACCCAGTTCGAGTGGCGGGAGGAGTACAGCATCGGTGTGGACTCCATCGACCAGGAGCACAAGCGGCTTTTCCGGATCATCAATAAGCTCTTCGACTTCAAAGAGGAGGAGAAGGACAACCAGTGGACCTGCCAGGAGGGGATCAAGTACTTCAAGGGCCACGCGGTGAAGCACTTCGCCGACGAGGAGGCCTATATGGCATCCATCGGCTACGAGGGGCTGGAGCAGCACCGGCGGATCCATCAGGATTTCCGTAAAAACATCCTCCCGGCGCTGGAGCAGGAGCTGGAGCGGACGGACTACTCCCAAGAGTCGATGGAGCATTTCCTGGGCGTGTGCGCCGGATGGCTGGTGGGCCATACCCTCACCGAGGACCAGGCCATTACCGGCGAGAAGATGAGCACATGTGAGCACCTGCTGCCCAGCGAGGAGCTGGAAGCCATGAAAAAGGTGATCGTGCAGCTGGTGTTCGACATGTTCCGGCTGGAGTCCCAGGCCATCAGCGAGGCCTATGGCGGGGAGAAATTTGGCCGCGGGGTGTATTACCGCCTGGTCTATGGCACGCGGGGGGACGAGAAGCGGCAGGAGGTCATCCTGGTCTTTGAGGAAAAGCTGCTGATCAACACGGTGGGCAAGATACTGGGCATCAAGACCAACAAGCTGGACGCCATGCTGGTCAACGCCGCCCGGTACACCGCCCGGCAGTTCGTGGGCCGGGTGATGGAGCACTTCCCCAACGACCCGCCCTATGAGCTGAAAGAGGAAAACCTTCTGTCTTATGAGCAGTTCCGCAAGGTCTTCGAGCGGGAGAAGCCCCAGGTCAGCCTGCTTTTCAACACAGGCGGGGCGGGCTATTTTGCCTACTGCGTCATTGCGCCGCACCTGCTGGAAAGCGGCATCGGAACCCCCATTCAGAACACGAACGCCATGGACGAGGTGGAAAAATACCTGATGAAGCGGGAGCAGGCGGACTCCAACACAAAGCCCAAGATCCTGATTGTGGATGACTCTATGACCATCCGCCATGGGATGAAGCAGCTGCTGGAGGGGGACTACGAGGTGGCTATGGCGGAATCCGGCGTGGCCGCCCTCCGCACCATCACCCTGAACCGGCCCGACCTGGTCCTGCTGGACTATGAAATGCCCATTGTGGACGGCAAGCAGACCCTGGAGATGCTCCGATCGGAGAAGAGCTTTGAGGATATCCCGGTGATCTTCCTCACCGGCCGGAGAGATACCGCCACCATGATCCAGGTTATGCCCCTGAAGCCGGCGGGCTATCTGTTGAAGGACTCTAAGCCCGCCGACCTGAAAAAGGAGATCGACGCCTTTTTTGCCAGCAAATAGAACGCGTCCGCCACTTAAATCTGAAAATACCGACGGTACATTATGCGGGCAGAGGTTTTACCCCTGCCCGCCCCCTTTGGGAGGTAAAAGGGAATCCCCCAGTCACCGCCTTTGGCGGTGCCAGCCATCTCGGTCTAAGAGCCGCCGCTTTGCGGCGG
>OFFK01002587.1_pt1 | contig 10820 bp, 10 predicted proteins | sample 1521361 | NCBI WGS metagenome assembly OFFK01 (sample SAMEA3504096, study PRJEB24116) | mouse gut metagenome | biome: mouse gut; feature: mouse-associated habitat; material: faeces | place: Denmark | collected 2011
TCTACGGCTTGATCCAGGACGGCATCGTGGCCGGCGTGGGCGCGGTGCTGGGCTTTGTGCCCCAGATGCTGGTGCTTTTCATCTTCCTTGCCTTTCTGGAAGCCTGCGGATATATGGCGAGGATTGCCTTTATCATGGACAGAATTTTCAGAAAGTTCGGCCTTTCGGGGAAATCCTTTATACCCATGTTAATCGGAAGCGGCTGCGGGGTTCCGGGGATTATGGCCTCCCGCACCATTGAAAACGACAGAGACAGAAAAATGACCATTATGACCACGACCTTTGTGCCCTGCGGGGCGAAGCTTCCTATTATAGGGCTGATAGCGGGCGCGCTTTTCGGCGGCGCATGGTGGGTGGCTCCCAGCGCCTACTTTGTGGGAATTGCGGCGATTATCTGTTCCGGTATCATTCTGAAAAAGACAAAAATGTTTGCAGGCGACGCGGCGCCCTTTGTTATGGAGCTTCCGGCTTACCATATGCCCACGGTGAGCAGCGTTCTTCAAAGCATGTGGGAGCGGGGATGGTCCTTTATCAAAAAAGCCGGTACCGTCATCATGCTATCGACGATTATTCTCTGGTTTCTTATGAGCTTCGGATGGTCTGAGGGGTCTTTCGGAATGCTTGAGGCCGAAGAGCTTGATTTAAGTATACTTGCCTTTCTCGGAAATATTTTTGCCCCTGTATTCGCACCTCTCGGCTGGGGGGACTGGAAAATGGCGGTTGCGGCCATTACAGGTCTGATTGCAAAAGAAAACGTAGTGGGAACATTCGGTATTCTTTACGGATTTGCGGAGGTCGCCGAGGACGGAGAGGAAATCTGGGGACAGCTTGCCGGAAGCATGACGGCTGCTGCGGCATATTCTTTCCTGGTATTTAACCTTCTGTGCGCTCCCTGCTTTGCGGCAATGGGCGCAATAAAGCGGGAAATGAACAATATCAGATGGTTCTGGTTTGCAGTGGGCTATCAGACAGTCCTTGCCTATGCGGTTTCTCTCTGTATTTTCCAGCTTGGCACATGGTTTGCCGGCGGCGGATTCGGTATCGGCGCGGCAGCGGCGGTTCTTCTGGTTATCGGGTTTATCTATCTGCTTTTTTGTCCGGCGAAGGACAGTGTCGGGCTAAAGGTTGACATGAGAAGAATGGCGCGTGTAAAATAATGACAGGAATGGTAAACAAGGAGGTTTGTTATGGGAACAGCAATCACGGCGGCAGTCCTGGCTGTTATTGTGGGATTGGCCGTAAGAAAGATGATACGGGATAAAAAAAGCGGGAAATCCCTGCAGTGCGGATGTGACTGCGCAAAGTGCGGAGGGTGCGGGCACAAAGTATAAACTGCATACAATTCATTGCATACAAATTTCATAATTATAAAAAGGCAGGGTCTGTTTGTACGGCAGGCTCTGTCTTTTTGCAAAAAGGTCTTTTTTCAGGGCAGTAAATATAGTACACTGAAAACATACGAAAAGGAATGGAAAGGGAAAGAAACGGAGGAAGAAAAAATGAACCGGTGGAACGAATATGATAAGGACAGGGAGCGTCTGGTGGAGCCCACCTGCGACGAACTGCAGTACTGCGGAAGAATTGACGACGAGGATGCGGACGCACCGGTGTTTACCATGCCGGGAAGCTTTGTGCGGATGGCCTTTACGGGGTCTTCCAGCATAAGGGCGGTGGTAATCAATAAGCGGAACTACCACCGTTCCTTTCTGGGCGTGCTTCTTAACGATACCCAGAGCAGTATTGAGGTGGAAAAGGACGGGGAGCCGGTGGTTCTCACCCTTGCGGAGAATCTGGATAAAGGCACGGAGCACATGGTTACCCTTTTTAAAAGAATGGATAACTGCCATGAATACGCCTTTTTAGGCTTTCTTCTGGAATATGGGGCGAGGGTGGTAAAGGCCAGACCCCTGCCGAGAAAGAAGATGGAGTTTTACGGGGATTCGGTGACCGCCGGGGAAGTGGCGGAGGCGACGGCTTTCTGCGGAAAGGAGGACCCGGAAAACGAAGGGGAGTTTTCCAACGCCTATTTTTCCTATGCCTGGGCGACGGCGCGCCTGCTCCATGCAAGGGTTCATCTGGTGGCTCAGGGCGGGATTGCATTTGGCGACGGCGCCGGTTATCTGATGGACGGAAAGGCTGGAATGGAAAGCTGTTACAGAAAGGTGCGGTTTTATCAGGAAGAAGGGGAGCGTAAGGACTGGAATTTCAACCGCTATACGCCCCATGTGGTGGTAGTGGCAATCGGGCAAAATGATGCATATCCGGTGGATATCATGCAGGATGAACAGGGGGAAAAGGCCAGGGAATGGAGAAGAAAGTATAAGGAATGGATACTTTCTTTAAGGGAATTGTACCCGAAAGCATGGATAGTTCTGTCCACCACGATTCTCAACCATAATGCGGGATGGGACAGAAGCATCGGGAAAGTATGCGCAGAATTGAACGATTCCAGAATCGTGCATTTTCTTTACAGTATGAATGGAAGAGGGACGCCGGGGCACATAAGAGTGCAGGAAGCGATGAATATGGCGCTGGAATTATCAGGATTTATTAACGGCCTCGGAAATAGTGTGTGGGAATAAAATATATCGCCTTTGACATGACAGGGAAAGATATGACATTTTGCGTTTTGTGCAAATTTCATATCTTTCTCTTTTATTATTGATTTTTCTATACAAATGTGCTATTGTATAAAAAGACCGGAAAATAAGCCGACTTAGAGAAATCTGTTCAGGAGACGGTTGTTATTCCGAAAAAACAGGAGGTATAAAAAGTTATGAAATCACGCACTAAAAGACTGGTTGCACTATTTGCAACCCTGGCTATGACAGCATCACTGCTGGCGGGCTGCGGCGGCGGCTCCGAACCAACAACAAGTGATACTCCGGCCACAACGGACGATGTGGCGGCAGATGACGCTGCTACCGACGACGCAGCGACAACCGACGACGCTGCTACTGATGATGCTGCGGGTGATACCGCGTCTGCAGGCGACACCACAAGCACGCCGAGAAACGAGACCCTGTATTTTGCAGGACAGCAGTGGGGAACCATCAACGACTGGAACCCGTTCTCAACCAACTCCAACAATCCGATGTGTATTCAGCAGAAGGATTCTTCCCGTACGCTGATTTACGAGACGCTCTTTATGTTCAATATGTTGGACGGAGAGCTTTATCCTCTGCTTGGAACAGAGTGGTCATGGGATGACGAGGCTATGACCAGCATGACCGTTAAGATGAATCCTGACGCTCACTGGAGCGACGGTTCCGCCCTTACGGCAAACGATGTTGCTTATACATGGGAGGCCAATGTGAAATATGAATCTTCTCTTGGTATGGATTTCCCGAATTATGTAGAGTCCATCACGGCGGTGGATGATGCCACAGTAGCTATCAAGTGCAAACTTGACGATGCAGGCAATCCGACCAATCCTCTGAAGGTTCAGCAGCTTCTTCAGCAGATGTACGTTATGCAGAAAGCATATCTTGAGACAGTTGAAGGAAGAAACAATTCCGATAAGGAAGCTATGAAGCTTGACAAGATGGAAGACCTTGTCGCTTCCGGTCCTTACATGCCTTTCTTTGACGACGACCAGAAAATTGTATTTATCAGAGACGAGAATTACTGGGGCCAGGCTGCTTCTATGTGGGGAAAACTTCCCGCACCGAAGTATATCGCACATGTAATCTATGCTGATAACAACGCAGGTCAGGTTGCATTAGAGGCAGGCGACGTTGACGTTTGTCAGCAGTTCACCACTGATGTGCAGAAACTCTGGGAAGAGAAGAACCTTCCTATTACTACATACATTGACGAGCCTCCTTACGGACAGTGCGCTACCATGCCTTCCTGCTGGATGAACGTTGAAAAGCCCGGTCTTGACCAGGTAGCTGTAAGAAAAGCTATTGCCATGGCAACAGATTATGACCAGATTATTGCATCTGCCATGTCCAATCAGTCTCCTACATTTACCGATGTTCCCCGTTCTACCATGAACCCCACAGACGGCGAGCAGGCTATGTATGACCATGACGCAGTAAAAGATTTACAGTTTGCAGGAAATGATATTGAAGGCGCAAAGGCTCTCCTTGACGAGGCGGGCATCGTTGACTCCGACGGCGACGGAATCCGTGAGTATAACGGAACACCCCTTTCTTTCAAAGCTGAGTGTCCTAAGGGCTGGACAGACTGGATGGCTTCCCTTGAAATCGTGGCGGCTTCCGCTAAGGAAATTGGAATTGATATCCAGACTTACTTCCCTGACCAGAATACATTCTACGATGATATTACAACAGGTAACTTTGAAATTTGTATGAACTCTCCTTCAGGTTCTTCCATCACCAATCCCTGGGGACGTTGTATGCAGTTCTTAAGCAGCCAGTACGCTGACCTTGAAGTAAACTGGAGCGGTAACTGGAGTCAGTACAGAAACGACGAAGCAGATGAGATTCTGGCTAAGATTCCTCTTGAGACAGACGAAGCTACGCTGAAAGAATACTATACAAGACTGAACGAGATTTATCTGACAGACGTTCCTAACTTCGCGCTTATGTACAGACCGGAATTGTTCTACATTGTAAACGAGTCCGTATGGACAGGATATCCGATGAAGGATGACGGAAGCAACATTCCTCCTACCGACTGTACAGACGGTTACGGAATTGCAGCTCTCTATAATCTGACACTGGTTGAATAGGAATAAGTTTACTGAATAAAAAATAATTCCTTGATAAAGCCGGGCGGGGCTTAGGCTTTCCGCCCGGCTTTTTATTCAATAAGCCGGTTCGCGAAGCGTGCCGGCGTTTGATGGCAAGGGGAAGGGGTGAAGCGTTTGAAAGGATTTAAGAAGTATTACGGTCAGAAATTATTGTGGTATCTGATTACGTTGTTATTTGCAATCGTGCTGAACTTCGTACTGCCAAGACTCATGCCCGGTGACCCGGTGGCAAGTATTGCGGCAGGCGCTGTGTCCGGCATGACGGATACCACGGCGATTCAGAAGGTATTAAATGATTATGCGGAAAAATTCGGCGTCAACGAGCCCATGATTGTACAGTTCGGAATTTGGGCAAAGAACGCTATCCGCGGTGATTTCGGTGTTTCTTTTGGGCAGTATCCCAGAACGGTAGCGGATATTATTTCATCTTCCGTAGGGTGGACATTGGCCTTGCAGCTCCCGGCCATCATTGTGGGCTGGATTCTGGGTAACCTTTTAGGCGCTGTGGCTGCTTACATAAAGGGAGCCTTTGACAAGGTGATTCTTCCGGTATTTTTGTTTGTCAGCAATTTCCCGGCGTTCGGTATGGCGATTATCCTGCTGACGGTGTTTGGTATCAATCTGAAATGGTTCCCTACAAGCGGTGGCTATGGTTTTGATTTGATACCCAATGCAAGCTGGGAGTTTGTGAGTTCCGTGATTTCTCATTATCAGCTTCCTTTCTGGTCAATTGTATTGATTACCATCGGCGGTCAGGCAATCGGTATGCGTTCCATGGCAATTTATGAATTGAACGCGGATTATGTAAAATACAGCCGTTTCCTTGGAATCAAAGACAGAAAGATTGTAGGCTATGTGTTCAGAAACGCAATGCTTCCTCAGATTACCGGTCTGGCAATGAGCCTTGGAACCATGATGGGCGGCGCACTGGTTGCCGAGATTATCTTCAGTTATCCGGGACTTGGTTCTACACTGATGACGGCAGTAACCGGTCAGGACTATCCGCTGATTTCCGCATGTACGCTGATTATCACCGTGATGGTGCTTCTGGCCAACCTGTTTGTTGAACTTATTTACGGCGTCATTGACCCTCGTGTCAAGGCAGCACAGCAGGATTAGGAGGTGGATTATGAAAAATACATTGAGACAGGTGTTCCATTCTCCCAAGTTCGTGCTTGGTTTTATCATTTTTGCAGGATTGCTTCTTACTACAATTTTCTACCCGCTGATAGTGACGGCAGACCCGCTTGAAATGGTAGGTAACGGTAATTTCTTCAAACCCGGCACCTATGTTTCCGTAAAAGATGCGGTGGAGGGTACCCGTTATACGCTCAATATTGACGCAAAGGCCAGCTCCATCGGCTCTAAAATCAGCGCCGAGGACAAGGAAGCCATGAAAGAATGGCTGACGAAGTTCGGCGGTGTTGCGGAAGCCGATATCAATCTTGAGGACGTGGAAGGACTGATTGGCCTCTGGGAGGCGAATTATTCCGCAGATGCGGAGCAGAAAGGGCTTACCGCTTCCAAAAAGAAATATTATGTCCGTCTGAATAATAATATTGACGGCATCCTTTCGGATAACGATGTGATTATCGCCCGTGAAAATCCGGAAACAGGAGAACTGGAGCAGAGTGCTTCCATTGGCTCCAAAGAATATGTCAATACCAAAGACGTTGCAAACAGAAGAACATTTATCTTAGGAACAGATAACTTCGGACGGGATGTGCTGACAGAGCTTGTGGACGCGACCAAGACTTCCCTGCGCGTGGGGCTGATTGCCGGTATGATTGCGACTCTGATTGGACTGTTCCTGGGACTGATATCCGGTTATGTGGGCGGTGTTGTGGATGACCTTATCATGTTCATCACCAATATGTTTACCGTTATCCCTTCATTCGTTCTTTTAATCCTGATTTCCTACTCTGTAGGACAGAACGCGAGAGGCGTCAATCTGGTAGGTATTATTATCGGAATCACTTCATGGACATGGACCACCCGTTCCGTGCGTTCACAGGTTATCTCCTTAAGAAACCGTGACCACGTAAATCTGTCAAAGCTTTCAGGACACAGCATGATGAGAATCGTTCTTACGGATATCCTGCCTTATCTTGCTTCCTACGTGGTAATGGCATTTATTTTACAGATATCTTCGGGTATCCTTGCCGAAGCGCAGCTTTCCATGCTGGGCCTTGGACCTTCATCCTCTACCACAGCTACCCTGGGACTTATGATGAACTGGGCTACGCTTTATGCGGCGCCTCTTAACGGTTCCTGGTGGGCGTACTTCCCGGTTGTTGTTACCATCGCTCTGATTGCGTTTTCACTTAACCTGATGAATACGGGATTAGACCAGGTATTTAACCCGCAGCTTAGAGATTAAGGAGGGATATCATGGGAAAAGTAATGCTGGAAGTTAAAAATTTAAAAACAAAATACGTTACCCGTCAGCGTGAGGACGTATTTGCAGTAGACGGTGTCTCTCTGAAGATTGAAGAAGGAAAATCCCTTGGCGTTGCCGGCGAGTCGGGCTGTGGTAAATCCACACTGGCGCTGTCACTGATGGGATATTATTTCCCGCCCCTTCATTATATCAGCGGCGACATTATTGTAGACGGAAACAACATTTCCGGTTTAAAACCGGATGATGTGAGGAAAAAGATTCTGGGAACGGAAATTGCCTACATACCTCAGGCAGCCATGAATGCTTTGAACCCTACACAGAAAATTATCCGTTTTATTGAAGACGTTATTCATGTACATGACCCGAAGGCCACCAAGAAAGATATTTACGACCTGGCAAAAGAAAGATTTGCTATTCTGGGGCTTCCTGAGGAGGTACTGCAGAAACATGCGGTGGAATTGTCCGGCGGTATGAAGCAGCGTACCGTTATCGCAATTTCCACGATTCTTTCTCCTAAGGTACTGATTGCCGACGAACCTTCATCGGCTCTCGACGTTACCAGCCAGAAGATGGTTATCAAGATGATGCGTGACCTGATGGAAAAAGGCTTCATCAGAAGTATGATTTTTATTACCCATGAGCTGCCTCTGCTTTACAACGTGACAGACGATATTATGGTAATGTATGCAGGACAGATTGTGGAGCGCGGCACGGCAAAAGAGATGGTATTCGACCCGCTGCATCCTTATACAAAGGGTCTGATGGGCTCCATCATCGTTCCCGAGGAAGGTGTGCGTGAGAATAAGCTGATAGCAATTCCGGGAACGCCTCCTAACTTGAAACGTCCGCCTAAAGGATGCCGTTTCGCAGACAGATGTAAGTATGCATCACCCACCTGTATGGCAATGGAGGTTCCCGTACTTGAGGTACCCAGCAAGGAAAGCGACAGAGAACGTGAGTATCGTTGCCTGATGTCTGTAAGAAAGATTCGGGAGGTGTATGAGAATGAGTGATAAGAAGAGAGCGGAATGCTTAACCGGCAAAGGCGTAACCAAGATTTTTGGTATGGGCGACAGAAAAACAGTAGCCGTTGACCATGTGGATTTTGATTTCCGCGAGGGAGAAATAGTTTCCATCGTAGGCGAGTCGGGCAGCGGCAAGACCACTCTTTCCAAGATGCTTCTCGGTCTTATCAGCGTCACGGAGGGTGAGGTAATGTTCCAGGGCAAGCCCAGGGATATTTCCAGCGGAGCAAAGAAAAAGGAATACTGGAAAGGCATTCAGGCGATTTTCCAGGACCCTTTCTCCTCCTATAATACATTCAACAAAATTGATTCGGTTCTTCTTGACTGTATCAACATGAGAGGCGGAAAGTCTCTTCCTTACGAGAAGAAATTCGAAATGATGAGGGAAGCCTGCAGCTTTGTTAATCTGGAATTTAAAGAGCTTACCAACAAGTATCCTTTCGAGCTATCCGGCGGTCAGATGCAGAGACTTATGATTGCAAGAATTTTCCTGCTCAAGCCCAAGATTCTGTTAGCTGACGAGCCTACGTCCATGATTGACGCCTGTTCAAGAGCGACTATTCTGGATATGCTTTTAAAACTTCGTGATGAAATCAACATGACAATTATTTTCATCACACATGATATCGGCCTTGCCTACTACGTTTCCGATTCCGTATATATTATGGAGCATGGAAAGTTTGTGGAGCACGGCTCGGCGGAGGATGTGATTCTTCGTCCCAAGGCAGCCTATACCCAGAGACTGATTAACGACGTTCCCAAGATTTATGAGGAATGGGATTTGAGTACGGTGTAGGACTGACTTAAGGAATTGAAATAATAGTGTGAAACAGGAGGCAGAGCGTGTTTTGGCATGTTCTGCCTTTTGCTTCGTACCGGAGAATATATTCCAAAATATATTTGAAGAGTTCTGAAAGCCATTTTTCTGCCGATAAATATAACAGGGATTTGTATTTTACAAAGTTAAGAGAGGCACAAAGAGTATACACTCTCAGATATGATTATCAGGAAGGAGCGGCAGTTATGGCAGTTGGCGGATTAAGTACGGCGCAGATGATGCAGGAAATTCAGGGAAGGAAAAAGGAACTCTACACAAAGATTTTAAAAGGGGAAACGCAGCAGAAATTCCAGATTGGCGCAGGGGAATATAGCGAGAAGGAATGGAAGCGCATGCTGGACAAATTCGACGAGACTCAGGACGAGATTCGGGAGGCTCTTGAGGAGGAGAAGGAAGCGCAGGGGAAGGGAAAAGCCAGAGAGCAGAGCACTTCTGAAAAAACGAAAGATATGTATGAGGATATTGTCGGGATGATGGGCGGGAAGATACGATAAGATTTGAGGTTAAAATGATGACGGACGAACTGCTATCAGAACTGAAAAAAATAACGCCAGAGGAGAAAAGCATTCTGGCGGGCAGAAAAGAAATTGAAAAAGAGCTATATATGTCGGCCGGCCGGGATATGATTGAAGCGGGCAAGCTGATACAGGTGCGCCCCAATACCCGGTTTGTCCATTTCCCAAAGCATACCCATAATTATATAGAAGTAATTTATATGTGTTCGGGAAGAACTCATCATGTGATAGACGGCGACGACGTGATTTTAAAGGAGGGCGAATTGCTGTTTCTGAACCAGAAGGCAGTACAGGAAATCTATCCGGCAGAAGAAAACGGAGAGTTTGCAGGACTTCCGGGAACGGCTGAAAGAGGAACTTTCAAAAGTGGAAGTCAAAATTGTTCAAATTTTTGACCACAGCCTGAAAATGATGGGAGAGGAAAAAAACCTTCTGAGGGACTTTGTGATTGAAAGCCTGAAAGGAAAGGACGAGGCGTCCGGTTATATGCATTTTAAGGTAGCGGACGTCCTGCCGGTTCAGAATCTTCTGGAAAACCTTATCTGGTCAATCTGGAATAAACAGCCCAATAAGAGAAGCATTAATCAGGTGACTATGGGGCTGCTTTTTCTCCAGTTGATGAACTATACGGACAGGATGGAGACTGGAACCGGCAGCGGAAAGCAGCGGATGATGATTGATGTGTTAAGTTATGTGGAGGAGCATTACCGGGACGGAGAGCTTTCGGAGCTGGCCGGCCTGCTTCATTGTGATTTTTACTGGCTTTCCAGAGAAATTAAAAGGATTACAGGCAAAAACTATACGGATTTGGTGCAGGAAAAACGCCTCAATCAGGCAGTTTATCTTCTGGAAAACACCAATATGTCGGTGATGGAAATCGGTATGAGCGTGGGATATGAGAACGTCAGCTATTTTCACAGGATTTTCCAGAGAAGGTTTGGGGTTACGCCAAGGAAGTACCGGATAAGCAGAAACAGAATTTCAAAATAAAACGATGGGTAAATTTCAAATCTAATACGTTTCAGGGGTTCTTTCATAAAGGCATTTATTGGTAAATAGTCATTATGAAAGATTTCAAAAAGGACAAAAATTCCACAAATTTTGTTTATATTTCACAAAAAAGTTTAATTAAGAATATAGTTGTGGACACTTTGTTATAGACATGATATTATAATGTTATAACAATATAATAACTAAAAGGAGGATGTATTATTATGAAGCTAAAAAGAATTACGGCTCTGTTGCTTTCTATGGCAGTGATGGTTGGAACATTGGCAGGATGCGGCGGCTCAAACAGCGACGGCGGCGGTGCACAGACTTC
>OFFK01002590.1_pt1 | contig 10816 bp, 9 predicted proteins | sample 1521361 | NCBI WGS metagenome assembly OFFK01 (sample SAMEA3504096, study PRJEB24116) | mouse gut metagenome | biome: mouse gut; feature: mouse-associated habitat; material: faeces | place: Denmark | collected 2011
GGAGAAGCAATCTGTGAAGCCCCCAAACTCACTGTACGATCAGGTTCTGATGCCCTTGCCCGGTCTCCGATCACCCAATGAAATAACAGTGCCATACTAACTGCTGCCCAAATAACCATCACCGTCGTATTTTTTGTCCTTACGATTTTTTCCCTGATCTCTTTCATAGATACCATACCTCGTTTTGTTATTTTTGTATTTCTGTATCTCCCCCCAAGTTTCCATCACATGCCAATATTATATAACAAAGTTTAGTGGATTGAAAGACTATTTTTGTAATTTATTTTGCTCGACGGCGCCATTCCATTCTGTCTGGGTCCTGTACATCTGGGCATAGCGCCCGTTCAGTTCCATCAGTTCTTCATGATTCCCCTGCTCGGCAATTTCCCCATTTTCCAGCAGGATGATCAGATCGGAATCCCGGATTGTCGAAAGACGGTGAGCAATGATAACGGAGGTACGGTCCGCACAGAGTTTGAGCATAGCGCGCCGTATTTTCTGCTCCGTCACGGTATCTACCGAGCTTGTGGCTTCATCAAGAATCAGAATTGGAGCATTGGCAAGCACTGCCCTGGCAATGGTCAAAAGCTGCCTCTCTCCCTGGGACAGCTCCATGCCTCCATGTTTTAAAACCGTATCGTACCCTTTCGTCAGCCGCTGGATAAAACTGTCCGCCCCTGCCGTCCGCGCCGCCTCCTGCACCTGTTCCAAAGAAGCTTCTGGATGTCCATAGCAGATATTATCCCGGACCGTGGCGGCAAACAGTGACGTATCCTGAAGCACCACGCCAAATGCCCGCCTCAGATCCTCCATCCGGTAATCCCGCAGATCATGTCCGTCTAACAGAATGCTGCCCGAAGAAACATCATAAAATCTTGTCAGAAGATTGATAACCGTAGTTTTGCCGGAACCGGTGGCTCCCGCAATCAGCATATGGGGCATCTTGGCTATGTCCGACACCACCGTCTGTCCTCCGATATCCTTACCCACGGCAAAAGCCAGGTTGGAGGAAAAATCTTTGAACTCCTTGCTCTCCAGCAAATCCCGCAGCGCCACCGCCATGTTTTCCTTGTTGGGCACCTCAATGCCGATGGCCGCCTTGCCGGGTATGGGCGCCTCGATGCGGATATCCGTGGCTGCCAGGTTCAGCTTGATATCATCGGTAAGTCCCACGATCTTGCTGACCTTAACGCCCTGTTCCGGCTGCAGTTCATATCTGGTCACACTGGGACCCTGGCTGATATCGGTGATGGTGACCCTGACCCCAAAATTCTCCAGGGTCTGCTGCAGGCGCATGGCCGTCTGTTTCAGTTCCTGGGTGGTATCCTTATTTCCTCCCTTGCCCTTCTGCAGCAGAGATACAGGCGGGAACATATATTTCCTGGGAATAACAGCCCCCTGCACCGCCCCCATGTCCTGCGTCTGCTGGGTCCTCCCTTCCCGGCTGGAGGACTCCTCCAGGCGCGCCGCAGGTCTGACCCGCTGACCGGACGGCTCCTCCACATCCTCCCTGTGTACCCGGATGTCCTGGCCCTCAAAAGTCTCCCCTGCCTGTACAGGGCCGCCTGCCTCATGCAGTTCTTCCGCTCTCGGCGGATTCTCCGTCTCCGAAGAATCCTCCTGCCGGATAGGACTGTTGAAAGGGTTCACCGGCGCCACGGGATCCGGCTCCAGGGTAGAATAAAACTGCTCCGGTTCCTCCTCTGCCTCATCAATTGTCAACTGATGCGCACTGCGTATGCGGATATTGTCAAAGTCAAAAACGCTGCCCAAAGGCTTCTCTTCCTCCGGCAGTTCCGGCATAACGCCCTCCTCCCCGGAAGGTATGTACTCTTCCCCGTCCTCATTCCACATGATCTCATGGATATCGTCACGCCTGCGCTCTTCGCTTCCCCGGGTGATGGCCGTGTCCAGAATCACGCCGGACACCTTTCTGTCCATCCGCAGAATCTTTTCCGTCTCCTTCTCCTCCCGGCGCTGCGCTCTGCCGCTTTCCTTCTCCATTGCCCTCTGACGGCGCTCCTCCTCCCGTCTGGCCCTGGCCTGCTCCTGTTCCTCCCGGCGCAGCCTGTCCGCTTCCTGACGCTGCTCCCGGCGGCTGAGATATTCCTCCTCCTGTTCCTCTCTGCGCGCTCTCGCATACTCTCTCCTGCGCTGGGAATCTTCCCTGGTGCGCTCCAGCATCCGAAAACCGCCGTTTTTCATGCCGCTGATCAGAGACTTTTCCGTCATAAGGATGAAACTGATCGCGCCGCAGAGCAGTACCACCAACACCGTCCCTATAGTCTCCAGATAATGGTGCAGCAGATAGGCCAGGCTGCCGCCGATGACGCCGCCGCCGGTCCTGTCCCCCCGGGCTGTATCATAAATCCGCGCCATATCATATTTTTCCAGAGACAGGCTGTTTTGGGCAAACAATTCACAGACCACGCCCACCATCAGAAACAGAACGGCGCCTGCAATCAGCTTACGCAGCGCATTGGGATTGCCGGAATTGGCATACCAGAAGGACACGGCCACAAATAAAAGCACCGGCACCGCATAGGAAGTTAATCCGAACAGACCAAATAAGACCCCGCTGACCAGATCGCCGGCCGGACCGATAATGCCGAAGTTGCATAAAAACAAAATTACCATCAAGATGAAAAATATAATCAAGCCAATCTCGTGGAACAGTTCATTTTCTTTCTCATAATCATATGTAGGGGCTTTGCCCTTCCTGCCGGAGCCGGACGACTTTTTGCCGCCTCTCTTGCCTGCCGCTGAAGATGCCCTCCTGCCTGATGAATTTGCCATCTCACCATACTCCTTTTCCCCGGGGGGCCAGGGCCTGTGTACCCGGCCCTGGACAAACAAACATTATTATACCATTTCCCGCCCCGATTGTCATCCTTTAATTTGCCGCCTCTCCGGCCTTCTCCTCCGTCTCGGTATTTTCGGCGTCCCGCTCCCGCATCAGTTCATGAAGTTTGGCTACCGCCCTGTCTATCCCCCCCACCTCGTTAATGATGCCCATTTTCACAGCCTCCTGTCCCACCAGTATGGTTCCCACATCCTTGGTGAGCATACCTGTCTCCATCATCAGTTCTTCCATACGCTTCTGGCCAATCTCGCAGTGATGACAGACGAATCCGGTGATCCGGTCCTGAATCTGCTTGAAATAGTCAAAAGTCTGGGGCACGCCGATCACCGTGCCGTTCATGCGCACCGGATGGATCACCATGGTCCCCGTGGGCACGATGAAAGAATACCTGGTGCTGACGGCGATGGGCACGCCGATGGAGTGACTGCCCCCCAGCACCAGGGACACGGTGGGCTTGCTCAGGGAGGCCAGCATCTCCGCTATGGCCAGCCCTGCCTCCACATCCCCGCCCATGGTGTTCAGGATCACCAGCACACCGTCGATCTCCTGGCTGTCCTCGATGGCCGCCAGCTGAGGCAGGATATGTTCGTATTTCGTAGTCTTGGAGTTGCCGGACAGATTGTCGTGCCCCTCGATCTCACCTATTATGGACAACAGGTGGATATTTTTGTGGTCCGCGTTCTGGTTAAGTGTCACCTGACCGATTTTTTCGATCCGTTCGTCCCGATGCTCTTCTTCCCCGATGCGTTTGTCTTTGTCGCTCATAATGATCCCCCAATCTTCGGATAACTTAAAGAGAAGAACCCTTCCCGGTTCTCCTCTTATCGTAACCAGATATGCGGTTTTCATTCTCGGGTTTTTCTTCCCTGTTTTACGAATTAGAAATCAAAATTGTCACCGGGATCCACTTCCAGGTCATAATGCATTTGGGAAGCCTCTGGCTGGATGGGGAAATCCATTACCTTTTTCACATGCTTTTTCGGCAGCGGCAGAGGATTCTCTATCAGCTGTATCTGTCTGAGCTCCTCCCGCTTCTTTTCAGTCATCTCTTCCCTCTCCCCCGCTTGAGGAACTGCGTTTGCAGGCTGCTCCGGCAAGCTTTCCACGGGCCGCTCCGGGGGCCAGACACCGGCCGAAAGGCCTTCCTTCTGTCCGGCAGCCACAGGCTCCGGCATATCCTGGTCCAAGTCCTCCACCACCGCCTCCGGCAGACCCGGTTCTTCTGCCTCCCGGCCTTCCTGGACAAACAATTCGCAGAACGCCACCCCGGCCAGCCCCGTCATGGCAAAGAACATCTGGTAACTGCCATTCATATTGGGCGTCAGAATGCCCAGCATCCGCATCAGGGTCACAGACAGCACCGTAACCACCCAGGGAGAAAACCTTTCCTCATTTTTTCTGCGCATAAAGGTAAAAATCCCCAGTGCCATCAGTGCCAGCAACAGGAAGGTTTCATAGCCTCCTTCCTGGAAAAAAAAGCTGTAGTCCGCCCCTTTTAACGAATATGTGACCCCCCAGGCCTGCAATACTCTGCCAAAGGTGGAGCCGCTCATAATACTGTCCAACTGCACCAGCAGGCAAAAGACGCCTGCCATGGCCAGCATGGAAGCCAGAAACTGGGCCACCCATTGCAGCATGCCCCTTTGTTCCCGCTTCAGCACCGGCAGACCGCACAGCGGGATTGCCAAAGTAAAGCCCACAATATCCGTATATCCTGCAAATCCCGCCAACGCGCCGCAAAGCACCGCCAGGACCCAGGTGAGAGTCCGGCCACCGGGCCGGGTGCTCCTCCACAGATACTGAGCAATAATCAGCAGGATCAACGCATATATACAGAAATACAACATCTTGGGAGAATAGGTCACCCCGGCCCTGACCGAGCCTGGGGCCAATGTCAGAAACAGCAGGGACACCAGGGCCGGCCCTCTGCCGGCCAACCGCCGCACGGCAAAATAGGCAATGATAATCCCCAGCATCTGCAAAACAAGCTGCAGATAGATTCCTGCCATCCATTTGTTGCCCACCACCCGGAATAAGCCGTTCAACAGGCACAGATAGTAATAGACGCTGCCCTGCACCAACTGGGCCTGCATGCCCTCCTCCGTCACTTTGGCGACTTCATAGTACGCGGCTTCCCCCCCCCGCCGGTCATGACCAGACGCAGCACGGTTCCCACCCCCAGAAGCGCCGCTGCCAAAACTCCTTCTATCAAGGCAGCCCTGTCGGAAGTCATCTTCTTGATCTGCACACGGTCCACCAGCCTTTTGGCCAGGAAATAAACCAGAAAAAGAGATCCGAAGGCCAGCGCCACAAGGAGCAGGGCCATATAGGGCACACCCGTATCCTGGTGCCCCACCACCATCCCCATAAAGGACAGCACCACACCGATTCCCATCAGATACAGCGCCCAAATTCCATAACTCACCGCATTTTTCTTGAAACTCATCCTACGTCTCCCGCTCCTTCATGAAGCCCTCACTCCAATATCTTTTCGATATTGTATCTGGGGCGCTGCTTCACCTCCATATAGATCTTGCCGATATACTGGCCCACCATGCCCACAGCCATAAGCTGCAGGCCGCCCAGAAACCAGATGGAGAGGATCAGAGACGTCCATCCCGGCACCACGCTGCCGGTAAAATAGGAGATCAGTGCATATATCGCCGCGAAAACGGAGCAGACGATAATGAAAAGCCCCAGCCCGGTTATCATGCTGATGGGCTTCACGCTGAACGAAGAAATGCCGTTGAAAGCCAGTGCCAGCATCTTCTTCAGGGGGTACTTGGACTCTCCCGCCACCCGCTCTTTCCTGTCATAGTAGACGTTGTCGGTCTGATAGCCGATCAGCGGCATCATGCCCCGAAGAAAGAGGTTGGTCTCCTTATACTGGGAAAAATGTTCCACCGCCCGTCTGGACATCAGACGAAAGTCCGCATGGTTATATACAGTTTTCACGCCCATCAGCGCCATCAGCTTATAAAATGCCTGAGCTGTGGTACGCTTGAAAAAGGTATCCGTCTTTCGCTCCCTGCGGACACCGTACACAATGTCATTGCCCTCATGGAACTTATCAATCATCTCCTCAATCACGGTCACATCGTCCTGCAGATCCGCATCGATGGAGACTGTCACATCGCAGCGCTCCATGGCTGTCAGAAGTCCAGCCGTCAGCGCAAACTGGTGTCCCACATTGCCCGCCAGCTTCACCCCGCGGATCTGCCCGGGATACAGCCTGTGCTCCTCCTCGATCAGTTCCCAGGTCCTGTCCCGGCTGCCATCGTTGACAAACAGGATAAAACTCTCCGGGGCCACCTTCTCCCTGGCCACCAGGTCATCCAGCACTCCCCGCAACGCTTCGGAGGCGATCTTCAGCACCTCCTCCTCGTTATAACATGGAACTACGATCGCCAGTCTGTCCATCCTATGTCCTCCTCTACTCGTCCCAGTTATGGTACACATTCTGCACATCGTCGTCATCTTCCAGGATATCCAGAATCCTGTTGAGATTCTTGACGGCGGTTTCGTCTGTCAGGGTCACATAATTTTGAGGCAGCATGGTGACTTCCGCGCTTACCATGGGGATACCGGCCTCCTCCAGGCCCCGCCGCACCGTCTCCAGCGCATCCGGGTCCGTGAGTACCTCGAAGCTGTCCTCCTCCTCCGCAATATCGTCCGCTCCCGCATCCAGAGCCGTCATCATCAGATCGTCAAACTCCATGTCACACTCTTCCCGGTCTATGATGATCTGCCCCTTCTTGTCAAACATGAAAGACACGCAGCCGGGAGTACCGATATTGCCCTGCCCCTTGGTGAAAGCGCTCCTCACATTGGCGGCGGTACGGTTCTTGTTGTCCGTGAGAGTGTCCACGATGATGGCAATGCCGTTGGGGCCATAGCCTTCATACGTAATGTACTCATAATTTACATTGCCCACGTCCCCGGCTGCCTTCTTAATTCCCCTCTCAATGGTATCGTTGGGCATATTGTTGGACTTGGCCTTGGCAATCACCGTGGCCAGCTTGAAATTATTGTTGGGATCCGGGCCGCCCTCCTTCACCGCCACGGCGATTTCCCGTCCCAGAATGGTGAAAATCTTACCCTTTGCCGCGTCGTTCTTCTCCTTTTTATGCTTAATGTTCGCAAATTTAGAATGTCCTGACATATTTTCTCTCCTTATTCCTATAGTATTCCTATCGTCTATTGCGCTCCGTCATACAGCCGGCCCTTTACGGCCCTGCCCTGTTCCCTGCCCGGCTTTACTGCTCCATATCAGCAGCGCCCGTTTCGGATTTTTCTCCGCCCTGCTCTTCATTATCCTCCTCCGGCAGCTTTGTCACCAGAACACTGTGGATCATTTTGTTTTCCACGGACAGAACCTTGAAATGATAACCGTCCACGGAGATCTCAAACTCCTCGTCCTCACTCGGAATCTTGTCCATTCTGGAAATCAGGAAACCGTTCAGCGTCTCGAAGTCTTCCTCGTGGAAAGAGATATGGAATAACTCTTCCAGATCCTCCAGAGGGGTCTTTCCCTCGATGATATACTCGTCCTTCCCTTTCTCCTCGATGAAGTCCTCCTCCTCGTCGTATTCGTCCAGAATGTTGCCCACAATCTCTTCCAGAATATCCTCCATGGTCACCAGCCCTGCCGTCTGGCCGTACTCATCCACCACAATCACCATCTGCAGCTTGCCCGACTGCATCTGGCGGAACAATTCGTCAATGTTCCTGGTCTGGGGGATATACACCGGCTCCCGCAGAAGGTCACAGAGCTGTCCGATGCTGCAGTACTGCTTATCCTCCGTATGATGGTAACGCATGGCGTCCTTCAGATAAAGGATACCCACGATATGGTCCATATTTTCCTCATACACCGGATAGCGGCTGTTTTTGCCCTCCGCCAGAAAATCCAGAGCGTCCTTGAGCAGCATGGAACCGTCCAGCGCCACGATATTGTTTCGATGGGTCATGATGTCCTGGGCTTCCTTATCTCCGAACTCAAAGATATTGGAAATCATCTCCGCCTCGCTGGCCTGGATGATGCCCTGCTCATGCCCCTCGTTCACCATATTGATGATCTCTTCCTCGGTCACATCCGCTTCATCACCCACATTCCTGGCACCGAAAAGACGCAGTACCAGATTGGCGGACACCGTCACCAGCCCGGTGAAAGGAGTCAGCAGCTTCATCACCACATACACCACATGGATGCTGGCATAAGCCCAGCGTTCCGGCAGGCGCCTGGCAATTTTCTTGGGCAGAAGCACACCGAATGTAAGCAGTATGTACAGCAGAAACACCATGGTAACCACCGCAGAAACAGCGGTGATCACAGCCAGGGGAACGGACACGATTTCTTCCAGGTTCCTCTTCGCGAAACCTTCCAGAAAATCCTTCACCACCCCCAGCCAGATTCCCAGATACACGCCTCCGATCACCACATTGTTCAAGGTGATGATCAGCTGCATGGAATTCACATACCGGGTGGGGTCCTCCAGGATCTTCAACAATCGCTGGGATCGTCGGTCCTTCTCCTCCCTGGCCTTTTTCTCCACCTCTTTGGGATTCAGCTGCTCTACCGCCGCGCCGAACCCGTGGAAAAACATATCAATCAATACGAGAACTACAAAAATTATACTGGCAGTGGGCCCACTGTCGTCCATTTTCCTATCACTCCTTTGTCCTGTCAGATGTTGTTAATCATACCATCATTAGTTCTATTCGTCAAGGAACAGTCTCTTTTTATGTATCCAGTTCCAGACTGATCATCAGCGCCCTGTTGACTTTCCGCATGATTTCCCCCTCCAGGTGGCAGACTTTTGTCTTGAGGCGCTTCTTGTCTATCGTGCGAAGCTGTTCCAGCAGAATCACGGAATCTTTGTCCATGTCGTACTCCAGCGCACTCAGTTCAATGTGGGTGGGCAGTTTGGCCTTATTCATCTTGGAGGTGATGGCAGCGCAGATCACTGTGGGGCTGTGCCGGTTGCCCACATCGTTCTGGATGATCAGCACCGGACGGATCCCTCCCTGTTCCGAGCCTATCACAGGCCGCAGGTCCGCGTAAAATATGTCTCCTCTTCTCATTCCCTGATACCTCTCGAATTTATTGTTTACTCTGAGTATTTCCATTTCTTCTCAAGGTATACAGATGCGGCAAAACTTTGTCCCGGGCCGGATTTTACTGCAGCAGACGCCCTTCCCGAAGGTAGACCCGGGGGACACGGGGGCTTAAGTCACACATCAGTTCATAGTTAAACCGCCCTGACAGCACTCCCAGTTCCTGGGCCGTGATCTCCTCCCGGCCGTCCCGGCCCAGCAGCACCACAGGTTCCCCTTCCGATACCTGGGGCAGATCGGAGAGATCCACCATCAGCTGATCCATGCACACTCTGCCCAGTATGGGAACACGCTTCCCCCGGACCAGTACGCTGCCCTTCCCGGACAGGCTTCTGGGATAGCCGTCCCCGTACCCCACAGGCACGGTTCCCACCCGCATGCGCCGCTCCGCCATGAAAGTGCCCCCGTAACTGATGCTTTGCCCCGGCTCCACCTCCTTCACATAGACCAGATGGCTGTGAAGGGACAGGGCGGGCCGCAGCCAGTCCGCCTCCCCGGCCATCTCCCCGGAGGGGTACAGGCCGTACAGAATTATCCCCGCCCGCACCAGATCCAGATGAGCCTCTTTCATTCGCAGGATTCCCGCGCTGTTGGAGGCGTGACGACAGGGGATCCCCATCCCCAGCCGTGCCTCCGCCCGATCCACGAACTGCCGGAAGCGTTCCATCTGCCCCTCCGTATATCCCATGTCTGCCTCGTCTGCCTTGGCGAAATGGGTGAAGATTCCCTCCAGTTCCAGATATTCCGAAGCGGCGATTCTTTCCAGGAAAGCCAGGTTTTCTTCCCGGGGCTGTATCCCGATCCTTCCCATCCCCGTATCCACCTTCACATGAACATAGGCCTTTCTCCCCACACGCTTTGCAGCCGCCTCCAGCTGCCCCGGGGTGTCCTCCCGGAATATGGTCATGCGCACATCCTGGCGGATCAGTTCTTCATAGGCATAGGGAAAAGTGTAACCCAGCACCAGAATAGGCTTTCCGATCCCCGCATGCCGCAGTTCCATGGCCTCCTCCGCCGTGGCGGTGGCAAATCCCCCCACTTCTTCCATTTTCTCTATGGCCCTGGCGATGGGCACGCTGCCATGGCCGTAGCCGTCGCATTTTACCACTGCCAGAATCTTTGCCCGGGGTCCCGTCTGCAAACCGATGTGCTCCAAATTGGACTCTATGGCGTCCAGATCAATCTGCGCATATACCCTGCTGTATTCCCACTCCCTGCTATCCATAACTTTTTCTTCCTCTCTATTCAAGTACCTGGAGTGCCGCATATTCCCCGACGGCCTCCGCCAGCCTTCCGGCGGTCAGGCCATGGCTGCCGTACCGCCGGGCAGCCCGCTCCCCAGCCAGCCCGTGCAGATATACTCCCACGCTTGCCGCCTCAAAAGCCTCCGCCCCCTGGGCCAGCAGAGCCGCTATAACACCGGTGAGTACATCGCCGCTGCCTGCGGTCCCCATGCCGTTGTCCCCTGAAAGGTTTACGCAGATCTCCCCCTGTTCCCTGCACACCAGGGTTCTGGCTCCCTTGCACACCAGAATGCAATGAAGATCCCGGGCCAGTGCCCTGGACACATGCTCCCGGTCCTCCCGGACCTGTTCCATGGTCTTGCCGCTGAGCCGGGATAATTCCCCCTCGTGCGGAGTCAGGATCATGCTTCTGCCCGCTTCGCCCTGCCCTGCGGCCAGAATCTGCAGACTCATGTCGCCGGCGATCAGGTTCAGCGCGTCCGCGTCCAGCACCAGCGGCAGACAGCTCTCCGCCAGCAGCCCCGTCAAAATCCCCTTTCCTACGGCATTTCTGCCCAGCCCCGGCCCAATGGCGGCCACATCCGCCCAATCG
>OFFK01002591.1_pt1 | contig 10815 bp, 9 predicted proteins | sample 1521361 | NCBI WGS metagenome assembly OFFK01 (sample SAMEA3504096, study PRJEB24116) | mouse gut metagenome | biome: mouse gut; feature: mouse-associated habitat; material: faeces | place: Denmark | collected 2011
TATGGCAGGGGGCATGAATGCCCAGAGCCTCTACGCCATGGGAGCAGCCCAGGGGCAGGGGAATGCTCAGGCTTCTCAGAGAGCACAGGCGGCTGTGCCGGGGTGGACATGCCGGTGCGGACATGCCGACAACAGGGGAAAATTCTGTATGGAGTGCGGGAGCCCCAAACCTGCAGAGGCAGGGTGGACCTGCGGCTGCGGCGCGGTGAACCAGGGGAATTTCTGCACCAACTGCGGTACCAGGAAGCCTGAAGGAGCGCCTTTGTATCGGTGTGATAAATGTGGGTGGGAGCCGGAGGACCCGGCGCATCCTCCCAAGTTCTGCCCGGAGTGCGGGGATGTCTTTGACGAAAAAGACAGAGTCAGGTAGGCGGTGGAAGAAGTTAAGAAAATGCTGCTGTTTTCCGGCGGTTTCTGAGAGAGGGGTTACATGAGCATATACGACACATTAAACAGGGAGCAGAAGGCGGCGGTAATGCACACAGAGGGGCCGCTGCTGCTTCTGGCGGGTGCGGGGAGCGGCAAGACCCGTGTTCTCACCCACCGCATTGCCTACCTCATAGACCAGATGGGCGTGAACCCCTGGAATATTCTGGCGATCACCTTTACCAACAAGGCAGCCGGGGAGATGCGTGAGAGGGTGGACGGTCTGGTGGGGGAGGGAGCCCGCCAGGTGTGGGTTTCCACATTCCATTCCGCCTGCGTCCGCATTCTTCGCCGGCATATTGACAGGATCGGGTATGACAACAGTTTTACCATCTATGACAGTGATGATCAGAAGACTGTGATAAAAGGAATTGTGAAAAGACTGAACCTGGATCCCAAGGTGTACAAGGAGCGGGCCCTTCTGGGGGTGATCTCCTCGGCCAAGAATGAGCTGGAGACAGTGAGCCGGTTTGAGCAGGAGGCGGCGGGGGACTATACCGCCTCCATTTATGCCAGGGTGTACCGGGAGTACCAGGAGACGCTGCAGGTGAACAACGCCCTGGATTTTGACGATATTATTGTAAAGACAGTGGAACTGTTCCGGGACTGTCCGGAGGTGCTGGACAACTACCAGGAGCGTTTTCAGTACATTATGGTGGACGAGTACCAGGATACCAACACAGCCCAGTTTGAACTGGTGCGTCTGCTGGGGGAAAAATACCGCAACCTCTGTGTGGTGGGGGACGATGACCAGTCCATCTATAAGTTCCGGGGAGCCAATATCCGCAATATTCTGGACTTTGAGAAATATTTTCCCGAGGCGGTGTCCATCAAGCTGGAGCAGAATTACCGTTCCACCCAGTACATTCTGGACGCGGCCAATGGGGTTATCTGCAACAATAGGGGGCGAAAGGACAAGTCTCTGTGGACGGCCAGGGGGGCTGGGAGCAAGATTCATTTCCGCCAGTTTGACAGTGCATACGAGGAAGCGGAGTTTATCGCCGGGAGCATTGCCGGCAGGGTGAGAAAGGGCGGCGCGGAGTACAAAGACTGCGCAGTGCTTTTCCGCACCAATGCCCAGGCCCGTCTGCTGGAGGAACGTATGATTCAGGAGAGCATACCATACAATGTGGTGGGCGGCACGAATTTCTACTCCCGCATGGAGATCAAGGATATTCTGGCATACCTGAAGACCATCGCCACCGGCAGGGATGAGGTGGCTGTGAAGCGCATTATCAACGTGCCCAGGCGGGGGCTGGGAAATGCTACCCTGGAGAAAGTGGAAGACTACGCCAGAATGCGGGGCATAGGGTTTTTTGAGGCCATGGAGCAGTGGGACCAGATCTCGGGTCTGGGCAAGGCGGCCCAGAAGATCCAGGCTTTTGTGAAAATGATTCTGGATCTGAGAGGGATGCAGGACAGGTTGACAGTGGCCGAATTGATTCAAAAAGTGGTAGATATAGTGGAGTACGATGACTATATCAAAGATTATGACGAGGACGGCGGGGAGGACAGAATGTCCAATGTGGGAGAGCTGATCACCAAGGCGGTGAACTATACGGACTCCCATGAGGAACCTGATTTGACGGAGTTTTTGGAGGAGGTTGCCCTGGTGGCGGATATTGACAATGTGTCCGAGGATGACAACAGGGTACTTTTGATGACGCTTCACTCTGCAAAGGGCCTGGAATTCCCCAATGTGTATCTGGCAGGCCTGGAGGACGGACTTTTTCCTTCCTATATGTCCATCAGTTCCACGGATTCCGATGACCTGGAGGAGGAGCGGCGGCTTGCCTATGTGGGCATTACGCGGGCCATGGATGAGCTGACACTTACCTGTGCCAGGATGCGGATGGTGCGGGGGGAGACTCAGTACAACCAGGTGAGCAGGTTTGTCAATGAGATCCCCAGGGAGCTCCTGGACAGCGCCGGGGCGGCTCCCAGGCGCAGGGAAGAGTTCCGGATGCCGGAGGCTCCCGCCGCCCCGGCGGCCGCGCCGTTTGATCCTCGTCCCAGGGCGGTGGCAAGGCAGAGAACTACGGCGAAGCCTGACAAACCTTTTATCGCCAAGGGAATCGGCAGCCTGAACCAGCTGGCAGGTGTCTCCAAGGGAGCGGCCCGTCAGGCTCCGGCTGCGTTGTCCTATGCAGAGGGAGACAGGGTGTGCCACATCAAGTACGGGGAGGGAAGCGTTCTGCACATTGGAAAAGAGGAGCGTGACTATAAGGTGACGGTGGATTTTGACAAAGCCGGACAAAAAATAATGTATGCTTCTTTTGCCAAATTGAAAAGACTGTAGTATTTTTCCCGGGAATATGATATAATAGTTTTGATTGATTCACAAAATAACAAGGCAGCAGAACTGCCGACATGGAGGTAGCAGTATGAATAAACTGGAGAATTTGATCGAAATGGCAAAGCTGAACGACCTGCTGGCAAAGACGCCCCTGGCAAAAAAGGATGATGAGGAGAAGAAGTGCAATGTGGTGATTTGGGTTCTGGCCGTGGTGGGCATTATCGCTGCAGCGGCAGCCATCGCCTATGCGATTTACCGTCACTTCAATCCCAGCTACCTGGACGACTTTGACGATGATTTCGAGGATGAGTTTGAGGATGAGGAAGAAGACGCCGATGAGGATGATTTCTTCGTAGACGAGGGAGAAAACTAAACAGATGAAAAAAGGACAGGTGTTGGAGGCTTTGGTGGAGAGGGTGGATTTTCCGTGCAAGGGTATTGCCCGGACGGAAGAGGGCCCGGTCATTGTAAAGAACAGCCTGCCCGGTCAGAAGATCAGACTCAGTGTCAACAAAGTGAGGAATGGGAAGGCGGAAGGCCGTCTGCTGGAGGTGTTGGAAAAGGCGCCTTCTGAGACGGTTCCTCCGTGTTCTCATTTTGGTGTGTGCGGAGGGTGTGTCTATCTGCCCCTGCCCTATGAGGAGCAGCTGAAGCTGAAGGAGCAGCAGGTTTGGCGGCTTCTGGAGGGCTGCCTGAAGGGGCAGGAGGCTTCCTGGAACTGGGAGGGCATCCTGGGAAGTCCGGCAGCTTTCGGATACCGCAACAAGATGGAGTTTACTTTCGGGGATGAGGTCAAGGACGGCCCTCTGGCTCTGGGTATGCACAAACGGGGGAGTTTTTACGATGTGGTCACTGTGGATGACTGCAGAATTGTAGATGAGGATTACCGTCTGATTCTGGGGAGTTTGCGGGAGTATTTTGCCCATAGTGGGGCCAGGCATTTCCACAGGCTCACACACAGGGGGTATCTGAGGCATCTTCTGGTGCGGAAAGCTTGGAGTACCGGCCAGATTTTGGTGGCGCTGGTAACTACGTCCCAGGATCCCTGGGGGGAGGAAGCTCTCAGGGAGGAGGGGACTGTCTCAGGCTGGGGGGTTGAGGAAGGAACACCCTCACAGGAAAGCCTGCTGGAAGGATACCTGCACTGTCTTCTGGAACTGCAGAGCAGCGGCAGGTTAAAAGGAAGTTTTGCAGGGATCCTGCACATTGTCAACGATTCTCAGGCGGATGTGGTTCGCAGTGACCGCACGGATGTGCTCTATGGGCAGGATTATTTTCATGAGGAAATTCTGGGGCTTCGGTTTAAGGTGTCACTTTTTTCCTTTTTCCAGACCAATTCTGCCGGTGCGGAAGTGCTGTACGGGAAGGTCAGGGAGTACATTGGGGAGTCGGAGGGCAGCCTGAAGGAGGCGTCGGACAAGCTTGTGTTCGACCTCTACAGCGGTACGGGAACCATAGCCCAGATTGCGGCTCCGGCGGCAGGCAGGGTTATAGGAGTGGAGATTGTGGAGGAAGCTGTTTTGGCGGCAGAAAAAAATGCCCGGGAGAATGGCATCGGCAATTGTACTTTTATAGCGGGAGATGTGTTGAAAGTGCTGGAAGGCTTGGAAGAGAGGCCGGATTTGGTGATCCTGGACCCTCCCAGGGACGGTATGCACCCCAAAGCACTGCTCCAGATTACCTCTCGGTTCAGACCGGAAAGGCTTGTGTACATTTCCTGTAAGCCAACCAGTCTCGTTAGGGATCTGGAAGTTTTTCAGGAGCATGGCTACAAGGTGGTTCGGGCCTGCTGCGTGGATATGTTTCCCTGGACGGCGAATGTGGAGACGGTTGTTCTTTTGTCCCAACAAAAACCGGATGAACCATAGAGATCGACCTGGATCTGGATGAGTTGGACGCTGCTGCCGCCGAGACAAAGGCCACCTACGAGGAAATCAAGGCATATGTCTGGGAAAAGCACCATGTGAAAGTGCCCAGCCTGTATATCTCCCAAGTCAAAAGAAAGTGCGGATTAGAGATTGGTCAGAATTACAACCTGTCCAAATCCGAGAATCCGAAAGTACCAAAGTGTCCGGCGGAAAAGGAAGCGGCGATTATGGAGGCACTGAAACGTTTTCAGATGATTTAATCAAAAAGAGGCTGTGGCAATTATATTATTGTCACACAGCCTCTGCTTGTGCTGTCACTTCATCAATATAACTTGTCAATTCTTCTGTAGAGAGATTTCTTTTTCCTGCTGCATGTGCATATTGATCTCTTCGGTTGATATATTTGACACGGTCCGTTATAGATTGTTCATCCATCTCTATAACATGAAACACTTTAAAAATGTCTTTTTCCGGAATTTTGCTAAATCCATAAACACTCTCATAATTGTCTAAGTCTGGCTTGTCATCTCGTCCGTTATATGAACGCAAAGAATAATAAACTAAGATATTGGTCATAAGATTCATTTCCTATATCCACTTTATCGGTTGGAAAATACTCCAAAAGGCGAACCAAGAACGAAGGATCAAACTCATCATCGGCCGGTTGGAAAGCGCCGTATAGAGCGTTCTTAAATGTTTCACCATACATAGGCTATTCCCCCCAGACCTCACTAATTTTATCTGCTATTTTTTGCTTAAAAATAGAAATTAGCTTTTTGTTTGCATCAATGATTTCCTGTTCTTCTCTTGCCTGCTTTACAATCGACTTTTGGATATCGAGTGGTGGAATGGGTATTACTAATTGCTTAATTGCATTAGCATTAAATTGAGGTTGTGCACCTCCAGAAACCAACTTATTGGCTTGATCCCAATAGTTCTGAGTTTGCGCAAAAATCCAATAAAAGTAATGGTCTATGTACTCTGGAAGATCTAGCTTAATTAGGAATGATGCAAATACGGCTGTTTCATCCGTATCAAAATATAGTGTTTTACCATAGGTGGCTCCAGTTCTGGCAACGAGCAAATCTCCTCTGTGGAGCAGGAAGGCGTTATTCTGTTCAATTAAGTCAACATAGCGCTTATTCTCGTCTCTGAGCAGTCCTTTTTCATCAATGTCAGTAATGCGCACAAATCGAGCTGAACCAGATTCTTTTGCTGTGTCTGTATAACCATATGTCAAATTACAAATGTCACCTAATTTAGCTTTTTTCCAAGCAGGATTAATTCTGATAGTTGGCTTATAATTATCTACAATTTGCCGGGCACCATCAATGATTTTCTGGTAACCATCTAGCTCTGCAACAATCTCTTTTTGAATTCCCAATGGAGGAAGGGGAATGCTGCAACCTCGAACCAAATTACTATTCAAATTCTTTACTACTCCACCTGTGGCTAGGCGATTATATTGGGCTATCATGGGGTTAGATCCTAGTATATAGCATAGATATTTTTGATCAACCATCTGGGTATTGCATCTAAGTATCAGCCATCCGTCATGAACGCATCCATCAATCCCTAATATATATGGTTTTCCAAAGCTCATAGAGTTTGAGAGAATCAAATCTCCTTTATGGACATATCTGGATTTAGACGCTCCTTCAGTTGTTATCTTTTCCTTTGCATCTGTAATATAAAAAGAATTATCCGAACCATCCCCAATTTTTATCCAATTAATTCCCGTTTCATCTTCCGTAATATATGCATTTATAGGACGAGGAGAAGCTCCACGTTCTATTTCACATACATCCCCAATTTTGGCCATATTCCAAGCACTATTTGTATGAATGGAAGAAGCATATCGTTCTCCAACTAAGATGTAGTTTTGTTCTGCAATCTGTTCTTTTGTAGCAATGGTAACGAGCGAATGGTGGATAATCTCATCATCTGATATTTGCGGGTCAAGATCTGCATGGTATTTTTTTACAATGCGAACAATCTCCGGGATTTCGCTTCCCTTTTTGGGTTGACGCTGTGCTCCCAGATCGAATCCATCGTTGTTCAGTTTTACAAATAGAATTTCATCCTTGAATTTTGAAAAAAGCTTGTCAATGAGCAAAATGCTGGTTTTGACTCCGCTATAAGGATTAAAAACACCGGCAGGCAGTGAGATTACTGCATACAACAGATCATTATTCACTAAATATTTGCGAAGCTCCTTATAGGCGTTCGAGGACTGGAATATAATGCCCTCAGGAACAATGATTGCTGCTCGTCCATTAGGGTTAAGGTGCTCAGCAATGTAGTCTACAAATAGCACCTCGGAACGCTTGGCTTTTACCAGATAGCGGCTGTGGGGCATAATTCCGCCCTTTGGCGTCATGAAAGGCGGATTCGCAAGGATAACATCATAACAGTCATCCCACTTTTCTTCGCTGGTTAAGGTATCGTATTCGCTGATTTTAGGCTTTGTAAAATGGTGAAGGTACATGTTCACCCGAGATAGGCGCACCATATCTGGAGAAATATCGTACCCGGCAAAGTTTTCCGACAAACGCTTGCGATCATCGGCGGTCAGTGTACTTTTATCGTCCTCATCCTTGTTTTGGGCCAGAATGTGGCGATAGGCACTGATCAGAAAACCGGCTGTGCCACAGGCAGGGTCCAGAATGGTCTCATTTTTCTTGGGGTCTACGATTTCCACCATCATGTCGATGATGTGTCGGGGCGTGCGGAACTGACCGGCATCTCCCTGACTGCCCATGATGGACAGCAGATATTCAAAGGCATTGCCCAGATCTTCGCTGTTGTCATAAGAGAAGTCGCTGACTTCTTTAAGGAACATATTCAAGGTGTCCGGGTCCCGATAAGGGATATATGCTCCACGGAAAATATCACGGAACAGTTGGGGAAGGTTGGGGTTCGTAGTCATTTTCTCAATGCCTTCCGCATAGAATAAAGCCCTTTGTTGGCCGCTGTTTTCCGGCTTCATGATTTCTGTCCAAGCATACTTTTCATATTCACCCGTAAAGAACTGTCGAGAGCCGCCAAATTCCAAACCTTCTATATCCATGTCATCCATGAATTTATAAATAAGCGCAATGGTAATCTGTTCAACCTGCGCCTTTGGGTCGGGCACCTTGCCCACCAGAATATCACGCAGCGTATTGATCTTGCGCTTTACGTCAAATGTCAACATTTCCTTTCCTCCTACATAAAGCGGGATACATTTACGTTATCAGTAACGTAATCTACCACGCTGTGCATACTATCCATCCCCAAATGCTTCAGATCTGCCATGGTATATGTGCTGATGTCTGTTCCAAGCAGCTGAAATTTTCGATCTTCGATGGCTCTGCGCACATCTTTGTCTGTTACATAAGTGGCAAAGAACTCTTTTATATCGGCATACTTTTCTGACGGAATACTGTGTGTCAGGGCATATCCCTCAAATTCATCCTCTACCAATTCCTTTTTGCTCTTAAAGAAGGGCAGGACACCAAAGATTTTGTCCAGAATTTCCCGGGCTGTGATGCGGCGATCACTGCCAATAGAGCGCCGCAGCTTGTCCCAGGTGTAGTACTCGTTGGGCTGATTCATGATGTGGTCATCAATATAGCGGATGACAGCGGGATAGTTGCCTTGCTCATATTGTTCTCTCGCAACTGGATCTTCTTTGACAGTCTCCTCGAATTTATCAAAGTACATCCGGTCAATCTTCATACCCTCGGCACCGATTTTGGTCTCCACCAGCGTTTTCAGCGGGTCAGGAGCAAAGTTTTCGTATCCATCCGGGTCAACAGGCGGAGTACCTGGCGACACGCTGCTGCCTTGGAAGCGGGGCAGCTTTAAGACCTCATCATAATTAAACTTTTCTTCAAAATATTCGCAGTTTCCAAAGAAATCGAACAGCTTGAATGTTTTCTTGGAGTACTTATGGACGGTTTCCTGACTGCCGTTTCGTTCTTTGAAGATGAAATCATGCTTTCGTGTACCACGCCCCTTAATCTGAATAAAGTCTGTGGGAGAGAAGAACGGGCGCAGTAATCCGATATTCAGCAAATCTTCGCAGTCATACCCGGTTGTCATCATACCCACGGTGACACAGATTCTGGTCTTGGATGATTTATACCCTTCCAAGAAACTGGTTGTTCCGCTTAGATTATTGTTCTGGAAGTTGATGGTATAGGTCTGGGCGTTCATAACGTCTGATGTAATCTGCATGGCAAAATCTGAACAGTATTTGCCGGGGAACATCATATCTGCATACACATTTAACAGCTGTGTGATTTTTGCTGCATGTTTGCGGCTCACGCAGAATATGATGCCTTTGCCAATTTCTCCGGTAATCGGGTCACGGAGCGCATTGTCCATAAAAGTTTTGACAAACATCTTGTTGGTTTCTTCGGAGAAAAACTTCTTTTCAAAGTCACGGGCAAAGTAGGTTTCTTCTTGTTCTTCGTCTGCTTCATCCCCTTGTGAAATCACAGCATAACCTTCATCTGCCAATAGTTTTGTTGTAATATCAGTTCTGGCGTCCACTACTGTGGGGTTGATCAAATAGCCGTCCCGAACTCCATCCAGAAGCGAATAGCGGTAAGTTGGGTCACCGCTTTCACAGCCAAATGTTTTATAGCTGTCCAGCAGTTGCCGTTTTTCCCATGCCCGTGGATCAGTAGCTTTCAGTCTTTCTACATCAATATTTTTGATATAGTCTTTGGGGGTAGCCGTCAATCCCAGCTTATAGCCGAGAAAATACTCGAATACGGCACGGCTGTTTCCGTTGATGGAACGATGACTTTCATCGGCAATGATAAGTGAAAAATCGGTAGGCTTAAAGAAACGCTTGTACTTATTGTTGAACATAAGCGTTTGTACGGTGGAAACGACAACCTCCGCTTTCCGCCAATCATCTATGTTCTCCTTGAAGATAACTGTGTGATAGTCAGGAGCAAGATAGTTCTGGAAGTTTTTCTTGGCCTGATTTTCAAGCTCGATTCTGTCCACCAGGAAAAGCACCCGATTCGCATTTCCGCTGCGCAAGAAAAGACGAATTACGGCAGCAGAAGTGAGAGTTTTTCCTGTCCCGGTTGCCATCTCAAACAGAAACCTCTGATTTCCACGTCGTACAGATTCCTGCAAGGCTTTCAGCGCATTGATCTGATACTGACGGAGAAAGCGCAGTCCATTATCATATAGGAATTGCTGACGAGTTTCCGGGTTTATGTACTCGGGCGCCTCCATGTATCGAGGATTTTTGATTACAGAAATATAATCAGAATCAATTTTCTCCGAATATAGTTTTGCTGGGTCAGCGTTCATAGCTTTGCTTTCCCGAATGCTTTCATAGCTGGGAAAAGCCGTGATGAGCTGCGGGTTTCCCTTGTAAATATTCCAGAAATAATGCTGATTTCCGTTGGAGAGAATCACATACTTGAGATAAAGAGACTTGGCATATTCTCTGGCTTGCTCCTTGCCGACCAGGGGATCTTTATCCTCTGCTTTTGCTTCCAGCACAATAAAAGGCTTACCTTTATCGTCGAGGAGCAGAAAATCCACAAAGCCATTCTTCACCTTATCAAAATTTTCGCCCATACCTGTCAAATCAGCTTTGGACATTTTGACATTGGGTTCCAGCTGTATGTTTGCAGGTCCGTTTTCATCATCAAAGAAACGCCAGCCAGCTTCTTCTAACAGATGATTGATTTTAATTCTTGCACTTGCTTCTTTCTTTTTCAAAACAGCAGCCCTCCCTCTGTTTATGACTGCGATTGTAATTTATAAACTATGCTGTGATTGATATTTATAGGTGTTTGTGGGTTTGCTGACATTGGCAGGTATCAGCCATATTCTGTTGATCTGTACAGCGCCTTCTATACGATTATTCTTACAAAGGATTTGGACTTGTCGGGCGCTTATGTTCCATTTCTGCGCAGCTTCCTGCGTTGTAATATAGCCATTTTCCGCAAAACCACAAAACATTCATGGGCATATGTTCGGCGGACTCGGCATTTTGGCGGGAGGCGGCCGTAATTGGGCATGCATCCCTTTAAGCATCCGTCTCCATGACGGCCTGCAGGCTGCCATGGAGTGGAAAGACGCAGCTGTTTCAAGCGCTTCCTATGTGATACAGATGGTAGAAGACGCATATCAGGCTGCGAGCACGCCCGCCAGAAGGTATTGGATGCAGTCCGCGCCATTGAAATGCATATGCTTCTCTCCTGCATA
>OFFK01002594.1_pt1 | contig 10811 bp, 11 predicted proteins | sample 1521361 | NCBI WGS metagenome assembly OFFK01 (sample SAMEA3504096, study PRJEB24116) | mouse gut metagenome | biome: mouse gut; feature: mouse-associated habitat; material: faeces | place: Denmark | collected 2011
GCCAGGAGCGGGAGGGGCCTTGTCCTCCTTGGGTTTCTCGCCGGGGGCGGCAGGGGCCTTGTCCTCCTTGGGCTTCTCACCGGGGGCGGCAGGGGTCTTGTCGTCCTTGGTCATATCGCCGGGGGCGGCAGGGCTTTTGTCCTCCTTGGTCTTATCGCCAGGGGCGGCGGGGGCCTCTGCACTCTTGGTCATATCCTTATCGGGGACAGGCTCAAGGAGCTTGCCGGGGATGGGAGCGTTGGGGTTGTTCTTCACCGCCTTGCGGTAGGCGATGGCCTCCTGCATGGTCATCTCATAGACATGGGCGGGGATGTCCGGCTTCTTCGCCAGCTCACTGGCCCTGCGGCGGCGGTAGCCGGACAAGAGCTGATACTCGCCGTCGTCCCGCTGGCGCAGAATGACAGGCTCCTTGATGCCGCTGCTCTCAATGCTGAGTACCATACTGCCCAGCGATTTGTCCTGGGGCTTTGCGATGAACACGTTGGGCAGGTCATGGATTTTGGACAGCGGGATCACCTGGAGCTTCGCCTGGGTCGGGGTTTTGCTGATTTCATTTGCCATTTATAGTCCTCCTGATTAAAAATATTTGCTAAAAAATACGTCTCATGGTGAGACGCATTTCTCAACACAAGGTTGGGTTTTCCCCGCCTGCCTGGATGTGCCAGTCATCCGCTGGGGGGAGCGTGGCGCAGTAGGCGATCAGGGCATCCATGCTGGCCTCTTGTTTGCCAGTCGGATAGATTGACCAGCCGCGCTCATAGGCGGCGAGTTCCTGTTCGCCGTCCTCCGTGTACAGAAACAATTTGAGGACGCGCCCATTGTCGATGCCGTCCGGGGAATTGATGTCGCAGATTTTCGCGGCAAAGGGCAGGCTGTCCACAGTCCCGCCCAGCCAATTTCTCCAGACGCAATCTGTCGTTATCGTGTGTTCAGGCATCTTTTTTCCCTCCAAAAAATGCGTCTCACGGTGAGACGCATTAACCAAAATCGTGCCGGACGGCGGCGGAATAGTAAGGGCCTATCGTGATAGGCGCGTTGTAAAGCGCCGTCAGCAGATAGGCCCGGATGTTATTGATTTTTGTGGTTGTCTGGCTCATGGAGTCGATGATGTACTTGATATGTTCGCTGTCAAGCTGGCGAAAGCGCCGCCTGACAGCATCCACAGGTAAGACTTCACCGCCAATCCGTATGGTGGAGGCCGTGCTGCTCAACACGTCCACAATCAGCTCCAAAAGGCTCTCCACATCGTCGTAGGGAAGCTCCTGCCGTAAATGCTCATATTCGATATTTTCTTTGACTTCCTCTCTCACCTCGCATCGATCAATCCCCATTTGCCGCCCGCTGGGGGCTGGGGGATAGATGGATGGATCAGGCTGGATAAAATCAAGTTGATTTCTTTTAGTTTGATTAGGGTCGGTTTCCTCGACTTCTTGAGGTGGATTTTTGCGGCGTCTTGAGGTCGGAAAATCCGACTTCTGCACGTCGGCAAACTCGACGCCAGGAGGTGGCGCGGGAGGCTCCGGCTTCTTCTCAGGCTGGGGAGGCATCTCCTGTGTGGTGAAACGCTTGACATATATCCGGGTGGGCTTGCCCTGGCCCTGCTTCTTCCGCTCGATCAGACCGACGCCCTTGCCGGTGTCCAGCTCGGCCAGCAGCCTCATGGCCTTGTCCCGTCCGCAGTTCAGATTGCTGCATACCTCGTCTACAGTGTAGTAAATGTAGACGCGCCCGGTATCGTCGTACCATTCGTTTTTGATGGACAGGCTCATGCGGTCAAGCAGCATCCCATAGAGCAGCTTGGAGTCCGTGGAAAGGTGCTTAAAGCGGGGGTGGGTGATAAGCTGGCAGGGGATGCGGAAGTAGGTAAACTGCATCGCCTCGTCGCCGTAAAAATAGCTCGAAAATTTCATATCCGGCATGGCCGTTGCCTCCTTTTGGGCATGAAAAAAACACGATTGTCAAATCGTGTTTTTTTCTGGATGTTCGATTTTGTCACAAAGGATTAGTTTTTTGGTGACTGCTCGTAAATATTGTCGTTTTATAAATGGTTCTTTACGAGTGTAAATCCAACGATTGAGAGACAAAGCAAGCATAACCACCAATGTGAACAGGGGGAACGAAAAAAGCCGTCCATTGGCCTGCCTGAAAATTGGCAGGCTGTGGACGGCCTTTTCGTTGTTTTGAGTGCTGGAGAGTTCGAGTCATGCGTATCCCCAAAAACTCCCAAATCCGGCGAATTTGCATCTCCGGTACGTTATTTTTATTTTACGCTCCCTGATTTTTTTGAATGTGAGAAAATTGTTCTTAATTTCTTTGAATTTTTCGATTTATATGCAAAAATCCAGCACCGAAGTGCGGGATTTTTGTCTGCATCTTTTTTGTCAATGCAAGTTGAAAAGTGCTGGTGATTTTGATACAAATGCACACCCTTGCCGCATAGGGAGTGCAAGTTTTTCTGTTGTTTGGGTCAGAGTAACAAAGGGGGTGCAGATTGTAAGGAAAGGGTGTGCAACCTATTGAATGCTTACAGATCAAGCCGGAGCTGATTCACTTTACATGAGAGCATCTTCCGTTCGGTGATTTTATCTTCCGGCCCAACTTCTCCGATTAAAAGCGGGGAGTCTGGATTGTGTTTTCCGCTGTTTGTCTCAACTGTCTTTTCACTATAATTTGCGTAACAATACCGACACCCGTTGCAGCAAGTATTATAGGCCCCGATATCCAGGCTTTCAATGCAGCCGCACTCTAACCTCTGATTTTTGTCCTTCTTTACACTCAAGGGACACTGTATCAGTTGCCCCAGCAACCGGTCATCAATACATCTTGCGTGTTCAATCCCATATTGCTGTAATTCAATTCCTTCTGCACAGGTATCCACCCGCAAACCATAACTATGGGCAATTTCGGCAATGCTTTTTGCCAGTTGTTCTTGCCGTTCCACAGAAAATCCGGTGGGGGCTAAAGCGGCTATATTTTTTTCTGTGTTGCGGTAGAAGTCGAGGAAACTAATCGTGCATTTTTTTGTATACGGAGAAAGCCGTTTTGCCAATTTTTCAAAGTAATGAATATGATAGTCCATTGTATAAGTTTCGCTGAGAAATATCGGATCATATCGCCATATCACGCGGTCAGGCCCAATCAAATCAGATAATTTTTGAAACGCTGGAACAATGACCTTGTTTTTACTGGGAATGTTTCTTTCCACATCTGTACCGTAGCTGTTGAGTGTAAACTGAAAGTAGTACATATAATCTTTCAGTGCATCCAGTTTATCCAGCATGGGTGTCGGATTTTTTGTCCAAAAGACGATACCATCCACTACATCTGGGGAAAGGCTGATTTGACTAATTTGATGAGCGTTCATAGGATTGCGGACATACACATATCCCTCCTTAACACGATTTAAGAACCAGTTTGAATAATATGTAGGAATATCTGTTCTCCGGCTCGCGCTTATAATCATTTGCTCACCTCACTTCAATGATAAGTTGTGCTCCCTCTGACTCAGAAATGTTCTGACAATATTTATAATCAATATTTCCAAAGCAAGGAGACATTTTATGCCGACTCCAACGAGTCATCCCCAAATCGCCAGTAGCATGGGCGCTTCGTGCGTATGCTTTTCCGCAGTATCCCCTATCCTCTAATTTGTCCAATAAAGTATACCAAGTATTTCGACCCTTATTCATACTATCTACATCAGTGATAATTATTAAAAATGGGGAGCTATCCAAACGCTTCACAAGGATGTTGTTAATAATATAGTCAAAAAGAATCCCAATTTGATCCGCTTGCTCAATGTTATATAAATGTGACAACAAATACTGAATAACAACGATATTATATCGCTGATTATGCGGCTTGCCTATCGAAAACACATCGAATATATCGTATTGGCGCAATTTCGCCTCTATGTAGTCTGTATTTTCTGCATATTTTTCAATTCCGCTATGTATGCCTGCCCATAGAGGATTACGGTCATATCCTTTGTAATAAATTTGTTTACCACTGGTTGTTTCTTCAAAAGCCATTAAATCTGGGGCGGCACCACAACCTATGGAAAAAATATGATACTGCGGATATTTTGAAAGGTCAATATACTGTAGAGCTGAAGCAATCTGAGCGGAATACTTTTCGGTATAACGAAGAATATATCTCAGAAGAAGTTTTGTACAGTTGTAATCACAACGGCCACCATATTGGGGGAACCAATGAACCTGATTTAAGCATTCATCGCAATTTTGCACACAGAATTCAGCGTTATTGCAGCTTTGACCACATTTCCCTGCGTTTGAATGGTCAAATTCATGTTGACACCATTCGAGTAAAGATGCTTTCAGCATCGTGTTTCCCTCCTCTGCTCTCTTGAGATTCATGATTTAATTATACCACAAAAACAGCATAAGGCAAGACAAAAGGCCCGCCAGTTCAAAGGAACCAGCGGGTCATATGTGTCATTATTCAGTTACCCCTCAATTCCCATACTATTCTGGAAAGTGAACACCAGCCGCCCATCATGGTAAGCCGTGGCTTTCTGAACCACCGCCAGCCAGAGGGCATTGTCAAACTCCGTAATGCCGACCTCCCGCTCATGCACAGCGAACATGAACCCGCCAATGAGGTCAGCTTTGGCCTGCCGCTGTTTTTTCTGCTCCTGGAGGGCATCCACCCTGGTTTTGGCTTTCTCGTACCTTGCCACATAGCCATTGTAGCGTTCGGCGTACTCCTCCTGGCTCTGGGCGCTCCGGGCGTTTTCTTGGATGCACCGCTGGGTCAGCTCCGTCACCACCGCAATCTCCCGGAGCAGTTCGTCCAGTTCTGCGTCAATGGCCGAGCAGTTGGTGAGATGATCCTGCATGACGCGGCAATCCTCCAACAGAGCGTCCTTGCCGTCCAGCAGTCGATTGAACGCCGCCAGGAACCGGGCCTTGATGTCCTCCTCCATCAAATGCGGAGTGCGGCACTTTTCCTCGTTGCTGAACTTTCCGTTGCACTGCCAGACAATGCGGCGGTACTTGCTGTTGGAGTGCCAGACCTTGGGTCCATAGTAACTGCCGCAGTCGCCGCAGACCAGCCGGGAGGAGAATACCCCGCCGCCACTGTAGTGGAGGCCCATGCCTTTGCGCCGGGCGAACTCGGCCTGGACAACATCAAACTCGTGAGGCTGGATAATGGGCTGGTGGCTCCGCTCGATCCAATATTGCTGGACCTCGCCCTCGTTGACCTTCCGCTTTTTACTGAGGAAATCAACCGTATAGCACTTTTGAAGGAGTGCCGCCCCCTTATATTTTTCATTCGTGAGAATGCTCTCCACCACGCTGGCCCCCCACTTGCTTTTCCCGGAGGGTGTAGGAATACCGTCAGCGGTGAGGGCCTTGGCGATGGCGTAGCTGGTCTTGCCCTCCATGAAAAGGGCGTAGATGCGGCGGACAATCTTGGCTTCGTCCTCCACCACCTCCGGGAACCCGTCCGGCCCCTTCCGGTAGCCGAGGAACTGTTTGTAAGGAAGGTTGACCTTGCCGTCAGAGAACCGCTTGCGCTGGCCCCAGGTGATGTTCTCCGACAGGGAGCGGCTCTCCTCCTGGGCCAGCGAGGACATGATGGTGATAAGCAGTTCGCCCTTGCTGTCGAAGGTCCAGATGTTCTCCTTCTCGAAGTAGACCTCCACGCCATGCTCCTTCAGCTTGCGGATGGTGGTCAGACTGTCCACCGTGTTTCTGGCAAAGCGGCTCACCGACTTAGTGACAATGAGATCAATTTTCCCTGCGAGGGCATCGGCGATCATCTGATTGAAACCAGCTCTGCGCTTTGTATTCGTACCCGAAATACCCTCGTCCGTATATACGGATACAAATTCCCACTCGGCATTTCCTTGGATGTACCGGGTATAGTAATCAACCTGTGCCTCGTAGCTGGTGAACTGCTCATCACTGTCGGTGGACACGCGGGCGTATCCGGCTACCCGCCGTTTTTGCGTTGCCACCGAAGGGGCGTGGGTGTGAAGGTTGATAGTTGGGGGAATGACCGTTACTGCTCTTGCTGCTGGCATGATCTCATCGCCTGTCCTTTCTTCGCAAATTCTCTGGCTGCGGCTTTCATCTCCGGGGTCCAACTCTCCGCCCTAGAGCGGTCTGACCACCGTTTAACGGTTTGAGTGCCGTCCTTGAACAGAAATACCAAAGTGTTGTTTCCCTCGGCTCGGATAGCCGTTGCTTTATCGTGGAGTACCTCTGCGTCAAATTCATCCAGCCCCAGCACCTCCGCCGCAGCTTTTTCAAGCGTCCCTTCCGGTATCTGCTTCGATGCGCAGGCAGCTTTGCCGTAAACATTGAAGGTGCTGCAAATCCACACCGGCCCGGTGCGGGTCACCTTTCGCCGGTAGCCCTCGCTGCAGGTACCGCAGACGATCATCGAAGTGAAGGGGTATTTGGCAGGGCCGCGCTTGGTCTTGTTGTGCTTGGCGGACCGCCGCGCCATCTCCTCCTGCACCGCTTGGTAGTCCTCCATGCTGACAATGGCCTCGTGGGTGTTCTCTGCGTGGTACATGGGCAGCTCACCACGGTTGGGGAGCGTCTTTTTTGTGATGTGGTTCTCCCGGAACGTGGTCTGGAGAAGTAGGTTACCCGTGTAAGAGTAGTTGCTCAAAACCCGCCGCACACAGGTGCGGGTCCAGGCGTTGCCGTTGCGAGTGGTCCTTCCCTCGGCGTTCAGCTTCTTCATGATGGCTTCAATGCCCATGCCGGAAAGATAGCTGGCGAAAATGTCCAGTACAATTTCCGCTTCATCTGGCTTGACAATGTAGACCCCCTCCACATATTTGTAGCCCAGAACGCTGCCGGACCACGGTTTTCCTTCCTCAAAATTTTTCCTTACCCGCCATTTCTGGTTCTCACTGGCAGAAAGGCTCTCCTCCTGGGCGTAGGATGCCAGAATGGTGAGCATCAACTCGCCGTCCGCGCTCATGGAGTGGATATTCTGTTCCTCGAAGTAAACATCCACCCCCAGCGATTTCAACTCGCGGACGGTCTGGAGCAGCACCACCGTGTTCCGGGCGAACCTGGAGATCGACTTCGTGATGATGAGGTCGATGTTCCCAGCGCGGCACTCGGTCAGCAACCGCTGGAACTCGGTGCGGTTTTCCTTCGTGCCGGTCAGGGCCTCATCAGCGAATACCCCGCAGTAGAGCCAACCAGGATGGTTCTGGATGAGGTCGCTGTAGTAGCTGACCTGGGCCGAGAGGGAGTGGAGCATGGCGTCCTTGCCGGATGACACTCTGGCGTAGGCCGCGACCCGCTCCGCCTTGGGCTGCGTAGGAACTTTCAGCCCCATTTTCTGAATAATGCGTTCCAAAAAATCACCTCCTTGGTGGTCACATATTCGCTCTAAAAGCCTGATTTATCAAGCGATTGTGCGAAAAATGCTATCCAAAGACAGGCCGTACTTTTTGGTCATAATTGTATCAATTTCGGCGTACTCACTCTCGGTGATGATGCCCTGGTGGAGTATACCTCTGGCGAGGCTCATTGCCGCTTTGTACGCAGCCAAATTGCGGAAGAACTCCTCGGACACGTCTACACCCCCTTCCGCCGCGCCTCGGCGTAACAGGCGCGGGAGCAGTATTTCCGATGGTCATTGCCATAGCTGTCAAAGGGTTGACCGCAGTGGACACAAGTGAAGTGATAGATGGCCTTGCGGCTGACCGACTCTGGATGGTTGTTCCACCAGGCCATGCGGCAGGTGTCCGAACAGAACTTTTTCTCCTTATAGTGAGGGGTGCGCACCAGCTTGGCCCCGCATTGGAGGCACAGCTTTTCCTCGCCGTTAGGATTTCTCCGACAGACCGACTTGACCGTATTCAGCGAGTAGCCAGTGAGGGCAGCAATCCGCTTATAGCCCAGCCCCTGTTCCCGATATTGCAAAATTTCCTTTGATTTTTCTGTCGCCATAAACATTACCTCCTCACAGGTAGGCCACAGTAAATGAAAATTCGGACGGTTCCGGCGTAAAAAATCAAGCCCACCGAGGGAAACTTCCCCCGATGGGCTGCAAAATGAGCGAAAACAATAACCAGCAGCCAAGGCTATGGCTGCTGGTTCATTGCAATTGAGGTTATCTGGTGTTAAAATGGTCGTGATACCGCTTGAGCATGACGCAGAACTGTTCACGGGTCAGCGGAGAGCGGAGCATGAGGTCGCCAGCTGCATCCCCCAGCAATAGATCATTCCCAGTCGCCCAAGCCACAGCCTCCCGCGACCAGTCAGCCGGGGCATTGTCGAGCTTCTTCACAGGCACAGTGAGTGCAGCTTTCACATCAGCCCGGAACCCGTCCATGGTATAGGGCAGGCCGAGCTGCGTCCAGAGATGCTCCGGGTCACCGTGGTTGGAGGCGATTCCCCTGGTGTGGCCCTCCCGGTGGGAGAGGATCATTCCGTCTGCCAGCGGGTCAAGGGAGAACTGCTGGCAGAGCATGGCGAACAGCTCCACCGCTGCCCGGTAGGTGCGCTGGGCCACGGCCTTGGCGGTCACTGTGTCGGAGCAGGTGAAGTTGGCTCCGCCTGTGTACTTGATGCAGCCCGGTTCGCACATCTCCACACCGATATGGGTATTGTTGCCGCTGCCCTTGGAGCCAGAAGCGCAGTGCCAGCCCCGGTGATCCCAGGGGAGCGTCTGGTAGACAGTTCCATCATTGCCGTCAATGAAAGCATGAACGCAGGCACTCTTGAAATCACTGCGGTTCCAGTTCTGGATGAATACGGACGCCTTCGGCTGGGGGCAGCCCACCGAGTGGAGCATCAGGCCCCGGACTGTGATTTTCCGGCCAGCGGTGTAGCAGGGATTCCTGGTCAGAAAGAATTCTACCAATTTCATTCCCCGTCACCGCCGTTCTCCGCCCGGTCATGAATCTGCGCCAGAACATCCTTCAGCTTCTTGGGGATAGGCAGGCCCAGATGGGCGGCGTTTTCCAGCAGGGATACCCCCTCATTGGAGAGATATAAAAAGATCACCGCCGTGCGCAGAACGCTCCCGGAACCAATGACCTGTGCATCCAGAATGTTTGCAGCACCTACCAGGATGAAGATCAGCACCTTCCGGCAGATGCCCCGGAAGCCTACCTTGCTGGACAGTTCCTTGTCGCTGACAGCACACATGACCCCGGTGATATAGTCCACCACAGCGAACACCACCAGGGCGATGAGCAGGCCGTCACAGCCGCCCAGGAAATAGCCCAGCCAGCCGCCCACGGCGGCAAATACCAGTTGCACCATGTTCCAAAACTCCTTCATAGCTTTACTCCTCCTTGAACTCCACAAAGGGAGACATTGCTTCCATGTCGTTGACGGAGAGCCGCAGCTCCTCCGTTATGGGGATCTCCATCACGGGAATGTCCAGCGTGATCTCCATATCCAGCAGCTCGTCCAGTTCGGCGATCACCTTCTCCTCCCGGCCATCCTCGAAGGTGTAGCCGCCGTTTCCGTTCGGTGTGCCGTATTTGTCAAAAATCTTCTGCCTCTGCTGGGAGAAGAAGTCCGCCTCCTTCTGGATGGCGTCAATGCTCCGTTTGAGCCTGTAGGCCAGCCGCAGGCTCAAGTCCCCGGCGGACAGTTTGGACAGTGCCGGGATGGCCAGGACAATACTTTTCATGGTCGTTTGCAAAATGATCTCCTCCTAACTGATCAGGCCGTAGCCTTTTAACGCGTTGATGAGGTTGTTGAGGGACGATGCCACCGTGCTGGCGGACACACTGGAGGATGTGGAGCAGGTGCTGACGCTCTTCCTCCGGGACGCGCTCACGCCGAAGAAGCCCAGGTAGGCGGAACTGTTGCCCAGATTCAGCGTCCCGCCCTGTACCGTCATCCCGGTGAAGTAGCCCCAGTAGAACGGGTAACTGCTGGTACCGATGTAGGAGCCATAGCTGGAGCCGGTGTGGCTGGGGACAAGCTGCCGGGAGCTGTTGTAGGTCAGATAATAGCTGGTGGTGCTACCGCCAGCGTACAGCCGGTAGATAGAACTGGCCTTTGCATAGCTGCTGAGGGAACTGGTGGTGGCATATCCGCTCAACGAACTGGTCGTAGCGTAGTTGCTGGGATTGAACTGCGTCCCATTGATATACAGATTGGTGATGTAGGCATACTGCCAAGGATAGGTCGAGCTGCCCAGGTAATAACCAGTGTTGGCCTGCGGGACGAACTGCTTGCTGCTGTTCATGGTCGCGTAGATGTCGGCATTATAGTTCACCCGGTTCCCATAGATACGCAGGCCATCCAGCATGATAGCGTACACATACAAGAAATTCCATTTGTAGCTGCTGGAACCCAGATTCAGCTCCTCCGTTTTGGCGGGGATGATGCCGTTATAGTTGAGCGTCATGCCATAGAGGGAGCTGCTGTTGGGGGTGATGGTGACGCTGTTGGTGTAGCACCCGGCCCAGAGGTGGGTGGCATCTCCAAGGCTGTAAAGGCTGGAGGTTCCCGGCCTCATGTAGTAGGACGAGGCGTTGTGGATGGAAATTCCCTCATTGGTGTCGCCCCAGCGGTTGAAGGTGATAGTCGTACCCTTGATGAGCAGCTCCGTGTAGGCGTTCGAGCTGTTGTTGCCGCCAATATACATGGTTGCAGTGCTGGAGCAGTCAATGGCGGTTTTTGCACCGGAACTGTCGTAGATTTTGGATACCTTCAGACTGCCGACATCGATCCGGTCGGCGGTGATCTTCCCCGTCTTGATGCAGGCCCCGTCAATGGTCGTGGTTCCGCCGGACTGTCAACGCCGATATGAAATTGTAAGAAAACGCCGAAGAAATTTTGTTGTTTTTC
>OFFK01002595.1_pt1 | contig 10808 bp, 10 predicted proteins | sample 1521361 | NCBI WGS metagenome assembly OFFK01 (sample SAMEA3504096, study PRJEB24116) | mouse gut metagenome | biome: mouse gut; feature: mouse-associated habitat; material: faeces | place: Denmark | collected 2011
CCCCGCCATAGTCCACATACTGGTTCGGACAAAGAAACGGGGCGAACTCGCTGCCAAGCACTGCCTGAAAGGAACAGGAAAGCACCATTGCATACCTGGAGTCCGACACGTTTTCCAGTACCGTCACCTTATAGGTTCCGTTTCCTTCCGATAAGGGAAACGTGGCCCGGACGCCCGGCGTAAGGTTATAAGTATAAGTACCTCCCGGTCCGGCAACCTGCGCTTTCACCTTTCCCACTCCTCCGGTATACTCCGCGGTCACATACCCGCCTGCCGCATTGGAATAGTCAATCACAGCCTGCCCGTTCTGTACCGACTGCGCCCCCAAAGCCGCCTCTGCTGCCAGAACCGTGTCAGCTTCCCCCCGGCTGAAAACTACTGCTGCAAATAGAATAAAAAAGAAAATTCCTGTCTTTTTCCCTGTTTTCATGTCAGGATACCTCTCTTTATCTTTTCTTCATTTCTGCGCTGTTTTTTAAGCTGTTCTTTTTGCAACCACCACGAACCGGCCCTCCTTTTCATGGTAGCTGCAGGTAGACAGCGTAAGAAGCTCATCCCCAAAAACCGCGTCCGTTCCCAAATCATAAAGGGACGCCGCCTTTACCCTGTCTATATATTCTTCAAATCTTTCCTTTTCCCTTAAATCAATATACCAGTAGTAACGGAAAGCGTCTTTTTCCTTTAAACTGTAAATCCGGCTGTAAAAAGCCCCGATTACCTGATATTCCCCTTTTTCCGCCAGCGTGTCGAACCGGATAAATGGGTGCTCTCTGGCATAGCTCTCGGAATCGTATCTGATAAGATTCCCGAACATCGTTCCGTCTCTCATATGGTGCCCGTAAATGATGGTGTTTGCACCCTCCGGGCTCCAACCCTCCCCGATAAAAAGGCTTCCGCTGTCCGCTTCCTCTTTATCGAACCCCCTGCAAAGATAATATTCCGGTTCTTCTGGCGTGTACATCACCGGGTAATCAATTTCCAAATCTTCTATCACAAGCCAGCCGGCCAAATCTTTATTCTCCTCCCATAGTTCCCGATATTCCGGTAAAACAAAGGACTTTCCGTCCGCCGCGTCTTCTGCATTTTTTTCTTTTTCTGAAAGTCCGGCGCTTAGATTCTGTTCCTGCCGCCTTTCACCGGCCTGCCGTACTTTTTCCGCCAGCAGCAGATTTGCTTCTTTTTCATGTTTTCTTTGAAGCCCCTCCTGCAAGAGCATGACTCCCGAAAACAGACACAGACACGTAAGCGCAAGAAATGCCGATACGCATATTTTTCTTTTCATAAATTTCTCCAAACTGCTTTTCCGTTCAAAGTATACTGCACGCCCACAGGCGCTGCTTTCTTTAAACAGGCAGCGCCGGCAATGCCGCCGACGCTGCAATCGCCGTGATTTCGCCAAAATGCTCATCCGGCTTTTCTGCTTATGGATTTCACTTCCTTAACGTTTCTTTTTCCCGCTCTTTAATTCAGGCAGGAAGAAAATCATACCGCCCAGCGACATCATAAACATCATCATCCAGAAGTTTCCTGAATTGTCGCCTGTCTGAGGCGCGCCGATATTGGCAAGGGGTACTTCTTCCTCAGGAATGTATACATAATCTTCCGTCACAGGGTCCTGTACCTTCACAAACGCCTGCGGCACTTCCTCGTCAAGAATAATTACCGTATCCGGGCTGTCAATTTCCACAACCTCAGGTATTTCCTCGAGAACAGAAATTTCCTCGTTTGGTACATAGGTAACCTCTTCCGTCACAGGATTTTGCACTCTCTCATATACTACCGCGCGGGCCACGTCCTCGTCAGGGATTACTACCAGAGTGTCCGCATCGTCCGGTGTGACGACTTCCGGAATCTCCGGCACTACTTCAATTACTCTGGTGGGAGGAACGGGCGGGGCAGGTGGTTGGGGGGCTGGTTCGGGTTCAGGAGCCGGTTCCGGTACATTGGGAGTCGGCGTCTCCGGAGTTGGAGCCGGGGCCGGATTTTCCGGTGTCGGACTCGGGCTCGGATTTTCCGGGGTCGGGCTCGGTTCCGGATTTTCCGGGGTCGGACTCGGGTTCGGATTCTCCGGGGTCGGACTTGGCTCCGGGTTCTCCGGGGTCGGGCTTGGTTCCGGTTCTGTTTCGTCAATCTTTGTAAAGTATAACTTCAATACCGTTTCTGATTCCGATAATTCCAGATACTCTACATTTCTTTCATCATCTTCAGCAAACTGATAGCCCTCTACTTCTTTATCTTCTTCCGTTACTTTTACCGTTTCCCCTACGATTTCCGTCCGGGTTTCCGTTTCTTTTATAGTGTTTCCTTCCGTGTCGTACCATTCCACAGTATACTCTGCTTCCTTTTCAAAGTACAGCCTTAACACCGTTTTGTTCTCTGATAAAGGCGCCGACTCTATGTTTCCCGGATTACCTTCATGGAACCTGTACCCGTCTATTTTTTTATCCTCTTCCGTTACTTTCACCATTTCTCCAACGGTTCCTGTCCGGATTTCCATTTCTTTTAAGGGTTCTCCGTCCGTGTTGTACCACTCTACTTGATAAACGGCATCTTTCTGATTCCGTTCCCATACCGCATAAAGAGTCTTCGTCACGGAGCCTCCGTTATATCCCGAAACTGTCTGCCACACCAGATACTTTCCATTAGGTCTATATGTTGGGCTGTGGCTATCCTTATCTTCGCTCCATCCTGAAAAACTGTAGCCTTCCCAGACAGGCTTCTTATCCGGAATAATAAAAGTATGGCTTTTTGTGTACTTGTCATCCGTGCCATAAGTCTGCGTTTCAGGCGCCCCTGAACCGCCATTGGCGTCGTATTCCAGGTTAAAAGTCCAGTAATAGCTGTCTCCCTCCTCGCCTATACTCTCTTTTGTATTAAAATAATAGTACGCAGACGCATTGCTCTGCGGAAGCATCGCCGAGGCGCCCTCTGTTTTTTGACTGGAGCCGACACCTGCCCAAATGACATAGTCTGACTTTACCGCACCGTTCCACAGTTCCGATGCTTTCGGCAGAAAGAAATCAGCGTAAAGGTCTCCCCATGCCTTAACCTTAATCGTAGTGCCGGAAACCGATGTGACTTCATACTGGCCAACACCGACTTTATCCCCCGGTTTCACTTTTGCACTGGTAATTTCGCTGCTATAACTGTTCGTACTGGCCGGAACCAGCGTAATTGTATGCCATTTCGTAGCCTCTGGTTCCGCTCCGCCGGTCTGCTTATCCGCCAGCGCCTGGAAACGCGCCATGTCGTCTTCCATTCCGGGATAACCGTAGTATTTTTCCAACAGTATCTCCAGCAGTTCTGACACCTGCGCTCCCAAAGCAGCGTACGCCTCCTGATTTTCCCCGGTCAGCTCAAAAGCCTCCATAGCGTCCAGCAGACTGCGGAACCGGCGGACTTCCTCAGGAATTTCTTCCCCATCTACGACAGGCTCTTTTTCTTCCGATGCATTTTCAATATCAGTTTCTGCATCATCCCCGCTCTGTCCGTCGTCTTCCTGGATATCTGCATCAGCCATGCCGTCTGTATCTGCCATGTCGTCTGCGTCATCTGAGGAATCATCCGGCTCTGCATCCTCCAAATCATCGGATAATTCATCGTCGTTTTCCAAATCGTCGTCAGACGGTTCGTTTGTCGAATCATCAACATCATCCGCATCCTTCAAATCGCCTGCATCGCCCGGGCTTTTTGTATCTTCCTGATTGGCCAAATCATCCGCGTTCTCTTGCTGCCCGGTTCCGGTATCGGCCTGATTTACATTTTCCACTGCCGGAATATCGTCGGCTAAAGCGGAAAGCGACATGCCCATGCACAATATCAGAGCCAAAAATAGCGCAAGAGCGCGTTTGACGGTTCTCTTTTTTTTCTTCATAATATTTCTTCCTTTCTTTGCATAATAAGTGCTGCCAAAATGCAAAGCTTCGGCGGCCAGGCTGACATGGCACTTTTCTGCGCCTTAGTCCCTATAGCTTTGCGTCCCGCCGTTTCCGGCGGTTTGCCAACTTCCTCACGCTTCACTGCGCGGACCGTCCTTTTCTTCCGCTTCGCCACCCAACGGCCCAGATAACGAAGCGCCTTAAACCGGCGGAGTCATATCCGGCGTATATACCTTTTCCATACCATTCTCCCTCCTGCATCTGCTAAAAGTCTGCAACGGCAGTTGTGGACAGAATCAACATTCTGTCTACAAAATCCGGGTATGGAAAAAGGGTTCTTTGCTAATTGGGACAGAATTTTCCGTTCCGGCGTATCGGCAGAAAAAATAAGAGCGCAGAAGTATAGGGCCGCCAGAAATTTCTTTCCACGGTCTTGCTCTCCTGCGCCTAAAATTCATAAAATGATATTGTAATTATGAAAATTGCTGTGCTATAATTAATTTGTAGTATGTAATGCGTCGTCAGGTTGTAGACAGAATGTTGATTCTGCCTACATTATCATTCTCATCTTTTCCAGATATTTTGCATGTTCCTCCCCGGCAGTCAGCAGATAAATGCGGGTGGTTTCTATGGAACTGTGTCCCAGAACGTCGGCCAGTTTTACAATATCCTTGCAGATTTCATAAAACGCGGCGGCGAAAAGATGCCGCAGATTATGGGGAAACACCTTGGTGCTTTCCACGTCCGCTTTCTTGCACAGTTCTTTCATTTCCCTCCATATCTGCCTTCTTGACAGGCTTGTTTTGTTTCTTGTAAGAAAAATTTCGCCTGTCGTTATTTTCTGTTCTTCCGCATATTGAAGCACTTTACGGCAAAGCTTATCCGGAAGCAGGATAACGCGTATCTTTCCTTTCGAGTCCACCCTCGCATGTCCGGCTTTCGCCGATTCAACCGTAATATAGATAAGTTCGCTCACCCGGATTCCCGTGGCACTGATGGTTTCCATCAGAAGCATCAGCCTTTCTTTTCCCTCCTTCCGGGCGGTGGCTACCAGTTGTTCATACTCTTCTTTTGTCAGCTCCTTTGACTGCTCCCGAAACATCTGCCGCTGGATGCGGAGAAATTTCACCTTAAGTTCCGGCCATCCCATAAACGAAAAAAAGCCGTTAAGGGCGGAAAGCTTTGCGTTTACGGTGACAGACGCATATCCCTGTTCCTGTAAACGTTCTTTCCACTCTATAACGGCTTCTTTCGTCACATCTCTTCCGCATAGCCAACTGCAAAAAGAATGTATCTCTCTTAAATATTTTTCGACAGTTGTGTTTTCCCTCTCCTCACTCCTCAAAAAATCGCCGAACCTTAAAACATCTTTTTCCGTCAACGCGTTATTGTTCATCTTCTCTCCTCCTGAAGGTTAATATAATGTTTTTATATTAACTGAAAAAGAGAAGTTTTATACAATAAGAATCGTCTAAAATCACAAAATCTCTTACAACGCGCACATCCTGACAGGGTTTAGCAGACCGCCGGCCAGCTTAAAGCAGCCGATTCCCACAGGAATTAAAATCAGCGTACAGCAAAAGACAATTCCCACCGCGGCGCAGATTACGGCGCACGGCAGACAGAATATCAGCTTAAACGCCAGCTTCAGCACGCTTCCCGCTATATGGAAGCACAGGCCAATCACCATAAATACCATAAGTAACGCCAGAAAAACAATCAATGTAATCATATCTGCTCCTTTCTCTATATCCTTTTATAGTCAGACTCCCTTTTCGGATTGTCACTCCTCCACAAAATTCAACGTGATATTTCCCATACTGCAGGACAACTCAAATGTGCTGGCAGAGCCGTTGTTCACATATTTTTCCGCCCCCAGCGCGGAAATTTCCCAGCCGTTTAGCTCCACATTACCGGCACTGCATTCAATTTCGTAGTTGTGGTCCTCTTCCTTTCCTTTAAGCTGGAAGTCCATGCTTCCCATATTGCATTCCGCGTCCAGCTCCCGCTCAATAATGCCTTCATAGCTGCAGTTGCCAAGGTCAACCTCCAAATCGGCGTCCCAAACATGCATATCGCCGGCCATAAGGTTTCCGGCTCCGATTTCCACTGAAAAATCGGTAATTTCCGATTTAAAAAGGTCAAGCTCCCCGGCCCCTATGACCGCATCCAGCTCTCTTGCTTTCAGGTTGCTCACATCCATAATCCCCGCGCCGATTTCCAAATCTATTTCCTCAAATCCCATGTCCTTTGGAATCCTAAGGGTCATTTCATTGTCCAGATGACTGTTATTGATAAGCTGGTTTTTAAAGCCCTCCACATAGAGGGTATTATCCTTTATAAAAAAGTCAAAGCCGCCTTTTCCGTTCACATAGAGGTCAATTATTCCGTCCGCCTCGTCCTTTTCACTTATAGTACAGATTCCGGCCCCCAGAGAAATCTCCAGCTCTCTTATGCCTTCCGCTTCAATTTGATGCTCATACTCGCCTCCTGGAGTTTCCGTCTTATTCACCGTCAGCTCATCCGGCTCCCCCTCATATCTGTCATTGATATAGTCTGTAACCCTTCCGGCCTTTGACGCGCCAAATCCTTTTTCGACGCCTTCAAACACCTTTTCGACAACGCTAAGCCTCTTTTCCATATACGCGTCATTTTTCAATGTTACCATAAAATTTCTTCCGCTTACCGTGACGCCGATTAAGCAAAATATAAATCCCACTGCCCCCAGTATCCCCGCGGTCATAAGGCTGATTTTTACAAATTTATTCATATCGCAGCTCCTTTCTTCTTTCCAAAAATACTGTTATATATGGCGGCAATCCCCTGAAAGATTGCCGGAACTACTTTTGTAACCAAAAGTATGGTCAGCAGCATAAACAAAATCCCCAGCGCCGCGCAGATAAAACCGCCGCCCAAAAGCCCGATTCCCGCAAAGGGATGGGGAATTATTACGCTAAGTCCCGCAATCACAAGGGAAACCGCCACAATAAACAGGACAACGGCAGTCAATCCCACACCGAAAACCGTTGCAAACACGGCCGTAATCACTCCGATAATCAGACCAAGCGCGCCGCAGGACAGCCCCAGAATCACCGGAGAACCGATTATGCACGCAAAAACTATCAGCACCACCGCCCACGCCGGCATACTCTTTTTTTCTTTTTCCGCCTGTCTGCTTCCCTCACCTGATTGACCAAAAGAGTCATCCGACTGCCGGAAGCTGTCCGCATCCTGTGAGTACCTGTATTCATACGACGCGCTGCCCTCTTTAGACGCTTCGTCTTTCGTTTCCGATGTTTCGGCGTTTTTCCCGAAAGTCCCTTCCTTTCTCACCAGTTCGTTCTGCCGCACCGCGCTGCTGGAAAAGCCGTTTTCCGTAAATTCTCCCTGACTGCCGCCGTCTCCGAGGCCGTCTTTCACAATTTTCGCTACCTGCTCCGGGGAACCTAATGCCTTAATTACCTCCTGCTCATTTTCCATCCCCGCATCATTAAAATAATCATTATAATATTGAAGGGCTTCCTCCCGCTCGTTCGGCGAGATATCGGAGAGTAATTTCTCCAACTGCCTCATAAATTCCCATCTACTCATTTTTCATTCCTCCCTCAAATATACGATTAATCTTCGCAGAGTACTTAATCCATTCTCCTTCGTAAAGATTTAGCTGCAGCCGCCCTTTTTCTGTCGCTTTATAGTATCGCCTGTTTCTGCCTGCGCATTCCCTGTCATAGACCTCCAGACATTCGTCCTTCTGCAGTCTCCGGAGCACCGGATACAGTGTGGATTCCGAAAGCTCTATCACCTGCCTGACGTCCTGGGTGATTTTATAACCGTAAGCTCCTTCCGGCTCTCTGGACACAACTGCCAGAACAATCGCGTCTAAAAGCGCCGCTCCCGTGTTAAATACCATAACTGCCTTCCTCCTTTCCCCCTGACCTTAAAAAGTTTGCAGTCCGGGATATGATAGCTTTCTATAATATTATATGACGTATAGTATTATTTGTTATAAATACTATACGTCATATAATATTATTTTGTCAATATGTATTTTCCCATTCTGATTCATTTTATAAAAAATTTATCCCTGTACTCTTTCGGCGTGCAGCCCGTTTCCTTTTTAAAAGTTCTGCTAAAGTGGCTCTGGGAACTGAAAGCCAGAATTGCGCTGATTTCCGCATAGGAATACTCAGAATATTTCAGCATGTTCCGCGCCGCTTCCAGCTTTCTTAAAAGAATATACTCCGAAATGGAGCAGCCCGCTTCTTTTTTAAACAGGGTTGATAAATAGCTGCCGTTTAAGTTTACCAGCTCCGCAAGGGCCTGTACGCGAATGGGCTCGTGGAGATGATTGTAAATGTAATCCATACAGACCACCACGGGCTTGGAATAGACACGCTTCCTGTCAAGCTCCGCTATTTCTTTTGTGTAAAAAGTCATCATATCCACCTGAAGCTTACATATTTCTTCCTCTGTCGCCAGAGTGTCCATTTTCTGGATATACAAATCGCTGGCATTGTAGGCCCTTTCCGTGTCCATCCCGCCGTTTATCGCCGCCCGGCATGCCTGGGTAACGGACGTCACAAAAAGATACTTCCGGTTCCGCACCGGGTCGTCTGACAAATGCCCGGTATTTGCCGCGTTAAACCTTAAGGCCCCCTCCTCGACAGCCCGCATATCCCCGGCCTGCAAAAGTTCAAACTGATAAGCATCCTCCGCGTGGGTATGATGCCGCCAGCCGGTTTCCCTGCTGATAAATTCCATGTAACGGAGCTTCTTTTCATCCACCAGTCTTTCCGCCATATCTTCCTCATTTCCGCGCAAATTATCTCCATGCTTCGCCTTCATCTGCGCATTTTCACCTGATTATTTTAATAAAAATCCAACCGGAATGCTATAATCTTGCTCATTTCAATGCTATATTATCTGCTGTGAGTGATTCATAACTTTTTATATACAGACAGGGTGCATATCCGCTAATATGCACCCTGTCTGTATCTATCTCTTACCTTCCAAATTCTCTGTAACGCTTCGGCCTCCTAAAACTCTCCCGTCCGCCAAAGCCATGCCGGTAAATCTACCGCTCCATTTTCCAGAAATAAGCGCTGTATGGAGGCAGCTCGCTTCCGCCGCCGAAATCATGGGTTTCGCTGCTGATTAAATCCTCGGCCAGTCCGCAGCCCGCGTCAAAATGCGCCGTGTAAGGCTCACTGTCGGCGTTAATTGCCACCAGCACCCGCTCGCCCTCGGTCTTTCTCTCAAAAATGCACTGCTTATTGGTGAGAACCACCGAGCGGAAATCCCCGTAATTCAAAGCCTTTGATTCCTGCTTCGCCTTTGCCAGCCTGCTTATCCACTCGGAAAGTTCGTTAAACTCCGGCTCCTCAAAGCTTACCCGAAGCGCCGGGTCGCCCTCGCTTTTATTCGCCTTTGTACCCCACTCGCTTCCGTAATAAACACAGGGAATCCCCGGCATGCCAAAGCAGAGAGCGTAAATAAGCGGAAGATGCTTTTCGTTGCTCAAAATACTGGCGACTCTTGTCACATCATGGTTATCCACAAAGGAAAGAAGATGTTTTCCCTTATAAAGGGTCCAGTTTTCCGGCCCGAACTGACGCATCAGGGAATGGATAATCTCAAACATGTTCATGCTGTTAAAGCTGGAAAACAGCCCCTTGTAACATTCGTAATTTGTCGCCGAATGAAGCATACTGTCGTTCATAAGACGGTTATAGTCCCCGTGAAGCATCTCCCCAAGCAGATAAAACTCCGGCTTCAGCCCTTCCGTAAAGCTCCGCAGCCTGCGCACAAAGTTTTCATCCAGACAGTAAGCCACGTCCAGACGCAGCCCGTCAATGTCGAACTCATCCACCCAGTATTTCACCGCGTCCAGAATATGGTCCACCACCTGGCCGTTTTGAAGGTTTAACTTCACCAAATCGTAGTTTCCCTCCCAGCCCTCGTACCAAAGACCGTCGTTGTAATTGGAATTTCCGCCAAGATTTATGTGGAACCAGTTCAGATAAGGGGAATTTTCCCTGTTCTTAATCACATCCTGGAACTGGTAAAAGCCCCGTCCCACATGATTGAACACGCCGTCAAGAACCACTCTGATTCCGTTTTCATGGAGACCTTTTACCACCTGCTTGAAGTCCTCGTTGGTGCCAAGCCTTGTGTCAATTTTCTTATAGTCTCTTGTATTATACCCATGGGTATCGGACTCGAATACCGGTGAAAAATAAACCGCATTCACATTCAGCTTCTTCATATGAGGAATCCATTCCTCCACCTTCAAAATCCTGCTTTCCGGCACGCCGTCGTTCTCAAACGGCGCTCCGCAAAATCCCAAAGGGTATATCTGATAAAAAACACTTTCATATGCCCACATTTTTTACTCTGTGCCTCCTTTTCTTAACATGGCCGACAGTATTGTCAGCCAATGTAAGTTTACCACACTTTCGTTTTTCTGTCATGTTTCCTTTGCCGAACATACAAAAATCCGTTTTTACAGGTAGCCCTTCACCTGCTCTTCCTCTAATCGGTACTGCGTGCAAAGCCTGGTGATAATCTCTTCGTCCGAAAGCCCGACGTCACGCAGGATGGATACGGTGTTTCTGAGAGATTGCTGATGTAATTCGTTTAATTCTTTCTGTATCTGTTCGTTTTTTCTCTGTATCTCTTTGTTATCTCTCTGTATCTGTTCGTTTTCTTTTTGCACCTGTTCGTTCTCTTTTTGTATCTGTTCGTTCTCTTTTTGTATCTGCTCTTTTTCTTTCTGCATCTGTTTGTTTTCTTCCTGTATCTGTTCCTTTTCTTTTTGTATCCGCTCTTTTTCTTTCTGCATCTGTTCCTTTTTCTTCTGTATCTGTTCGATTTCTCTCTTTATTTCTTCACTTTCCCTCTGCATCTCCTCAAACATAAACCTCTCCGTAT
>OFFK01002599.1_pt1 | contig 10802 bp, 13 predicted proteins | sample 1521361 | NCBI WGS metagenome assembly OFFK01 (sample SAMEA3504096, study PRJEB24116) | mouse gut metagenome | biome: mouse gut; feature: mouse-associated habitat; material: faeces | place: Denmark | collected 2011
ACCTTGAAATGTTCAACAAATGACCAAGGGACTGTGGAAACATTCTTGTCTAACCAAGAGCATGTTGCCCACTTACATACCTTATAAACAGACTCTGCATTCTTCAATATCTACACTAGGGTATTTCCATTTGCAAAGAAATGTTGAAATGTCATCACTGGCACAAGGAACACTAGAGTCTTTATATCATCCCACAAGGAAAGGTACAAAATACAAATCAGAATAAGACATTCTGTGACAGTCTATATCACCACGGGGGACTGTAGAACCATCACAAAGTAATACAAGGGCTTTAGGATCTACTCAACATGCTCATGGGAAGGCTCAAATATTTCCATCTACTCAAGGAACTGAGAAACATTCTTTGTCTCTTAGAGGGGCTATGGGACTACCCAAATCTGAAACTAGGCCCTAAAAAATTCACCATCTGAACCAGGACCTGAGAAAATTTTCAGTTTTTTTTTTTCCTTGGGAAGTCTTCTACACGTTCTCTATTTTTGTAAGATACCCTGTGACATCTACCATTTGATACAGAGGTTCTTACATCTTCTCCATCTAACCAGGGGACTAAGAAAACATTGTTATCTTCCAAAGGGAATGTGAAACCTTCATCAACTGCAACACATGCTCAGAAACCTCCATGCACAATGACGGGAACTTTAACAAATGTCAGATGTAACCAAGGGCCTCTAGAAGATTCTGTTCCTGTCCAGGTGAAGGAGGGATTTTTACTTCTATCTCAGGAATTCTAAGAGCATTCAGCACCTTTCCAAAAGAAGCTATGGTACTTGTCACACATGGTAGAATCTCTAGATACCTTGCCATCTTTCCATGGGACTACAAATCCTCTGCCTTCTACAGAGGTTATGTGACCTCCCAAATCTGAACCTAGGAAGTCAGAAACATCTCCATCTGAAAAAAATTCTTCATCCACCAGGAAAACTAAAAAAAAAAAAAAAAAAAAAAAAAAAAAAAAGAAAAAAAAAGAAAAACAAACAAACAAAAAACAAAAACAAAACAAAACAAACAAACAACAAAAAAAAAACATTGTTATCTTCCCAAGTGACTGTGAAACCTTTGTCTTCTGTACCATGTGCTCAGAAATTTCCACTAATTACATCAGGTACTCCAACAACTGTGAGATGTAAACAAGCAGTTCCAGAATATTCTATACCTGTCCAGGAAACTTTGGATTTTTTGCTGACGATTCCCGGGGTTTCTAGAACATTCAGCATCTTTCCAACAGAAGCGAGGGAACTAGTCAACATGGTAGAATCTCAGGATACCTCACCAATATTCCAAAGTACTACAGTCCCTTTGCCACATCCCTCAAGTCATACAGGATATTCACAACCTGACCAATGATCTCAGGAGTATTCTTTAGAAGTCCCAAGGGATCTAGCACCTTTGAAGTCTACCAAATTTTCATATCTGTTGAGGCATGTCTAGGCCTTTCACTATATGCTCAACAGTCTATCCAGCAGTCATCATCTTCCCAAAAGATTCTGGGAACATCAGAGTGTGCCAAGTGTATTCATTAACATTTTTCTTTCGTCTCAGGTTCTTTGGGAATGTATTCATGTGTCCTATGGATGACAGGAACATTGCTACAAGTCCCAAAGCCTATTGGACATTCCTCACCAATACAAGCATGTCAATCCCCTCCACCATCTATGAAAAGAAACTGTGACAACTTGTATTCACAAGCAACTCTTGTAGCATAAATCTCTCCATTGTTCTCACCATCTACTCAGGTGAATGGACAAGCTTACCTCAATCAAGAATCTACTTTGGGACAGCCCATAGCTGCCCAGGGAGTTCAACAACTTTTGTTGTCCAGCCCAGGTTATAAAGAAAGTGACAAGCAGGAAATAGGAATTTTTCCATCTTACCAAGTACTTCTGGGAATTTCCTTACCTGCAGAGGGAATGGTAGGATCATGACCATCTGTACAAAGGGTTCTGGGAACTTCCCTATCTGTCCAAGAGTCTCTGTTCACACCCAAACAAGAACCTGTAGGTACTCTGCATCTCTAACAAAGTCTTTCAAATATCAATCTACACACTAGAGGGCTCTCAAATTTTTTCCATGTGCTCAACATACAATGTTCATCATGTTCCCCACACTAATGAACCTCTCCTTTCTAGCCAGAAAAATCAGAAGAAATTTTTATATTTGCCAGGTTATCCAGAACACTACCTATCTGCACCAGATGGTCAGGGGCATATAATACCTACTCGAGTAGCTGTAATACTTTTGCTTACTTCTCAAGGGCACAAGAAAAACTTAACAATTGCAATGGAAACTTTGCATTTTCAAAGTTCTTTGTCATCCATTCAAAGGAATCCATTACCTTTGTCAGATTCCATAGGTATATTGGAATTAAGACAATGTAAACACACAGAGACTTTTTTGGACCCTTTGCCTCAAGTGAAGAAGGATGCCAGATCTTCTAAATCTGCTTTCCCTACTGTAGGAAATTAGTCACCATCACCTCGAGAACCTGTGAGACATTCATCTTTTCCTAAAGGAGGTATAGAAATGCTCTCAACTGGTCTAGGGAATCTAGTACCTTTGCAATCAATCCAGGGGCCTTTGACACTTTATATCTCAGCCCAGACAATGACACATAACTCAGGATCTGCCAATGGGGTTGTACTGCATTCAGCTTCTTCCCCAGCAGTTTCAGAAAGAAATGAATATTCTCCATTTACCCAAGGGACTTCAGAAAGTTCCAAAAGATCTGGATTGCATCTGGATCTTACTACATCACTACCGGTAACACAATCATCTTCAAGATTTGAACAAGGAATTGTGGAAACTTGCTTATCTGAACAAGGGACTAAATTTAAAGAAACATCTATAGGGTTGTATGCTTATGCTCAGGATACTATGGGGCATTCTTTATCTGCACAAGCCACAGTATGAAAGTCCATGTCTGCAAAGCAGACTTGGAAACTTTGGCTACCACTACAGGACCTTTGGGGTCTACACAAGTGACTCTTGTAGTCTCAGAGTCATTGTCATCTGATCAGAGGCCTCTGGGAATTTATTTAACTTCAACGGGAACTCTAGGCTCTTCGTCTTCCATAGAGGCTTTTGGAATATCCCTTTCTGAGCAAGGGTCTCTAAAACAGTCCACATCAAAATTAGGGTCTGTAGAAACTGTGACATCTTCTCCAAAGACTGTGCATCATCCAACATATTGCCAGGAAGCTATGAGATTTTCTCCTCTTTCTAACATTTTGGACAAAAATCCCCAGCTTTTTCAAGGTTCATTGGTCTGTTCCTACCTCGCCAGAAATCTCAAAAATCCATTTCATCATTCATCACGAGATGTAACATACTCATCATCTGTACTAGGTACTCAGGATCACCCTCTTTCTAGTCCAGAGTTTCAAGGATATTTTCTGACCTCTCTAAAGTCTAAGGAATGTCCCACAGCTGCAAAGAGAACTTTGACTATGCAAATTTCTTTGTCATCCATCCAAAGGTATGTAGAACCTTTGGCAGAATCCACAAGGATATTGGGAATGGGACAATGTAAAGACACAGAGACTACTGTGGGCCCATTGCCTCAAGTAATGAAGGATATAGAAACTTCTCCATCTGCTTTGCCAATTCTATGAACTTTGCCACCATCACCTCAAGAACCTGGTAGACATTCATCTTTTCCTAAAGGTGGTGCAGAAATATTTCCATCTGGTCCAGGAATTCTAGCACATTTGCAATCAGCCCTGGGGCCTCTGGCACTTTCCATCTCAGCCCAGGCAATGACACATCACTCAAGGCCTACTGACAGGGCTCTACTGCATTCAGCTCCTTGCCCAGCTATATCAGAAACAAATGAATATGCTCCATCTTTCCGAGAGACTTCAGACACTTACAGATGTGCTGGACTGCATCTGAATCTTACTACATAGCTACAGATGACACCATCATCTTTGAGATCTGAGTAAGGAACTGTGGGATTCTTGTCTATCAGAAGAAAGGTGTCTGAAAGTGACTAAATCTAAAGAAAGTACTATAGGGTATTCCACATCTGCTCAGGCCACAGAGGGGCATTCTTTATCTGCACAAGCCATAGTAGGGAAGTACATATCTGAACAGTTGCAATTGGAAATTTGCCTGTGCAAAGTTCTTTGTCTGGGCACACTGTGCAGACTGTGAGAACTTTGCCTCCCACTCCAGGACCTTTGGGGTCTACCAAATATACTCAGGTGCTACCAGAATCTGTGTCATCTGATCAGAGGCCTCTGTGAGTTTCTTTAGCTTCACAGGGAACTCTAAGTTCTTCATCTTCCCAAGAGGCCTTTGGACATTTCTGTTCTACCCAAATGTCTCTAAAACTGTCCACATCTAAACAAGGGACTGCACAAAATGTTTTATCTGCTCAAAATAGTTTGAATGCTCCAACTTCTTTGCAAACAGATATGGGATTTTTTCCAACTTACTAACATTTTGCATAAAGATTCCCAGCTTTCCCAAAAAACACTGGAATTTCCCTACCTAGTCAGAAATGTCAAGTATCCATTTGTCCTTCACCATCATATGGAGGACATTTCACACCTCTACTAGGTGTTCAGGAGCATATTGTACCTATGTGGTTTTAGAAGCTTTTCCATCTTTTCAAAAGCCCAAGAAAATTTTCAGGACAGAAGAGGGAACTTTGCACATACAAAGTTATTTTTTCTTCAACCATATAAATCTGGAAAATTCAACAGGTTTCACATGGATATTGACACACACACACAAAAAAAAAGACTCACAGAGTAGTTTAGGGCATTTGCCTGGAGTGATAGAGGATATAGAACCTTCTCATTCAACTTCAGTGACTCTATGAACTTTGCCACCATCACCTCCAAAAACTTTTAGACATTCATATTCTACCCAAGGATGTGCAGAGACTTTCCCATTTGGCTAAGGGTATCTAGCACCTCTGAAATTTACCCAGGGGCCTCTGAAACTTTCTATCTCATCATAGGCAGTGATGAATACATACCAATGATATGAATGTTCTTCTAATTCTCTAGGTCTTTCCTCCTCAGAACAAGGGACTCCAGCATCTTCAGATTCTCCTCTTGGAGGTGTGAGTCCCTGCCTCTCTGCACAGGGGACCTTATGTCTCTCCACATGTCCACAAAGGTCTACCCAAGATTCTACATGTTCCAAAGGCTTTTAAATCCTTCTTTACATAAACAAGGTATAGGAACTCAGTCCACATCTACATACTATACAGTAGAAGACTCACCAACTTCCCAGCTGTGTCAGGGATATACTGACCCTGCTCCAAATAAAGCAAGGACTTTTAGATCTATCCAAGGACCTCTGAGTATTTCAGGAACTGCATAAGGCTCTATAGAACCTTTGCCATCTCCCCAGGGGACTCTAGGATATTCATCATTTGCATCAGGTGGACAATCATTTTCAACAGCTACCCCAGGACATGTGATATGCAGTGACTCACCAGTGTAACTTGCAATTTCTGTCCATCTTAGTTCCTCACTTTTTTCCTTAAGCATTTTGAATCCATTCATTTACACATAATCACTCTAAACCTACAGAGGGGTCTTAAACTTCATGCTACAGACCAAATTATTATTTGATTACTCCACAAATGGTCCAACAAACAGATCCATATGCTTCAGATGCTTCAGGATCTACTCATTCTTCCAAAGGCTTCATGGTAATTTCTTTATCTGGACAGGGAACACTATGACCTGTATCATCTGCCCTAGAATCTTTGACAATGCCCTCATCTGCTCAAGTGAATCAGAACCTTCTTTATCTATTCTAGAAGTTGTAGGCCCATGCCTGTCTTCTACAGGAAAATCTGGAAGCTTGTCATGTACAAAAAGCAAGCCAGGAATAGCGAATGTTTCACCAGGAGCTTTGGAAATTTCACTATCTACCATAGTGAGTCTAGGGTTTCCTTTATCTGTCCAATTGGATTTGAGTGATACAACCTGGATTTTTTTCCTCAGAGACTTTCTCTGTATGCCCATGGTATAGTAGGACTATCAACACCTGCACAATGACCTTCAGACACTTCCTTTTTATCACAAGAGACCCAAAAACCCTGTTTGGAAAAAGAGGCTTTAGGTTATTCACCATCTGATCCTAAAGATCTTGGACTTTTTGCCGAGGACAAATTATAAACATGGCCATGTATGCAAAACCATTCAGATATAACACCTGTCACCAAAGAGATCATAGCATCTTTGTCATCCATGCAAGATACTCTCAGATAGATGGGTGGATGGATGGATGGATGGATGGATAGATGGATGGATGGGTGGATGGATGGATGGATGGATGGATGGATGGATGGATAGATGATAGATAGATAGATAGATAGATAGATAGATAGATAGATAGATAGATAGATAGATGGATAGATGGATGGATGGATGGATGGATGGATGGATGGATGGATGGATGAAGAATAGACTGATGGCTGTGTTTCAAGCTTGGAATAAGATGTTCACACCTAGCTGCACTGTATTCCCAAGATGATCTTTCTTGACAAGGTTATGCCTTACACACATTCTTCTTTCAGTTGACATTCCACCTGCTTGTTACTAGATCAAGCAAGCCCGTCTCTCCACTGGACATAGCCCAGCCTTCCTTGTTCTCTGCCCTTTTCTACCTGGCCTCTCTGCATCCCTCCTGAATACCTTCCTATGTCTTGAATCCCTTTAAATGGAATTCTCATGCACTTTCTCCGGGTAGAACAAAACAGCCTATTCAACCCACCCCTCATCCCACAAAACAGCACACAAACACACGAACAAATTTTGTTAAAATCAATAAAGTTTATTGAAAGCAATGGAAACAAACTACACAAAACCAAACCAAACCCAACAAAGCCAACCCACCCCTAAAAAAAAGAAAAAGAAAAAAAAATGAAAAAGAAAGTGAAAAAGAAAAAGAAAACAAACAAAAGACCTATGGGTAGTAGATATTAAAAGACTGGCCTGTAAAACCTTGCACAGCTCTGCATGAAGCATCTGTAAGGATAACAGCAGTCCATATAAGCCAGGGAAGGAGTCCACTCTCCCCATTGCCCTCAGGGAGTGTGTGTCCTCTGTAGTGAAGCCTAGTCCTAGTGTCCCGTGTGATTTCCTGGGGTCCACTGGAGCCAGTCACTTGGTGTGGCCCTTCTTTTGGGGTTATCTTTAGGCTCCTTGTTGTTGAGGAGTCACTATTGGCCTCTCCATCTGTCCCTGTAGCAGAGTCTCTCTCTCACTTTCAGGGCTGATTTCCTAATCCCCGGGCCCTGGAGAAGGCACTTCATTATTATCCCCACCTGCAATCAATCCTTATAGTTAGCGAGACACCTTGCATTTCGGGAAGTCACTGGAGTTGGGTTTTTGATGCACATCCTTGCTGGGATGGGTCCCTTCTCCAGTTCCAAATCGGGTCTCTTCAGGACTTTGGCCTCTCGGGTTTCTAGAAGCAAGGGGTACTGTCGGGGAGTCAGAGCATATCTAGAAGAGTCTGATATTCTTCTGAAGTGAGAGGCAGATCAGGTGTTGTGTCCATTTGCTCCCATGTTTCCTCCACATTCACAGGGGCAGGCCCCTGCTCCTCAAGTTGGACTTCGGTCAGCAGTTGATCAAGGAAGAGCTCCAGGGGGTCCGTGTTCCCACCTTGAGTGGGGGCCTGTGCTTGGCCTGGTCCAGAGGGCTGTGCCACTTGGGGAGGCTGGGATTCTCTGCAGAAGGTTGGCCAGATGCTAGGGATCGAGGTATCCATGCCCGAATTTACTGCTTCCTCCAGGGGCAGTAAGCTGTCCTGGGAACCTTCATGCTCCCTGCTGCCAGGATTTCTACCCCAATCCAGTGGGGCTGGCACATGCTCTTCCTTTTGGACTTCGTCCAGCAGTTGATCAAGGAGGAGGAGTTCCAGAGGGCCTGTGCTGTCTGCTTGAGTGCGGGCATCTTCTTGGCCCGCTCCACGGCGCTGTGCCACTTGGGAAGGCTTGGACTCTCTGAAGAAGGAGTTTGAGTCGCTGGGGCTTGAAGTATCCAGGCCTGTACTTCCTGCTTCTTCCTGTGGCCAAAAGCTCTCCTGGGAACCTTCATGCACCCTGCCACCAGGGTCTCCATCCAAATTCAGAGGGGCTGGAGCAGGCTCTTCTACTTGGACTTCATCCAGCAGTTGATCAAGGAGGAGTTCCAGGGAGCCTGCGTTGCCTGCTTGAGTGGGGGCCTCTTGTTGGCCTGCTCCACGGGGCTGTGCCACTTGGAAAGGCTGGGACTCTCCGCAGAAGGAGGGCAAGTCGCTAGGGCTCGAGGTATCCATGCCCGTACTTCCTGCTTCTTCCTGTGGCAACAAGTTCTCCTGGGCACCTTCACGCTCTCTGCCTTCCGGACCTGCAGGGGCCCCATCCGACCCTTGTGACGCCAGCAAGTCTTGATCTTGAGCTGTGGGCCTGCCCCTCCTGTGGCGCCGCCGAGCTCTTCGGTTTTGAAACCATATGTGGATCGTGTCCTCGGGCAACCCTGTGTCACGCGCCAGCTCCTCCCTGGTAGCAAAGCCTGGTCGTGGGTTCCTCTCAAAGGCTTGCCCTAGGATCCTGAGCTGTAGCGAGGTGAGTCGAGTGCGAGGCCTTCTGCCAGATGAGCGCATGCCTCTACCCTGTGGCCTGGATCCAAGCTCTTCCTGGAGCTGTGGCAAGGCTAGCCTCCTGGAGCCTCTGATGGACCTCTTTGAGGCATGCCCCTCCTCTCCACTGCGATTCCTGCGGTTCTGAAACCACACGCGGATGCGGCAATCTGAGACCCCCATTCGCTTGGCCAGCTCCTTCCTCTCCTTGAAGCTCAGGTATCTCTTCTTCTTGAAAGTTGATAGCAGGGCCTGCTCTTGCCAGGCCTGCCAAACCGTCTTCCTGCGCCGCCGGGATTCCCGTGCCACACCACTGCCACCAACAGGGCTGCCAGCTTCTGCCATGGTGCCAATGACGGCCTCCCAGGAGTCCTCACCTTGGGAGAATCGACTCAGGACAGCTTCAGAACAAGCACAAGCTGCAGCAACTGCCAGCAGAGTGGCTGTGACCACTGCCCCTTAAATACCTCTGCCTCTGCTCAGGTAGTCCCGCCCACTACCTACCAGTTAGGCGCTACAGAACATGCCTACCCCTTCCTCGCGGTGCCGCCAAGAAGCGCCACGCCTGCCACGCCTGGCACCTGACATCAGGGCACCAGGAGGCGGACCTCAAGCGTCCTCTGACACTCAGCAAAATCTCCCCAAAGGCTCCTCATCCCTGGCAAGCCACGGGGTCGCCAGTCTAGACCCACACCCAGGGAGCACACAAGAGTCAGAGGACTCGCCATTCCCATCAGCCAAATCATTCATTGACTGGCAGGTGGCACAGGTACCAGGACACCTATGAGAAGGGGAGCAGTCTTCAGTAAAGCTTGGGGAATTGGACTCAGCCTTCCAGGAATCCCAAGCCCTATGGAAGCCATGCTCAGTTCATCCCATCCGGATTCAATCAGCTTACAAAGACAAGACCACACACTGACGATCCCAACATCATGGTCTGAGATCCAAAGACATCACCACCTCCATCCTATCTCTAGAGTGTTTCAGACCCCCTTCCTTGACTTTCCAAGTCTGACTGTGCTATGAGGACAAGAGGGAACATCACCTGTACTGAGATTAAATGAAAATCCAAACAGCCCCTAGGCACCTGGCAGCAACACACAGAGACAATTGTGAACAGGCACACCCTCAGACCAAACACACACATACACACATTTGCATGCATGCACGCACACACGCACACACAAACACGTGCACACATGCGGGCACACACAAGCACAAACACACACACACACACACACACACACAAACACACACACATCATGCTCACAAATATCCTAAGGGAAGATAAAGTCACGACCATGGGTGGGGTTAGGGGCAGAGGAAGACACGAAGAGAGAGACAAACACAGATGTGGAGAGAAGGGGGGAAGGGATTTAGGGACAGAGGGTGGAGGGTGGTAGGGAGAGAGTGACAGAGTGCAGAAGGAAGGGAAGAATGGATAGAGAGAGATAGGGAAGTAGGGAGGTAGAAAGTGGATGGGGGGAGTGAATATGGGAGGGTAGAAGGATGGGGATGGAGACAGAGAGTGGAAGAGATGGTGAAATGGAGGCAAGGAGGGAAATGGGAGGGGGAGCAAAAGAGGAATGGAGGGAGAGAGAGAGAGACAGAGACAGACAGACAGATAGACAGAGACAGAGAGAGATGGAGACACCTCACAAGGTGTTTCTTTCACAGACTGTATGAAAAGGAGCCTGGAAGCTTGAGACACCAGTAGGTTGTGCACTTTCGATGGAGCAGGTTGAAGAAAAGAGTTGATCATCTTCCTGCATGTGCTGTGTTAGCTGGCGGTATGTTCTGTGCTCTTAGATCTCTGGAGTTAGCCTTGAACACTGGAGACACTTCAAATAAGTAGTCCTGAGGTGACGGCCAGCAAATGAGAGATTGTTTTGTCCTGCTGGCCTGCCATAAGGCTCTCTGTAGAATTGTCGATCATTGTAGAATGGTAAACATACCGTCTCCTTCCAATGTGGGTCAAGGATCAACTTGGAGCTCCATATAAACAGCATGACCTTGAACACCTGGGAATCTCAAGATCAAAAGAGGGATTAGGGAGGGTGCTGGGGATTAATCCCAATAGGATTGAAAGATCTACAGATTGATTTAGGCATGCATGGATGAATGGATGCAAGGATGGATAGATGGATGGATGGATGGATGGATGAAGAATAGACTGATGGCTGTGTTTCAGC
>OFFK01002603.1_pt1 | contig 10789 bp, 11 predicted proteins | sample 1521361 | NCBI WGS metagenome assembly OFFK01 (sample SAMEA3504096, study PRJEB24116) | mouse gut metagenome | biome: mouse gut; feature: mouse-associated habitat; material: faeces | place: Denmark | collected 2011
CGGCAGCTTGCCGCCTCCTGGCTTCTCTTATTGGGCTGAGGTCCGGCGGAGACCGGAATACCAGAGACAGGGAGGATCGCACCTATGGCAGAGTTGAAGGCGCAGGATAAGGACCTGATTTACGCCCTGGATATCGGCACGCGCAGCGTGGTAGGGGTGGTGGGCCGCCCGGTGGGGGACCGTCTGAAGGTGCTGGACGTGGAGCTGGCCGAGCACGGCAAGCGGGCCATGATGGACGGCCAGATTGACGATATCCGGCAGGTGGCCGGTCTGGCCCGCACGGTGACGGGACGGCTGGAGGACCGCCTGGGCGTCCGGCTGGAGCGGGTGTGCGTGGCCGCCGCCGGGCGGGCCCTGCGCACCCAGATGGGCTCCTTCACCCTGGAGCTGTCCGAGGAGCAGTCCATCGACGAGGAGGAGATCAGCCGCCTGGAGGCCGGGGCGGTGTCCGCCGCCGAGGAGGCCCTCCAGGGGGACGGCGAGGCCCGGCGGCAGATGTTCCTGGTGGGCTACACCGTGGCCCAGTACCGGCTGGACAATTACCCCCTGAACAACCTGCAATACCACACCGGGCGCAAGGTGGAGGCCGACGTGGTGGCCACCTTCCTGCCCGGGGAGGTGGTGGAGAGCCTGTACGCCGCCATGCGGGCCGCGGGCCTCCAGGTGGCAAGCATGACGCTGGAGCCCATCGCGGCCATGAACGCCGCCATCCCGGCGGAGCTGCGGCTGCTGAATCTGGCGTTGGTGGACATCGGCGCGGGCACCACCGACATCGCCCTGTGCCGGGACGGCAGCGTGGTGGGCTACACCATGGCCACCGTGGCGGGGGACGAGGTCACCGAGGCCATTATGAAGGCGTTCCTGGTGGACTTCAAGACCGCCGAGGAGATCAAGCGGGCCCTGGGCGAGTCGGAGGAGCTGATCCGCTGCCGGAACATCCTGGGCCAGGAGGAGCGGGTGGCTGTTCCCGAGGTGATCCAGGTGATCCAGGAGCCGGCTGAGAAGCTGGCGGAGGCCATCGCCAAGCAGATTCTGAGCGTGAACAACACCGCCCCCTCCGCCGTGTTCCTGGCGGGGGGCGGAAGCAAGCTGTCCGGCCTGCGGGAGCGGGTGGCGGAGAAGCTGGAGATGGACGAGAAGCGGGTGGCCATCGCGGGGAACAACTTCGCCCTCAGCGCGTTCTCCGACAGCCTGGAGCTGGAGCGGCCCGAGTACGCCACCCCCCTGGGCATCGCCGTCTCCGCGGGGCTGGGCCTGCTGAACGACAGCTATGTGGTGCTGCTGAACGGGCAGAGCGCGAAGCTGTTCCGCAACGGGGTGCTGACCCTCCGGGATATCCTGCTGATGAACGGCTACAGCTACGCCGACATGGTGGGCAAGACGGGCAAGAGCCTTACCCTCACTGTGGACGGCAAGCGGGTGGTCCTCCGGGGCGAGCCCGCCGGACCCGCCGTGCTCCAGGTGAACGACGAGGAGGCGACCCTGTCCGCGGTGATCCACGCCGGGGACAGAATCCACTTCATCCCCGCCAAGGCGGGGGAGGACGCCCACCGCACCCTGGGGGAGCTGCTGGGCCCCGGCTTCTACGGCAAGGCCCTGGTGAACAACGCCCAGGTGCCGCTGGACACGCCGCTGGACCAGGGGGACGTGATCCTCACCCTGCGGCAGACGGCCCCCGCCGCCCCGCCCCCGGCCACAATCACCCTATTGCTGTGTCCCATACTCCACCTTCTCATAGACCTGGTACTCGTCCCAGATCTGCTCCAGCCGCCGGAAGGTGGCGGTGACCTCGTCGGACTTCTTCCGCCCCACCGCCACGATCAGCGCGTTGATCACCGACAAAGGGGCCACCAGCGAGTCGGCAAAGGACGCCATGTCGCTTTTCGCCAGCAGGCGGTAGTTGGCGGTGTCGTACAGGGGGGACAGCTCGCTGTCGGTGAGGGCCACCACCGTGGCCCCCTGATCCCGGGCGAACTCCAGGGCCCGCACGGAGCGGGTGGAGTACCGGGGAAAGCTGATGCCGATGACCACATCCCCTTCCCCCACCCGGAGCAGCTGCTCAAACATATCGCTGGCCAGGCTGGCCTGCACCTGGCACACGTTGTCGAAGATCAGCTTGAAATAGAAGGTGAGGAAATCCGCCAGGGCGGACGACGACCTGGCCCCTAAAATATAGATCCTCCTGGCCCCCACGATGGCCTCCACCGTGGCGGCGAAGTCCTCCCGGCTCAGCTCCTCCAGGGACATCCGCAGCTTTTCGATGTCCGCCCGCACCACCTTCTCCAGCACGTCCCGGGTGCCCAGGCGGTCGTAGGACACCTCGATGCGCTGGACGGTAGTGAGCTTGGAGCGGATCATCTCCTGCATGGCCTTCTGCATGGCGGGATAGCCGTCATAGCCCAGCTCGGCGGCGAACCGCACCACAGTGGACTCGCTGATCCGCACCGTCTGGCCCAGCTTCGCCGCCGTCATAAAGGCGGCCTTGTCATAATTTTCCAGGATGTACCGGGCGATGAGCTTCTGCCCCTTGGAGAATCCCGCCATCCCGCTCTGGATCGCGCTTAATATGTCACGGCTCATGTAAAACCCCTGCCTGTTCCCGTTCTCTCTGTTCCGCGAAATGACGGCGGACGCCGCCGCCTTTCGCCAGCAGTCCCATTGTACTGTGTGATTCCGGAAAATGCAAGGGTTTTTGCACGTTTTCCAGGTTAAACTTGCAAAAGGGTCAGCTCCTCCGCCGTCAGGGGCCGCCATTTCCCCGGCCCCAGCCCTCCCAGCACAAGCTCCCCCTCCCGCACCCGGCGCAGGCGGTCCACCCGCAGCCCCGCGGCGGCGCACATACGGCGCACCTGCCGGTTCTTCCCCTGGTGAATGACGATGGTGAGGGCGTTCTTCCCCGTCCGCTCCACCCGGTCGGCGGTCAGAACCTCCCCGCCGTCCTCCACCGGGGCGGACAGCACAGGCAGGGCCCGCTCCGCGTCCCCCGTCACCCACACCCGGTACTCCTTCTCCACCCCATGGGAGGGGTGGGTGAGCCGCTGGGTCAACGCCCCGTCGTCGGTGAGGAGGAGCAGGCCCTCCGAATCCATGTCCAGCCGGCCCACGGGCCACACCCGGGCGGGGCAGTCCGCCACCAGCTCCGCCACCGTTTTCCGCCCCCTCTCGTCGAACAGGGTGGACACATAGCCCCGGGGCTTGTTCAGCATGATGTACGTGTGGGGGCTGGGGGCGGGCAGGGGCGCGCCGTCCACCTCGATCCGGTCCCGGGCCGGGTCGGCCCTGTCCCCCAGCCCCGCCGTCTCCCCGTTTACCGTCACCCGGCCCGCCAAGAGATACTCCTCCGCCCGGCGGCGGGAGCAGATCCCCGCCGCCGACAGCAGCTTTTGCAGGCGTTCCTTCATCCCGGCCCTCCTCTCCGTCCCGCGCTCAGGCGGCCCTTCCGCCCAGCAGCGTCCGCAGCCGCTCCAAAAACGTCAGCGGCTCCCGCAGGTCCAGCCCCGCGTTCCCCTGGCTCACCAGAGGCATCTGGGCGACCACCTCCCCGTCCAGCCGCCAGCGCAGCTCCCCCAGCTGCACTCCCGGCGGCAGCGGCGCGGTCGCGCTCCGCAGCAGCTCCACCTCCGGCACCAGCTGCTCCCCCGCCTTCAGCGGGTAGCCCAGCTCCCCCTTGGCGGCCACCGGCATGGTGGGGATGAGGCTGCCCTCCACCGCCACCGCGCCCAGCACCTCCCCGGCCCGGCACAGCACCTGCCGGGGATAGGTCCGGAAGCCGTAGTCCAGCAGCTTCCGGTGGTCGTTCCAGTCGTCCCCGTCGTTGAGGGTGACGCAGATCAGGGTCTGCCCGTCCCGGACGGCGGCGGACACCAGGGTGCGCCCCGCCTTCTCCGTGAACCCGGTTTTCATCCCCACGCATCCCTCGCACCGCCACAGCAGCTTGTTGTGGTTCACAAAGGTGCGGGTGCCCACCGTAATGGATTTGGTGGCGCACAACTCCGCCACCGTGCTGTTGTCCAGGCACGCCCGGGCCAGCAGGGCCATGTCGTAGGGGGTGGAGTAGTGGTTCTCATGATCCAGCCCGCTGGGGTTGGCGAAGGAGCTGTCCTTCATGCCCAGCTCCGCCGCCCTCCGGTTCATCAGCTCCACGAACTCCTCCACGCTCCCCGCCGTGTGGCAGGCGATTACCATGGCCGCGTCGTTCCCCGACTGGAGCAGGAGGCCGTACAGCAGCCCCCGGAGGGTGATCTCCTCCCCCGCCCTGAGGTAGATGGACGAGCCCTCGCTGCCCAGCCACTCCCCCTTGACGGTGACGGTTTCATCCAGATCCACCGCCCGCTCCACCGCCACCAGGGCCGTCATCAGCTTGGTGGTGCTGGCGATGAGCCGGGGCTTGTGGGCGTTGTGCCCGTACAGCACCCGGCCGCTCTCGGCGTCCATCAGCACCGCTCCCGCCGCCCGGTCGCTTGCCGCGTATCCGGCGGGGCACAGCAGAACCGTTAGGGCCAGGGCGCACACCGCCCCCATCAGCTTCCTCACAAAAGGTCACTCCCATCCGAATTTGATCAGATGGGAGTAGTATGGCCTTGGCGGTCCTTCCTTATCCCGGCGGGTTACAGGGGCTGCTCCCCCGCCTCCCCGGCGGTCTTTTTGTCGATATATCCGGTGACCTTCTCAAACATCTCGGGCACCAGGTCCACCACCCGGCTCACCGTGTCCCCCGGCGGGGGAGCCACGGGCAGAAGCCGCACCGAGCCGTCCTTCACAATCAGGAACGCGATGGGCATCACGTTCACGCCCGCCCCCGCGCCGCCGCCGAAGCACCAGGGCTGGGCCTTGCCGAAGTCGGAGCCTCCGGTGGCGAAGCCAAAGGACAGCTTGGACACCGGGATCAGGGTCACGCCGTCCTGGGTGGTGATGGGCTGGCCCACCACGGTGTTGGCGTCCACCATCTCCCGGATCTTGTTCATAGTGGTCTGGAGCACTTCGTTGATGGGATGGTTGGTTTCACTCATGACTCATTGCCTCCTGTTTTTTTCTGGCGGGTTTTCCGCTCTTGATCCACGTAACCAGAGCCTTCACGCCGTAATGCACGCCCAGCGTCACGATCTGCCCCACGGTCATGGTGAGGGCCGCCGCGGCCTCCACCCCCGGCTGGGTCCGGCTGTAGTCCATGCTGATCCGGAGATTGCGGCGTTTCACCTTAAAATTATGGTCCAAAATGGGCCAAATCATCCCCATTGCCGCGTTGGCCTGCCCGTAGCCAATGGCAATGGCGGCGGGGTTGCTCCCCCCCCAGATCAGATCCAGGTCCAGATCGTCGATGCGGATCTTCCGCCTCAGCGCGCCGCAGGCCTGTCCCACCACCGGAAGCAGCTTCATCAGCCGGGACAGGGTCCCGGGCTGGCCCTCCTTGGGCTCCTTCTTGTGCTTCTCCGCCAGAGCAGGCTTTTTCTTCTTCGGCTTCTTCTTTTTGGGCCGCCAGTCCCCCTCCGGCTCCTCCTTGGCGGGGAACAGGCAGAGCTTTACCGGCCCCAGCAGCAGAAACACAAACAGGCCCTCCGCCCCGTACTTCACACGCCCCCCGATCCGGATCAGCGAGATCAGCCACAGCACAACGAGGATCACCAGCAGCACCTTGAGGAAGGTCATGGCGCGCCCCCTTCCTCCTCCTGGGGCTCCTGCTCCGGCTCCTCCGTCTCCGCCTGCTGGAGACGCTGGAGGGCGGATTCCAGCTGCATGGTGAGCTGGGCCTCCTCCTGGGTGGCGGAGGGCAGCTCGGGCAGATCCTCCAGGGAGGTCAGCCCAAAGGAGCGCAGGAAGGTTTTGGTGGTCTTGAACTGCATGGGACGCCCCGGCACCGCCAGACGGCCCGCCTCGCAGATCAGCTCCCGCTCCAGCAGCAGGCCCACGGTGTAGGAGCTGTCCACCCCCCGGATCTGCTCGATATACGCCCGGGTCACCGGCTGGAAGTAGGCGATAATCGCCAGCACCTCCAGGGCGGGCTGGGACAGGCGGGCGGGCTTCCGGTTTTCCAGGGCCTTCCGGATGTAGGCCGCCTGCTCCGGCGCGGAGCACATCTGCCAGCTGGCCTCCAGCCGCACCAGCCGGACGCCCCGCCGCTCGTAGCTGTAGTAATCCGCCAGCCGCTGGCACACGCTGTCCACCGTGTCCCGATCCTGCCCCAGGGTGAGGCAGATCCGCTCCACGGGCACCGGGTCCCCGGCGGCAAAGAGGATGCCCTCAATCGCGCTTTCCAGCTCCTTCAAATCCATTGGGGCCTCCTCCTTTCCTTGTCGTCACATGGGGTAAACCGCCCGTAAGCCTTCCCCTGCGGGGGAAGGTGCCCCAGTGCGCGCACTGGGGCGGATGAGGGGGCCCCATTTTAATAGCTCTCCACCGTCACATCGTCGTCGCAAAGTCCGCTTGGCTCCGTTTCCCCCTGCCGGGGAAAACTGCGCCCGCTCCCTTGCTCCTCCTCTCCCCACAAAGCCAGAGGACGGCTTTGCGGGGGCCCCATTTTAATAGCTCTCCACCGTCACGTCGATCTCTCCCTGCCCATCGTCCACGGTACTGGTGACGGTGCAGTCCTCCGCCGTCCCCGCCAGGTGGATGCGGTTGGCCTTGCACAGCTCCAGGATGGCTAAAAACGTAGCCACCACCTCGGAGCGGCTCCGGCTGGTTTTGAACAACGCCCGGAACCGGGCCACCCCGAACTGCACCAGCCGGTCCAGGATGGAGCGGGCCTTGTCCGCCACCGGGTAGGGCTCCCGGCCCACGATGCCCTCGAAGGCGGCGGCGGGCGGGGGCAGCTTGTTGTCCGTCCGGGCCAGCACGGCCCGCAGGGCGGACAGGATATCCCCCTTGTCGTGGACGTAGCGGTAGGAATTGTCCGCCTTCACCGGCTCAGGCTGCTTGGTGAGGTAGTCCCGGCCGAACTCATACCGCCCGGACAGCGGCCCGGCCACGTCCTTGATCTTCACATAGGTCTCCTGGGCCTTGTGCTCCTCCAGGGCGGCCATCAGCTCCTCCATCTCGCTCATGGCCACCTCGTCGTCGATGGACAGCAGCATCCGGGTCTTGATGTAGACGAGATGGGCGGCCATGGTGACGAACTCGCTGGCCACCTCCAGGTTCAGCTCCTCCCGCTGGGCCATCCAGGCCAGGTACTGGTCCAGCAGGTCGGATATGCTGATATCCCGGATCTCGATTTTGTTTTTGCTCAGCAGGTGGAGGATCAGGTCAAGGGGGCCGTCGAAGTCCTCCAGATCCTCCTGCTTGGCCTTCACCACCTTGTCCAGGTGGTAGACGGGGGCTTCCATGGCTCCCCTCCCTTCTATAATAGGGATATTATAGCAAATTTTCTTGCAAAAAACAAGGGCAGGCTATTTTTTCTGCAAACCAGAACTCTTAATCAAAGTACCCTTCCTCTTTCAGAAGTTCCAGCACCCTTGCTTCGCGTTCAATTTCCTTTCGATCGTGATTTACATTCCTGTTCACAAAAATTGCCTTGTCGGGCTCCACATACTCCAATGTGAATTTTTCATCCGCCTCGTAATCGTCCAAATCCTGAGATTGTACGCTTTCCTCAACCTCGCAGAGATAGTAGTAATTGTCCTGAACAAAATAGTCCGCATCGTCATGATCGCTTTTTTGAATCCGATGAACGTACCCGTACTCTTTCACAGTTCCGGGGACGACGGTCAATCCGGCCTCCTCCCGCGTCTCCCTGATCATCGCACATTCTGCGCTTTCGCCTTTCTCGATTCCCCCGCCGGGAAACTTATAGTAGTCATACTTGATGCTGTGCACCATCGCGACTAACCCGTTTTTGATATTGATACAGCGGGCCGAGTGGCGTATAAACGCAGTACCGTTCCTGTCATAGTCTTTTGTGTCCATTTCAAACAACAGCCGCATCGCTCAACCTCACCCCTTCAGTTTCTCCAGCGCGGCCTTGGCCGCCATCTGCTCCGCTTCCTTCTTCGTCCGGCCCGCCCCCGCGCCGATGACCTTCCCGTCCACCGACGCCTCCATCTCGAAGCTGCGGCAGTGGTCGGGGCCGCTCTCCCGCACCAGGGCGTAGCTCACCGCCGCCCCCGGCGTGCGCTGCACCAGCTCCTGGAGGGCCGTCTTGTAGTCCCGTCCGGCGGACTTTTCCCGCTCCTTGTCCAGGATCAGCCTGCGGATGATGGGCCGCACCGCCTCCATCCCCCCGTCCAGGTAGACGGCGGCCAGCATGGCCTCGGTGGCGTCGGCTAAAATGGAGGGCCGCTTCCGGCCCCCGCCCGCGTCCTCCCCCTTGCCCAGGCGGAGGTACTGCCCCAGCCCCAGGCCCTGGGCCGCCTCATAGAGGCTGCCCTCGCACACCAGGGCCGCCCGGGTGCGGGTCAGCTCCCCCTCGGGCATATCCGGGTGCTCGTGGAACAGGAAATCCGCCACCACCACGCCCAGCACCGAGTCGCCCAGAAACTCCAGCCGCTCGTTGCTGGTCAGCCCCCCGCCCCGGTGTTCGTTGGCGTAGGAGCTGTGGGTCATGGCGTGCTCCAGCAGCCCCCGGTCCTGAAAGTGGTAGCCCAGCTTTTTCTCCAGCCTGTCCATAGCGTCCTCCCTATCCCAATCACAGAAAAAGCCCCGCCTCAGCGGGACTTTTTCGCGTTCTTCCCAGTGCTCAGAGATCCAGATGATCCTGCATATACTTGTACAAGTCGCCCACGGTGACGATGCCCTCGATCTCCTCGGCCTCCATCTCCTCCATGCCGAACTCCTCCTCCAGGGCCATGGACAGATCCACCAGATCCACGGAATCCGCGCCCAGGTCGTCCACAAAGGCGGTGTCGGCCTTCACGCTGTCCGGCTCCACGCCAAACTGGTCGGCAATCAGCTTGCACAGTTTCTCAAACATAATTACAGCAGCTCCTTCTATGTGGCTTTGAACACATCCATAATAGGGGCTTTGGCCCGCTCTGTCAAGTGGGTTTTGACAATTTTTTCTGACGGACGGAAAAAGCCCCTATTCTCCGCCCTTCTCCACGGGCTTCACCGGCAGGCGCATATACCCCACGTTCTCCGTGATGTCCTCGATCATGCCGGAGCGGGTGAACTCCACCGCCTGCCGGATAGCGTTCTTCATGGCGGTGCCGTTGGAGGAGCCGTGGGCCTTGATCACCGGCCTGGCGATGCCCACCAGCGCGGTCCCCCCCACCTCGTTGGAGTCCAGCAGCTTCTTGAAGTCCCGGATGCCGTCCTTCACCAGCAGGGCGGCCAGCTTGCTGCGCAGGCTCCGCATAAACATCTTTTTGATCTCCCGGGCCAGGAACAGCCCCGTCCCCTCCATGGCTTTCAGGAAGATGTTGCCGGAGTAGCCGTCCGCCACGATCACGTCCACGGCACCCTCCACCGCCTCCCGGGCCTCCACATTGCCCACGAAGTTGATGCGGCCCTCCTCCCCCGCCTGCTTCAGCAGGGCGTAGGCCTCCCGCTGGAGGTCGGTGCCCTTGGACGGCTCCCCGCCGATGTTCAGCAGGCCCACCTTGGGCTCCGGGCGGCCCAGCACCCGCTCGGCGTAGTAGCTGCCCATGAAGGCGAATTGCAGCAGGAACTCCGGCGTGCCCTCGGCGGTGGCTCCGCAGTCCACCAAGACTGCCCCGCCGCCCCCGGTGGGCACCACCGGGGCCATGGCCGCCCGGCGGATGCCCTTGATCCGCTTCACCAGCAGGGTGGCCCCCGCCAGCAGCGCGCCGGTGGAGCCGGCGGACACAAAGGCGTCCCCCTCGCCGTTCTTCACCATGTTCAGCCCCACCGTCAGGGAGGAGTCCTTCTTCTCCTTGAAGGCCGTGGCCGGGTTGTCGCACATCTCCACCACCTGATCGGCGTGGGTGATGGACAGGCCCTTGGGCAGTCCGTCCACCCCTTCCGACCTGAGGGCCTTCAGGATCTCCTCCCCCCGGCCCACCAGCACTACCTCCACGCCGTACTCCTTCACCGCCTGCAAGGCCCCCTGCACCGGGGCCAGCGGGGCGTTGTCCCCGCCCATGGCGTCCACGATGATTTTCATGCTTGACCCTCCCTTGTGTTTGTTTCTCTGTTTATTACTCCAGCACGGTCTCCCGCAGGCCGTCTATGATCTTCAAGGCCCTCTGGGACAGCTCCGCGTTCTTGTTCCGCTTCCCCCGGACCCGATGGCCCAGTGGCGGCATGATGCCGAAGTTGATGTTCATAGGCTGGAAGGCCGTGACGGACTGGTTGGAAATGTACAGCCCCAGCGCGCCTATGGCGGTCTCCTGGGGGAAGTCCACCGGGGACAGTCCCCGGAGACGGCGGGCCGTCTCCACGCCCACCAGGAAGCCGCTGGCGGCGGACTCCACGTAGCCCTCCACGCCGGTCATCTGTCCCGCAAAGGAAATCCGGGGCTCCGCCTTGAGGCGGTAATAGCGGTCCAGAAGCCGGGGGGAGTTCAAAAACGTGTTCCGGTGCATCACCCCGTAGCGGAGGAACTCCGCGTCATGAAGGGCGGGGATCATGGAGAACACCCGCCGCTGTTCCGGGAAGCGCAGATGGGTCTGGAAGCCCACCAGGTTATAGACGCTGCCCTCCCGGTTGTCCCGCCGGAGCTGGACCACGGCATAGGGCTCCTTCCCCGTCCTGGGGTCCGTCAGGCCCCGGGGCTTCAAGGGCCCGTAGCAAAGGGTCTCCCGGCCCCGCCGGGCCATGACCTCCACGGGCATGCAGCCCTCAAAGACGTTTTTGTCCTCAAAGCCGTGGACCTCCGCCTCCTGGGCGGCGCACAGCTCCC
>OFFK01002614.1_pt1 | contig 10756 bp, 9 predicted proteins | sample 1521361 | NCBI WGS metagenome assembly OFFK01 (sample SAMEA3504096, study PRJEB24116) | mouse gut metagenome | biome: mouse gut; feature: mouse-associated habitat; material: faeces | place: Denmark | collected 2011
CCGCATGCCGCTACCTCAAGGACCTCTACGCCCTCTACCACGACTGGTCGCTGGCCATCGCCGCCTACAACTGCGGTCCGGGCAACGTGAACAAGGCCCTCGCCCGCGCGGGCAGCGAGCGGCGGAACTTCTGGGCCGTCTACGACCACCTGCCGCGCGAAACCCGCGGCTACGTGCCGGCTTTCATCGGCGCCACCTATGCCTACGCCTACCACCGCCTCCACGACATCGAATGCTCGCGGCCGCCGATTCCGCTCGCCACGGACACCGTGCGCGTCGATCGGCTGCTCCACTTCGGCCAGGTCGCCTCGACGATCGACGTGCCAGTCGAAACCCTGCGCCAGCTCAATCCCCAGTACAAACTCGACATCGTGCCGGCCACGGCCCGCGCCTACACCCTGGTGCTGCCGCAGCGCAACGTCGTGCAATTCATCGAACGGCTCGATTCGATCCATGCGAAGGATTCGCTCTACCTGAAGGAGTACATCGACCCGGCGAACATCGACAAGAAGCGCCAGGAACGCGGCGGCACGGTCTACATCGTGAAAAAGGGCGACACCCTGGGCGCCATCGCCCGCCGCTACCGCGTGACCACGGCGCAGCTCATGCGCTGGAACGGCATCAAGAACGCCCACAAGCTGAGTCTGGGACAGAGAATCCGCATCGAAGGCCGATAACGTCATGTTCGACACGCACGACACCATCGCCGCACCGGCCACCGCCTCGGGCGGCGCCGTGGCCATGATCCGCATCAGCGGCCCGGAGGCCATCGCCGTCTGCGACCGCATCTTCCGGGGCTCGGCGCGCCTCGCCGACACCCCCGCATACACCGTACGCTTCGGCCGCATCACGGACGGCGGCCGCACGGTGGACGAAGTGCTCGCCACCGTCTTCCGCGCCCCCCGCTCCTACACGGGCGAAGACTCGGTGGAACTCTCCTGCCACGGCTCCTCCTACGTCGTGGCCGAGATTCTGCGCCTGCTCCACGCCGCGGGAGCCCGCACCGCCGAACCAGGCGAATTCACCGCCCGGGCGTTTCTCGCAGGCAAGATGGACCTCGCGCAGGCCGAGGCGGTCGCCGACCTGATTGCCTCGTCGTCGCGCGCATCCCATGCCCTCGCCACGGCCCAGATGCGCGGCGGATTCTCCGACGACCTGCACGCATTGCGCGACCGTCTGCTGCACCTGGCCTCGCTGCTCGAACTCGAACTCGACTTCTCGGAGGAGGACGTGGAGTTCGCCGACCGCACGCAGCTGCGCGGCGTCATGGAGGAAATCGGCGCCGAACTCGATACCCTGTGCCGCAGCTTCTCGCTGGGCAATGCCCTGAAGCAGGGCGTGGGCGTGGCGATCGTCGGCGCACCCAATGCCGGCAAGTCCACGCTGCTGAACCGGCTTCTGGGCGAGGAACGCGCCATGGTTTCCGACATCGCCGGCACCACGCGCGACGCCATCGAGGAGACCCTGGACATCGACGGCGTGCTCTTCCGCTTCATCGACACCGCAGGCCTGCGCCGCACCGACGACCGGCTGGAACGCATGGGCATCGAACGGACCCTTGCCGCCGCGGCCCGCGCACGGATCATACTCCGCGTGACCGACGCCGCGGACGACGCCGCAGCCTCGCCCCCCCTGCTGCCCCCGCTCCGCGACGACCAGCGCCTGATCGAGGCGATCAACAAAATCGACCGTTGTCCCCGCCTCACGCTTCCCGCGGGTGCGTTGGGCATCTCGGCACGCGACGGCATCGGCATCGACGCGCTGCGGCGCGCGCTCCGCGACGCGGTCGATACGGAAGCACTCTACCACGGCGACACGGTGGTCTCCACGGCCCGTCACTACGACGCCCTCGCCTCGGCCCGTGCGGCACTCGACCGCGCCCTCGCGGCGCTATGCGCCGGCCGCCCCGCCGACCTGCTGAGCGAGGAGCTCCGCCACGTCCTCCACCACCTGGGCACCATCACCGGAGAGATCACCACGGACGAGATCCTCAGCAACATCTTCTCGAAGTTCTGCATCGGAAAGTAACCTAATAAAACAAAAGACAAAGAAGATGCAATAAATATTATTGACTATCAATTTATTAAGTAGTAAACATCTGTCTTTATTCATTCTTTGATTTTCAATTACACTCGGCATTTTTGCAACATATTTGCAACTTACGCATTTGCGTGTTGCAAATTTTCTACTTATTTTTGCCGCGCTACAATTAACGTATGCGGCTATGGAAATCAAACTAATCAAACGCAAGCTGAAAAGCGGGCGAACATCGTTGGTGCTCGAATATTACATGGGATATTCGGTTGCCGCAAACGGTACGACAAGGCCCCAACGCAAATTCGAGACTCTCGAATACTACCTCTACACCGACCCGAAAAACAAGTTGGAGCGCGACCACAATAAGGTCAATCTCGAAATGGCCGAGAAGGTCAAGGCCAAACGGCTGCTCGCCGAGCAGAACGAGCAATACGGCTTTGCGGTGAAATATAAAATCCGCACCAACCTCGTCGAGTACATCAAGGGACTGATAGAACAGCGCAAGGAGTCGCCGGGGAACTGGGGCAACTGGGACAGCGCATTGAAACACCTCGTCGCCTACGCCGGAACGAACACGACGTTCGAGATGGTCGACAAGAAGTTCGTCGAGGGGTTCAAAACCTATCTGGCGAAGCAGGCCAAGACCAAAAGCGGCACAGCTCTTTCGACGAACAGCCAAAGCAGCTATTTCCTCAAACTCAAAGCCGCGCTGAACCAAGCGGTCGAGGACGGCATCATCCCCCACTCGCCCGCCATGTCGGTCAAGCCTGCGCATGTCGAGGACGTACACCGCGAATACCTCACTTTCGACGAATTGCAGCGCCTCGCCAAAACGAAGTGTCCGTATCCTGTGCTCAAAGACGCATTCCTCTTCTCGTGCCTGACCGGCATGCGTTGGAGCGACATCAACAAACTGACGTGGGCCGAGGTGCAGGAGTTCGACGGCGGCACGCGCATCGTCTTCCGGCAGAAAAAGACCAAAGGGCTGGAATACCTCGACATTACCGACCAAGCCGTGCGCTACATGGGCCAGCGCGGCAAGGCCGACGAGCGGGTCTTCGCCGGGCTGAAATACTCCGCATGGCACAACCTCGCCCTGCGCGAGTGGTGTCTGAAAGCGGGCATTACGAAACACATTACGTTCCACTGCGGACGGCACACGTTCGCAGTGCTGCAACTCTCGCTCGGCACGGAGATCTACACCGTGTCGAAGCTCCTCGGCCACCGAGAACTGAAAACGACGCAGGTCTATGCGCAGATTATGGATGCGAAGAAGCGTGAAGCAGTAAACCGGATTCCGGAATTATAACTATCTTTATGCTATGGAGAACGAAATGCTGATATACCGCTCGGCCGACGGGAACATCAAAATCGACGTCCGCATGGGCGAGGAGACCGTCTGGCTGACCCAAGACCAGATGGCGACGCTGTTCGGAAAGGCCAAATCCACCATCAACGAACACTTGAAAAACATCTTTTCCGAGGGTGAGCTGGTCGCCGATTCAGTTATTCGGAATTTCCGAACAACTGCCGCCGACGGCAAAAGCTACGACACGAACTACTATAACCTCGACGTGATTATTTCGGTCGGCTACCGTGTAAAATCGCACCAAGGCACGCAGTTCCGCATTTGGGCGACGCAGGTGCTGCGCGAGTACCTCATCAAGGGCTTCGCGCTGAACGACGAACGGATGAAGTCGGGCAAGTCGATGAACTATTTCGACGAGCTGCAGGAGCGCATCCGCGAAATCCGCCTTTCGGAACGGGTGTTCTACCAAAAGGTCAAGGACATCTACACGACGAGCATCGACTACGACCCGAAAGCCGAAAAGACGGTCGAATTTTTCAAAATCGTGCAGAACAAACTGCTGTGGGCCATCAGCAGCCAGACAGCCGCCGAACTGGTCGCCCGCCGCGCCGATGCCCGCCTGCCGATGATGGGCATGACCTCCTGCAACAAAAGCGACCCGCGGCGCATTACCAAAGCCGATGCCGCAACCGCCAAGAACTACCTGACCGAAGACGAGATGAAAGACCTCGGTCTGCTGGTCGAACAATACCTCGCATTCGCCGAAAGCCAGGCGCGGCGGCAGGTGCCCATGTATATGGCCGACTGGATCAAGAAGCTGAACGACATTCTGGTCATCAACGGGCGCGAACTGCTCGAACATGCCGGGCAAATCAGCCGCAAGGTCGCCGAAAGCATCGCGGCCCAACAGCTCGATGCCTACAAGGGGCGTTTGCGTGAAGAAGAACGCCGCGCGAGCCTCGCCGAACTCGAAGCCGACCTGCAAGCCGCCGCCAAGAATCAGCCATGACCCGCATCGAATACATACGTCTGTCGCACCGGCGCACCAACCGCAAAATCCGCGAGCGGTTGCAGGCGGTTCGCTCCCGATTGGATGCCAAAAGCCGATGGCTCGGCGGTGCATGGCAGGCAGTCGCATGGGTATTGTACAGCATAGTCAGCGTGGTGAGCTGGCTGGCATTCGCCGTCGAAATGTTCAAGGACAACCGTTTTTCATTGCACTACATGGAGTGCGAAATCGAACATCGCAACCTATCCGCCGCCGAAGCACGCCGATACCTCGCCGACAAAAAGCAGGAGTACGACCGTTGGCTGGCCTACGGTTCAATCTCGGCCAAAGAGCAGCACAGCATCGACAAGACGTTCGAGTATCTTTCCGCCCGTTATCCGGCAGACACCCCTGCGGACAAACTGCTGACCCGTATCGCCGAAGTCCGGTCTACCGTTACCGAAATCGCCGACTACACCCGTCATCGGCAGACGGAGGAGACGCAGCGCAAGGAGCGCGAAGCGGAATTGCTGGCCCAAGCCGAAAAACGCCGGGCCGCCCAGCGCAGCCGCACCGGTTTCGACCCGACACCCGCCGATTTCTGCCCACGCCTGACCGACCGGCAAATCGCAGTGCTGACCGAACACATCAACCGAATCGGCATCTTCAAACGCGACACGACCGAAGAGGAGATTGCCCGACTGCTTGCCTGCCAGCTCGCGGAACCGTTGCAGACGACGCACAACAAGCTGCTGGCGCTGCTGCTCGAATCGTTGAGCGCATCCCGGCTGATTACCCCGAAATGGCAGCGGGTAGCCGGAAACAACGGCTGTTTTACCTCGAAGTTGGGCAAACCGCTGACGGCGAAAGACCTCTCGGCCGCCAAACAAATGGCCGAAATCATCGACCGCCGCAAGGAGCGGATGATTATCGACTGCATCGAAGCACTGGAAGCAACAGAATAATACAGAACACGATAAACTACTAATCATTATGAAGAAAATTTGTTTGATTTTTATCTCCCTTATCGCGGCAGTCTTAAATGTTAATGGACAAAACTCGGATTCCATAAAAATCGCCACAAAGCCATTGACAGATATTCAACGCGATAGCCTGCTCACAAACATCGGACAAAATATACGCATAATAGCAGACGAGGCTACCGACTTAAAGAATAAGGTCGGCAGATATAAAGTATATAGAACAACCAATATCTATAATTCTCTGAAATTAGATACCGCCTCTGGTCGCATAACTGCGCTTCAAATTGGGATAAACGACGACAAAAGCAGATTCGAATATACAGTTTGTGGTACCATTGAAGACGATCCTGATTGGAGAATTATTGGCAGATACGAATTATATCCTACGGGCAACAATTACAACTTTATTCTTATTGATACAATCTTTGGCCGGAGTTATCAAGTACAGTGGAGTACAAAAAACGAAGAATGTGGTATCTGGAGAATCTGGTAGCCATTAATTCTAACTAATAAAAGATGCGGATTGAGTATATTCAATCCGCATCTTTTATTCTCTATTTCTAAAATCCTATTTTTGAGTCCACCCACCGAACATTGGAAACATTGTTCAAAAATGTCGAAACATGGGCAGCCAATGCGAACAGCTTTTCGTTGAACTTTCTTTGCACTCGTAATTACACCACGAGCGTTGCGCAACGCCTTGTATCAAACCTTTTCGATAAGCCGAGCGCAGAGACGTGCTTGCACGTGCTCTGCCGAGGCGAGAAAAGGTGCAAGAAATTGAACGCTAAAAACAGAATGATTATGAGTGAAAACACAACCGTCGAGCAACGGCTCGACCGCATCGAACAACTTCTTCGGGGACAAAAGACAGTCTTGAACTTCGCCGAAGCATGCGAATTCACGGGGCTGTCGAGGACCTACATGTACAAGCTTACCCACCAAGGGCGAATCCCCCATTTCAAGCCCCACGGCAAGCACATCTATTTCAACCGCGAGGAGTTGGAACGGTGGCTGTTGCAGAATCCCGTCAAAACAGCCGAACAGAAAGAACGCGAAGCCGTCGATTACGTCGTCCGCAAACGACGACCGAGGTAGCATTTCATCCGGCCTGCTCCGGCTCTTCGGAGCGGGTCGGATTTTCTATCAATTAGTAAGGCAAGTTTGTGTTTTTGTAGTACAAAAACGTACCGCCGCTGTTCGGTGGCAACATCCCGCTGGTCTATTAATCCGAAATCAACCCATGAAACAAATACCGCTTAACAAAGGCGGACAACCTGCCATAAGCGAGGGGCGCCGCAAGAAATACCTGCTATCGTTACGGCTCGATGCCGAACATTACTTCAAGCTGAAATCGCTTGTCCGCACCTCCGGCCATGGAACAGCCGAAGTCCTCCGGCAGTTGATAGCTGTCGGTCGTGTGCGCGAGCGTCTGCGCCGCGAACATCTCGACTTCATGTCCCAACTCAAAGGCATGGCCCGCAACCTGAACCAACTTACCAACCTTGCCCATGCAAAGGGATTTACGGGGATAGTGTCCCGTCATGCGGCTATTGTGGCAAGTATTGAGGCTCTGTTAAGGAATCTTCGCGATGATAGGTAAAATCATCGCAGGATCATCATTCGCCGGAACGGTCGGATATGTAATGAAAGAACAATCGCGAATATTATCTGCCGATGGTATAACCCCGCCCGATGTTCGGGAGATGATACAGGACTTCAAAGACCAAACACTATTAAATCTACGGTTGAAAAATACGGTCGGACATATCTCCCTTTCGTTTTCATCGAAGGATGCGCCGCGCATGACCGATACTTTAATGCGGGATATTGCCCAAGAGTATATGCAGCGCATGGGAATTACCGATACGCAGTATCTGCTGGTGCGTCACTTAGACCAACCGCATCCGCATTGCCATTTGGTCTATAATCGGATAGGAAACAACGGGCAAACCATATCGGACAGAAACATGAAAATCCGCAATGCCAAGGTTTGCCGTGCACTGACCGAGAAATACGGATTGCACCTTGCGCAGGGCAAAGAATCGGTGCGTCGGGAACGCTTGCGGGAACCCGACAAAACGAAGTACGAAATATACGACGCAGTCAAAACGAATTTGCCTAATTGCGGCAGTTGGAATGATTTGGAGCTTCGGCTGAAAGAGCGAGATATTAGTATGCGCTACAAGTATTGCGGTTCGACCAATCAAAAACAAGGGGTATTGTTCGGCAAGAACGGATTTGAGTTCTCAGGCTCGAAGATAGACCGGCAATTCAGCTATTCAAAGTTGAGCCGACACTTTACGCAGGCACAGCAGCAAACCCACTATCGGGCGACGCTTGCGAAGGGATTTCATACGGCCGTAGGCAATTATCGGTCGGCATACGCCGATTTATTCGGCAATACAGGCGGAAGCAGGAATAAAGGGCGAACAGATAATAACATTGTGAATTTTGGTGGAAACATTGGTGTATTGCCCTTACCTCCCAACGATTCGTCCGTCGGATTGTCGGCAGCTCAACTCCAACGCAAACCCGGCGAAAGCCCCGAAGAACATATCGCACGCATCACAGCACTACTCAATACCGCCGCCGAGGCGATGGCGGTAGCTGCGATAGAGCAGAAACGCCGCCTGCGTGAACGTAAAACCAAAATGAAATTATAACCCTAAAACAAGCAACTATGAAAGAAGACAATATGATGTCTTATGAAATGTACGAAGACTTCAAGGAGACGATGGCTAAAACCATCAAAACCGAACTATCGGCAAAGCATAATCAATCGGGCGATAATGACTTGCCGCAACGAGTGGAACAAATCGTTCTTACTGAACAAGAACAGTATCGAGCAATAATAACCCAGCTTGCCGGACGATTGGAGAACATCGAACGGAGCAATGCAAAGACCCAAGCTGGGATAGATAGCCTGCAATCAGCTGTCGATGCAATCGAAATCCCCGCCGAACTGCCGCCGAGAATTGTACAGCACAAAATATCGCTCGCCATCGAATCGAAAGGAGTATTCTGGTCGATGATAGGAATGATGACGACAATCGTCCTGCTGTGTACGATGTTGTATTGGACTGCGAAACCCAACTACGACCGCATCGATAACGACCTGAAATACCGCTATATCAAAATGAAAGGTGAAGCGCAACCCGACCGCATTGCCGAACTGGAAGAAATCTTTGAGCTGCACCGTGACAACGCAAAAATCCGAGAGATGAAAAGAGATGTCGAAGAATATGAACGAACCATACGACGCAAGATGCAGTTGGAAGAACAAGCGAGGCTGAGAACCCATGAACTTGAAGAGCTGAATAATCGAGTAGATAATATTAAAAATCAATAGATTTAAGTTGTTGTTTATTATTTTTATTATATTTTTGCATTATTATAGATAATTAATGAAGCTACAAGTAACCGAAATAAAGCTTGTTCCGAGTTACTCTGAAACATTGAAGGCGCACCCAAAAGGAAAAACTCTTGGGTATCCTTTAACGTCTTCTTTATCCTATAATGGGTTCCATAATGCAAAAACAAGATTAACCAAAATCGGTTATGAATTTAGTTTCGAAGTTGTTCAGTATAATGGAAGTGAATATTTGAAGGTAAAACGAATAAAATAATCAGATATGGCAAATGAACGAAAAACCGACTTCTTTATTAATGGGCTTTTGCAAAATGTCGGCATACAATGCACTCCTAATAGCAGCAATATCAAAGAGGTGCAGGATGCTCTAAAGAGCGCATCAAAGAAAGGTACAGGTAACACTGGATTTCCAGACCTTGTTGGATTATCAAATAATTTCCTTATTGTTATTGAAGATAAGCCAGCGCTGCAAAAACAGGCAAAATATAGTGATGATCAACAAACTGTATTATGCGATAAGGTTGAATCCATCGTAAATTATGCAGAGAATGGTGCTTTGCATTATGCCAAAGTCATTATTGCTAAAACGGGATTTAAACAAATATTTGCATTCGGGTGCTCTGGTGATGAAAAACATCATAAGATTCGTCCAATATATGTAGATGAAACCGGATATAAATTAATGAGAGAGGTTGAAAACTTTGAAAATTTTTCAGCTCAGAATATTAATAAATATTATCACGAGCAAGTATTAGGTGAAATTCCGGTTGAGGCTATCGAGTTGGAAGAAATACTCAATAAATCAAAGGAATTACATGAGGCACTACGAAATTATGGGCAACTCGGCGATTCGGAGAAACCTTTAGTTGTATCGGCAATTTTGCTGGCATTATGCGAAGATACGTTTGATATTAAATCATTGAAAGGAGATAATATTCAAACAGATGGTCAACTTATATATAATGCATTATCTGCATATATGGAGCGTGTGCAGGTTCAACCACCAACCAAGAAAAGTCAGATATTAAATCAATTTACACTTATTAAAGATAGGCCCATTTTAAACAAAATAGATAATAGGCTTACGGATAAGGATACGATGCTGGCAAAGACGCCATTACGTTATTTCGCAGAATTTTTGTATCGCAATGTCTATAATTCAGTATTGGCTAATACCTCAGAAGATGTACTTGGCCGATTCTATGGGGAATTTATTAGATATAGTGGAGGTGATGGACAATCGCTTGGAGTTGTATTAACACCTAAGCATATAACAGAACTATTTTGTGAGTTAGTAGATTTGAAACCAACAGATACGGTTTTTGATCCTTGTTGTGGAACTGGAGGATTCCTAATAGCCGCAATGCACTATATGTTGGAGAAGACAGGTTCCATCACACAAAAAGATCATATTAAAAAATCTCAAATTCACGGCTTTGAGATTCGAGAAGATATGTTTTCTATCGCCACAACAAATATGATCCTGCGTGGCGATGGCAAAAGTAATTTAATGTGCGATGATTTTCTTAAACAGGATATTAAAACGTTAAGGGCGAAAAATTACACAGTTGGATTTATTAATCCGCCTTATTCACAGGCTAAAGGTAAAGACACAGCTCATCTATCTGAAATATGTTTTATCAAGCACTTATTAGATGGAGTGGCCGTTAATGCCAGATGTGCCGTCATAGTACCGCAGTCGACTATGGTAGGTAAGACAAAAGATGATAAAATCATTAAGTCTGAAATACTACAAAACCATACTTTAGAAGGGGTAATAACTTTGAATAAAGAAACCTTCTATCGTGTTGGAACTAACCCATGCATAGCTGTTTTTACGGCACATCAACCTCATCCAAAAGATAAACGGTGTAAATTTATTAATTTTGAAGATGATGGATTTGTGATTAATAAACACATTGGTCTTGTTGAGACCGAAAGAGCCAAAGAGCGAAAGGCTCATTTGTTAGCATGCTGGTTTGATAGAGAAGATGCGGAAAGCAAATTCATGGTTAAAAACTACTCCTGAGGATGCTTTTGAACATGTAACTAAATAGCGCACATAT
>OFFK01002616.1_pt1 | contig 10742 bp, 12 predicted proteins | sample 1521361 | NCBI WGS metagenome assembly OFFK01 (sample SAMEA3504096, study PRJEB24116) | mouse gut metagenome | biome: mouse gut; feature: mouse-associated habitat; material: faeces | place: Denmark | collected 2011
AGCGCTGTGCCGTGTGGGGGCGGATACAGAGCAGGGAATATATGAAGAAGCTGGACGAGGAGAATGTGGAGAGAAGGGTGGCCTTTGAGGTGTCGGTCAGCAAGCTGGAGTTGATCGCGGAAGACGAAATGTGACGGAACCGGAGCCTTTTACCCAGATCGACCGTTAGTGTTTGCCAAAATCAGGAAAGTGTGGTATGATGAGACTGTCTTGAAATATTTCGGGTAAAACGAGGTGGGGTATGGCAAAAGGATTGGTCAATATATATGCCGGTGACGGAAAGGGAAAGTCTCCGGCGGCCCTGGGGCGGGCTTTGCAGGCCGCCATGGAAGGGAAGAGCGTAGTCGTCCTTCAGTTCCTGAAGGGGAACGGCATGAAGTCCCAGGACTTCCTGCGCAGGATGGAGCCGGAGATCAAGCTGTTCTGTTTCGAGAAATCCGACGAGAGCTACGAGAATCTGTCGGAGGAGAAGAAGCAGGAGGAGATCGCCAACATCAAGAACGAGATGAACTTCGCCAAAAAGGTGCTGATCACCAGGGAGTGCGACCTGCTGATACTGGACGAGGTGCTCCGGCTGGTGGAGAAGGAAATCGTGTCCCTGGAGGATCTGAGGGCGCTGCTGGAGTGCAGAGGGGATACGGACGTGATCCTGACAGGCAAGAAGGCGGGGGAGGATATCTGTGCCCTGGCCGATATGGTCTCCCGGATCGAGACCTGGAAGCCGGAAGCAAATGCGCAGATTTGACGAGAAATCCATTGACAGCACTCCTGTATGATGTTATGATTTAAGGCAATAGAAAGCTTTTTCTATTGGAGAGAATATATGCAAGAAGATAGAGGTTGCGTTTTTCAAGAGTACCTTTTCGGATGCGGCAGGCGCAGAGGAAGGGAAGGGAAAGGGGAACACGCCGAAAGAGGGGATGATCTGCTCATCGGCTCTTGGGCATACAGTTAAGAGCTGTGTGACTGTCATCTGGTGGTTACAGGATGGTGCGCTATCGGTATATTATCCTATTGGATTCATGCGCCGGCGCTTTATGTGTCGGCGTTTGTTTCATTCACACAGTAGAGAAACGAAGATGATGGAGGAGAAAAGATGTCTATTTTTAAGGGCTCGGGTGTGGCCATCGTTACGCCCATGCGTGATAATGGTGAAGTGGATTATGAAGGGTTTGCGAAGCTGCTGGAATTCCAGATCGCGGAGGGGACGGATGCCATCATCGTCTGTGGCACTACGGGCGAGTCGTCCACGCTGACTCTGGAGGAGCATGCGGAGGTGATCCGGTACTGCGTGAAGACGGTGGCGGGGCGCATCCCCGTGGTGGCAGGTACCGGCTCCAACTGCACGGAAACTGCCATCCATCTGTCGAAGGAGGCCCAGGAGTCGGGGGCGGACGGCCTGCTGCTGGTGAGCCCCTATTACAACAAGGCGACCCAGAACGGCCTCTACGCCCATTTCAAGGCGGTGGCTGATTCGGTGAAGCTTCCCATCATCCTCTACAATGTGCCCAGCAGGACCGGCTGCAATATCGCGCCGGAGACGATTCTCAGGCTGTGCACGGACGTGGAGAACATCGTGGGCGTCAAGGAGGCCAGCGGCAATATCGGCCAGATTGCACATCTGGCGGCCATCGGGGCAGGTATGGAAGAAGGGCATTCCAAGGTGGACATCTACTCCGGCAATGACGACCAGATCGTGCCCATCATGTCCCTGGGCGGCATCGGCGTAATCTCCGTGCTGGGAAATGTGGCGCCGGCCCAGACCCATGAGATCTGCCAGAAGTACCTGGACGGCGACGCCAAGGGGAGCTGCCGTATGCAGCTGGAGGCCATGGAGCTGTGCAACGCGCTGTTTAGCGAGGTGAACCCCATTCCCGTGAAGAAGGCCCTGAGCCTGATGGGGATGATAGGCGGCACGCTGCGCAGGCCCTTGACCGAGATGGAGCCCGCCAACGTGCAGCGCCTGGAGAAGGCCATGCGGGGATACGGATTGCTGTAGGATTACCATGGCTGGGGCTGCCGCATCGGGCGCGATTCCTGACGCGGGAGCCCTTTTGAGTGTGAGAGGGAAACAGAGACAGAGCGGGATTTGGCGCTGTCCGGACAAAAGCGGAACTGGAATCAGCAATTGTCCAGACAGTGCCCATAGGATTTACGGACGCAATCAGTAAGCGGTCGGAAATTCTATGCGGGGATTTGGTACTGTCAGGACAAACGCGGAACTGGAATGGAGGCATATTCAGATATGGTTAAGATTATCATGCACGGATGCAACGGGAAGATGGGACAGGTCATCAGGGGGCTCCTGGAGGCGGACAAAGAGGCGGAGCTGGTGGCCGGAATCGATCTGTTCGACGACGGGAAGAATCCATTCCCCGTCTTTACGGATATCGGGGAATGCGATGTGGAAGCGGACTGTCTGGTGGACTTCTCCACGGCCGGGGCGGTGGAGCGGATGCTGGACTACTGCGTGGAGAGGAAGCTCCCCTGCGTGCTCTGCACCACGGGCCTTGGCGAAGAGCAATTGAAGAAGGCGGAGAAGGCCGCGGATTCCATCCCCCTGCTGCGCTCCGCCAATATGTCCCTGGGGATAAACCTCCTCTTAAAGCTACTGAAGGACGCGGCGGGGGTGCTGGCTCCTGCGGGGTTCGACATGGAAATCGTGGAGAAGCACCACAACCTGAAGGTGGATGCCCCCAGCGGGACCGCCCTTGCGCTGGCCGATGCCATCAATGAGGAGTTAGGTAACGCTTACTCCTACGCTTACGACAGGAGCGCCAGGCGGGAGCGGCGTCCGGAGAAGGAGATCGGCATCAGCGCCGTCAGGGGCGGCACCATCGTGGGCGACCATGACGTGATGTTCGCCGGGCCCGACGAGGTCGTCACCTTTTCCCACAGGGCCTACTCCAAGGCGGTCTTCGGCAAGGGGGCCGTCCAGGCGGCCAAGTTCCTGGCCGGGAAGCCTGCGGGCAGGTATGACATGAGCCATGTGATAGAAGCCGTCCTATAGGGACCGGTGCTAGGCCGACGGGCTGTCGGCGGCATGGGCCTGCAGGGAAAAATGAGGGGAGCATACATGAAGGAGAAAGACAATCAGGTCTTAAGAGTCCTGGCGAAGCAGTACCCAAGCATTGCGGCGGCTTCCACGGAGATCATCAACCTCCAGTCCATCATGAACCTGCCAAAGGGCACGGAGCATTTCCTGACGGACATCCATGGAGAGTACGAGCAGTTCAACCATGTGCTGAAGAACGGCTCCGGCTCCGTGCGCAAGAAGATCGACGAGGAGTTCGGCAATACGATCAGCAGCAGGGACAAGAAGAGCCTGGCCACACTGATCTATTATCCGGAGGAAAAGCTGGAGATCGTCAGAAAGGAAGAGGACAATCTGGAGGACTGGTACAAAATCTCCCTCCACAGGCTGGTGCAGATTATCAAGAGGGTGTCCTCCAAGTATACCCGCTCCAAGGTGCGAAAGGCCCTGCCAAAGGACTTCGCCTATGTCATTGAGGAGCTGATCACGGAGAAGGAGGAGATCCACGACAAAGAGGCGTACTACAACGAAATCATCCGCACAATCATCCGGATCGGCCGGGCGCCCCAGTTCATCGTGGCCCTGAGCCAGCTGATCCAGCGCCTGGTCATAGACCATCTCCACATCGTGGGGGACATCTACGACAGAGGGCCTGGGCCCCATATCATCATGGACACCCTGTGCGCCTACCACTCCGTGGACGTGCAGTGGGGGAACCATGACGTGGCGTGGATGGGAGCCGCCAGCGGCCATATGGCCTGCATCGCCAATGTGATCCGGATCGCGGCCCGCTACGGGAACCTGGACACCTTAGAGGACGGCTACGGCATCAACCTGCTGCCCCTGGCCACCTTCGTGATGGATGTCTATGAGCACACGGACTGCAGCGTGTTCGCCGTGCGCACGGGCAAGAACCGCAATCGGAAGGCCCTGGATCTGGACATCAGGATGCACAAGGCCATGGCCATCCTCCAGTTCAAGCTGGAGGGGCAGCTGATCAGGCGGCATCCGGAGTTCCACATGGAGGACAGGGTGCTGCTGGAGCGGATAGACTTCCAGAAGGGAACCGTCCGCCTGGGCAGCGGGGGGCGGGAATACACTATGCGGGACATGGATTTCCCCACGGTGAATCCCGCGGATCCCCTGGCTCTGACGGAGGAGGAAGAGGAGGTCATGCGGGGGCTGCAGCAGGCATTTCTGAACTGCGAGAAGCTGCAGCGCCATGTGCGCTTCCTCTACTCCAAGGGCGGCCTGTACAAAATCTACAATGGGAACCTCCTCTATCATGGCTGCATGCCCATGGAGGAGGACGGCAGCTTTGCCGGGGTGGAGATCTGCGGAAAAGCGTACAGCGGAAAGGCGCTGTACGACATCCTGGAGCACTATGCCAGGAGAGGGTATTACGCCAAGGATCAGGCGGAGCGGACCATGGGCCAGGACCTTATGTGGTATATCTGGGCAGGGAAGGGCTCGCCCGTGTTCGGCAAGGACAAGATGGCTACTTTTGAACGGTATTTCGTAGATGAGAAGGAGACCCACGAGGAGCGGAAGAACAGCTACTACAGGCTGCTGGAGCAGGAGGAGACCGTGGACCGCATCCTGAAGGAATTCGGCCTCCACGGCAGGGAGTCCCATATCGTCAACGGCCATGTGCCCGTGGAGCAGATACACGGGGAGTCCCCCATCAAGTGCGGGGGCAGGCTCTTGATCATCGACGGCGGCTTTTCCAAGGCCTATCAGGCGAAGACGGGCATAGCGGGGTATACGCTGGTATGTAGCTCCAGGGGGATGCAGCTCGTGGCACATGAGCCCTTCGAATCCGCCTGCGCGGCTATTGTCAACGAATCCGACCTGTTCTCCCATTATCTTGACGTGGAGACCTATGTACACAGGAAGCTGGTGGCAGATACGGATGTGGGACGGGAGCTGCGGGAGCAGGTCTATTACCTGGAGGAGCTGCTGGAGGCTTACCGGGACGGCACGCTGCGGGAGGAGTAGGCGAGCGAAAGGCATTCTCAGGCGCATGCCTTCTGCCGCAGGGTCTGCCTGGGGCATCCGGAAAACGCCTGAGACATAGTTACCTTATGGCGCCGCCGGAAGGGTTGCCGTACATGCGGCTGCGAGTCCCGTCTGCCGCTCCGGTGCCGTTTGTAGTACCGTTCGTGGTGGTGCCGTTTCCGGAATTGTTATCATTGCCGGTGAGGTCATCCGTGATATTGTCGATGCCGTCGGTGACGTCGTCCACTGCATCGTCGATGGCATCGCCCGCGTCGTCCAGCAGGGAATCGTCATCCCCCTGGGTGGCGCCGCCTTCTCCAACGCCGTTGCCGGTGTCATTGCCGTTTCCGGCATCATTGCTGTTGCCGGTGCTTGAACTGTTTCCGGCATCTGAGCCAGTGGTGCTGCTCTCGGCGGAACTGCTGCCAGAGCTTTCGACAGAGCTGCCGTTGCCTGAACTGCTGCCAGCAGCGCTGGAGCCGGAATCCTGGGTGCTGGTTCCGGCCATGCTGTCAGAGCTGTTGTCCTTTTTGTCGTTGTTGGTGCAGGCAGTAGCCATGCATACATAGGCAAGCACCAGCCCTAACGCCAAGAGCTTTTTGGCTCCTGCAAGTTTTTTCCCTTTTTTCATAGTTTCCTCCATTCTGCTGCGTGGATATTTTGTAATGTTGACATAGAAGTGCAACATGTCAACTCCTGATTCCATGTGCGCGGGGCGCACGAAATCATGGTTTAATAGGAAATACATCAGACTATTCTGTGCGGAATCCACATCTGACGGAGAATTCTGCGCGGAATGGCTGATATGCCACTAGTATGTGACTTGCGGCAGGTTTTATACGGCGGGGATCAAAAAATTTTTTTGACGGGGAGGTACGGGATGGAGTTCAGGCCATGCATCGATATCCACAACGGCCATGTGAAGCAGATTGTAGGCGGGAGCCTGCGGGACGCAGGGGATACGGCCCAGGAGAACTTCGTGGCGGAGCGGGGGGCGGCCTATTATGCCGGGCTCTACCGGGATGCGGGCATTCGGGGTGGGCATGTCATACTGCTCAATGCCGCGGACAGCCCCCAGTATGCCGCCACGAAGCGGCAGGCGCTGTCGGCGCTGGAGGCCTATCCCGGCGGGCTGCAGGCAGGAGGAGGCATCACGCCGGAGACTGCCGGGGAATTCCTGGAGGCGGGCGCGTCCCATGTCATCGTCACATCCTTCGTGTTCCGGCAGGGGCGGATTGATTATCAGAGGCTGGAGCAGATGCGGGACGCAGTGGGAAAGGAGCGGCTTGTGCTGGATTTAAGCTGCAGGAAGACCGGAGATGGATATCGCGTGGTCACGGACAGATGGCAGAGAGAGACCCAGGAAAGGGTAGAGGAGCCGCTGCTGGAGCGCCTTTCGGGATACTGCGACGAGTTCCTGATCCACGCGGTGGACGTGGAGGGAAAGGCGGAGGGGATTGAAGAGGGACTGGCATCTCTCCTCGGCGCCTGGGGAGGGAAGCCCATGACCTACGCGGGCGGCATCCACAGCTATGAAGACCTGGAGCTGCTGAAGAAGCTTGGAAGGAACCGCCTGAACGTGACAATCGGGAGCGCGCTGGATCTCTTCGGCGGAGCGCTTTCGTGGGAAAAAGTGTCGGAAATGTGCAAGTCGGATTGAAATAATTGTATAAAATGCTCATTAAAAAGCTTATATTTATGTTTTGATGCATAAAATAAGCTTTTTTGTTTGTGAAAACATAACAAAATGTGCCTCTTATCGTTGAAGAAAGCTTGTGTTTATGGTAGAATAGGAAAAGGTTATTTGGAGGTGACTTTTATGGTACGTAAGGGACATAAGCGCAAGAATAACCATGTGGTGATTGTTACATCCGATGCCACGGACGGTAAGGTGAGGCAGTTCCGTGTCCGTCCCTGGATTCTGCAGACAGTCATTCTGTTTCAATGCATCATCATCGGCGCGTTGATAGGGTTCTTTTTGTATGAGAGGGATGTATGGGCAGGCGAGCTTCAGCGGACGGAAGTGGAGAATGAGACAATTGCGGCGCTGGAGCAGGAGAAGGCTCAGCTGGAGGAGCAGATTGCCGGGCTGAACGGCGAGATAGCCAAGCTGAACGAGAAGGTGGGGATCTTGAGCGAGACCGTGAACCAGAAGGCCCAGACCGAGACCGCGCTGTCCGAACAGCTGGAGAAGCAGACCATGCCTACGGAATTCCCGCTGACGGGGAAGGCCAGCATGGAGGAGACGGCGGAGGAGAACGGCAATCCAATCTGTATCTTCACGGCTTCCAAGGGCTCTATGGTAGTGGCTGCGGCCAGCGGTTCCATCATCGTGGTCAATGAGGATCCGGAGTACGGGAACAATGTCTGGGTGGATCATGGGAACGGCTATACCACAATCTACCGGAGCTCGGGCGAGGTCATGGTAAGGCAGGGCGAGAAGGTCACGCAGGGGGCCACCCTGTTCGTGATTGCTGACGATGACGGCAAGCTGGGGTATCAGGTGACGCGGGACAGTGTGTATATCAATCCCACGGAGGTGATGGCGATCAGCGGCTGACACATTGCCAGGAATATTGAAACGTTGCCCGCCGATGCGGGCGTGGGGGGCGTAGGTTTGAAAGGGATGCGCTTCCAAACTTGATTGGTATACGCGCCAAAGCGCGAAAGGGGTGTAAAAATGAGGAAGAACGAGACACAGATTACCACCATCATCGGAATGAATGCGGAGTGCGACGGCGATTTCAAGGCAGAGGGCTCCATCCGCATCGACGGTACGGTGAACGGCGGAGTGACAGTGACGGATACCGTGATAGTAGGGGCATCCGGATGTATCAATGGCGACATCAATTCAAAGAAGGTCATCATCGGCGGCGAGGTGTACGGCAATCTGAACGTGCCCGAGAAGGTAGAGCTGACGTCAACGGCCAGGGTCATCGGGGACATCACCACCAACGGCCTTGTGATAGACGAGCAGGCAATCTTCCAGGGAAGCTGCAATATGAACCAGGACACCAGCAAACGGCCCAAGCCCAACCGCAGAGCGGTGAAAGAGATGCAGAAGGAGGCAAAGTCGGCCATCTCGGACGCGCTCAAGGACGCGGAGTCAGCTTCCGCGGGGGAGAGCGACCAGTCATAGCACAGCCTGGCTACATAGGAAAGGCAATCGGAGACGGAGTAGTTTATACTGCCTAACAGTTAAAATTTCCGAGTAACCCGACTACATAACGCCAGCCATATACGTTTAACCAGTGCGTAGGGTAAATTCTGGCGTTATGTAGTATAAGAAAAAGCAGGGATGTCCATGGGTGACATGCCTGCTTTTTCCAGGAGGAAGCTATGTAGGGGGCGCCCCGGGGAAGCCGGTGGGGCCCGGCTGTTGCCTGAGGCATTGCCTATATCATGGGGAAGGGGCTTCGGAGGAGCCCTCTTTCCCGCGCATCCGGCCGAATACCGTGTCGTAGCCGTCATTTCCATAGTGCAGCGACCGGTTCACGCGGCTGATGGTGGCGGTGGAGGCGCCTGTCTTTTCGGCGATTTCCAGATAAGTGCAGTGGTTCTTAAGCATGGCGGCCACCTGGAGCCGCTGGGAGATGGAGATCAGCTCATTGACCGTGCACAGATCCTCGAAGAAGCTGTAGCATTCCTCCCTGCTCTCCAGACAGAGGATGGCATCGAACAGGAAATCCACTGCATCGCTTTTTACTTTTTTGTTCATCTTGGCACCTCTCAACAGCTTTTATATTTTATTATTTTACCATATTAACGCCCTGAAGTAAAGCCGGAAAATATGCGAAAATAGGCGGCCGTTCCGGAGTCTCGCGATTGCGGGGATTCCGGCTCCTGAAAATCTGTCCGGAACTGGGAAGGGGATAGCACCGTCTCCTGCTTGAATGTCTGGCAACGGCGGACGTGGAAGACCTGATTCGCCTGTGCGAGCCCCTATAAAATATGACGGACGGAATTTTCTGCAACATGAACTGCATTTTCTGCCATTTACATCGTGGAAAAACAGTGTAGAATAGAGGAAAAAAGAAAAGGTGTGAGACAGATATAAATCCCGGCAGCTAAGGAGGGCAGCAGACGCAAATGTCGATAAACAAAATATCAGAATAAAATATTTTAAAAGTAGATGTTGTCATGTAGTAATGAATACTATATAATGTAAGACAATAGAAAGCTGTATTTGCTTTCTATTGTATATCATAGAAAGCTCTTTTGCTTTCTATTGTATACTGCCCAAAGCCGCAACAAACTACCAGAACACGGAGGGGAATACAGGGGGAGAGTCGATATGACGATTGACAATGACGATTTATTGAACAGCATCCGGGAAAGCCTGGACAGGGTGAAGTACATCAGCCCCGAGGACATCCCCAATATCGACCTGTACATGGATCAGGTCACTACCTTCATGGACAGCCGTCTCCAGTCTTCCGCCAGATATCCCGGCAAGGACAAGATACTGACCAAGACCATGATCAACAACTATGCCAAGAATGACCTGTTGCCGCCTCCCGTGAAGAAGAAATACTCCAGGGAGCATGTGATGCTGCTGGTCTTCATCTATTATTATAAGGGATTCCTGTCCATCAGCGACATACAGACGCTTTTGAAGCCTATCACGGAGCATTACTTCCAGAACGGACAGGCCTACAACCTGGAGGACATCTACAGGGAGGCCTTCGGCATGGAGGACAAGATGCTCCAGTCCATGAAAGCGGACGTGGAGGAGAAGTTCAAGATTTCCCAGGAGGCCTTTCAGGGCGCCCCCCAGGAGGATATGGATTTCCTCCACAAATTCGCCTTCATCTGCACGCTGGGCTTCGACGTGTACCTGAAGAAGCTGATGATAGAGAAGATGATAGACGAGCTGGCGGCCGACAGGCAGGGGAAGAAGGCCCATAAGGCCGAGGCCGAGCAGAACGGGAAGAATCCCTGAACGGAGGAAAAAGTGTAACAGGGACAGGCGCTTCCTCATATGATACCTTATCAAACCATATGGAGGTAGCTATGAGGAAGTTTTCGATAAAGAAGGCAGGGGCCGTCTGCCTGGCCGTCCTGACGGCAGTGGCGGCCATGACCGGCTGCGGCACGGGCAGCCCGGACAAGGCGAAGGAGGGCAAGACGAAGGTAGTGCTCAACGAGGTGGCGCATTCCATTTTCTATGCTCCTATGTACGTGGCCATCGAGGAGGGCTATTTCGAGGAAGCCGGGATCGAGCTGAGCCTGGTGACCGGATTCGGGGCAGACAAGACAATGACGGCAGTGCTCACCGGCGAGGCGGACATCGGCTTCATGGGCAGCGAGAGCACCATATACACTTATGTTGGGGGGACCGAGGACTATGTGGTGAACTTCGCGCAGCTGACCCAGCGGGCGGGGAATTTCCTGGTGTCCAGGGAGCCTATGGAAGATTTCTCGTGGGAGATGATTAAGGGTAAGGAGGTGCTGGGGGGCAGGGCAGGCGGTATGCCCAGCCACGATGTAACATGGGAACACATCAGAGGAATTTATGAGTGGACAAGCCGGAAAGCCCCGGATTTAAAGGGTTTTAAATATGAGGAAAAAGTTGTTTCCGTCTCATAGCTATAACTTGCTATTTCGTCATGGAAAGGCTAAAGTGCAGCTTTCCCACAACTCCATAAGACAGCAAGTTATACTGCTTAACGATTTCACTTGCCGTGAAACCAGACTGCATAACGCTGAC
>OFFK01002619.1_pt1 | contig 10733 bp, 3 predicted proteins | sample 1521361 | NCBI WGS metagenome assembly OFFK01 (sample SAMEA3504096, study PRJEB24116) | mouse gut metagenome | biome: mouse gut; feature: mouse-associated habitat; material: faeces | place: Denmark | collected 2011
AGTTGACTGCCTTTTCCCAGCCCTGTACCTCCTGGATCTCATCGAAGAACAGGTAGAATTGTTCCTTGCTGTCGCCGATCTTCTCACATACATAGTCGTGCAGGGCATGGTACTCGCAGAGATGCTGATTACCCAAGTCTTCAAAATTCAGAAAGATGGTATTAGGACTGCCTATCTCGTCACGAATCTGCTCCAACAGGACGCTTTTCCCGCCACGCCGGATGCCGGTCAATACCTTGATGATGTCCTTGCCGATGAAGGGTCAAATCTTTGCTAGATAACTCTCCCGTATGACCATGGCTGTCAACTCCTCTCTTGTATATGATAGCACATAGTATGGATGCTAGTCAACCGAATTTTGCGGTTATATCAGATATAACTTATATCAAGAAAAAGAGGACCAGGAGTGCAGCAACACACTCCTGGTTTTTACGATCAGTCTGGAAGGCTGGACTTGTTCGGCTTTCCTTGCCTGATTTGCCGCTTGCTTTTACAGAGAACATGGCGTATCATTCAGGTCGGTCATATCGGGAAGCTTCCGGCATTCTCCCAAATGTTGCAACAGATCGTCTCTGGGCATGAGATCCTGACCGGCGTTGCCGCCAGCCAGGTGATCAGCAATGTTCCGGCGGCGCTGCTGTCTGGGTTTACGGAGAACCTGTCCGCACTGATCATCGACGTTAACCGCGGCGGGCTGGGGACGCTGATTGCGTCCATGGCAAGCTTGATCGCCTATAAACTCATTGCACGGGAGGAAAGCCAGACTAAAGGAGCGTATTTCCGGTACTTTACGGCGGCGAATGTTTGTTTCCTGGTGGCCCTCTTGGTGCTTACAATGGTTTTGGGTGGGTAAATTTCGCGAAATGGGTTGAAAAATAGCGGTTGCTATGGTAATATACACTTGATTTTTATATCAACACCTGAAATGATTGTTATGAACAGCAAGGCCAGATGACATAGTAGATGATTGAGCAGTATACATAATTATTTAAAATATAGAAAGAAGCTTAAAGAACATGGTCAGACAGATACCATTTACAAAATATGAAGCGGCTTTACTGCTAGATGCCTATCTGAAAGTACTATCTGGAGATCTATCCCGGATGGATTCTGTCAAAAAATGCTCTCAGCTATTGCGAGCAATGGCAGTTAACTCAGGAATTGAAATTGATGACATATACAGGGATGTGAACGGCATCTCATTTCAAATGGCAAGTATGGAATCTGCCTATCAAGGGAAGACAATTATGAAGCCTGCAACTCAGCTATTCACAGAAATTGTTCAACTTTTCAGGGAAAATAATAAAGAATATCATGATTGGCTGAACAAGGCAAAAGACATGGCTAATGCAAAACGAGATGGTGAAGCCACGATTCGCCAAGCGCATGGACTATGCACGACTAACCGGGCTAAACACCAAATGATTTTGGATGAAGCGCATCAAATAACTGAAACACTGTCTATATCTGTTGAGGATGCCTTCTTTGCGTATGCAAAAGATAAAACCGGGATTCCATCCCAAATGCTGGTTGATTATTTACAAAAAGCGGCTGATTACTGCCATCTCAAACAGCCACTCTTGGGAATGACTGATGCCAAAGCTGTCCATAACGCACAAAAGAAGGTTGCTGAGGGAAAACTTTTACGTTTCCGTTTTGGAAAAAATGCACAGGCTATTCGTAATGTCACGCAGCTCTATTATGCCTTTATCAAAAGTTACCATGAATCTAAGGAAGATGTCATCACTCGGACAACTCGCTCGATGAAAGATGCTGTTGTGGAACAGGCTGTTTCTGGCGCGGGCGAACAGACAACTGAGGAAAATGTACCCACACTTTCTGTGGAAGAGATCAGTACTCTTGGTGAAATGGTTAAAACAGTGGAGAGCACAACAGAAACGCCCAGCGAACCAATAGATGATCCGCTTCTGGTTGATTTCACTCAGGATGGCACATATTCGTTTACCAAGCCGGTCTCTTACACCTACAAGGATAAGGTATATCCTGCAAGGTCCTGGAATCAGATTTATGTGGAGATTTGTGGGCTTCTCTTTACCGATTATCGCGATGCTTTTATGGGTATCATGAACGAAGATATTCCCGGATACAACGCTCTGGCTTTTGCGGACGAACGGAATTATCGTCGTATGCAAGTGCCAAAAAGTTTTGCTCCTGGCTATTATCTTGAGTCCAACCTGGATGCCACCGCCATTGTCCGTAAGATGCGTGGGTTGCATCAGCTGATCAGGCTTGGAGACAAATTGAGGATCTCATATCGGAGAAGTGAGGACAAAGGTGGCGAAATATCAGAAGAAGCGACAAGCAAAGAATGGATCATCGTGCAGTTGAAAGCACGGGGTCTCACCTATCAGGACAAACGTAGTTGGGGCGGATGCCTTTGGATTGTTGGCGATCACAGACTGGATGCATTTGTTCAGGAATGCAGAGAAAAAGGTTATAAGCTGTCCTACAAAGCAGATGGCTGTAAAACCTATCCTAATTGCCCCGTATGGTGGACAAAGAATCATGTCGAAGAGGAGGTTGACACTTCTGACTTCCGTCGCAGGCTGGACGAAAGTTTTAGGCCGTTCCTTCTCTCAGGCAGGAATCTTGCTAGGTCTACAGCGACCCAGTACAGTCGGTCTATCGAGGCCGTGGAGCGGTTCATGCTTGAAAGAAGACTGAACTGTACTCTTGACACAAACGACCCAGATGAGGTACAGCGGGTTTATGATGTACTTATGGGGTGGGAGGACTTTATTGATTGGAATAATCAATATCATCACCAATATAGTGCTGCTCTGGCACAGTATGTTGGTTATCTGCGTCAAGATGAGACTGATACCAAAGATACAGACAGTTTTAACGCCATGACAATCAAGGATGTTGCGATTAAGGTGCTTCATGATGCAGGTGAACCCCTAACAATGTCGGAAATCATGCGACAGATAGATGCTGGGCAGCTCTATAAGTTTAATTCCAGCAACCCAACACTGATTGTCTATCAAGGAATTCGCCGTTACTGTAAAGGCATGAAGGCTCCAAACCATGCTCCCGTTGATGTGTTTGATCGTTTTACCGATGAAACTGGGCAGATTCGTTATATGCTGATTGGCGAAAGTCTGAACGCAACTGGTAATACAGAACCCCAGGAAACTGCGTCTGCTGATGACCGCTGGCTGCCCATTCTGCAGAATTCATTTCCGGATGGCTATATCCTGAACGATTTTCTGGGGCAATTTCAGGCTGCCGCCTTCTGGCAAGAGCGTTATAGAGACGAATGTCCGCTTCAAGGCGATGCTATTGACGCTGCCATGAAAGCTATCGGTATAGTGCGAGATGGCCGAGTGTTTACGAAAAGCGATGAGGATAAACAGCTAATTTCCACCATATGCGCTGAAATTAACGATATCTTAGCTCACTACACAGCAGTATATCGGTCATGTATCTATGATCGGTATCATGAGCAGCTTGCAGCTTGTTCGATCTATACCGAGCAGGTGATGGCGCAGCAGCTTCTAAGCGAGGCAAAGAGCGCCTTCTATTTAGGAAATCAGGTCTTTGTCAAGCGCGGACAGTCCGCATCTGTCATTCATGACGCTCGTAAAGTACTACGCAATCACGGTGGTCCCATGTCTGTCAGCAATATCGCAAAGGTGTTGTGGTTCATTCCGCATGATGTGATCTATCACTGCCTGTCGGCGGATGATGAATCGATCAATATCGGCAGCAGTACATGGATGCTGGCAGAGCACTTCCCGTTGACTCGAGAAGGTGCCGGTAAAATTGGGGACATGCTCGATGAGTATTTCCTGACGGTCAATTATGTACAGGCATCGGATTTGATGCCGCTGCTAGAAAATCGGCTGCCCGGTATAGCAGATGATCTGAACGGAATGAACAACATGGCGATCTTCAATATTGTTGCCTATTACTTGCGAGATCGGTTCAGCTTTACAAAAGCGATCATCGCCCCCAAAGGTTCCAGCATCGATTTCAACAATCTGTTCAAAAGTTTCGCGGCTGAACACGATACTTTTACACTGGCCGATCTGGAGACGCTTGCATATGAACTGAAACTCTCGATGATTTACTGGGAGAGCATTTATGCCGGTGGTGCTGTGCGGATCAGCAAAACAGATTTTGTCAATGCGCGTCTCATAGATTTTGATGTGGATGCCATTGATGCAGTACTTCAGGATTTTTGTCCTGGGGACTATCTGCCGCTGATGGCGGTGTCCTCTGCCATGATGATGCATCTTCCATCCGTAGGATATCAATGGAATGGATACTTACTTCAGAGCTATGTGTTTGGCTTCAGCAAGGTGTTTGGATTATCCTACTCCAGCTTTGGCAAGACTGGCTATTATGGCGCGATGGTTAGACGCAGCTGCAAAACTATCAACAATTATGGCTCCCTAATCGAACAGGTTCTGACAGACGATGATACCTGGGTAACGACAGCTGACGCCTTGGATATGTTGGTCAAGCGTGGGTATCAGGCAGTGCGAAAATATAAGGGAATCGATACAGCTGCAGCAAAAGCAAAGCAGAACAAATTATCATCAGATGATAGGGGGTGAGCTCTTTGCACAAGTATGAATGGGATCCCGCAACCGGCGGCATATTGCTTCTTCCGCAGCAGGAAAAGAGCAGCAGAGAGCCTCGCCCTGTCTATTACCGGGAAATGAACCTGTTGGGTATGAATAAGCGGTGGAAGTATCCGCAGAATGACGATGCGCCGATCATGTGGGCGGAGGCAGAAAGATACATCTATCGTGGAAGAGTGATTGCGCGAACGAGGGGCGGAGGCCTATTTCAGCGGCCTGAAATCATCTATACTGAAACAGAAGAAGGCATACCAAAAGGCGAAATATTAGCACCTGTTGATATTGATTTAATGATTGCCCAGAATGCGGAGTTGCTTGATAATCTTCTGGAGGAAACTGCCAAGAAGATATACAGCACATACATTAAATTTAGAGGCCGCATTGATTTATTTTACGTTGCTTTTAGCGGTGGAAAAGACAGTATTGTTGCCCTAGATATGGTGCAGCGGACGCTTCCTCATAACGCTTTTAAAGTCGTATTCGGCGACACTCAGATGGAATTCCCTGATACCTATCAAACAGTTGCGACTGTTGAATCGTGGTGCAAAGAAAGCGGCATAGATTTTCTGCGCGCAAAATCCCCACTTGCGCCCAAAGCGGCATGGAGTGCTTTTGGCCCCCCAGCTGCAGAAATACGCTGGTGTTGCTCTGTTTTTAAGACAACGCCACAAATTCTGCTACTTCGCAATATGATGCAAAATCCGAGCTTTACAGGAATGGCTTTTACTGGTATAAGGGCTGAAGAGAGTGCTTCTAGAGGAGAATATGATGACATAAGTGAAGGGAAAAAACACAAGGGGCAGTTCAGTTTCCATGTCATATTTGACTGGAATTCTGCTGAACTTTATATGCATATTTATCGTAACCACCTACCTTTGGGCGACTCCTATTTTAAGGGTGTGCCGCGTGCAGGATGCCTTGTTTGTCCAAATGCGGTAGGGAGAAGTGATTTTTTCAGAAGGGCAGCATACCGCCAGGAAATAGACGAATATCTGGACATAATACGACAGACTAGCACAAAAATGGACATGTTTTCTGAGGGTCAAATGCGAGAATTTATCAATGATGGACATTGGAGAACCAGAAGCACAGGTCGCGAATTGACTTTGGGAAAGGATATACATAGATACCGTGAGGTTGAAAAAGGCACTCACTGTATCACGATTTTGAAAAGCGGTATATATCATCCCTGGATACGATGGATGCGTACAGTTGGTGATATTATTCGATTTGATGACGGTCACATTGAGATTACATTTCAGGATAGGACCTATGAGCTGAATTGGGATGTTGGTGATGATGGCTTTGATGAAATATGGCTAAAAAACTGTTTCAGGTCAAAAGCAGATGTTAAGTTTCTCTCATTGTTAAAAAGCTCTGTTATTAAAGCAGCGTACTGTGTCAATTGTGGCGTGTGCGAAGCCGAGTGTAAGTACTCGTGTATTCATTGCAATAAAAATGGCTTAACGATTGGCGATAATTGTCAACACTGCTACCAATGTCATGATGTTCATGAACATTGTATTCGATATTACTCAATTCGAAACAAAGAAACGGAGGGCAAACCTTTGAAGGCTATTGATCGGTATTCATCCTTTGGATTTAGAAACTCATGGCTTGAATCCTACGTAAACCATGGGGGAGATGTTGAGTTCTGGAGTTCTGCAGCTGATGGGCTTGCTCCCAATAAACGCCAGGATGCATGCCATCAGTTTCTGCTCGATGCGTGTATAATTTCAGGTAAATGGAAAACCAAAAGGGATAAAGAAACTCAGGAAAAGATAAGAGATTTCAGCCCGATTCAAAACACAAGACTTGGGGAGAAAATCCTTGAGTTTGGGACGACAAGCACAATCTGGGCTCTTATCATGGTAAATCTGGTTTCTAATCCAGATGTGCCAACTTTTAGGTGGTTCCTTGAAAACTGTGAAATGTTCCAAACATATGATGAAGAAGATTTGTTCAACCTGCTGATTCCTGTTTTTGCCAACGATGAAAAAGGACATGGAAAACAGAATGTAATTGATTCTCTGAAAATACTCTTTGCAACGACGCCGCTGGGTCTCGAACAGATTGTTGCTCAGATCGACTATACAGCAAAAACCACTGCTCGTGGTGATACGATTAGTTTAAATTCGCTGACCCGTATGCCGTGGTATTCACCCGACCCTGTGGTCATCCTCTACTCTCTCTATAAATTTGCAGAGGCTTGTGGAGGCTATCACCAGTTTACGATGTCCTACCTGATGGATGAAACGATCGAGCGTGATGGCGTGTCGCCCACGACCATCTTCGGTCTTGATCGCGACACGATGATCCGCATTATAAACGGTCTGACTATTAACTACCCGGAGTTCATCTCTGCTTCCTTCTCCTACGATTTGGACACCATCACCCTTCGCAAGGAGAGAAAAGCCGAAGACATTCTGGATTTGCTATAACGAACCACAAGGAGGAGCTGCAATATGCCTGCTCAGAGATACAGCCAATACTTCAATATTGACGAAAAATATTATGCTGTTGTCACCAAAGAGCTGATCGATGAAGGGAAAGTTCGCTGGGAAGGATTCTATCCCCATGAAACCTTTATCCAGCTGCTTCACCAGGTAGTCACCATGCTCTCTGGCAAAGAAACGAAGAGCATCTGGGTAGAAGGCACCTACGGTACGGGCAAATCTCATGCCACATTAACACTCAAGTGCCTGCTGGAAGCGCCCGAAAATGTCGTTCGTGCCTATTTCGAGGATTATGGCTTAAGCAAGGACCTTTGTAACAAATTCCTAGCGGCGCGTTCGGAAGAAATGAACGGTAAGCTGATTGTCGTGCATCGCATCGGTTCCTCCAATATCAAGAATGATGATGATTTGATCTGGGCTGTGCAGAACAGCGTGTTTCGCACGCTTCAGGACGCCGGTGTAGAAAACATGGCAGCAGGCACCATGAAGGACGCCCTGTTAGCCTGGATCAATGAGCGCTCTGGTAATAAGGACTGGTTGGCTGGCCTGATCAGCGAGGTTCCTCAGAATTTCGGCGGCATGGGCCTCGATATGATCTTACGTATTCTTCAGTCTGATGACGAAAAGGCCATCGAAACGCTGATGGAAAGGCTTGTCATTCTCTGCCGTGAGAATGGTATCCTAGCAATGAATATGGATGCGGAGAAACTGGCTGCGTGGCTGGAAGATGTCATCGACAAAAATGGGCTCGGCGCTATTGTCTTCATCTGGGACGAATTTTCCGAGTATTTCAAAAACTGCCAAAACTCTCTGACCGGCTTCCAGACGCTGACTCATGTCAGCTTCAGAAAACCCTTCTATTTTGTGATCGTGACGCACGAGAGTGATGGCTTGATCTCTAATCGGTCTGATCGCAGCAAGATCAGTGACCGGTTTCTCTCTCCGCGTGTGCATATTGAGCTGCCGGATAATATGGCCTTCCAGCTCATGGCGCAGGCTATGAAAGAAACCGACGATGCAGAGATGAAAAAGGAATGGTCTACCATCGTAAAGCCGGGTTTAAACAGCCGGCTTGGAACTGTGCGGACGCGTATTACAACTGGTGCAAAAAAGCATGCGAAAGCTGGAGCAAAGACTATCCTTAGTGATGATGACTTGCAAAAAATCGTACCGCTTCATCCCTATGCAGCGCTGATACTGAAACATATTTCCCGCGTCTTCACTTCCAGCCAGCGCAGTATGTTTGACTTCATCGTGGCGCGTGACCCGGATGCCGAAAGCATTGAAGATTCTGACGAGAATATTCTAGTTTGTCGCGCCTTCAAATGGTTTATCAACCACAATGGCGTCATGAGCTCCAGCAATCTGATGACCGTCGATATGCTTTGGGATTTTTTCAACGCCAAAGCAGGTGGAAATATGAACCCCGATGCTCTGGAGATTCTGAACAATTTTGATACACTGACCAGTGAATACCATCTCGATTCGGATCAGCAGCGTGTTCTGCGCACAGTACTCCTGATGAACGCTATCTGTACCCGCGTACAGGAAGCAGATATGCTGATGCCCACCTATGAGAATATCGACCTGGCATTTCTAGGCACAGGTTGGCCTACAGGCAAGGCAGCCAACATTGCTCGTGCAATGGTGCATCGCCAGCCGCCGCTCCAGCCCGTACTGTTTGAAGAACCTATGCAAGACGGTACTATGCGTGTTATTCCAAAGGCGACTGGTGGTGTGGACATTGAAGAAATTAAAAACAGAATCCGCACTCAGCTTTCCACCAAGGATCTAGTGGAAGCGGTTGGCTTTGCACAGTCGTTGCGCGTTCCGGATAATCTGACTGGGCACTTTACTGCGACCACGCTTTACGTCAATTCGAGAAGCACGCAAACGTTCCTGAACGGTCTTCGTGATGTAAAGAATCGTGCGCACAGTAATCCGGATCATTACGAGATCTGTATTCTTCTTGCCATGACGAACGAGGAACGCAGCGAAGCTGGCCGGATGATACAGAATGCGATGAAGGACGGCGTCCCAGAAAATTTGCTTCTGCTGGACGCGACGACAAACACCTTTACTACATACCTTGAGACTTATATTACAAACCGAGCTTATAGCGAATACTATCTTAAAGGCGATAAGAAGCAGTCTGGCCAATTCGCTGCCTATGCACAGAAGAATCTCTCCAGTTGGAGGGATCAAGTCGTTGCGGGTGAGCTCCGCCTCTATGATATGACGCATAAGAATGGGCAAATGCGTGTGGGCTATGCCGCCATGACGGAAGTCCTTCAGGACTTTGATCGAAAAATGTACCCCTTTGGCATTGAGCAGTATGCTGTTAACCCGACGATGTTCACGCGCTCCGCTATGGGCCAAGGCGCAGAATGCGGTCTGACAGAAACGGAGAAGGGAGCGTTTACTTCCGGTAATGCCGCCACTAGACTGTCCACAGCTCTAAAAGGTGCCTGGAAGGTTGAAGGCGAATACTGGGGTGACACGGCCAATCAGAGCCTAATTATTGTGCAGCTAAAGAAAAAGGTGGAGGAGATCATCCAGGCAGGTTTTGACAAGGGCAGTCCCGTATACATTATGGATATCGTGAGCACTTTGTCGGAGCGGCCTTTCGGCTTTACACCCTCAAACCTCTCTGCATTTGTTCTAGGCTTCCTGCTGAAGGAATATGCTTGCGACAAATATTTCTGGTCGAACGGCACAACTCGCCCCATGAATGTTGAACTGATGAAATCCGCCATCAAAAATGCGATGGATCAGGTGGTTACACCAAAGGCCAGCTATCGTCCCGAAGCTATTGTGACCATGAGTGATGAACTGCGGATCTTCTTGCAGGGCACCGCTTCCATATTCCATGAAAGTAATGAACGCTGTGGTAGTGTGGATGCAGCCGCTGGTGTGATTCGCTTGGGTATGAAGCGGCTGGAGTTTCCGATTTGGGTACTGAAGTCTATTCTTGCCGGAGAGAGTCTTCAGACGGATACGGCAGTCATTACTGATGTAATCGATAAGTATCTTGGCATCGCTAATATCCGCAACTATGGGCAGAATGCAGCAGAGAGTGATTTGGCAAATGAGATTGGACGCCTGATGAAGAAATATCCCGGCCTGGTGTCTGATCTGGAAAACTTGTTTGTCTCGCAGAAGTGTCGGGAAGGCATGAAGGCGTACTTGGACGAGTATCGTGGCGGGGAACTGCCCGCCTTGGCAATCGCTATCAAGGATAGCGGCAACTATATTTCAGAAGTCAAGAAGAAATTTAATGCTGACGAGGCAAATTGGGTCTGGTCTCCCGATACTGCCAATGTAAAGATCGATGAGGCTATCATCGAATATAGTATCATCGCGGAAAGCAATACGATGATCGCGCCCGCCGCCACGCTTACAGGCTGCGTAAGGAACTGGCGGGACCGCACTGAAAACTTCCGTATCAGCCTTGAGGCCATGGCTACAGAAGTTGGAGATCTGAAAGAATTACTCGATATCCTGTACGCTATCCGGCAGAATCGGGACAATACTATCCCGGAGATGAAAAAGAAACGTTTTTTGGAGTTGCTTCGGGAGAAAAAGAATGACTTCAATTACCTCTATAGTCATCAAGAAGAGATGTTCCGCCGTATTGCTCAAGGCTGGATTGGTGAACTGAGCGATG
>OFFK01002620.1_pt1 | contig 10729 bp, 6 predicted proteins | sample 1521361 | NCBI WGS metagenome assembly OFFK01 (sample SAMEA3504096, study PRJEB24116) | mouse gut metagenome | biome: mouse gut; feature: mouse-associated habitat; material: faeces | place: Denmark | collected 2011
ATCGGATGCATTTACGACGCCATCAGAGGTGAAAAGAAAGACTACTATGCGGAAGCGTTACAGTTTCCCGAAAATTACGAATATGAAATCGCCATTGCTTTCGGGCACAAAGCCGTATCCAAAGAACCGCACACTTACGATGCCCAAAAGCAGGTTACCTATCTTTAAATATTAACTGTCTGCAGTAAAATAGAAAACCGGAAAGCGGCGCGGCTCCTTTAAAAGCGTACCATCTTTCCGGTTTTTCTTGTATTTTATTTACCCAGAGACTCCTCCTGCAGTCTGTCAAATTCGGCCATGCACTCGTCCACACTGGCTCCGTTTAACAGTTCCCGCACAATAAGGCAGGTATTTCCCCACTGTTCTACTTTCATGTTCGCGTTTGCCCCAAGCACATATTTGTTTTCCTTTATGAGGTCATTCAAAGGCTTTAAGGCCGGGATACATTCCACCTCCACGTTTTTGGACGGAGAAATCACCTTGTTGGTTTCCGCATACTTTTGTAAAGCCTCGTCGGAAAGAATTACATCCATCACATTCATCGCGTCCTCAAGGTGCTCTGCTTCAGCGCAGATGCCGTATCCCGTTATGGGAACTACCGCCATAGGCCCCAAATGACTGGGAAGGCCAATCACCTGCAGATTAAAATCCGCCGCCCCGTAAGCCGTCTCCGAATTGGCCGCTCCCCAGTATGCCATCACAATAGGCGTCTTCTGGGCCAGAAAATCCGGACCTTCTCCTTCTATGGCCTCATATGTGTAAGCCGTTTTTGCATCGATATATCCCTTATCAATCATCTCCTTCAGATATTCAAAGGCCGGACGCATATAGTCGCTGTACTTGCTCTCCCCGTTATTTAGGGCTTCTATCTCCGCTTCCGTATTGCCGCCATTGTATAAATCCGCGTATGCCTGGGCAAAAACAAAAACTTCCAGCCACCATCTGTTTGCTCCAATCGGAGTTTCAATTCCGTTTTCCTTAAACACCCGGCAGCATTCCATCAGTTCTTCCGGCGTACCGGGAAGTTCCAGATGATACTCGTCAAACATATCCTTATTGACAAACAGTCCGTAAGCTACGATTTCCTGGGGAATCGCCATCAGCTTGCCGTTGATTACGTTGGCCGTCTTAACAACCTCCCGCAGATTATCCACGCAATTAAGTCCCGACAAATCCGCCAGCTTTCCCTCAAGTCCCAGGACCTGAATAGTATCTGGGTTTAGCAGGTAAAAATCGTCCATACTGTTTCTCACCCTGTCAAGGGCCACATCATCGTAAGTTTTTTCCTGATAATTCTCCGCCGTATAGGTTCTGTACTCTACCGTAAGTCCCAACTGCTCTTCCGCCATACCGATAGTAATGTCAAAAGCCGTTCTGGAGAGATTTTCAGCTCCCGGATTTGACTTCTCCATGGGACCGAACAAATTGACGACCTTTTCCTCAACCTCCTCCTGTATCATCAGCTTTGACCCTGTCCCTTTTCCTCCGCACGCCGCCAGAACAAATATCATAGACGCCGCAAGGCAGACTGCGGAGAGTTTCCTGATATTGCCTTTCATTTCCTAATCCTTTCTTAACACATATTGATTCATCGTCACTTTAAGTAATTCCATATCAATCGGTTTTGCTACATGGGCGTTCATGCCAGCCTCCAGAGCTTCTTTCACGTCTTCCGCAAATGCGTTCGCCGTCATGGCGATAATCGGTATGCTTCCCGCATCCCGGCGCTGCAGCCCGCGGATTGCCTTTGTAGCCTGATAACCGTTCATAACCGGCATCTGGACATCCATCAAAATCGCGTCAAACTCTCCCTCTTCGGAGCCGGAAAAACGTTCGAGAGCCAGTTGGCCGTTTTCTACAATTTCACACTTAATTCCCTCTATGCCGAGAAGTTCCTGCAGAATTTCCGCGTTGATTTCATTGTCTTCCGCCGCCAGAAGATGCAGGCCTTCCAGACTCTTTGCTTCCGCCTTGTCTGAAACCTCGTTTTCCTCCATTTTCTCGGTATTCATTTCCATTATTTTTTCCCTGAAAGCCGATACGAAAAACGGTTTCGCCAGAATCCCCGCGTTTCCTATATGCAGCATTTCTTCCAGAACTTCCTCGCCGTCATAGGCCGTCAAAAACAGAATCGCCGGTGACGTCCCTGAAATCTCTCTGATTTTTTCCGCCGTCTCGAAGCCGTTCATTCCGGGCATCTTCCAGTCAAGCAGGATTACCTGATAGTCTTTTCCCTCACTGCCTGCCTTTTCTATCATGTCCACGGCCTCCTCTCCGCCAAAAGCCGAATCCACTAAAACGCCGGTGTCTTTCATAAGTATCTGGATTCCCCGGCAGATTTCCCTGTCATCGTCAACCGCCAGAATCCGGGAAATGCCGTTTTTATTCCAGAAATTTTTGTCCGACTGCTCATCCGGTATGCGCAGCTCAAGCTCTACCCTAAAAAGGCTTCCCTGGTCAATCTCGCTGAATACCTCTATCGTTCCTCCCATCAGTTCCACGATATTTTTCGTAATCGCCATGCCAAGCCCGGTCCCCTGGACTTTATTCGTGGTACTGTTCTCCGCCCTTGTGAAGGCTTCAAAAATTGTCTTTAAGTACTCTTTGGTCATTCCGTAGCCGTCGTCTTCCACTTCAATACGGATATGCTCAAACTGGCTGGAATGCTGTTTCAGCCCGATAATACGGAACCAGATATTTCCGCCCTCCGGCGTATATTTCACGGCGTTGGAGAGAAGGTTTATCAGTATCTGGTTCAGCCTGGTCTCGTCGCCTACCAGATATTCATGCTCAATTCCCGTTACCTCCACGTGAAAACTCTGTCGCCTTGAGGCGGCCATGGGCCTGATAATCGCATCCACGGAAGATACCAGATTGTTCAGGGTAAATTCTCCGATTGTAAGCACAACCTTGCCGCTCTCAATCTTGGAAACGTCCAGCACGTCGTTAATCAGGCTCAGCAGATGCTGTCCCGATGCCGTAATCTTCTTTGTATATTCCCGCACTTTGGCCGGATTGCCCGCGTCCCTGGCAAGCAAAGTGGTAAATCCCAGAATCGCGTTCATAGGCGTACGGATATCATGGGACATATTTGACAGAAATGTTGTCTTGGAATTGCTTGCTATCTGGGCCGCCTGCAGCGCCTCCGCGAGCTGCTGATTATGTATCTCCCTTTCCTTTTCTCTTTCATTTATAATTCTGGACCGCTGTCTCTGGTTAAAGTAATACAGGATAAAGCACAAAAAGAAAGCCACCAGCATAATAGCCACCACAACATAAATGTTCTGGTTGACCGCTTTTCCCTCCTGCTGTATCGCCTCAATGGGTACATATCCAATCAGATATACCGCCCCGTCATTTACCGCCCACATGTAAATCAGCGAGCGTTTCTCCAGAATGTCATGGTAAAACATGATGTTCTTTCCCTGTTTTACATTTTCCGTAACTTCGGCCTGGAGCTGCTCGTCAAGGATTTTGTTGGCGCGGTAAAAATCCGCCAGATTTAAATGCCCTGCATTGCGCTCTCCGATTCCTTTTGGCTTTAGCACCAGCCTCTCGGTTTTACCGTCCATAATATAGAGCAGCGCCTTCCCGTTATAAAATTCGTTCGGAAGCATTTCCTCAAAGGAATCGTAAATATATTCTATATAAAGGGTGGCAATTTCCTTATCTTCCTTCATCACCGGGCACTTAATGGTATAAGCCCATGTTCCCATATCATTCACATAAGACTGCGATACCGGCAAATCCTCCACCGTATAACCCGCGGAAAAATCTATCCCCTCTTCCGTAAACACTTCTCCCGAGTTGGATACCCCTTTTGTCTTTCCCGACAGTATCACCGACAGCTTTACCATTGTCCGGTTCTTATTATAAGAAGAGATAAACTCCTCAGGATTGTCAATTGTCGCGATTTCCTGGGCAATCAGCTTTTGAAATTCCGATTCCTTCACCAGAACGGCTTCCACCGTACCTTTTATCAGCGCAAGGCTTTCGCTGAGGTTGTGAATTGCCGAGGTTGACATCTCCTCCGTTATTCTTCTTGATACAGAAAAAACCAGCCCTCCCAATATACAAAAAACGAGTATAATCGATAAAAGCAGTGGCATTTCGCCGTCTTTTCTGTTTTTTCTTAGTTTCTCTTTCACCTTAATCTCCATTCCGCCTCCTGTAAACAGCGAAAAAATGTTTCTCTGATAATTATTATATCCTCACCACTATTCTTCTGTCAATGTTATTCCCGGCAGGGAAATTGACGGACTGACACACTGATTTTCAGGCAAAAAAAGGGACCTCCGTTTCGGCCATGTCCCTTTTTCCTGTGTCTTTAAATTATTTTCCGACAAAGAAAGAATCGATATTTTTTTTGATATCCACCGTTCTCATTGTCTTTAGCATATAGCCCGCCGGTTTTACGGACATGATTTTCTCAACGCTCTGCTGGTCCACTCTTCCCGTCAGGAATATGACCGGAATATCCGTCATTTTCCCTTCGGTACGAAGCATTTTCAGCGTCTGTATCCCGTCGCAGTCCGGCATCTCCAAATCCAGCAAAATCAGGTCGGGCCGCTCTACGGATACGGCTTTTACCGCGGCCGGACCGGAATTCATCATAGTCACCTTATAATCCTTGTCAAGCAGCTTTTTGATTCCCATCCGGACGGCGTTTGAATCATCCACCACCATGATTTTCTTTTTGACTTCGGTATCCAGATACTTCTTGATTTCATCCATTGCGTTTTTGGCGTTAATCGTCCGCCCGGTTCCAGCTTCTTCCGCAGAAGCCTTAAAGGAACAGAATACAAAATAACCGGTCTCTGTTCCGAACAAAATGCTGCACTCGGGATTTATCTTTTCAAAAACCTCGCGGAACTCCTCCGCGGTCATCAGGCTTTCCTCCACGATTTCCTGCTGCGCGCCGGAGACAAAGCAGGATTTCACGCGTTTTAAGAACTGCCGCGCTATGTATCTTGTGGCGTTGATTACCACATCGTCCACCTTATCAAACGAAACGCCCAGCATCGCTCCCACCGTGCCTGTGAGAAGCTCATTTTCAAGGATAAAAATCGTCTCCCGCCGCTCGCCTTCCGGAGACTCGCTGACCATACGGTAATAAATGCCCTTCCCGAAATCCTCTCCTCTGTAGTTCTCGTTTATCACCCTGGCGTCCAGCATGAACATTTCTCTCATGGTTCTGGTAATTGTTTTTTCCAGCGCCGCAATGTTCTCGTCCGGGAGAAGTTCATCCCATTTGCTCGGGATTCTCCCCGTGATGGCCTGGTCCTCTGTCAGCGTATGGCCTGTCATCCAGCCGATGCATACGCCCAGGAAGTGGCGGACGGCGTCCACGGAATAATTCGTATCCTCCAGCTCCTTCTCAAGAGCGGGCAGGGTCGTAAGCCGGAAGGTTCTGTGTATACGCCTGTGTCTCTCATAACCGCTGTAGCCAATGGACTTCATATACTCCTCTTCCTCGGCAAAATGCTTCATGGTATGGGACCTTAAATATTTAATCCCCTCCTCGCATACCCAACGGCTTTTTACCTTGTGCTCACTGACGCCTAAAAGCCTGTTCATAGTCGCAAAAAGCTGCTTATGCGCCTTATCCACGACCTCCACGCCAATATTAAATCTGTCCTGCCATTCTAATACGCTGCTCATATTTCCATGCCCCCTTACTGTACTATATTTTCCAGCGAAAATGTCTCAAAATCTATGCTGCCCTCCCCTTCAAACAGAAAATAAAAAGCATGGACACCTTCCAGAGGCTTTGTATTTCCCGAAAAGGACAGCCATTTTTCCGAATCCATCTCTATGACAATCTCTCCCACGCCATTCTCCGGCGCGTCAGCCGCCAGAACAAGACGCCCCTTTGCTTTCCCCCGCACCGCAGCCGTCACTTTGCAGGGCCCGTTGAAATCAAAATATTTATATCCTATGGCGCTTTTGTCTTTTATGTTCTTAATATACTGAACCGGCCGTTGCTCATCCGCCGCAAGAAGTTCGGGCGTAGGCTCGCAGTCCGGCACATCCTGTGTCAGATAGGGATAATCCTCCCCCATCACGTCCGGCATGGATAAAACCTGCTTTCCATTCCGGTTAATCTGGCAGGCAATTGCCGCCGGGTAAACGCCGCATCCCTTAAGAGGCCCCTTGTTTAAGCCGCAGGACGTTACTTCCGCCTGGGCAATAGCGCCCTTTTCGTCAAAATAAATCTTTTCCGCGCATCCCTGCCTGCTGTAATTCGTCCGGTTGGTCTGCCTGTGATAAAAGACGTACCACTGTCCGGCGGCGCACTCAATCCCTCCATGGGTATTTCCCAGACAGTTAAGAGGCTCCGCCTCAGTGCGGCCGTCCAGAAAGATATCCGCAATGTCCACCAGCGTCCCCCCGAAGCGGTAGCCTTCGTCGGGCTTATCGCTTACGGCATAGCAAAGCTCATGGCTGCGGACGGAAGAATACACAAAGTAATACCTGCCCCCTATTTTCCTGATGGAGCTGGCCTCAAAGAAAGCATGGCCCTCATACTGCGTCCCTTCCGCCTCATGGATGTCCGGCAGAAGATGCTTCGGTTCCGAAGCAAGCGTAAGCATATCCTCGCAGAGCGTCATCACCTGGGAGCCCTTCTTTGCGTCAAACTGCTCTTTATGCATGGGGGCGTTACCGGAATAAAGGTAAATCGTCCCGTCGTCGTCAACAAAAATTCCCGGGTCAAACTGAATCAAATCGCCCTCCCGCTTTCCCAGGGCGGTTCCGTCCTTATGCCGGACAAATCCCAGAAATTCATATTTTCCGGCGGGCTCGCCGCATACCGCAACGGCAATCTCCGGCAGAAAATCCAGACAGTAATACAGATAGTACCTGCCGTCCGGCCCCTTAACCACATCGGGCGCCCACATGGCATGGATTCCCGGTGGGTTTAAGGAATTTTCATCCTTTACCTCTATCCCCGGCTTCACCGCAAAGGGCTGCGCGTTTGCAGGAACGTTCTGATTTCTCGGGTCCTGTTCTTTCCGGTAAATAACGCCTTCGTATTTCCATTCCGTCAAATCATTTACGTCTGCGGAATAACAGATATAATCGTTCAGACAGAACTGCGCGCCGTCAAAGCGGTCATGGCTGCCGTAAAGATAAATCCTGCCGCCAAATACATGGGGCTCCCCGTCCGGTACGTATTCAAAGGACGGCATGTAAGGATTATAAACCTGTTTATTCATTTGTGACCTTCTCCTTATTGGTAGTTCAAATTTATTATTTCAAATCATACCATATTTTCCCGGAATTTACTACTGGCCTCCGACATATTTCACAAAAATCGGTTTCGGTTTTTGGCAAACATATTAAAAGTCGGCTGCGACAGGCATTTACCGCAGCCGACCTGTTATTTCATTTAAATTGTATTATGCAGCGTCTTAAACGAAACCTTAACGATAAACAAATCCGCGTCCGTCTCAAAGGAGAATTTTCCTCCGCAGGCTTCCGTGAAGCTCTGGGCTATGGACAGCCCCAGACCGCTTCCTCCATCGGTCCGGCTCTCGTCCCCTCTGATAAACCGCTCCGTAAAGTCTTTCCCTTTATCCAGCTCCAGATGGGAGGTATTTTTCACGCTGGCAACCGCCAGTTCTCCGTCCGTTTTCAGCGTCACGTAAACTCTTGAGCCGTCAAGGGAATATTTGATGGCGTTCTGGAACAGGTTCTGGAACACCCGGTACATCCGCTGCCCGTCCGCCATAATCATCACCGCGCTTTCCGGGATTTCCGTGCGGAAAGCCACCGCGCTTTTTCCAATCTCTTCCCCCATATCCGCCATGGTCTGGCGCAGAAGCTTGCCGAAATCCAGTTCCTCCATATGCATGGGCAGTTCCCCGGAGGCGGCCTTGCTCACCGCAAACACATCCTGCACCATATTTTTCAGCCTCTGGGATTTTTCATCCAGTATTTTGATATAATCCTTCACATGGTCCGGCAGTCCCTCCTCCTGCTTTAGAAACTGCACATAGCTGATAATGGAAGTCAGGGGCGTTTTAATGTCATGGGACACATTGGCAATCAGCTCCACCTTCATCCGCTCGCTTTTCATCTGCTCGTCCACGGCTTTCGCTATGCCGTGGCGGATATCCTCAAGCTGCGCCATCATATCCTCCAGGTCATGGCCGGAAAAGTCTTTTCCCATGTCCGTATAGTTGCCCTTTCGGATTTCACTAATGTTAAGCGCCAGTACTTCCAAATCCCTGGCCGTCTCCATATTTTTTCTGCCGGTAAAATATGCCAGCATTGCAAGAATAACCGCTCCCGCAACAGTCAGCACAAAGGTTATCCATAAAACCGCATTTCTGCTAATCCAGACGCTTGCGCTTCCCGACGCCGTCTTTCCCCAGATAACGAAAACCGTGATAAGCGCCTCATAAACCACCGCCCCGATAAAGACAACGGCGTTCCGCTTTGCCATTTTCCGGGAAAGAGGCCGGCTTAAATTCTTTACCGTAAAGGCCCGGCAGAGCTTTGCGGTCAGTCCGTGCCGCCATATCTTCTTATTGTGCCTTACATCATTCCAGATAAAATAAACCGTCCAGAAAATTACGATATAGAACACAGGTGGGAGATTTCTTATCATCTCGCGGCTCAGCGCGGATACGGCTTCCATCCCGGGTTCGTAATCATAAGCGATAACGATTTCTTCCCAGATACCGTATCCGTAATTGCTTTTTATCGCAATAAACGACGCGGCGCACAGCATTAAAAGGACAAGAAGCGCTTTGCCCTCCACCCAGATTTTCGCCTGAAAACCGGCGATTGCCAAAAGCGCCTCCCGGCGGCTTTTGCGGCACAAAAATCCGAGCAAAAGCAATCCTGCCCCTACCGTCAGGCATACCGCCTCCCGAAACAGGGCTTTCTGCTTTGCGCTGCACTCATAATGCAGCCAGTAAAGGGTATTGTCAAATTGCCGAAAGCCATAGACGCCTTCCGAATAAATCACCGGCTCTTTTGCCGCCGCAAGAAAAACCCTTGCCTTCTTCATAGCCTCGTCCGTCGGAAAGTTGGAATATCCCGGCACATACCACCAGCTCCCCTCGCCGGAACCGTTTTCTGCCCGGTAATAGCCGTCCCCGTAAACGTCAGCCTCCCTTCCGTCCTTGACAATCCTTACCTTTTCTCCGTCAAAATAAAGAAAAAAATTGTAATCTTCAAGAGGCGTTCCCTCTGTCGGCTTCCCTCCCAGTGCATCCAGACCAATGTCCGAATTTAGGGCGTCCGAATTGGCATACAGAACCTCTCCGTCGTAGGAAACGGAATAAAGCAGATTTTTGTCTCCCTTAATCGCGTCGTGATATTTTTGCGCAATTTCCTTTATGTCTTCCTCTGTCAGTTGATTTCCGACACTACCGTCATTTTCTGCGCTGCTGTTATAAGCGCTTTCCTGCGCTTCCCTCTCGGAATAGCCCTCCCACTCAGCCTCCTTATAGAAATAATCGAATTCACCGCCGTACTCATACCCATATCCGCCTTCGGAAAGAATGCCGTAATCGCCGCCGTAATAATATCCGCTGTCAAATTCCCACGTGCGATACGGCACGCCCCCTGCCGCCATAATCAGAAGGGTTTCCAGGCGGTTTTCAATGTAGTCCCGAAACCTTCCGCTTTCCTGATAATCATTTTCCAGTATTTTTCCGGGATGCCATATACGCTTCCCGCCCGACTTATCCTTTATAAGCCCTGTCAGACCGCCCAGCGTCAGACTGACACCCAGAAAGAAAATGATAAAACTAAACGCTCTTTTCCTGTTTTTCCATTTTGTATCCAATGCCCCACACCACCTTTAAATATTCTGGCTCCTTCGGATTCAGTTCCATTTTTTCACGGATGCGCCTGATGTGCACCATAACGGTGTTTTCCGACGCAAAGGCTTCCTCCTCCCATACCCTGCGGTAGATTTCCTCCGCCGGAAATATCCGCCCTAAATTGCGCATAAAAAGCTCCACAATTTTCCGTGGCGGTCAGCTTCACCGCCTCTCCATCGGCATAGAGGATTTTTTCATCGGTCTTGTAAATCAGACGGCCGTTTTTGATTTCATCCGCCCTGTTATTCGCATGGATATCGCCAAGACTGGTATATCTTCGGAGATGGCTTTTTACCCGGGCTGCCAGCTCCTTTGGATTATAGGGTTTGGACACATAATCGTCCGCTCCCATGGAAAGTCCCAGCACCTTGTCGCTGTCCTCGCTCTTTGCGCTCAAGACGATGATGGGAATATTCTGCTTTTCCCTGATGCGCATGACCGCGGAGAGCCCGTCCAGCTTCGGCATCATCACATCGATGAGCACCAGCCCTACCTGCCTTGTGGAGAGGATATCCAGCGCCTGCAGGCCGTCGTAGGCTTTCAGCACCTCGTACCCCTCGGCCGCAAGCAATATGCCGATGGCCTTTACTATCTCTCTGTCGTCATCCACTACCAGTACGCATTCTCCCATTTTTTACCATGCCTTCCTTTCTGCATCACAGACCCGCAAATCTCTGAAATCTTGTTTCTGTGGAACTGTATCTTTGAGCTGATATCAGAATATAATAAATTTTTTACAAATTTCTGGGGGTGTTTCTTACAAGTTTCTTACATTTTATTTTATCACAATAGAGGGCATCTTAAAAGGCGCATGGTTTTTCTTCCACGCGCCTTTTAAGATGTTCCTGATGGATGTTATATTTTTGTATTTTCTATCCTGCTGCACCCTA
>OFFK01002630.1_pt1 | contig 10687 bp, 10 predicted proteins | sample 1521361 | NCBI WGS metagenome assembly OFFK01 (sample SAMEA3504096, study PRJEB24116) | mouse gut metagenome | biome: mouse gut; feature: mouse-associated habitat; material: faeces | place: Denmark | collected 2011
GTACCATACAGAAGCTTGCGGAAAATTTTCATTATCACCCTAAATATCTGTCAGCGTTTATACACCGTAAAACAGGTAAGACCTTTAAAGAATTGCAGCTTCAGCAACGCATGAATATGACCTGTCAGATGCTAAAAAGTACGTCCGTATCCATCCAGGAGATCATTGATACTGTCGGTTTTTCGAATCAGAGCTTCTTTTATAATAAATTCTCAGAACTGTATGGCATGACCCCTTTCGAATACCGAAAACATACAAAAACGATTTTGTGAGCGCTGCATAAAATGGGAATAAAAAAAATCGTCATAAAAAGTGCCTCAAGTTGATATTGCGGCCTTATCATAAGATAAAGAACTCCGGCAATGTCATTTGTTTGAGGCACTTCTATAACATCCTCTTTCGGATACAGTTTGCTCAGCTAAAATGCAGCTCAATCTTTCCAAACATTCCGGTTGGCTCCAGCGGCTCATATGAAAAATCAAACAGCGGCTGCGGAATTTCAAGCATCTCTCTTGCCGGAGTCGTTGCAACCTCAACGATAATCCTATTTTCTCCCGCCCGCAGATATTTTCCAATATTCACCTGATAGGGCGGGAACAGACGCACACCAGCCTCCTTGTCGTTGACAAATACTTTCATCATCTCATATACATGTTCTGCCTTGATGATAGCTTCTGCCGGAATTTTCTCAAGACGGACTGTCTTTTCATAACGGATAATACCTGCAAAGGAAGGGTACCCATCAGAGATTGGCTTCAGTACTTCCGCTTTTATGCTATCCGGAAATGCAGGATATTCTTTCGACCGCACCATCGCGATATTCCAGTCATTGGAAATGTCTTCTCTTGTCATTCCTTCTATCTGCTGACGGAAGGACTTATGAACCGCATCACAAGTTATCTCCTTTTGTTCCATAATTACCACACATTCCCCCGGTGCAAGTTCCAGCGAAAGTTTAATCTGACTTCCTGTTATTTCAAATACTGCCGCTTCATATTTATTCTCCATTACGTCATAGTATACAACAGCCTCATTTGTTGGAAGAAATACATTTCCCTGATAAGTATCAAATGCAGATTCGTTCAGAAATACGAAAATCTGGCGTTCCTTATTATAATGATAAAAGCTCAAATCTTTAAATTCTATGTCAGATACAATGTCCGCAAAACCTCTGCGTTTGATTTCCTTTGACAAGTCTTCCAGAGCAATCACATGACAATGTTCCAGTTCTGCAGTATCCTTTTGTTCCTGACCAATGATTCCCGATGGCAGTCCATCCACAAATATAATCATGAACTCTCCTGCACACGCAATGAACTGCATGAGTTTTTCCGGTATTTTGGGAGTATAGCCGATAATCAGCGCATCAAATCCCACCCCGTTGATACACATTTTTCTGCCGTCCAGCTTTCCATTATACTTTGACAGATTGTCCAGCATATCTATACAGACAATATCCAGATCAATTTGATTTTCTAAAAGCTGCCTGATGACCTTCTGCATTGGCATATTGCCACCCGTCCAGTCGGCCTCCCCATCATAGAGGACGGCAACCGAAGCAACGTGAGTACCGCCGTTTAATAAATCACACATCTTATTTCCATATTTCATCAATTTTGCAAAATAAGGAAATTCCGGGTTATTTCCTCTTGCGTAGAAATGCGGCGGACAGTCATGATCCGGATATTCTGCCATAGAGAATGCATGAGGAACCAGATAGTTCACTCCTTTTACAAGTAAATGATCGAGCAGATATTTCATGTCACGTACACCGAAACTCCATCCATACGCCCCGAATAGTTCGCACATCGTCCTTCCCTGTTTCTTCGGTTCCAAATGTCCGCAGGATGCTCCCAGCTTTCCAAGTGTATAATGGAAGAATTCTCCGTCACAATCGGTCATTCCATTTCGAACCAAAGCCGGAGCGCCATAAATCACCTGGCTGACAATACAGTCAATTCCTGCCATATTCTGACCAGACATCGCCCGAAAATAATGTGCGGCGCCCATCCCAAGGCGGCTGTGAAGCCCGTTGTCCTCCACGATATGCCCGATATACTCTACCCCATGTGCTTCACACCAAGATCCGATTGCGTCACTAAAGTTTTTCTTATATAATTGCGATACCTGATCCATATAATCATAGCGAATCTGAGTTCTCACATCCTGCTCAACTGTTTCTGCAAACAGGAACGGAAGAGCCTTTGCCAGCGCATCTCCATATTTTTCTGTCATTCGTTTATTCAGTTCTTCACTCCAGGGAAGCTGCATTTTTAAACGTCCGACCTGTACATCATAATTATTAAACACCGTAATGTTTCCAAACTGCGGCTCGTCGGAAAAAAATCCTGCGATCGTCTTTCCAAATTCGCTGCCGTATTTCTGGTAATGTGACTCATACACACCTTCAATCTGAGTTGCAGCCGATACTTTATCAATCAAATTGATATATGTATCATTTCCGCCGTCGGTCTTAGTATTATACAGCACGAAAACTCTCCACTGTCCTTTCGGCAATATAAATGTTACGTAGGTACCATCATATTTATCCGTCAGGTCAACCACTTCCTCAGCAAATATATTACCCTCAGAATATTTTACCGCCAAAACTGCATACAACGTATTGTTCGCCCTCTCCGCATAATCAACCGGATTGCCAATCTGCCAATACCCGATAGAAGGCTTCAGCATACGGCTGATATTCAGCGTCAATTCGTGTTGACTTCCAAAAACATCTGCTGTCGTACATGCAAGATACTGCTTTCTTCTCTCCGGATATTTTTTCTCAATCAATCCGTTTGCATATCCGGTTGGAAAATGTTTATCGTCCAGAATCCAGATTTTCATATCCCTCTTCTTCGCCTCATCGATGATGATGTCCATGTCATGCCACCACCCCGGTCCGCAAAAATCATCATGCGGGCGTGCCTCCAAACATACGGCACGGATTCCGCATTCATATATTTTACTCATTTCTTCTCTTAAAATTTTTTCCTCTTCACCACGCATCCACAAAAAAGGTAAAATATAGTTATTCTCCATTATTCTTTTCTCCTTTACGTGCGTCCCCTATTTACAAAATGATTATATTCCGGTAATATGAAAAAAGCATCCAAGGAACTTGTTAAAAAATAACAGTATCTTGCGTTTTATTTAAAGGTTGGTTATCAATATGAAGAAGAACAATAAAGAGCTTTTGGAAAGAGGAATACATAATTGGAGCAAGGATTCCATACGGATGATCCTCACTCCCAGCAGCACTGCCAAAAATTTATTTTTTTATACACAAGAGGTGGGTTACTTTAAGACCAGCTACCCTTATTTTTCCGAACGCAAGAATCTGGATTCCTTCCTCATTATTTTTACGATTTCCGGAAAAGGCTATTTGAAGTATGAGGGACAGGAATATACGCTTACAAAAGGACAGTGTTTTTTTATCCATTGCGAAAAACATCATATTTATTATACGGGGCAGGAGGAAGACTGGGAGTTCCTCTGGATTCATTTTAACGGAAGTAATTCTCTGGGATATTATAATGAATTTACAAGAAATGGATTTCGTATTATTCAGTATCAGGATACTTTTTTCATGGAGCGGACGATCTGGCGCGTCATTGCGCTTCATCAGCGGAAGGACTTAACTACAGAAACCGTATCCTCCAATCTGATCAATTCATTACTGACAGAATTGCTTGTAGAAACTGCCACAAACAGCGCGCATACGTTTTTAATCCCTGACTTTGTCCGGGATATTGTAAAAGATATCGATAAAAATTATAAGCAGGATCTTACACTTTCCTATTTTGAGCAGCTCTGCCACCGGAGCCGTTTCCATATTTCAAAGGAATTTAAAAAATATATCGGTATCACGATCAATGAATATATTATCACGACAAGAATTTCCCATGCAAAGGATTTACTGAAATATTCAGGCCTTTCTGTCAATGAGATTGCCTTTGAGATCGGCCTGAATAATGTTACTCATTTCATTAATCTGTTTAAGGCAAGGGAAAATATGACGCCGCTCGCCTATCGGAAGGCGTGGAAGGTGGAGTTATGACAACATGTGTTATTCTCCCTCCTCTTCCTTATTCAGCTGTCAATCCTCCTCAGTTGATAAGAACGGCTCCCCAGTCCAATCGCTTCCCCATGCTCAAGGACGAGTTCCGCGTTGCGCCCCTCCATGCGGCTGACCAGAGCTTCCCTTCCTTCTGTCTGATAGAAAAGTAACTGAAAAGGAATATTGGGCGAATCGGTGGAGCCAAAAAAAATTAGCAGGTGAAGATACAGCTTTTCATTTGCTATCTCATCAATTACCAGTCCTCTGTCTTTTGGATCATCTATCTGCATGTACCGGATGATATTATATACTGTTTTCCGTAATACAGATAAAATATTCGTAAGCGATGAATAACCTATCGTTTTTTACAAATCCTGAAATCTATGTGATAATTCCCTTACAGGAGAAGCCTCTGCCAATCCCCAGGTTTCTGCATTCAGGGCCTGTTGTATGTCAAATCATTCCACCGCCCTATGCACGCTTACTCCAAATCAACAGGAAGAGGTGAGCTTTTATGGCTCAAAAATGTATCAAACGTACCGATCAGGAATGGTTCGAGCTGATCAAGGACTGTCAGACCAGCAGCTTGAACGTCAAAACCTGGTGTGAACAGTAACCGGAGATCGTTCCAGATAGATTTCCACGCAGGTCCCGTCCTCCTGCCGTTTCAGCTTTACAAATCCGCCGTGCAGAAGGACGATCTCCCTTGTCAGATACAGTCCCAGCCCAAAGCCTTCTGTTTTCCCGGCATTGCTGCCTCTGTAAAAGCGCTGGAACACTCGGGCCTCGTCCCCCTCCTCGATGCCGGTCCCGTGATCGCTGACCCAGATCCGCACAAACATTTCATTTTGCTCCGCGCCCAGCAGGATCTCCGTTCCTTCCATCTGACCCGCGTCGGGCAGTGTGTTCTCTCTTTCGTCCCGCTCCGCATCCGGCAGGATCTCCGTTCCTTCCATCTGACCCGTGCCAAGCAGTGTGCTCTCTCTTTCGCTTTGCTGCGCGTCCGGCAGGATCTCGCCGCCTGACCCTGGCGGGGAATATTTGACCGCATTGTCCAGCAGGTTGAAGACCGCCTCCCCCAGCCAGTCCGCGTCGTGGGGATGGAACAGCGTTTCCGGGAACCGGGTGCAAATCTGCAGCCCCCGCCTGCGCGCCTTTTCCTCTGCCTGGCTGACCGCCTCCGACAGTGTCAGCAGAAGATCCGTGTCCAGCGGGCGGATCTGGATGATCCGATGCTCCAGCCTGGACATTTTGATGAAGCTTTCCGCAAGGAAATGGATCTTTTTTTCGGAAAGCATCACCGCCTTGAGATAGCTTTTCTGTTCCTCTCTGCTCAGATCCTCATCCTGCAGAAAATCCAGATATGTCTCAATATTGGCAAGGGGCGTCCGCATCTGGTGGGCAATCTCCGTGATCAGGTTTTTGATGGAGTCCCGGTCCTGTTCCAGACGCGCGTGATACCCCTTCGTCATGCTCTGCAGCCGGAAAAGCTGGTGGGTGATCTTCGATAACAGCGTCTCCTGATCAGCCCTCCGCTCTGGAAGCTCCCTGCCGTCCAGTATGCACTCCAGCATGGACGAGATCTCTGAAAGCTCCCGCTCCCTGTATTTTCCCTGCCAGTGCCAGACGGCGCCGGTGCTTAAAACAGCCAGTGCCGTTGTGATGATACACCATATTCCCATTTTTCTATTCCCCCCTTCTGCTCTGCAGCTGATTTCCCCTGAAAACCTGCGCGCAGTGCCCATCCCCCGGAACATCATTCCCCGAATACATACCCCTGCCCAAACACATTTTTGATATACACGGGATTGGCCCCATCCGGCTCGATTTTCCTGCGCAGGCGGTTCACCGTCACACTGACCGTATTTTCTCCCACAAAGGCGCCGTCCACATCCCATACCTGCTCCAGGATCTGATTTTTGGTAAGGAGCTGCCCTTTGTTCTTTGCCAGGTATTCCAAAAGCCGGTACTCCTTCATCGTCAGCGGGATCTCCTTCCCATGACAGGTGACCCGTTTGCGGGCAAATTCAATCCCAAGCCCTTTATACAAAAAAGCCTCCTTCTTTTCCCTGCATCGGAACAAAACGGCCTGTATCCGTTTGATCAGCACACGCATGGGAAATGGTTTTACCACGTAGTCGTCCGCCCCGGCGGTGAAGGCCCCCAGCATGTCCTCCTCTTCGTCCTGCCCGGTGAGGAAGATCGCCGGGATCTCCTGGTATCTGCGCATGTCGCGGCAGAAGCTGATCCCGTCGCCGTCGGGCAGGTTGATGTCGATCAGCAGCAGATCCGGATTTTTTTCCAGCAGACCCCTGCCCTCCCTGCAGTTCACGGCGGACAGCGTCTCGTATCCCTCTTTCCGAAGCGCGATGGCCAGGGCCTGCCCCAGCAATTCATCGTCTTCTATGATTCCGATGGTTTCCATCTCATTTGTTTCCTTTCTTCTGAATTTGCAGACAGATTCCAGCTATACGGCTGTAATCCGGCAGGTCACAGCAAAATCTGTACCGCGGCATGACCCTTCGTAATACGCTCAGAGCCGTGTAATGCCATGGATTGTTACTGTGAATCGCAACCATTGATTCATTCTATATTTCCAGCAGGTCTTCGCACCTGCATCCCAGCGCGCGGGCCAGCATCAGGACTGTGACTGCTTTTGTATGGTTGATTTTTCTCTGGCGCTGTTCAAAAAGCTGGATCTGCCTGAGAGGAACCTTCGACAGCTCTGCCAGCTCGCTCTGGGATAAACCGGCATACTGCCGGAGACGTTTCAGGTTCGTTTCTTTATAATAATCCGCCAGCTTTTCATCCATCGCAGAGACAAACTGCATAATCTCCATCTCATGATATGCCGGATACATGTTCAGAATGTCACGGACAGATACCGCTTTATAGATGCGCTGAAATGTCTTTCCCGTGTACCATTGATAGAAGGCCAGCGCATGGCCCGCCCAGTATTCCGGAGATTTGTCCAGGTACATCTCTTCCGGCAGATCCGGCAGGTTCAGCCCGCTCTGCCGGATCACCTCTTTTACCAGTTCGCAGCCTGTTTTTCCCGCCACATAGCTGGGGTTGCCTGTCTGGAACTGATATGCCACATCGGATATAAGAAACATCTGAAAAAAATCATCCGGGTCCAGTTCGTATGAGTCGGACGCATAGTCCAGCATATCTCCCATGATCCGCTGCGCCGAATGCAGATAATCCTCAGGATAAGCGTGTATCACCATTTTTGATCTCCTCCCTCATGATGTCCAGCATAAACAGTTCATGGATGTCCGCCGACTTTTTCCGTGCCCTGCGGTATTCCCTGCGCGCCTCACGTTCCCTTAAGACCTTTTTCATATTTTATGATATCGCAAGCGCGATACAATGGCAATATGTTTATTCCCGATGTCAATTTTGACCTAATCATTCATCAAAAAATTATCTAAAAATTTCATTTCCACAGTGCTATTATAATACACGTAGCAAGGATACAAACAATACCAAGCAAAAAAAGGAGAAAAAATTATGTATATGAATTTGACAGCAGAACAGATTAACTATATGTATGAGGCAAACGCGAAAATCGGAAGTACCATCATCAACGCATTCAAGAAATATTTTACAGAAAATGCTGAAATCATCTGCGCAGGACTTGCGGCCATGAGCGGACAGTATTATGTACCGTCTTCAAGGAAATAAGCAGATGGACGGCAATTACAAAAGAATCAAAAAGAGACAGCAGGAACACGAGAAATACGATTCGGTTCCTGCTGTTTTTTTATTCTTTGGGAAACTCCTTTGTTCTACGGACATTTTCAGCATAGTTCAAATACGGCCGGTTCTTCACTGGTACACGGTTTCCAGACTTCCGCCCCGGCCCCGTTTGGATTGCCGGTCTTCATGAAGTTCACCCAGTACACTAGTGTACTGACCGCATTATATTTATACTAATTATTTTGCCGCTGTTTCATCGAATTTGGGATAAAGTGATACCAGTTTGGTTCTGGCTTTATCCGTAGTAAATTGCCATTGGATACATGCCGCATGCTCATTACGATCCTGTTCCCACGCAGAGAGTTCTTGACGAAGCTTTTCTATATCGCTAATTCGCCGGGATAGACACTGGCGCGTCATTACATTAAGCTCTATTTCTGCAATATTCAACCAGCTTCCATGCTTCGGAGTATAGTGGATTTCCAATTTTCTGGCGATCCGTCGGGCTTCACTGGCTGGAAACGCTTTGTAGAGTGATGATAACGCATGAGTATTCAGGTTATCCATAACAAGTACTATTTTTTCGCTATCCGGATAACTGACATCTACCAGATATTTTATTTCTTCTGCCCAGTCAATCGCTGTACGGTGTTCACGGACACTTACATGGCGTACACCACCCAAGGGCTCCACAAACACAAAGATACTGACGGTCCCATTACGTGTATATTCAGAATCTATTTTTTGGATATCTCCTGAACGCATGGGAAGAGGTTCCCTGACTTCCCCAAGTAGCTGGTATGGTTTTTCGTCCATACATACAACAGGGAGCCTTGGGTCATAGGGGCTTTCATAAACATCCAGGATATCTTCCATGCAGGCTACAAATTCCGCGTTTTCTTTTGGTGGGATACACCAGTATTCACTGAGGTGAGGTCGAAGTTCATTTTTTTTAATGCCTGGCGGATGGCCTCTCTCCCGATGGGAGTATCCAACTCCATGCGAAGCCTTTCCTCCAGAAGTCGCAGAGTCCAATGAGCGTGTCCGTCCGGAACCGGGCCACAGGCAATCTGAATGATATGCGCTTCCATACGTCCATCTACTTTACGGCGTGCCGCAGCAGAATTTGGGCTGATATTATACCGGATGATGTCTGTGATTCCATTTTTCATGTAAGATCGAACAACATTTGCTACAGTAGACTTACAAACAGCGTAACTGTGAGCGATCTGGGCGTGGGTAAGCCCTGCCCCCTGCTCTTCATCCAGTTCAAGTAATATTTGACACCGTTTCAAAACAGTCTTACAGGTATTCTTATTTTTGATTGTTTTTTGAAGAGTAGTCCTTTCATCATCACTAAGCTTAATAATATATGTTTTAGGTCTTGCCATACCATCCACCGCCATTTCTTTTTAGTATATCATAAGGCGGTAAATAATGGCAGTAAAATTAATTTAAATATAATGCGGTCAGCACACTAGAATATTTAAATAACCCGTCTTTCGTACAATACAAGTATAAATTCCCACCGTTTTTCATCACTGGCATACGAAACGTCGGACTTTGTTCCGGATAAAGCCGCTGAAACCAGATACGATCATCATTCACATACGCCGCAAAAGAAATATAATGCTTTTTACTCATGTCATGTTTAACAGTTACAAAATAATCCGTATCCATTTCTTCCACTGAAATTTCATGTCCTGTTATTTCCGTTACAGCGGAAAGTGGAGAAAGGCGGCGTCCGCAACATGAAATACCTGCTTTACCTGTACTTGTCAAAATGTTTCCGCAGCTCGGACAGACATAAAACCGAATATTCTCAATCTTTCCAATATCCAGACGGTTAGGGTTCAGTTCTCCTTGCAGTAATTTTAAAATATCTGCACCCAATATTACAGAAAGCCCATCCCAAAGTGAAACCTCTGGCGCACCTTTTCCACATTCCCATTTTGAAACCGTTTTATTACTAATATTTAACTGTTCTGCAACCTCTTTTTGTGTCAATCCCTTTTCCTTTCGTAAATGTTCAATTAGCTTTCCGATTTTAGCGCAGTCCATAGTTTCCACCTCCTCGCTTTATCATATCACCTTTATAGAAATCTGGAAATGATACGAACCAGTTGTATCGGCAACTGCCATAGGTTTGACATATCTAAAAACCGTTCTTGTCCATAAATATCACTGATTGTATCTTTGTCCTGTCCGATTGCAGCAGCCAGAAACAGAATCCCTTTGCGGCTGTATTCACTGATAATCTGTTTCATATCACCTATGGCTGCTTTTCCAGTATAATCCGGCATGGCTTTCGGCTGCCCGTCACTGATGCTAATCAACAGTTTTGTTGTCTGTGGCATCTTTACCAGCTTTTCTGCAAGAATCCGAAGTGCCATTCCGTCCCTGTTATTACTATGACTCTGAATTGCCATAAGAGCATATTTATCATTTAGCCCCGGTTCTTCCCAGTCAATATAGGAATACATTGACATTCTCTCTATCGGTGAACGGTCTGCCGTATCGCCATAAATCAACACTGGTATTTTACATGCCGTGCAAAACTCATATACCGCAATAGCAGCCTGTTTCGCTGCTTCTAACCGTCCTAACGCTTTCATGGATGCTGACTGGTCAATACGCAATGCCACCGCAAGCGACGGTTCTTCTTCCGGCGCTCTTTTCTTTGAAAAGTACCGATGGTCTTGAAAAGATACCTTTTCGGCATGAAATTTTGTACCATAAACACAATTCTTGCTAAAATCTACTGAAACTTCATGCTCTAAGAGTGGGGTTGTTTTTCGTATCAATTCCCTAATAACGGGCATCAATTCTGAAACCATTTTATGATACTCACGGTGGTGTGCCAATGTTGCTTCTGGACGATGGACAATCATGGCGACTTTTTCGTGAGAAGTTCCTTTCACTAAT
>OFFK01002632.1_pt1 | contig 10683 bp, 9 predicted proteins | sample 1521361 | NCBI WGS metagenome assembly OFFK01 (sample SAMEA3504096, study PRJEB24116) | mouse gut metagenome | biome: mouse gut; feature: mouse-associated habitat; material: faeces | place: Denmark | collected 2011
CTGTGCTCCACTATAAAAAGCCGCGATGGCTGGAATCTTACCAGGTTCTTGCTGTTGATGCGTCAGACATTGTTGAAAAAGGTGCTGTGAAAAAACTATGGCATCTGCATTATGCACTCGATCTGTTTACCCTGACCTGCAGCCAGTTCAAGATAACGGAGCAATCCACAGGGGAAAGCCTTAAAAATTTTACACTTACAAAAGGATGTCTTGTCATAGCTGACCGTGCATATGGGAGCATAAAAAGCATAGGGCACTGTCTGGCAGCAGGAGGAGATTTTATCATCCGAATCAAAAACAAAGCTTTCCATATTTATGATGAAAATGGCAAAAAGCTTGTTCTTTCCGACTGGCTGCGTACCATCGGAAATACTGCTGCGCAATTAAATGTATATATCAGAAACAGTGAAAAAAAGCTGGTTCCAGTAAGAATCTGTGCTTGTAAGAAAACAGAAGCAGAGATTGCCGCAGAAAAGATACGAATCCGAAAGATGGAAAGCAGGAAACAGAAAAAGCTTAGTGATGATACTGTATTTACCCATAACTATATGTTTGTGATTACATCACTGCCATATGAAATATCTGCCGATCAAATTCTTTCTTGTTATCGTCTGCGCTGGCAGGTAGAACTTGTATTTAAAAGGTTAAAGTCGCTGCTTGGGTTAGGCAGTATACCAACAAAAACAAAAGAAGCAGGGGAAACCTGGATAAATGGGAAAATCCTGCTGTCACTTCTGACAGAAAAATATCTTGGGGATATTGATTTTTCCCCCTCTTGGAACATCCGAAGGGAATCGGAGTATATGGAGGGAGACGAAGCTGGTATCCTTTATTATTTTAATGATGATATTACCGAATATACAAACGATGAGCTTTGACATTTTGGAACTGGTGAAGATAGCGTTTATTGAAAAACGAAAACATACCCGACAGCAGCTTCTTCACTTTTTGCAAAGTTAGTGCATATGGAGGACTACCCAGAGAGGGTCATGTACTACTGATCAGCCCCTTGTCAAGCAGACAGCTTAAATATCTAAAATAAAGTGCTTGAAATGACCACGTGGATATATGTGGTCATTTCCTACGCACACCATTTTTCTTTATATTTCTCAATACGTTTATTTGGGGAAATGGGATATTCTATTGGTTTATCTGATTCCAGCGCCTCTTTGCGCACCTCAAGCGGTGTTTTGCAATGGTATCTGTCTTGTGGGCGTTCCTCACTATAAAACCTTATATAATCCCTTATGGCATGCTTCAATGAAGCCTCGTCAGTTATTTCATACATTTGATACATTTCTGATTTGATAATCCCCCAAACCCCCTCCGCAGGACCGTTATCAATACAATGGCCAACCCTGGACATAGATGGCTCCATTTGTTGCCTCCTCAGCTTTTCCTGGAACACTCTGCCCGTATACTGGTATCCCCTGTCACTGTGGAAAACAGGTTTCGCATCTGGATTCGCAGCGATTGCCCGGTCGAAAGTCCTAAATACCAGCTTATTGTCATTCCGGCTGCTGATGGCATAAGCAACCGGATACCTGTCATATAAGTCCAGAATCATGCTTAAATACAACTTGCCTTTTCCACCAGGGATTTTGAATTCCGTTACATCGGTTGTCCACTTTTGGTTTGGCGCCGCTGCATAAAAATCTCTGCTAAGTTTATTTTCTGCCGTTGTCTCCGGCGTGGAAGAACTATATTTTTTCTTTTTCTTTCTGATCACAGAATGGATTCCCAGCTTTTTCATAATACGGTGAACCCTGTTTTTGCTGTACGCTGTATGATTGAAATGATTGATCCAGAACGTCATCCTCCGGCAGCCCAGGATATGCCGAAAACGTTCGTCGTACTCTTTAATGAGTTCCGCAAGCCTGATATTTTCTTTCTCAGCATCAGGAACGCTTCTATGCAGCCATTTATAATAAGCAGCCCTTGATATCCCAGGCTGGCGGTACATCCATCCGATACTCCGGTTCTTCTCTGCGTGGAAATGTCTGACAGCTAAATATTTTGACTCATGACGTACTCTGCCAAGCCTCACATCCTTTCGTATTCTTTCACTTTTTTTAACAGTTCGACCACCATATCTTTTTCTTCCAGCTGGCGTTTTAACCGCAGGTTTTCACGTCTTAACCGTTCCAGTTCATCCACTTCCTCATCTGCTTTATGATGCCCCCGCTTATCCGTCAGTCCTTCTTCGCCATTCGCATCATATTTCTTTACCCAGGAATAAACCTGGCTGCAGGAAACTTTATAGATATCCGCAGTTCCTTTATAATCACGGTTATGCTCCAGGCAATATGCAGCAATTTCTCTTCGTTCCCGGATGGTTGTCTTTCTTCTTGCTCCTGCCATATAGACCTCCCTTTTTGGACTATAGTCCTTAAGTTCTCTATTGGCATTATAACGCATAATCCAGCGCCTGAGTACCTCCCGTGAAGATATGTTGTATTTTGCAACGACATCGTCTGCACTCCCTTTCCCTGACAGAACCGCATCCACACACATCTTTTTAAAATCTGAAGAATATGAGGCATTCCCGGGAGGTTTGACAAACGCAGCAATTCCGTAAATCTTGTATTTGGCAACCCATTGTTGTAATGTTGTTTTTCCTATGTTATATTTTTCTGCCAGGGAGGGATAGGAGCCTCCATCAAGATATTCCTGTGAAACTTTGGCACGGAATTCTGGCGTATAAGGTGAAGCCATAAAAATACCTCCCAAGCAGATTTTGGTTATTTCCATTGTCTGCTTAAGAGGTATTATATCAGCTAAGACTGCCTGAATTATCAATAGCATGTTTGTCAGGATGTTTCATCATATATTATTTCGCGCAGAATTTTCAAAGCCTTTGTGTGAAGCAGCTTTACATAGCTGTATGAAATATCCATTATTTCTGCGATATTTTTCAATGTTTTCCCGCTATAATAGTGCAGGATAATGATATCGCGCTCCCGCTGGGAGAGTTGTTCGAGAGCGTCCGCAAGACTTTTGAGCGTTTCCTCATTAAGCATTTCCTCATCAATGTTTCCTTCGAAGCAAAGTTCCTCCGGCAGCCCGCAAACAGACTTCGCCGTCCGAAAATAGTCGATAACAGCATTCTGTGTTATCCTATATATCCATGTTGACAGAGAAGCCTTCCTCTCATCGAATCCTGAAAGTCCCTTAAATACCTTGACGAACACGTCCGATATCAAATCCTCCGCATCGTGTTCGTTTGGTATTTTCCCATATATATATCGCGCCACCTTATCCTTAAACTTGGCATAAATCTGCTCAAATTCGGTGTTTTCGTGCAGTTCAATCATCGGAATTATCCTCCCGGCTTTCAAATGGGACAAATTCGCCCGCAGCATTCACCTGTTCCAGTTCTTCATCTGAAAGAGTCTCGCCGTAACGTTTCTCAGTTTCATCCTTCATTTCGGCAAGACGCAGATTTTCCGAAAATTTCTGAAAGTCAAACAGCCGCCGTAATTTCTCTTCCATCATTCGCCCTCCATAGGCGCCACATTTTTCCACCCACGCAGCGTTTCCTCGATTTTCCTGTGCCAACCTTTTTGGAAAAATAAACACTTTGCAGGATCAATGCCAAATTTATCACCTGTAATAGCGAGTGCCAGTGCGCGGCAACCACCCCCACAGTATTTAAAATAAGGACACACTGCGCAGGTCTCATTGTTCTCTAACAACTGACCCAGTGTAGTGCAGACCTCACTCAGATATCTCCCTTTTTGTAGAATTGGCTGCAATCCCTCTTTTTTAACGCTGCCCAGGAAATTATTCTCCGCGCTAAAATACCCTGACATCTGCATACAAGGGTAAACATTTCCGTCTGCTGCAACCGCAATCATCCCCCGGTTCCCACGGCACACGGGCATACTGTCTCGGTACTCTCCAGCAACGTATTCAACGGGGCGCAGGCGGTAAGATTCTGTTCGTGGAAACACTGTAAGAAACTGCCAGATATCTATTGCCATATTGTGTTTCTTTTTGATATATCTGTCGGCAAATTCCAACATACTTTCGTAATATTCCTCAACCTCTAAGCAGGAACCATCTGCATTTTCCTTCCAGCGCGGCGATTCTGAAGTGCGGATCATGCGCATTTCGTCCACACCCATTTCATCTAACATTTCCGCTGTAGGTAACATGGATTCGATATTGAGCCGATGAACGTTCGTCTGCACTTTTACACGAAAACCCTTTTCCACGCACAGGCGAATCGCCCGAAGCGCGTCCGTCTCCGCCCCCTTGCGGTTTCTGAGCCAGTCGTGATGCCCGATTCCATCAAAGGATATTTTAATCAGCGGATTACAGCCGATTTTCCGAAATTGCTCCAATGCTGTCTCGTCAAGGAAAGAACCATTCGTGTTCAGATCCTCAAGGTGCATTCCGTGTGCGTAAATACTCTCCACAATCTCAAAAAAATTCTTATGGAGCATAGGCTCGCCGCCTGTAATCGTAAAAGCATTGATTCCACACTTTTTCGCCTGCGCAATCAGCCTATTTGCTTCCTCAAGCGTCCACTCACTCATTATGGGAGCGTTATCGGCAGCGTTGAAGCAGTGCAGGCAGTTATAATTGCATTTCCCTGTTATCATCCAGCTCATTGCAGGAAAATAGCGGTTGTCACAGTCGAGGTGTTTTTGCCATTCAGACAGGTTACTCTCATCCTTTGCAGGAGCAATAAATCCCATATCCAAAAATTTTTCCGCAAGCGGCAGTTCTTCCTCAAGCTCCGTTTTACCATCGCACTTCAAAAGGAATTCAAACTCTTCCTTTTTCAATCCTTTCGCGTAACGGACGCCCTTTCTGTAATACGCATACGGCACCAGCCACCATGAGCGCAGGGCGATGTCTGGATTTAATATGTACCGGCTCATCTCAATTCACTCCTTATCATTATTTGCGGAAACTGCCGCAAAATACGGATATTACCTAGAGATCCCCCCACTGACCGCAGTATGGGCAAATCAAAGTTTTAGGATACGTGTGGTTTTCGACGGCGTTAAGGTCACCTCCGCAGAATTTACAACGATTGGGACCGCATCCGCCTCCTGCTACATTGCCAAGCTCATCATCCGATAACTCGCCCGTCTTGTGAATCTTTCCAAAATAAAACTCTGCCTCCTTCTCGTCCACCGGATAACCATTTTCCTTTGCGAGAGCCATAAGCTCTTCGACAGAGTTTGCCTGTTTTGCCTTTGCAATAAGGTCTTCGTCAAATTTTTTCTGTGTTGCCTTTGCAATAAGGTCTTTTTTTTCCATAGCGCTTTCCTCCTAATATTAAGTTACCTTTACATTTTGTTACAGATTACAGTATAAAAACTGATAATCATAGACGTGATATGCGCCTTTGTTCTTTTATACGAATCAAAACCGCCGAGAGCCAATAAATTTCAAAAAAATTTTCATGCCCTCAATTCTGCGGTATCGTCAACCCTTTGTCTGGCCACTAATTCTGCGAAAAAACCTCCCCTTTGTATCAACTGGTCATATGTCCCGTCTTCGATAATCTTTCCCTGATCAAGCACCAGGATCCTGTCGCACTGTTTGATGGTAGAGAGCCTGTGCGCGATAACAATCCTCGTGCATTTCAGACTGTCCAGCGATTCCGAAACAGTTTTCTGCGTGAGATTATCAAGGGCTGAAGTCGCCTCGTCAAACATCAGCACGCTTGGTTTTGGTGCAATGGCACGGGCAATCATCAGCCGCTGCCGCTGCCCGCCCGAAATTCCGCCGCTGCCCTCGGAAATCATTGTGTGCATCCCCATCGGCATACGGCGAATATCTTCTGCAATGCCTGACAATTCGGCAGCATGCCAGGCCTCATCCATAGTAAGCCACGGTGCAGATATGATAATATTGGAGAAAATATCTCCCGTAAACAGCTTGCCATTTTGCATTACCACGCCGATATTTCGCCTTAAAGACTTTAAGTCCACCGCCGCAATATCCTTGCCATCAACGTAAACGGCGCCCTTCTGCGGCGACTCAAAGCCCAGCATAAGCCGCAAAAGCGTGGACTTCCCGCACCCTGTTGCGCCCACGATTGCCACATACTGACCCGGACGGATTTTCAGAGACAGATCGTCAATCACAAGCGGCATATTATCGTTGTAACGGAAAGAAACGTTATCCAGTTCGATGCTACCCGAAAGCCGCGTAATCATCTGCTTTCCCTCGGAAATTTCGGGAACTGCTTTCAAAATAGGCTCTACCATATCCATAATCGGCTTAATCTGCGCCACAGTCAATGCGATTCCCGCAAGCGAGATAAATGCCCCAGAAACCATTCCGTAAGCGGTATTGAATGCATAGTAGTCCGCTACGGACACTCCTGACGATACTGCAATCCAATACATCATAAGCGTTCCTGCAAGCGAGATGGCGCTTGAAATAACACCGTTTATTTTCAGGAACATTGGAGGGTTGTAGGCAAGCCGCGCTTCTTCGGCATAAAGATTTCCCCACCGTGCGAACGCACGCATTTCTGCTCCCGAAAGCTTAATCTTCTGCACACCCGATATCAGTGCATAGGACATTCCACTCTCTTTTGAGGACAGCTCCATCTTTTTTTTGCTGACTTTCATCTGCACAAATGCCGATACCACTGTAAACGCCACTGTAGCAAGCATAATGATAAGCGATGGTACCACCAGCGCGGGCGCGTACACAAAGATCTGCGATATGTATACAAGTGAAAATACAGACGTAAGCCCTGTCGTCAGCACTACAGACACCAGCATCTCGCACAGCGAATTGCTGCACTGCGCCCGCGCAGATAATTCTCCTGAACTGTAATTCTTGAAAAACCCTGCGGGCAGCGACATTAAGCGAGACATGATTGCAGCCTGAACCGAAATACTCATTTTGGTGTTTATCTGCGCTATAATCAGCGACTTTACGCCGTTTATCAGCAGGGAACTGAGCGTCACGCAAATCATAAACACCGTAATCGCAAGCAAAATCTGTGTGCTGCCGTCCTCGATAACACGTGAAAACAGCAGGTTATTAAGCTTCGGCGATAACATTCCGATCAACGTCACCGCCAGCGCTGACGCGCCTGTCATCACAAAATCAACGGGGGAAAGCGTTCCAAGAATATACCGCATCAAATCCGAAATTCCAAGTGCTTTCAGCGGCAGCGGCTTGTAAAAAGCTATTGCTTCTTCCTCGAAAAGCTCCTGGTTTTTGCCGTTTATTTTCACATGTTTTCCTGTTTCCATATCCCTATAATGATAACCTGAAAATCCCGCGGGGATAAGCGCAACAACCATCCCATCGCTTTTACGGATTCCCAGCATTGCTCCGATTGCATCTTTGTACCAGCCTTTCGAGAGCGTTACCGTGCGGCGCATGATTCCATGCGGGCGAAGCAAATATTCAAGCTGTTCATTTCTGTCCGTGATATTGTCAGGAATTTCTTTTGTATTTATATGATAAAATCTTAATATCTCGTCAAAGGCGTTTTTCATCTGCTGCCGCTCGTCATTGAGTGCGGTTGAAAGACGGCTGCCCATCACGGCGCCGGCAATGTTGATAAAGGCATCTGTAAAAACATCCTGATCGTTTTGTTTACGCTGTTTTATTTGTTCGTCAAACCATCCCATTATCCTATTTTCACCACCTTTATTCGTTTGTTACAAGCTGTGTGTAGACGCCGCCTCTGGCGTACAGCTCATCATGTGTTCCGCGCTCTACAACTTCCCCGTTATCAAGCACGATGATTTCATCGCAGTCGCGTATGGTCGATAACCTATGCGCCACAACGATACAAGTAATTCCACGGTCTTTTATGGATCTTACAACCTCAAATTCCGTTTTTGCATCCAGCGCAGAAGTGGCCTCGTCAAGAATGATGATGGTCGGATCTTGGGCCAAAACACGGGCAATCTCCATTCGCTGCCGCTGGCCGCCCGAAAAGTCCTTGCCACCCTCGGTGATTTTGTAACTGTAACCCCCGTCACGCTGCATAATATCCTCATGGAGCTGCGCATCCCGCGCAGCCATGATTACCTCAAAATCCTCTATCGAACCATCCCACATTTTGATATTGTTTGCAATTGTATCCTCAAACAAAATAATATCCTGATCCACTACCGCCAACGATCCGGTAAAAACACTTCTGTCAATTTTTTCTATAGGCTTTCCATCAAATAAGATTTCGCCTTCCCAGGGCTGGTAAAGTCCCGAAATCAGCTTTGACAGCGTGGATTTTCCGCAGCCTGATGTGCCGACAAACGCCACGCGGCTGCCGGTTTTGAGCGTTAAATTAAAATCCCTGATCAGAGGTTCTGCAAGGCGCGAATAGCCGAACGTGACATTTTTAAGTTCCACGTTGCCCGATAATTTGCTGTACTCCGCATCCTCTAAAATCCCATCTCTGCTGCAATTCACATCCGTTGGGTATTCCATCACATCTTCAACGCGCTCCATCTGCGTGCGCATTTCCTGGAGCGTCTGTCCCGCCGAAATCAACGTCTGCGCAGGTGCGGTAAAAGAACCTAAAAAGCCCTGAAACGCCATGATCATACCCACTGTAAACTTTCCATTTATTGTAAAATAAACTCCCAGTATCAGCACGGCGATATTTGCCAGTGACGACACAAGTTCAGGAATCATGCCAAGATACTGATTTAGGCGTTCAAAACGCACCTGCTGGGTATTTACGCTCGCCTGATAGCCCGCCCATTTCTCGAAAAATCCATTCTCTGCGCCGCTGGCCTTGATTGTTTCGACCATTTCAATCCCCGTCACAGTAGCTCCAGCGAGTTTTCCCGCATCGCGCAGCTGTACCCGGGTAATGTTCATGCGCTTATTGGATATAATCCTTGAGACTACAAGATTGATTACGATGGAAGCCACCCCCACCAGCGTGAGAATCAGGCTGTAGCGAAGCATCACAACAAAATAAAACACCAGCATGACCGTGTTTAACGCCAACGGCGCGAAAGTCTCTGCCAATGACTGTGCAACCGAAGCATTCATCCTCTGCCTCTGCTGAATATCCCCCGCCATGCGCTGGGAGAAAAATTCCATCGGCATACGAAGAACCTTCCACATATAAGTGGTACTTCCGACTGCCGAAAGCTGACCGTTTATTTTCAGCGAATAAACAGCTTTCATCCATTCCACAATGAGCTGTATCACGCTTATTCCTCCAAGCGCGAAAATAAACGGCAAAAACCATTCTGGGTTTTCACCGGTAAGCAGCCTATCCATGAAAATCCGCGAGAATGCTGGGGTGATAATCCCCAACAGAGCAGTAATCAGCGTTGTCAGCGCCACAAACACCATTGCTGTTTCCGCCTCTTTCAGCCGTTTTTTCACGAATGTCAGTATGCTCTTGGGGGCTCCGCCTGGCTCGAAGCTCTCCGCAGGCTCGAACATCAGGCAAATCCCCGTAAAGGACTTGTCAAATACTTCCATCGGCACGGAATAACTCCCTTTTGCAGGGTCGTTCAGGTACGCCTTGCTGCCCTTGAAGCCGTCCAACACTACAAAATGATTGAAATTCCAATGAATGATACAGGGAAATTTTCCATTCTCTTTTAAACCCTCTGGTTCGTAGCGATAGCCCTTTGCTGCCAACCCATAGCTGCGTGCTGCTTTTAGGATGTTTTTCGCATTGGAACCATCTCGCGATACGCCGCAATCAGCGCGTATCTGCTCAAGCGGTATCCATTTCCCGTAATATGCAAGGATCATCGTGAGAGAAGCCGCGCCGCACTCCAGTGCTTCCATCTGCATTACCACAGGAACTTTCACCTTGCCGTTTCTGACAGGCTGCTTTATCTTTTTCGTACCCATCTTCAGACTCTCCTCTCAATTCAATATAAACGACATCGGCGATACGCTCTCTGTCACGATTTCAGTCTTGTATGTACCGTCTGGAATATCCACATCTGCAATTATCTCATACACCCACTCACCCTTGGAAAAGCCTCCGAGATGCATCAAATAGGGATCCATATCCGCATTTACGGCGATCGGACTTTCGGCAATTTCAGAAACAGCAAAATCCTTCCCATTTACCTTTACCAGCATTCCCGTTTTAATCTTAGCGGCGTCTTCCTCTGTAACATAACAGATAAAAATGCCGTTTTCGCTCGTCCCCGCAGAAAGGATCTTGCTTTCAAGACGCCCAAAAATCCCCCAGACACATACCCCCGCCAACAAAACAATCACCGCCGCCAGTATCATCCATACGCTCGGATTGGATACGCGGATATAATCGTTTAGCTGCTCGGGAGAAGAAACACGGGCAATACTTGATTTACGAAAAATTTGTTTTCCATCATACTTCATGTCAACCTCCGGCTTTTTATATTTTAATATTAATTATCTAACATTATAAATGAAACCGCAAAAAAAACAACCTATCTACTAAAAAATATCCCTTATCTGCCAAAATGTTTTCTAAAATTCCTTCTAACAAACGCAAATAATGGTTATTTCTTTGTCAAAAAACTTTTTTGCGCACACTGTGTCACGGTGTCACCCGGCTTCAGATTACCGAGCAGCAGTGGAGACATAGGATTGTGAAGCGTATAGTTTTCAAAGGCTTTACGAGGCGTTTTGTTGGCATGGCAATAATACCATACCTAACCGAGATATTTGAGTTTCCGCATTTTGCAATTCATAGCGCCAAAGGTCTTGCTGCCTTTTGGCAGC
>OFFK01002633.1_pt1 | contig 10679 bp, 7 predicted proteins | sample 1521361 | NCBI WGS metagenome assembly OFFK01 (sample SAMEA3504096, study PRJEB24116) | mouse gut metagenome | biome: mouse gut; feature: mouse-associated habitat; material: faeces | place: Denmark | collected 2011
TGCTTGTTGCAATCGGCGCTTCCACCGGCGGCACGGAAGCGATTTTTGAAGTGGTCAAAGGCTTCGGGCCGGATATTCCGGGCGTAGTCATTGTACAGCACATGCCGCCCGGCTTTACGGCTATGTATGCCAAGCGGTTAAATGACCAGTGCCGGGTGCGCGTCAAGGAAGCGCAGACCGGGGATGCGGTAAAGCCGGGCCATGTACTGATTGCACCCGGGGGAGACCAGCATATGCGCGTGGTAAAGGTCAACGGCGTTTACCAGGTGGAGTGCCGCAACGGGCCCCGGGTCAACGGGCACTGTCCGTCTGTAGACGTTTTGTTTGAATCTGTCGCAAAGACAGCAAAACGCGATGCGGTCGGGATTATCCTGACCGGAATGGGCGGGGATGGCGCCAAGGGGCTTCTTGCCATGCGGGAAGCCGGTGCCAGGACAATCGGTCAGGATGAATCGACCTGTATTGTATATGGAATGCCAAAAGTTGCATATGACATTGGAGCGGTCGAATGCCAGGCAAAGCTGCCGGACATTGCTGCAAGGACTTATGCAATGCTTAATAAAATGTAAAAGGAGAAAAGATTATGAAGATTCTGTTGGCAGAGGATGATTTTGTAACAAGGAAGTTTATGGTGAATTTTCTTTCGAAGTATGGAGAGTGCGACGTTACGGTAGACGGCATGGAAGCAGTCGATGCGTTTATGATGGCACTGGAAGACGATGAGCCGTATGACCTTGTCTGCCTTGATATCATGATGCCGGTAATGGACGGGTATCAGGCACTGGTTGCCATCCGCAAGCTGGAAAAGGAAAAGAACGTTCCAGAGGAAAAGGCCGTCAAAGTCATTATGACAACTGCCTTAAATGAAGAACGAAATGTCAAAATGGCATTTGAACTGGGCTGCACGATATATTCTGGAAAGCCGATTAATCAGGACCGGTTTGAGCAGGCATTAAAGAAACTGGACCTGATCTGATAAAAAGCTACAGGAAAGGAGAAGAATATGGCTGAAGGATTTAATACAGAAGACATGCTGGACATGTATCTGTTCGAGAACGGGCAGCTTTTGGAGCAGCTTCAGGACACCGTTCTGGACCAGAAGGATGCGGAATGCTTTGATGAAGACAGCATAAATGAAATATTCAGAACCATGCATACCATCAAGGGTTCTTCCGGTATCATGATGTTTGATAATATAACGGCTGTGTCGCATAAGCTGGAGGATGTTTTCTATTATTTAAGAGAATCCCATCCTGATAATGTACCTCATCTGCAGTTGGTTGAGCATGTGCTGGAGGTGGAGGACTTTATTTCTGGCGAGTTGGAAAAGATTCGCAGCGGAGACCCGGCAGACGGGGACGCCACTGGTCTGGTGGCGGATTTGGACAAATTTTTAAATATGCTCAAAAACGGAGGAGCTGCCGCAGGGCAGGAGGAGCCTCCCGAAAATGTGCACGAGGAGCCCAAGCATTTTTATATCGCGCCGGTGGCTACAACCGACAGTCGGTTTTATAAGATATATCTCACCTTTTATCCGACTACGGAAATGGCCAACGTCCACGCGTATAAAACCGTATACGCGCTGAAAGAGATTGCGGAAGATTTGCTGTATTCCCCGGAAGATATTATTTCCGACGAGAGTAGCGCGGAGACAATCTTAAAAGAAGGTTTCCGTATTCTGCTGCAGGCACAGTGTACCGAGGAGGATATCCGCCAGATTATCGGCGTGGGCTATGATATCAAGGAAGTGGACGTCTACGAGTGTAAAGCGGAAGAGTTTCTTCAGGGCTTTGACTTCGGCGAGGACGAACCCGCAGCCGCGCCGGTGATTGACTTAAATGCCAGCGTGGAAGAAATAGAAAGCAAGGCGGAGGCTGGAGCCGGAGAGGTGAAGAAGGAGGCCGAAGCGCCTGCAAAATCCAAGATGGCGCCGGGCGACTTCGTCATTAAGTCCAAGGAACCGGGCAAGAGGAAAACCCTTGCGAAGGATAAGAAATCCGATAAGGCGTCATTTATCAGCGTAAATGTCAGCAAGATGGACCAGTTGATGGAACTTATCGGAGAGTTGGTTATCTCCGAGTCGGTAGTGCTGCAGAGTCCGGACCTCAATGTGCCGGGGCTGTACCTGGATAATTTCCATAAGGCGGCGGCGCAGCTTTCCAAGGTATCCACGGACTTGCAGGACGTGATTATGTCCATGCGAATGGTGCCCCTTACCAATACTTTCCAGAAGATGAACCGTATTGTGTTCGATACTTCCAGGAAGCTCGGAAAAGAAATCGAGTTTGTTATGGTGGGCGACCAGACTGAGGTGGATAAGAATATCATCGAGCATATTTCCGACCCGCTGATGCATATTGTGAGAAATTCCGTTGACCACGGAATTGAAACAAAAGAAGAGCGTATCGAGAGCGGCAAGCCTGAAAAAGGAAAGGTTACCTTATCCGCGAAGACGGAAGCGGGCAAGGTATGGATTAGCGTTTCGGACGACGGCGCCGGTCTTGACAGGGACAGAATTATTGCAAAGGCGAGAAAGCAGGGGCTTTTGGACGATACGAAGCCGGATTCCGCTTATTCCGACAAGGAAGTATATCAGTTTATCACACTTCCGGGATTTTCAACCAACGAGCAGGTTACCGAGATTTCGGGAAGAGGCGTCGGCATGGACGTGGTTATCCAGAATATCCAGGCAATCGGCGGTACGCTGGAAATTGAAAGCACGGCGGGCCTTGGCAGTACCATGAGCCTTAAGATTCCTCTCACCCTCGCCATTATCGACGGAATTGTAATGGAAACAGGTAATTCCTCCTTTGTAATGGAAACAGGCGTGATTAAAGAGTTTATCCGCGTAAAAGAGGAAATGATGATTCACGAGCCCAACGGCGACGAATACATAATGATTCGCGGCGAATGCTACCCAGTACTGCGCCTGGGCAAATGGTACGGCTTAGAGCAGTATGAAGAGTCGGTTGAAAAGGGAATCATGCTGATTCTTGAAGTGGAAGACAAAAAAATCTGCCTGTTAGTGGATAAACTGGTTGGAGAGAGAGAAATCGTGGTTAAGCCGATTCCTTCTTACATTGGAAAAGTAAAAGGCTTATCCGGCTGTACGCAGCTTGGTGACGGAAGCATTGCTTTAATTTTGGATGCGACCGGATTAATAGAATAGCATGAAGAAAGGAGCGGCAAATATATGAGTGAAGCAAATGAAGTAAGAACCCAGGGCGGTTCGGACGGACATGACGAGCAGAAAGGCAAGTATATGACCTTCAAGTCCGGAAACGAATATTTTGGCCTGGAAATCCAGTATGTAAATGAAATTATTAAATTTCAGTCGGTTACCGCTATTCCCGAGACGGAGGATTATATCAAAGGTCTGATTAATCTCCGTGGAAAGGTTATACCGGTAATAGACGTGAGACTGAGATTTAAACAGCCCCCTCTGGAGTACAATGACAGGACTTGTATCATTGTAATTAATGTGAAATCGATGATAGTGGGACTGATTGTAGAGAAAATTGCGGAAGTGGTTGAGATTAAAGATGAAAATATCCTTCCGCCGCCGAGCATTGGCCGCGTAGACAAGGGACACAACAAATATGTCTACGGTATCGGCAAGGTAGGAGAGTCGGTAAAACTTTTGTTAGACCCGGATAAACTTCTCAACGACGAGGATTTATCGGTTGTTGAAGGCGCAAATGAAATGAATATGGAAGAAGATTGAGAGGTGTGAAAAATGAAAAACATGAAGATGAGGACAAAATTAATATTGGGATTTAGCCTTCCTGTTCTGCTTACGATTCTGACCGTGGTAGTGAGCATGTTTATCACGACGGAGTGTGTGGATATCGTGGCAGAGATGAATGAGGCAGGCGCGGAAGAGCTGCATCAGCATTTCCTTGAACATGAGGAGATAACCGACGCAGTGTCGGCAGAGCTTATGGAAGTTGTAAACAGCGGAAAAGACAGCCGTGTGGAAAGAATGAGAAGCATCATGCAGATTTCCAACTGGATTAGCTTTGGAATTCTTGCAGTATCGGTTATCATTACCGTTCTGGTAGGTCTGGCTTTAATCAAGGCAATTATGCGTTCCGTACGCCAGTTGTCCGCAGCGGCAAAGGAAATTGCTCTGGGCCGTGTAAACAACATTGAAATGACAAAATATAACAACGACGAATTTGGCGATTTGGTAGACGAGTATACCAAGGTTATTGACAATATCAAACAGCAGGCAGAAGTTGCAGAGGAAGTTTCCAACGGTAATCTGACAATCTCCGTAACGCCCGCATCTTCTGAGGACGTTCTTGGCAACTCCTTAAAGAAACTGGTAGAGGATAACTTACATACACTTTCAAATATCAGCGACGCAGGTTCACAGGTTACCATCAGCGCTTCACAGGTAGCAAGCGCAAGCCAGGCGCTGGCACAGGGCTCTACAGAGCAGGCAAGCGCAATTCAGCAGATTACGGCTTCTATTGATGAAATCGCTGAAAAGACCAGACAGAACGCGCAGCAGGCGAACGACGCCGCACAGCTTGTAGTTACGGCAATTAACGATGTTAAGAACGGAAATTCCCAGATGAAGCAGATGACGGTTGCAATGCAGGGAATTAACAAGTCGTCTTCAAGTATCTCCAATATTATCAAGACCATTGACGATATTGCATTCCAGACCAATATCCTTGCTCTGAACGCGGCAGTTGAGGCGGCAAGAGCAGGCGAGGCTGGTAAGGGCTTCGCGGTTGTTGCGGAAGAGGTTAGAAGCCTTGCGGCCAAGAGTGCGGAAGCTGCAAAGGAAACAGCGGAACTTATTCAGGATTCCATTGAGCAGGTAAATTCCGGTTCCAAGATTGTGGACGATACGGCAGCGGCTATGGAAGAAATCACCAAGGTAGTACAGGAAAGCGAAATCATCATCAACGGTATCGCGGAATCCTCCAACTATCAGGCAACGGCAGTTTCTCAGATTGAACAGGCAATTTCACAGGTATCTCAGGTTGTACAGACAAACTCCGCAACCAGCGAGGAATGTGCGGCAGCCAGTGAAGAGCTTTCAAACCAGGCTTCAAGAATGAGAGATATGCTTTCCATTTACAATTTAGGAAACGGCAGTTCCGCTTCTTCATCCAGAAGCAGCGCTTCTTCCGCAAGTATGGATAATGAGCAGGTAATCTCCCTTGGAGATGGATTTGGCAAATACTAAACAGCATTGGCTTGTTTGAGGCACAGGATTTGCGTCCTGTGCCTTTTTAACTCGTAAGCGAGCCGGTATAAACGCGGGAGGAACGGATAAAACGATGAAAAAAAAACATGGAAATAAACTGCTGTCATATATTGTCTGCATGGTATTGATTCTTGCAATGGCGCTTTTTACTGCCGGCTGCGGAAGCGATGAAAAAAAAGAAACCGCTTCGGGAACGGAAACAGGCGTCAGCGTATTGGGGGAAGGCGACAGGGTATTTCCCTTTACTGTGGTGGATAAGGACGGAAACGAAACGAAGTTTGAAATCCATACGAATCAGGAAACCGTGGGAGCGGCGTTAGCTGAGCTTAATCTGATTGCCGGGGACGAGAGCGAGTACGGCCTTTATGTTAAGACGGTAAACGGCGTCACCGCGGATTACGATGCGGACGGCGTATACTGGGCTTTTTATGTAAATGACGAATACGCGGTATCCGGCGTTGACAGTACGGCGATAGCCGAAGGCGAAAGTTATTCCTTTAAGGTGGAAAAGGGATAAAAATGAAGCTGACTACCCGTGAAATAACGGTTTTTGCAATGCTGGGAGCCGTCATGTACGCCTCAAAGATAATCATGGAGGTTATTCCCAACGTACATCTGCTGGGAACGTTCACTATTGCATTTACGGTGGTTTACAGAAAAAAAGCTTTGTACCCGATTTATACCTATGTGATTTTAAACGGAATATTCAGCGGTTTTGCCACATGGTGGCTTCCTTATCTTTATCTGTGGACGGTTCTGTGGGGAGCCGTTATGCTTCTTCCCAGAGAAATGCCCCGAAGGATACGCCCGTTAGTTTATATGACGGTGTGCGCCCTGCACGGCTTTCTGTTCGGCGTACTTTATGCGCCGGCCCAGGCGGTTTTATATGGGATGAGCCTTAAGGGAACGTTTGCATGGATTGTGGCAGGGCTGCCCTGGGATTTTCTGCACGGCGTAAGCAATTTTTTCTGCGGAATCCTGATTGTACCGATTGTGTCCCTGCTCCGCTTTGCGGAAAAAACAAATAATGATTGAGAGAGGAGAATTGAGATGATTGATGTAAAGAGTATGCCCAGACTTGGGTTCGGACTGATGCGTCTGCCTGAGGAAAACGGGGAAATCGACATGGCGCATGTATGCGAAATGGTTGACGCATACATGAAAAAAGGATTTAACTATTTTGACACCGCTTACGTTTATCACAACGGAAAGTCGGAGGGCGTGGTAAAGGAAGCGGTTGTGGAGCGCTATCCCAGAGAGGATTTTTATGTGGCCACAAAGCTTCCCGCATGGGAGATGTCCGGGCCTGAGGACAGAGACCGGATTTTTGAAGAACAGCTTTCCCGCTGCGGCGTTGACTATTTTGATTTTTATCTTCTTCACAGTATTGAGGACGGAAATAATTACAATACTTATGAGAAGTATGACTGCTTTAACTGGGGCGTGGCGAAAAAGGCGGAAGGAAAAATCAAACATTTCGGATTTTCTTTCCATGGAACGCCCGAACTTTTAGAAAAGGTGCTTGACGCCCATCCGGAGGTGGAGTTTGTCCAGATTCAGTTGAATTATCTTGACTGGAACAACCAACTGGTTCAGTCCGGCAAGCTTTATGAAATTCTGAAAAGACGTAATATACCCGTTATCGTAATGGAGCCCGTAAAAGGCGGGACGCTGGCAAATCTGGAGCCCGAGCTTGAAGGCATGCTGAAAGAAGCGCGTCCCGAGGCTTCTGCTGCGTCCTGGGCTCTCAGGTTTGCGGGTTCTCTGGACGGCGTTATGACGATTTTGAGCGGAATGTCAAACAAAGAGCAGATGGACGATAACCTGAATACCTTTGCTTCTTTTGAGTCTCTTTCAGAGGAAGAAAAGAAAGTGATTGACGCGGTTGTGAAAAAACGGCAGGATATGCCGCTGATTTCCTGTACCTCCTGCCGTTACTGCTGTGTGGGATGTCCGGTAAAAATCAAGATTCCCGACGTGTTCCGCGCTTTAAACACCATTCGCCTGTACCCGGAGGACGGAAGACCGAAAATGTTTTACAAGGGACTCACAAGCGATTCCGGCAGAGCAAGCGACTGTATTGCCTGCGGCCAGTGCGAGAACGTATGCCCTCAGCATCTTCCCGTCATTGAGCTGATGAAAGAGGCATCCGATAAGCTGGACGTATAGGGAAGGCCAAAAGCCTGCGCGCGTATCTGCTCAGGCGCGGCTGTGAAATAAAATCAGACAGACAACAGATAAGGGGCTGTGGCACCGGCGGTGCGGCAGCCCCTTTCAGAACAGGGGGAAGTATGGACAGGGAGAAGGATTGTATGAGTCTGTTCGAAGCGCAGACGGCGGAATGGTTTGCAAAGACGCTGGGGGAGCCTACGCCGGTACAAAAAGAAACCTGGCCGGCCATTGCCGCCGGGGGCCATGTGCTGGTGTCCGCGCCCCCCGGCGCGGGGAAAACTTTGTCCGCTTTTCTGGTTTTTCTGGACAGGATGAAAAAGATGGCGGCGCAGAAGAGTCTGAAACAGGAGCTTTATCTGATTTACGTGTCCCCCTTAAAATCCCTGGCGGCGGATATCCGCGAAAATTTGCGAAAACCCCTTGCCGGAATCGGAGGCGAAGGGATTATCAGCGCGCAGGTGCGTACCGGCGACACGCCTCAGAGCGAGCGGCAGAAGATGGTGAGAAAACCGCCGCATATTCTGATTATCACGCCGGAATCTCTCTATCTGATGCTCACCGCAAAATCAGGACAGTCGGTTTTAAAATCGGCAAAAGCGGTGATTATCGACGAACTCCACTCCCTGATTGACACCAAGCGGGGGGCGCATCTGATGCTGTCCATCGCCCGGCTTGACATACTGTGCGGTAAACCGCTGCAGCGCATCGGACTGTCGGCTACCATCGCCCCTCTATCTGCGGCGGCGGAATATCTTGCGCCGGAGCCGGTCACCGTGGCCGCCCCTTTTATGGAAAAGCGGGTACGTCTTGAAACGCTGGGCTCCTATGTGGATGTGAGCAAGAGAAAAAAGGACCCCATCTGGCAGGAACTTTCCCGTCTGGTTTATCAGTACTGTCAGGAAAATCAAAGCGTAATCGCTTTCGTGGAGGGCAGAAGATATGCGGAAAAGCTGGCCTATTATGTCAATCTTTTAGGCGGAGAGGATTTTGCAAGAGTCCACCACGGCAGCCTTTCCAAAGCCCGGCGGGAGGAAACGGAGAAGGCCCTGCGGGAAGGGCGGCTTCGGCTTTTGTGCGCAACCTCCTCCATGGAGCTTGGGATTGACGTAGGGGAAATCGACCAGGTACTGCAGGTGGGATGTCCCCGCACCATCTCCAGCACCAGACAGAGGCTGGGGGGCCATAATCCGTTCCGTACCAGCGTTATGTATCTGTTTCCGAGGACGGCGGCGGAAAGCGTTCTCTGCGGCATGACCGCAAGGCTTGCCTCGGAAAGCTATGTGGAACCGGTAAATCCGCCTCGGGGCTGTCTGGATATACTGGCCCAGCATCTGGTATCCATGGCGGCGTTTAAAGGCTATTGGGTGGACGAGGTGATGGAGATTCTCCCCAGGGCATGGCCTTTTTGCGGCCTTACAAAGGAGGATGTGAAATCCGTGCTTGAGATGCTGGCGGGAGACTATGAGCATAAAAGGGAGATTCCGGTCCGCCCCAGAATTTTATACGACAGAATCCATGAGAAGGTGGAGGGGGACGGCTACAGCAGGATGCTTGCGGTCTCCGCGGGCGGAACCATTCCCGACAAAGGGCTTTATACCGTGCGCACGGAAGCGGGCGTGAAGGTGGGAGAAGCGGACGAGGAATTTGTCTACGAGACGCAGAAAGGCGACCGCTTTATTCTGGGCGCTTTTGCCTGGCGGGTGGTGGATATCGGGCGGGATACGGTAACGGTGGTGCAGGCTCCGGCGGAGGGTGCAAGGCTGCCTTTCTGGAAAGGAGAGCTGAAAGGACGGGATAAGACAACGGGTATGGCTTTCGGCCGCATTTTACACAGGCTTCAGGAGGCGAAAGACGGAGGGATACTGCCAAAAGCTCTGGCGGGGCTGGGGCTGGACGAAGCGGCGGTTTCCCTTGCGGAGGGCTATTTGAAGCGGCAGATTGCGGCCACGGGCATACTGCCCGACGACAGGGTGATATTGGCGGAGCATTTCCGGGACGCGGCGGGAGGGAGCCAGATTATGTTCCACTCCGTATTCGGCAGACGGATTAACGCGCCCCTTGCCCTGCTTGCGGCCCATGCCATGAAGGCGGAGCTGTGTGAAAACGTGGGAAGCGTGGACGAGGAGGACGGCTTTTTATTGTACGCCTATGGACAGGAGGCGCTGCCGGAGGGAATCCTTACGAGAATAGAGCCGGAAACGGCGGCGGATGTTCTGGGCGCGCTGCTTCCCGCCACCCCTCTTTTTAATATCGCGTTCCGTTACAACTGCGGCAGGGCGTTGATGATGGGCGTAAGGGGAAGAAGCAGGCAGCCCCTTTGGATGCAGCGGCTCAGAGGGGCGGAAATGCTCGAGCAGGTGGTTCGGGAGAAAAACCACCCCCTGATGCGGGAGACAAGGCGGGAATGCATGGAGCATCTCTGGGACGCGGCGGGGGTTAGGGAAATACTTGAGAAAATCCGTTCCGGGGAGATTGTGGTCCGGGAAATCTATTCGGAAATCCCCTCGCCCATGTCCCTGCCCCTTCAGTGGGCCCAGGAAGCGGCGGTGATGTACGATTATGCCCCCACCTCCCGGCAAATCCACGTGGCCGTGGAGGAGGCTTTAAAGCAGGAAAAGGAACTGGAAGACCCGGGAGAGCGGGAGCTTGCGGACATACTGGTAAGGGAAAAGCTTCCGGAAAACGAAAATCAGCTCCACACGCTTCTGATGACGGAAGGGGATTTGGCGGCGGGAGAGCTGGATGTGCCTGTGGAATGGCTGGAAAGTCTGGCACAGGAAGGACGGGCCCTTTATCTTGAGCAGGGGCTTTGGATTGCGGCGGAGGAGCGGGAAGAATATGAGATTGCCATGGAAAACGGCGGGAGAGAGGGAGAAAATCCCGGAACAGAACCGGCCCGGTCCCCTTCGGAGGAAGCGCTGCGAATCCTGAGGCGTATGTTACGCTACCGCGGCCCCTTTACGGTAAAAGAGGCGGCTCTGCGGTACGGCTGGACGGAGGAATTTTCCGCATCGGCCCTTTCTTTGCTGTGCGACAGAAAAGAAGCGGCCGCCCGGGAGCGGACGGTGCGTCTGGAAACGGCGGGAGGCGGGCAGAGCGGAAAGCGTCAGGAGATATGTTATTACCATGGTGAGCTTTATAAGCGGGCCAGGACGCGCACCGTAAAGAACCGCCGGGCAGAAATTTCCACCTGCCCGCCTGAAAACTACGCCGCCCTTTTGTTTTCCCGGCTTTACCGGATGACTCTGCCGGAGGAGGACATGCGGGAGACGGCGGCCTGCTT
>OFFK01002635.1_pt1 | contig 10672 bp, 7 predicted proteins | sample 1521361 | NCBI WGS metagenome assembly OFFK01 (sample SAMEA3504096, study PRJEB24116) | mouse gut metagenome | biome: mouse gut; feature: mouse-associated habitat; material: faeces | place: Denmark | collected 2011
CCAGGCGTCCAACAAGCGCTATCAGGGCGGGCGGCAGTTTGTTGAGCGGTTGGTCGGAGACAAAATCAGGGAATATCAAAAGAATTTCCCGTTTTTGTTTGAGGAGATTGGAAACAATCAGCTCCGTATCAATCTGGTCAATATGGGGGACGGCAGGGAAGTATTGCAGGGATTGATCCGTTACTACGCCCAGCAACTGAATCAAGGCGTTCCACCGGAAGCTTTGGATGAATTTGTCATCAACATCTATGGAGACCTCGCCGCTTATAGTGAGTTTTTCATTCTGAGCGATCAAAATAAGCTGCAAAAGCATATTGAAGATTATCGCCATGATATTGACTCCAGTGAGATGGCAGCGATTTTGGCGGGAAGGATCAAGTGCTATTTCCGCAGTTTCAGGGAAGAGTCATACGAGTATGCGCACTTGACCTTTTACGAAATGAACAGCTCAAGCGACCTGATTTCCAGCCGCATGGAGAATATCCCCACAGGAATCTCCCTGGGAGGGCTTACGTCTGGTGTGCCGTCTGTTTTGGATGGTAGCTGGTATAAGAGCGGATTTGGAACACGGTATGCTCCCAAAAACAATTTGGTAAATCTGGCTGTGCGCTATAACGCACTTCACCACGTTGCATTCCTTGGAAGCGCCTATCGACCGGAGGACTGTATATTTACGGAAATCGAACGCGGGCAAGAGAATCTGCTGAACAAGATTTATCAGGCGTCCAATTGGGTGGTTTTTGTTTCCCCGAAAGTGGATCTGTCCTTCTTCCAGAAGAAAAGAGCAGATGAGGACAGGCTGATGATCATCCATTACAGCGATCAATATACATCCTCCAATGGGTATGACGATATTACCGTGACCCAAAAATCGAAACAGTATCGCGAGATCATTTCTGAGCAGATGAAAAAGCGGAATGTTTCCGCAAGTTCGGATCAGATCGACCACATCATCAATCTCTTTAACGCGGTAAACGGAAACTGGCTGCTGAAACTGATCTCAGCAAAAAAGCTCGAGGGGATCGTAGATAACTATTTTAGCCGGGAAAAAATGAGTATTCTCTCCGCCATCAAACTCTGTATGGCGTACTATGCCCAGGACGGCATGATCTGGATTCCGATCTCCTTAGAGGAAATTCTCCGTGTATCCGGAGCGGTTGGCCTTTCTCAGGAAAATGGATTTTTGTCCAGAAAAAATCTTGGTTTCCCCAATGGCCCGGCCTGTGACGATATTCTCATGGTGGGTATAGAGGCCAGTTCAGACGGCGTTAAAATCTATCTGCATCCGATTGAGGTAAAGATTGGCCAAAACTCCCCGGTTGTATATGGTAAAGCCCGGCAGCAGGTCTTGAATACATATGAGGGTTTTTGGAATTCCCTTTGGCCGGATGAAGGACGGAACTCTTTGAAATGCAAGATCACCAGGAACTTTTTCATGCAGTTGGTTCTGATCTGCTGCGAAAAGATGAAGCTGTACGGCATTGAGCCATCGACCCCCTGGGATCTTGCGCTGGTGGAAAACCGTGAAAAATTGCTGAATGAGCAGTATTCATTTTCTCGGGACATGGATGCGCAGATTGGCAAGGGAGCGATCGTATCTTTCAAGACCGATGTTTTGTCTCCGTCGGTCACAGAAGAAAACGGCGTCGTTCTTTTGGAATTCCCGGAAAAAACGGGCTCAGATTATATGGTAAAGTCCGTTTCGGAGATCAAAGATTTGATCCAGGATTTCCAATTTGATAATCCTGTTCTGGAAGAAGAGGAAGGGCCAGACGCGAAAGCGGAGTCTGCTGAGACAGAGGTGGAAAATCCCCCTTCCGAGAATGCGGCTGCTACTATGCAAATTCTCTTTGGCACAGACCTCGGAACCGGGCAGCCGCTCTATTGGCGCCCCAATGATACTGAACAGATTTTCCATACAAATACCGGCATTATTGGGACCATGGGGACCGGCAAGACTCAATTTACCAAGTCGATCATTACGCAACTTGCCCGGGAGCAGGCGCATAATTTCTACGGTTCGCCTCTTGGCATCTTAGTTTTTGATTACAAGGGCGACTATAACGAGACGAAAACAGATTTTGTTCAGGCAACTGCGGCAAAAATATTAAAGCCCTATCACTTGCCTTTCAACCCGCTGGCACTAACAAAATCGAACGTGTTTCGCCCTCTTCTCCCGGTTCACACAGCAAACGCATTTAAGGACACGCTGTCCAAGGTGTATGCGCTTGGGCCGAAGCAGCAAAATGCCCTGTTTAACTGCATTATGAAAGCATATAACAGCAGGGGTATTTTTGCAGACAAAGCTGAGACCTGGGACCGCATACCGCCTACCTTCCAGACGGTCTATACAATCTACAGCGGCGACGATGAAATTAAAAAGACAGACTCACTAGCGGCTGCAATGGACAAATTGCAACAATTTCAGGTTTTTGAAGGAGACCCGGAAAAAACGGTTTCCTTGTTTGATTTCCTAAAAGGCGTTGTAGTTGTAGACCTCTCCGGCTATGATTCGGATATACAAAGCCTAGTCGTGGCCATCACGCTGGATTTGTTCTATTCGCAGATGCAGGCCGCTGGCTCCAGCAGAATGGATCAGCAGTATCGGGAACTTACCAAACTAATCCTGGTTGACGAGGCTGATAATTTTATGAGCGAAGGTTTCCCTTCGCTGAAGAAAATTCTGAAGGAGGGCCGGGAGTTTGGCGTTGGAACCATTTTATCCACCCAATTTCTGAAACATTTTGGGTCTGGCGAGGATGACTATTCCAAGTATATCCTGACGTGGGTTGTTCACAACGTGGCAGACCTGAAAGCCTCCGATGTGGAATTTGTATTCAAAACCGAAGCCAAGAGCCCGGAAACGCAAAAGCTGTTTCATGACATTAAGAACCTCCAAAAGCACCACAGCATTATCAAAATCGGGAACTCTTCTCCCAGGTATGTGAAGGACAAGGCTTTTTGGGAGTTGGTTCAGGAGCTGACGTAAATTTATAATTGACAGACGAGCAGAGGGCTGATATACTTAAGTATGCTACTTAAGTATATCAGTTCTTTTTTACTCTGGGGGTGAAAAGGTTGGACTATGTGTACCGGTTTCCTGTAGTAAGAGGAATCCAAGCTGAAAAGGAATACTATATTGGCATGGTTCCACTAAAAATGTTGACACGGCTGTTTCCGGCTGACGAGGAATATGTACCGCCTGAATTCCGGGCGCAGCGGAAACTAAATGAAGCCCGGATCCCAGTCATCAGTCGCTACATCGTCAATAATCGGGACAGTTATGTGTTCTCCGCCTTAGCTGCGTCCATTGACGGAGACTTTTCCTATATGCCAAACGAAGCAAATTACGATACCGGAATCTTACAGGTTTCTATGGACGCTCGCTTTTTAATTAACGACGGGCAGCACCGGAAAGCGGCGATTCAGTCGGCCCTCCAGGAAGACCTGTCTCTGGGGAATGAAACCATTCCCGTTGTATTCTTTGCGGATGCGGGACTGACCAGAAGCCAGCAGATTTTCACGGACTTGAATAAGCATGCGGTGAAAACTTCGAACGCGATCGCGGAGCTGTATGACTCTCGGGACCCACTGGCTGTGATTACCAGAAATGTGATTGCGGCGGTTCCGTTTTTGGATACATATACCGACAAAGAGGTAGACAACCTAGGAAAATATTCGTCCAATTTGTTTTCATTGAATACGTTCTATAAGGCAAACAAAAAAATCCTTGCTAAAAGCGCTCCAAATTCTGAAGCGGAATCGTTCTTGATTACGTTCTGGACACTGACCGCGCAAAATATCGTTCAGTGGGGGGAACTGGAACGCAAAGAAATCAGCAAAATTGACTTGCGGGAAAAATACATCGTTACACAGGCTGTTGTTGTTCTGGCTCTTGGCCGTGTAGGTGCCGCGCTTTACCAAAACCCTGAATACATGTCCGCAGAGATTTTGCCAAGACTTCAAACTGTCAACTGGCGTAGGAACGCAGCCCAATGGAAAATGCGTGCAATCAGCCCGAATGGCCGTATGATTACGGGAGAGCACTCAGCAAAGCTGATTGGTAATTATTTAAAAAAAGTTTTGGGTCTGCCATTGACAGAGGATGAACTGCATCAGGAAGAAAAATTTCTAAGCACAAAAAGATAGGGGACATTATGGCAGAACAAATGGGACCACGCTCTCGAGGGGTTACAGTCACAAAACAGGCCATAGAAGGCTTAATGGAGACCATCCGGAATCTTTATCTGGCGGATGAAATTCCCTGGGTGATTGGCTATTCCGGCGGCAAAGACAGTACCGCAACGCTGCAGCTGGTCTGGATGGCGATTGAGAATCTACCAGTAGAACAACGAACAAAAATCATTCATGTGATCAATACGGATACGCTAGTAGAATCACCTGTCGTGGCCAAGTGGGCCCAGGATTCTCTCAAGCGCATGAATGATGCTGCCGCTCAGGAACAGCTTCCCCTTGAAACCCACCGTTTGACGCCGGAATCGAATCAGACCTTTTGGGTCAACCTGCTTGGCCGGGGCTATCCGTTTCCCCGCAAGAAATACCGGTGGTGTACGGACCGTTTGAAAATTCAACCGGTCAATAAATTCATCAAGGAGAAAATCGCACAGCATGGAGAGGTAATTCTGGTTTTAGGAACGCGGAAAGCGGAAAGCGCCAACCGGGCCAAAACCATGGCCTATTATGAAAAGAAACGGGTCCGGGAATTACTCAGTCCCAATCCTACCTTGGCGAACGAATTGGTTTTTTCGCCCCTAGCGGAGTGGACGGACGATGATGTATGGTTCTTTTTGATGCAGTATAAAAACCCCTGGGGATACTCCAACCAGGATCTGGTGACGCTTTACCGCGGCGCAACCGCAGACAATGAATGCCCGCTGATTGACAACCAAGATCTGCCCACTTGTGGCAAAAGCCGGTTTGGGTGCTGGGTCTGTACCATGGTGGAAAAAGATAAGTCCATGGAAGCCATGATTACCAATGATGACGAAAAGGCTTGGATGACGCCGCTGCTGGAGTTTCGCAACACATTTGGTGATGAGACAAAGGATCGTGACCGGAGGAGTTTCCGCAAAATGGGCGGATTCCTTCAAGGGGCCTATGGTCAGCTTCATCATGGCCCCTATCTCCAGAAATACCGGAAGGACTGGCTGCGCAGATTGCTTGAGATCCAAGTGGAAATCAACACAAATGGTCCGGAGGAATTTTCGGATCTTGAATTGATTACGCTTCCAGAATTGCGCGCGATCCGCAGGATTTGGGTATTTGACAAGCATGAATTTGAGGACTGCCTCCCGAAACTCTATCGAGAAGTAACCGGCAGGGAATTTGAAGATCCAGAGTGGATGGCGCTTCCAGCATTTGGGGAAGATGAGTGGAATATCCTCGAAGCACTTTGCTCACAGGAACAGAGGGAAACCGGGGACGAGTTGCTTTTTGAAATGATGTACAGCCTCATTGATATCGAAAACCAGCTTGACTCCTTGAATCAACGAAAAGGGATTCTAGATTCCCTCCAAAGCTGCATTTCACATACATTTTACCGGGATGAATTAGATGCATTGCAATATTATCAGGAGCGTATTTCTCGCAAAAAAACGCTGGGCGGAAAATTTGACGAAAAATTCTTTGCGCACATTCAGGATGCGGGCGACGAATTTACACAGGAGATTCCAGAGGATGAGGGAGAAGAATGATTATTACGCGGCTTACCCTGCATAATTTTGGCATTTACAAAGGGACAAATCAATTCGAGTTTGAAAACCGAAAACCGGTCATTCTGATCGGCGGCATGAACGGTCGCGGAAAAACAACCTTCCTGGAGGCGGTTCTGTTGGCCCTCTATGGTTCAAGCTCCTACGCTTACACAGAGAGCGGATACCGCACCTATGGGCAGTACCTCAATTCGTATGTGAACAAGTCCGACCACACCTTGTTTACTTACGTTGAATTGTCTTTTAAAATGTCGGCACATTTAGAGGAACAATATACCGTCCGCCGGGAATGGTCCGGCAAGGGGCAGCGGATCAGGGACAAAATTATCGTTCAAAAAAACGGTGCTGACGATCCTTTTTTAACGGAACATTGGTCCCTGTTTATTGAAAGTGTTTTTCCCAGCGGCCTTTCCAATTTCTTCTTTTTTAACGGGGAAAAGATTGCAGAACTGGCCGTAGAAGATACCAGTGCTCAAATGAAAGACTCCATCCGCGCACTGCTTGGGATCAAGGTATTGGACCGCCTTGAAAACGACCTTGGCCGGGTGGCCGCAAAGGCTGCAAAATCTTCTGGAAGTGGGTTTGACTCCGATGAATTAGAACGAATCCGCACACTAAAAATGCAGGCCGAAGCCAGCTTGCAATCTGCTGATGAAGAAATTGCTGTCTTGGAACAGAAACTTTCTGACTGCCAAAAGGAGTTTGTAAAGGCGAATAATGCTTATGCCGCCAAAGGTGGTAATCTTGTTTCCCAGCAACAAAAGCTATTTTGGCAGCGGTCAGAAATTACCGCGAAAAGTGCTCAGCTTTACGAGAATTTGCTGGATCAGGCATCAGGAGAACTGCCATTATGCTTGATTCCTGATTTGTTGGAAGAGATCTGCGCACAAGCGGAAAAGGAGCGTGAGCAAGAGATCACCGAATCCGCGTTGGCCAAAATCAGCAAGATATCGGAACAATTTCTCTTGCAATTTCAGACGGAGGCTCCTTCTATTGAGCGCTTTGTCGCCTTTGCGAAAGAGCGTACAGGGAAAGAAAATGTTGAACCGATTTACAATCTGTCCAATCAGGCGTGGGTTCAGGCAAAGCATCTGTATGAGGTTCAGTTAGAAAAAGAACGTAAAAATGCTGGTGAACTCGCAAAGCAACTAAAAAAACTCCAGAATAAGCTGGGGGAAATTGATAACTACTTGTCTGTAGATATCGACGAAAAAGCAATCGCAAGGATTTACAAACAGATCAAAAAACTGGAACAGATCCAGATGGATCTGAATACCCAGTTGGAGTATAAACAGAAAAAACGAACCTCTCTCCACAGTGAAGCAATCCGCGCAAATGCAGAGTACAACCGCTACGTTGAGTCGGCCCTTAAAGGCCTGGAACTTAGTGACGATTCCGGCAGGATTATAATCTATTCGCAAAAGGCAATTTCACTTTTGAAGAAATATCGGGTTTGCTTGCAGGAAGACAAAATACGTTTACTGGCTGAAACCATGACGGAGTGCTACCACAAATTAGCCAGTAAAAAAAATTTGATTGACAAAATAACCATGGACCCGGTTACGCTGGATTTCCAGTATACCAATGCAAAAGGGAATGTCATTCCTAAAACGTCGTTGTCAGCCGGTGAAATGCAGTTGATGGTAATCTCTCTGCTGTGGTCGCTGGCGCTTTCTTCCAAATGGAAGCTGCCAGTCATCATTGATACGCCACTTTCTCGGCTAGACTCTGCTCACAGGCTTTCGCTGATTAACATCTATTTTCCCCGGGCCAGCGAACAGACCATCATCCTCTCTACAGACACGGAAATCGACGGATATTACTATTCCGCCATAAAAGACAGTGTTGGAGATGAGTATACGCTGGTCTATGATGAAACCAATCAATGCTCCACCATTCAAAAAGGCTATTTTCTGGGTGAGAAACCATGATCATCAAACAAATCACACTGTCCAGTCAATCAAAAGAGCGCCTGTCCAGACTGAAAGGCAAAACAGGCATCAAAAATTGGAATATCTTATGCAGGTGGGCGCTTTGCTATTCCTTGAGTGAGCATACCATTCCAACGGATCTGCCCGTCAAATCGGACAGCAATGTGGAAATGTCCTGGTACACATTTGCCGGAGAATACAGCGAATTGTATGAAGCAGTTATCAAGGCATGGTGTATCCAGGCAGGTCTCCCCACGGACGACGGGACGGTAATCAAATATTTCAAGCTTCATTTGGAACGTGGAATTGCCCATTTGTCCGGTACAGGATTTATAAAGAATCTGTTTGACCTGTTAAACCTTGCCATTGGGGAGTCGCCAGTATGAGTATTTATTTGGATTACAATGCGTCTGCTCCCATTGACCCGGATGTGTTGGCCTGCATGATTGACGTCTATCAAAGCTGCACCGGAAATGCAGACAGTCGTACCCACGATTACGGGAATCAGGCTCGTAGTCTGATTGAATCCGCTCGGGGGCAGGCGGCCTCTCTGTTTGGCGTAAAAAAGGACGAAGTTTTTTTTACCAGTGGAGCCACAGAAAGCAACAACATTGCAATCCTGGGCTTGAAAAAACACGGGATCGAAACAGGCCGCAAGCATTTGATTACAACAGCAATTGAGCACAAAGCCGTCCTTGAAGCCGCAAAGTATCTGGAGTCTGAGGGTTTTCAGCTCGAGGTGGTAAATCCCGGTCTGGATGGCCGTGTTTCGGCTGATGACATCCTTTCCAGGGTTCGAAGCGACACTTTATTAGTAAGCGTCATGCACGTAAATAACGAAACAGGTACGATTCAACCTGTGGAGCAAATAGGGGCGTCACTTGCCAAGACACACACCTTATTTCACATTGACGCAACCCAAAGCGCCGGAAAACTGATTCCGGAAATTCAAGGCTTGGCTTATAACATGATGTCTTTCAGCAGTCATAAAATGCACGGGCCGCAAGGAGTCGGCGGTCTGATTCTCAAAAAAATGCATTATCATCTGCCCCCTGTCTGCCCGATTATGTTCGGCGGGCCGCAGGAACACGGAATCCGTCCAGGAACACTTCCAACCGCGCTGATTGTAGGCTTGGGACGGGCCTGTGAAGTTGCCGGGCGAAACTACGAAGAGCATCAGCGGCGTAATGATGCCATCAAATCGAACCTATTGAAGCTGCTCGCGGAATCCGGCGTGGCATATGCAATAAATGGAAGTCTGGATTATGGCATTTCCACAACACTGAATATCAGTTTCCCGGGTATTTCTTCTGAAGCGCTTATGCTTGCAGTCAGACCGTATTGTGGCATTTCAAATGGCTCTGCCTGTACTTCAAGCACCTATCAACACAGTCACGTGCTTTCCGCAATGGGTCTTTCAGACGAACGGATCGAAAGTGCAGTCCGAATTAGCTGGGATTCAGATCTTAATGACAGTGAACTTTTTTCTGAGTTCTCTCGGCTCTTGAACATTGTGCGCGATTTCACTGCTTAACAGTTTTCTGCAAAAAGATACCACAATATATGAATTTTTTATTTCGGTTTCTATTAACCTTGAATGCTACATTGTGGATGATTGTAGTATACGCTCTCAAGGCCGAGTGGACGTATCAATCAATACCGGCATGGGGTATCGCCCTGTTGATTCTCTGTATTCCGATTCTTCTTTCCGCTCTTTCAATTGGAATCGCATCAAAGCTAGGTTCCGATTCTATACATGGATGCAGTGAGTGTAGTCTTGCCGACCAAGAATTTCTACCAGTCTATCTGGGCTACTTTTTTATATCTTTAAGCGTTCCAGATGACATAACAATGCTTTTCCTGTATATTATTGTGTTTGTTTTTACATTTATTTCACAAACGCAATACTTTAATCCTATCTTTTTACTGTTTGGCTACCATTATTACCATGCTCTAACCCCTCAGGGCACAAAAGTCTTCATTATAGCTCGTGGAAAAATAATCCGCAATAAAAGCTATTTGGCATTCGATAATTTGCGGAGAATCAATGATACAACCTATATTGCACAAAAGGGGTGATAAGATGAATTCAATCTTTGTAAAACTGCGTCTTCGGGGCAATGTAAACAAATATCGAAAAATGCTGTCTACAGATAAGGAGGTGTATCCTGGTTTTACAGATGTGGTAACCGCTGTGATCCCCTATTCCTCTGGCGCTCTGTCAGAACCTGGTGAGTGGTTTCAACTCTCTAATATATCAGAGGCTGATTACGCGCTTAATATCTTCAATGCTAATTTTAACACTCTTGATTTTGATTCTCTTGCACGTACGGAGTTTTCACAAATTGACTTTTTGTTTGTTGTACAGGGCGATACACTACTCTTCCAAAATGTTACCCGTGCAAAACTGGCATCAAAAAAACATATCTGGGACTTTGGAGAGGGTTTTCAGTTCCAAAGTGAGTGTAAGGAGATAGTCATCAGTGATCTGCCAGATGCGATTTATTGCCGGGAGAACGATTCACTATATTTTCGCCGACTCGAATCCATTACCTCAATATTTAGAGGCATTGATCAGATTTACAGAGAGGCTACTGACGAGGAAACAGCCCAGTTTCTCCAAAGTAGCTTTATCCAACTTGGGGAAACCTACGCTGTTGAAAATGTTAAAACTGCTAACAGGAAAAAAATTGCACTTGCAAGTAAAACTATATCCACTCTGTCACCCCGGGATAGAGACAATATATTCTCTTATATTGGTGAATATTGCCCGTCCTTAAAGACTTCAGACAACAAATTTGCTGTTAACGGCGAAGATGAATTGAAACTTCTTCTCTACGGAATTGAGCAACGGTTTTACACCACCTTAGTTGGTGGTGAAAGGCGGATTGCCAACTCGGTTATTCCATTGGGCTAGCAGATTATTCCTGCTGATAGACACGGTTTTCGTAGTCAAATTTAAGTAATTATATTAGGCCTTGTTTGAAAAATGGCAAAACGCCGTCTTGG
>OFFK01002644.1_pt1 | contig 10640 bp, 10 predicted proteins | sample 1521361 | NCBI WGS metagenome assembly OFFK01 (sample SAMEA3504096, study PRJEB24116) | mouse gut metagenome | biome: mouse gut; feature: mouse-associated habitat; material: faeces | place: Denmark | collected 2011
CGGTGTCTTCAAATCATGGGACACATTGGTGATCAGCTCCGTCTTCAGGCGCTCGTCCTCCATGCTGGTCTTCACCGCCCTGCGGATACCCTCCCCAATATTGTTCACCGCAATCGCCAGCTCCCTGCTGGAGCCGTGGAGGCTGTCCGCGTCCACCTTGAACTCCACCTCTCCGTCCCGTATCCTGCCTATGCCCTCCTCGATCTCCGCCTGTTCTGCGTTGCGCCGGGAGAGGAGCACGCCCACGATTCCGTCCACAGCCACCATGGCCAGCAGGAGCAGGAAAGCGTATATCCTCCTGTTCCACAGCTTATATACCGCTGCCATCCCTGCCAGGTTGGAAAAAAGGAACAGGTTATAGGGCAGCAGCGTGCTGATCATGGAGCTCTTGTGGCGGAGGATGAACCTGACGGTATTCTCGATTCCGCTGTACAGAAAGTGCAGGAAGCTCCCCTTCCACAGTCCGCCCACCCGCATCCGCCGCACCATGCTGTACCAGATCATGTCAAAGCCCATGCTGGCATATATGCCGAAGGCCGCGAACAGGCCATAGCGGTACAGCCTCGTCAGCTCCACGCCGAACAGCTTCGTTGGCATGACCTGGGCCGTCTCGGCAATGTCCACCAGGATTCCGTATCCCAGCCAGCCGCCGTAGACAAGCCCCGCCGCCAGAAGCAGGAGCAGCTCCGTCCAGAGCCTGTCAAAGCGGTTCAGATAGCAGATCCGCTCCCCGTTCCCGCCGGGGACCATGCCGGCCACACAGGTCAGATAGATGCCGATGCCCAGCCAGAACAGCGCCAGAACCCCAATCAGGATGATAAAGCGTCCCACATTCGGCACGATTTTCTGATACACCGCGTTGGCTGTGTGGAAGGAGTCCCCCTGGATGGTGTACTTGGAATCCACCCCAAGCCAGATATGGGTGGTGTCCGGGTAGGCATAGCTGTACACGCTGATGTAGTCGTCTATCTCCTCCTCGCTGAATATCGTATTCCCCATGAACACCAGGCTGTCCGGATAGTAGATCAGATAGCGCCTGTACTCATTAAAGGACTCCGTGACCTCATTGTCCGGCAGCTCGGCCAGGTCGGGCACATTGGTATAGGTGCACATGCCGTCGTCCGTCATCATGCGCACCATGTATTTCACATTGCTGTTGGCCCCTCTGTAGGCCTCATTGCAGAGCTGATAGCGCTGGTAATTGATGGTAAGGCTCTCCACCGCCGCCACCACGTTCTCCTGGAGCTTCATATATTCGAGCCAGTTCCGGGCATAGGCCGTGAGCTGCTTCTTGCCCCCCACGCTTGTGTAGCGGCAGTTCAGCATGGGGATGAACACGGTCAGGCTGCCGTCGTCCTCTCTGGATATGTCTATGCCGTCTGGATTCTGGGACATGATATGGGCGAACACCATGTCCTCCAACTGCTCCTGGGTGCTCTCCTCCAGGGCCTGCGACAGCGCTGTAATCTCCTCTGCGCTCTTCCCGTAGCGCTCCGCCTGGACCACCGCCCCTTCCTCCAGGTCCGCGCCGTCCGCTGCCACGCCCTCCTCCGTCTCATCCTCCTGGGCATCGCCCACATGGTAGAAGCCGTCGAAGCTGAGCTGGCCGAACTGATCCAGCTTGAAATTCTCGGGATAGATGCAGTTGCCGAAATAGTTCACGAACTCCGACATGCTCATGAAGCGATTCGTATACTCCACGCCGGACTTCCCCCATTTGACGATGTCGTCCAGCGTATAGACCACCGTGAGAGGGCCGCCGGAATCCTTCCCGATCTCCTTTGCATATGCCGTCACGTCGATTTTCTTGGAAGGATCCAGGATGCCGTCCGTCTCCAGCTGCCCCTTCAGGGCCACAAGCTGGGTGATGTCGGATACCGCGTTCCGGAACAGGTCATGGTAGATTTCGGATTCCTCGAATTCCAGTCCCGTATCGATGGGAAAAATCCGATACACTTTGGGCCCATCGATGGAGTCCACCGCAATATAGGAGTTCAGAAGCAGATACGCCAGAGCCGTCATGATGCCGGCCGCCAGCAGATGCTGGAGCAGCTCCAGGCAGAATCTCTTTAATGTGGTCCTTTTCATCGAATGCTCCTCTACTGCTTGTCGATTTTGTAGCCCACGCCCCAGACTACCTTCAGATACCTGGGCTCCCTGGGATTAATCTCTATCTTCTCCCGGATATGGCGGATGTGCACGGCCACAGTGTTGTCCGCTCCGATGGCGTCCTCGTTCCAGATGCTCTCGTAAATCTGGTCGATGGAGAATACCCGGCCCTGGTTCTTCATCAGGAGCAGCAGGATATTGTACTCGATCGGAGTCATCTTCACGGGCTCCCCGTCCACCATCACCTGCTTGGTGTCGTCGTTGATGACCAGACCTCCCACCTGGTAGACGGACTTGCTCTCCGCGTTCAGGCTCCCCAGGGAGGTGTACCGGCGCAGGTTGGACTTGACCCTGGCCACCAGCTCCAGCGGATTGAAGGGCTTCGTGATATAATCGTCCGCGCCGATGTTCAGGCCGAGAATCTTGTCCGTATCCTCAGACTTGGCGGACAGCATGATGATGGGGATGCTGCTGTACTCCCGAATCTTCAGGGTGGCGCGGATACCGTCCAGCTTCGGCATCATGATGTCCATAATCAGAAGGTGGATCTCCTCCTTCTTCAGCAGGTCGATGGCCTGCTTCCCGTCATAGGCCTTGAAGATGCAATGCCCGTCCTGGCTCAAATAGATCTCTATCGCGTCCACGATTTCCCGGTCGTCGTCACACACAAGTATATTCGCCATATCTCATCACTCCGTTTTTCCTGAAATACCCCCGCATTTCCATGTAACCATATCTTTTTTAAATGTTATATACGCAAAATCTGAATGTTTTCTTAATCTTTCAATGCCAGGAACGCGGCCAGACTCCCTCTCCTGCCGCCGCTGGCCCTGTGGGAGAACAGATATCCGCTGTTGTGGCAGGTGCAGATGTCCGTCACGGCGATATGGGCAGGAAGAAGACCTGCCTGTCTTAAAATCAGTTCATTGGCCAGCCAGAGATCCAACTGGTACTTCCCCGGCTCCCTTCCGGGAATGGCCACCGCCTTCCCCAGCATCCGGATGAACTGTTCCGCCACGTCCCCGCTGACCTCATAGCAGTCCCGGCAGATGGAGGGGCCTACGGCCGCGTAAATCTCCTCCGGCCTGCTCCCGAACCGCTCTCCCATGGCCTCCACCATCCGCGCCCCCATCCTGCCCGCAGTGCCCCGCCAGCCGGAATGAGCCAGCCCGACGGCGCGATGTACGGGATCCACGAAGTAAAGGGGCACGCAGTCCGCGTAGAAGGTGTTCAGCACCAGGCCCGGCTCATCCGTCACCATCCCGTCCACGTCCGCGTAATCCCGGGGGCGCAGGATGCCCTTGCCCTTGTCCGCCGAGGTCATGCGGCGGATGTTGGTGGTGTGGGTCTGGTGGGACGCCACCATGTCCTCCACCCGGCAGTCCAGCACCCCGGCGATGCGCCTGTAGTTCTCCAGCACGTTCTCCCGGTTCTCGTCCCTGTCCACGCTGAAATTCATGGTGGCGCATTCTCCCCTGCTCACTCCCCCCAAGCGGGTTGTGAACAGGTGCTTTACGATCCCGGTCCGCTCCAGCAGCGGGAACGTCAGATATTCCAGAGGCTCCCCGCCCTCCGTCAGCGCGAGGTCCTGCCGCACCGGCCGCTCGCTCCGCCCCTGCTGGGCCCGGCCCTCCGGATCCACGCCCTGTCCTGGCTGCCCGCCCCTTTCTGTCCGCTGTATCTGAAACATAGCCCTCCACCTCCCGTCAGTATCCCCGTGCATAAATATGTGGAAAAGCGTTCTGCACCCACTGTATCTCGCTACCCTGGATGCCCACCACGTCATATCTGACGCCCGTTCCGTCTCCCAGCCCGTGGACATACCTGTAGTAATCCGCCACCCTGCAGATCCTAAGCTGCTTGCGATAGTCCACTGCCTCCAGGGCATAGCCCTTTTCGGAGGCGCTGCGGTACTTCACCTCCACGAACACCAGATATCCCCGGTGGCGGCAGATCAAATCGATTTCGCCCTGCCTACAGCGGAAATTGGTCTCCAGCACCTGCATGCCCTTCCCCGTCAGATATTCCGCGGCCTGTCTCTCCTTGTCCGCTCCCACCCTGCGCTTGTTCAAAAATCCGCTACCTCTTGATCTTCCCCTTGATCTTGTCCATGGAATCCACGAACACCAGTATCTCCGCCACCACCTCGTACAGCTCCGGCGGTATCATGTCCCCGATGTCCAGCCGGGACAGCGTGTCCGCCAGCTTGTCGTCCCTGTGCACCGGCACATCGCTTTCCCGGGCTTTTTCGATGATCTTCTCGGCCAGGATCCCCCGGCCGCTGGCGATGACCCTGGGTGCCGCGTCCGAGGGGTCGTATTCCAGCGCGATGGCCTGTTTCAGCTTCCCGTCCTTTTCTCTCTTTCCGTCCATATCCCCACCCCCTTGTATCGCTACATCGCTGCAAGTCCGGAAGAACGCTTCTCTTGCGTTCTCTTTTCGCTTTAGGTGCGCACGTCAAAGGCATATCTGGAGAGCATGACACCCCTCTCCTGCTTCAGAAGCGGCTCCAGCCCGCCTTTCGCCGGGGTCTGCTCCTTCTTCTCCTCCCTGACGGCCATGGCGTAACTGCAGTCATAGCCCCTGGCGCGCAGACGCTCCGTCAGGATGTCCATGTGGGCCGCCATGAAATCTATCATCTCTTCGTCCCGGAGATAGAACTTCGTGCTCACCTTGCTGCTCTGCATGGCCACATAGACATCCACCGATCCCAGGTTCTCCATGTCCAGATGCAGCAGGGCGCTAACATTCCCGTCCTTCTTCGCCAGGTTCTTCTTGTTGGTATAGACGTATAGATCCCCGTGGGCATCCCGCTGCTGCAGGCGCAGGGGAAGCTGTACATAGCTGTACATCTGGTTGAGCTGCTGCAGGAAGTCCACGCTCTGGGACAGGGAGGCCGTGGCGCGGAAAGCCTCCGTGCCGTTCTGTCCCGCATGCTCCAGGGCCGTGGCCAGCCCCTTCAACTGTCTGTCCAGCCTACGGTACAGCTCCTCCACCCTGCCCGGGACGGCCAGCTCCTCCGGCCGCAGCACCCAGTCCCCCTTCAGGGCGCCGGCGAAAAACGCCCGGAAATTCTCCCCGGAAAACAGCCGCTCCAGGGCCTGCATGGCACCGGCGGAGGTCCTTGCGCCCTCCGCCAAGCTTCCCAGCTTCGTAAAGAGCTGCAGCGCGTCCGCCTGGCCCCCCGCGAACTGCAGGATCTGGCTCCGCAGGTCGGAAGCCTCCTGGGGTGTCAGGTCCAGCTGGTCTACCAGGGCCATGGCCTCCTGGGCCACAGCCGCCCGCAGCCCGGCCTGTACCGCGTCGGCCGTATTCCCGGCCTGCAGAACGGCCGCTTCACCCTGCCCCGCCGTCTGCCCTGCCCCGGCCGTCCCGGCCTCGGCTTCCGCGACTTCTGCCGCCATGGCCAGGAGCGTGTCCGCGGCCAAGGCCCTGCCTGCCTGCGCCGCTGCCTCCCCCGGAGACGCGCCCTCAGCCAGAGGCTGTCCGGTCTGCCCGCCTTCCAGTACATCGCCTGTTCCCGGGACAGCTTCCTCTCCCGGCGCCACTGTCCCGGCATTCTCCGTCCCCTGGGCGGCTCCCCCTTCCTGGGCGCCTCCCGCTCCGACCACATTCCCGTCTTCCTGTCCCGCTTCCCGAATCAGGGAGAGCACCTCCTGGTACAGCCTCACCGCACCGGCGACATCCCCCTCTGCCATCATGGAATCGAATACCTCCGGCAGCGCTCCCAGGATGTCCTCCATGCCCCCGGTCAGCTGATGGGTCAGGTTCCTGTAGGAGGCCATCTGGTTCACATTGGCCTCGTTCACAGGCATCTGCAGCTTGTGGAGATTGATGATATCTTCCACCGTGGCCTGGGGGAAGCTGTTGATCTCCCGGAAAATCTGCTGCAGGCTGCCCTTGTTCACGGGAAGCCCGGCAGCCATAAGCTGCTCCGTCATGTCCACGGTGGTGCGGTTCAGGGGGAGCCCCGCCATGTCCAGCGCCTTCATCACGTTCACGTCCGTGGCCACATTGGTGAAAAGGGGGCTCAGCGTAAGCGCGCTTCCGTTGTTCTTCACCTCGAAGGTCATGTTCTTCCCGATTTCGATATTCATGTTCCGGTCGACCCGGGCGTTCAGCACCATGTCCTCGGACAGCCTGATCTGTACCTCATTGCCGTTCCTGGCGATAATCTCGCCGCTGATGGTCTGTCCCGGCACCAGAGAACGGATCTGGCGGTTCATCAGCTCCGCCTGGGCTGGGGTGGGCTGGGGGGCATGCGCCGTATTGTCCGTCCGTACCTCTCCCGAAAACAGTTGTGACAGCTTCATCCGCGCTCTCCTTTCTTATCTCTGGAATCTCATATCTCTGGAATCTCATATCCCTGAAATCTCTGCATCAGACAACATGCTCAGACAATGTTCCTGATGAAGCTCCTTCTGTGTATGGGCGCAGGGCCGTATTTCCGCAGCGCCTCCATATGCTCCGCGCTGCCGTAGCCCTTATTTCCCGCAAATCCGTATTCCGGGAAAATCTTATCGTAATCCCGCATCATCCTGTCCCTGGTGACCTTGGCGATGATGCTGGCGGCGCCGATGGAGATGCTCTTGGCGTCCCCCTTGACAATGGGCACCTGGGGAATGGACACCCTGGGAATGGTCACTGCGTCGTTCAGCAGGATATCCGGCTTACAGGCCAGTCGGCCGATCGCCTCCCGCATGGCCTCATAGGTGGCCTGCAGGATGTTGATCTCGTCGATCCGCTCCGGCGAGGCATATCCCAGCCCGCAGGAGACGGCCTGCTCCATGATGATGTCATAAAGCTCCTCTCTCTTTTTTTCGGACAGTTGCTTCGAATCATTTATATATAAAATGCGGCAGCCTCTGGGGAGGATCACCGCTCCGGCCACCACAGGGCCTGCCAGCGGCCCTCTCCCCACCTCGTCTATCCCGCAGATAAAGTCGCAGGCCCCGTACTGTTCCTCGTACACCCTTATCGTCTCTATCCGCTGCCTCTCCCGCTCCAGTGCGTCAAGCCGCCTTGCCGCCGTCTCCGCCAGCTTCCGCACGCCCGCCCGCTCGTCCCGGGAATATTCCTTTACAAATTCAGGCAGCTCCTCAATGGTCGCTGCCTGAAGAATCCTCTTTATCTCAGTGGTGCTTTTCATTCCGGTTCCTTTCGTCTCTCTTGTATTGCCACGGGGCCCATGCTACTGATGCTTCAGTATGCCCAGCTTGGACAGGGGCCAGATCCGGACCCACGCCCTGCCTACAATGTCGTCGCCATGGATGTTCCCCACGCTTTCCGTGCGGCTGTCCGTGCTGTTGTTGCGGTTGTCCCCCATGACGAAGTATTCATCCTCCCCCAGGACGATCGGCTCCACCGCTATGCCCACATGCTCCGGCGCGATGACCTCTCTGCCGTAGTTCTCCGGGAGCAGCTCTCCGTTGATATAGATATTTCCCTGCAGATCGATCTGCACCGTCTCTCCGGGAAGCCCGATGATCCTCTTGATATAGTATGTATTCTTCTCCTGCTTGAATGGGAATACAATGATATCGAACCTTTTTGGGTCGCTGAAACGATAGGTGATCTTATCCACGATCAGGTTATCCCCATCGGTCAGCATGGGCTCCATGGAAGAGCCGTCCACCTCTGTCCTCTGCCCCACGAACGTGATCACCAGCCATGTCAGGCACAATACCCCTAATAGATAAGCAAGCGTGCTTATCATCTCTTTCATTACTTTGCTCATCCTCTGTTCTCCTGTTCCGGCACGGGCTGCCTTTCGGGGCGCTCCAGCGTCAGCCTCCCCAGGCGGCCGCTCCTGAAATCATCCAGCAGCAGATCTGCCGCTTTCTTCAGGTCAAGATTCTCCCCTTTCAGGAAGCATCTCCTGCATCGCGCGATGCCCTCCAGCATGACCGCCATGCTGTTGGCCTCTCCCGCATCGCTCTCCCACGAGATTCCGTACCGCCCTGTGACGGCCTCCGGGTACAGCTCCCGCAGCAGTTCCAGCAGGTCGCAGGCCAACTCTTCCATGACGATGATCTCGTCATTCATAGAACCGATAAAGGCAAGATGCATCCCCACCTCATTGTCCTCGAATTTGGGCCACAGGATGCCCGGCGTGTCCAGCAGCTCCAGGCTCTTGTTCAGCCGGATCCACTGCTTTCCCTTGGTGACCCCCGGTTTATTCCCTGTCTTGGTGCAGGCCCTGCCCGCAAAGGCATTGATGAAAGTGGACTTGCCCACATTGGGGATGCCCACCACCATGGCCCTCACCGGACGGTTGAGGATACCACGCTTCCTGTCCCTTGCGATTTTTTCGGCACAGGCCTTCTGCACCAGGCTGTTGATGGCCTTGATGCCCGCGCCGGACTTGGAGTTCACCTCCAGGGCAAAGACTCCTCTGTCTTCAAAATACCGCATCCACGCTTTGTTGCAGCCCTCATCGGCCAGGTCGGACTTGTTCAGGAGCACGATCCTGGACTTGCCCTTCCCCAGCTCGTCGATGTCCGGGTTGCGGCTGGCCAACGGCACCCTGGCATCCACCAGCTCTATGATCAAATCAATCAGTTTTATGTTTTCCTGCATCATACGCCTGGCTTTCGTCATATGACCAGGATACCATTGATAATTCATTCTATTTAACGAATCCCATGCCCGTATCCCCATACGCTGCACGGAACCATACCTTTCCTATGATGTCTTCCTCCCGCACCGGCCCGATATTGGCCGAGCGGCTGTCCTCGCTGTTGCCCGGGTTGTCCCCGATGCAGAAATACTCTCCATTCTCCACGGTGAACTCCTCGGCGGCGATTCCGGCCTCCGCCAGCTTCTCCTCCACCCACGGGCTCTCCTCCCCGTTCACGTACAGGATGCCGTCACGAATCGCCACGCTGTCTCCCGGCCCTGCCACCACACGCTTCACATAATAATGGGTATTCTCATTCCCATTGGGCAGGAACACCACCACGTCCCCGGCTTTCGGGGAGGAGATCAGATACACGAAGGAATTGATGAATATCCGCTGTCCGTTGTACAGCGCGGGCTCCATGGACACGCCCACCACATTGGTAGTCACCCCCAGGAAGACATTCAGCACCACCGCTATGAAGATTGCCGTAAAGATGCCGAACAGCCAGCTGAAGGCCTCCCGCACATGGGCTGAGCTTATTTTCTTTTTGCGTCTGTAAAAGCTGAGACCTCTGTTTTTCGCCATATGATCATTCCTGATGAAAGAAAAGGACAACTACGTGAGTAATTGCCCTTTTGTCCGCTTACCTTACGGCTTCTTTTACCTTTGCCTTCTTACCGACGCGGCCTCTCAAGTAGTTCAGCTTAGCACGTCTGACCTTACCTCTCCTGATGACCTCAATCCGCTCCACATTGGGGGAATGTACAGGCCAGGTCTTCTCAACGCCAATGCCATTGGATGACTTCCTGACGGTAAATGTCTCGCGGCTGCTTCCGCCCTGCCTCTTCAGGACGATGCCCTCGAACACCTGGACTCTCTCTCTGTTTCCTTCCTTAATCTTACCGTATACTCTTACGGTATCGCCGACATTGAACTCATCGACTTGGCTTTTTAACTGCTCAGCCTCGATTTCTCTGATGATGTCACTCATAATGAGCCTCCTTTTTCACTAGATGTTCTTAATGTCCGTAGGAATCGTCCTGATTTCCTGACAACAGAGGACCATCTCTTCTTCACAACATGAAAAGTTTAGCATATTCACGTATCATTTGCAAGCACTTTTTCCAGCCACCAGAAAGTTTTTTCCGCTTTATAAAATCCCAGCCGCTCCTGGAGCCGCTCCGAGGCGGCATTCCCCACGGCCACATGCCCGTATGGCGTCCAGTCCCTCTCCAGCATGCGGTTCACTACATAGGCCTCCAGAGAGGCCCCGATGCCCCTGCCCCGGAAAGGCTCCTCCACGAAGAGCATCCCCAGGCTCCCCTCATCATGGATGCCCACGAAGCCCACCTGCCTGCCCTCCAGGAACGCCCCGTACATGGCGCCCGCCAGGATCCGCTCCCTGACGTATCCGCCCTCCGTGCCCGGGCCCTCCGTACCGCTGCCGTACCATCCGGATACATACGGGAACTCCTCCATGGAGAGCCGCCTGATCTCCTTGTGCCGCACGGGCAGGGCCTCCTTCCGGGTGTACAGCACCTGACCAAATTCTCCGAAGACGGCATATCCCCTCTCCGCCAGCAGATCCCGCATAAAAGCCTCCGACACCAGGATCATCTGGGTATCCCCGGGGAGCAGGTCCGCCATCCGCTCCCCGGTCTCCCCGTCCAGGGCCGTCATCATGGCAATGGCGCAGCATCTGTCATACAGCAGCACGGCCGTGTCCTGCCCACGGAAATCCGTATATAAGATATCGGCCCGCCCCCTGGACAGGCTCTCCATCATGTGGATATTGTCCCGCTTCTGCCTGGAGAGCCGCTCTGTCAGCCGCTGCTTCTCCTGATATCTGGCATAGAGGTCGGGCCTCCGCCTGGCGGTGCGCTGCCTGGACTGCTCCAGCCGCCAAGCG
>OFFK01002646.1_pt1 | contig 10638 bp, 8 predicted proteins | sample 1521361 | NCBI WGS metagenome assembly OFFK01 (sample SAMEA3504096, study PRJEB24116) | mouse gut metagenome | biome: mouse gut; feature: mouse-associated habitat; material: faeces | place: Denmark | collected 2011
CCGCAGACGCGGCCGGGCCTTTTCCCGCTTCCCTTTTGGGGCGGGCTGTGGTATACTGGGAAAAAATGCACCGCGGAGGGACAGGCTATGGAAAAGGGAACATTCATCGCCCTGGAGGGCATTGACGGATCGGGCAAGAGCAGCCAGATCGGGCGGCTGACGGCCCGCCTGGAGGGCATGGGGGTGCGCGGCCTGGCCACCCGGGAGCCTACCGGAGGCCCGGTAGGCTCCCTGATCCGGCAGATCTTCACTGGGCGGGTGAGCGCGGACCCCCGGGTGATCGCCGCGCTGTACGCCGCCGACCGCATCGACCATCTGGTGAATGAGGTGGACGGCCTGTGCGCCGCCATTGACCAGGGGATCACCGTAGTCAGCGACCGCTATTATTTCTCCTCCTACGCCTACCACAGCGTGGACGTGGACATGGACTGGGTGATCCAGGCCAACGCCCTGAGCGCGGGGCTGCTGCGGCCCACCCTGACGGTGTTTCTGGACGTTCCGGTGGAGACCGCCCTGGAGCGGATTCACCAAAACCGCAGGGTGGAGGAGATCTTTGACGGGGAGGAGCGGCTGCGCCGCACCCGGGAGCTGTACTTTGAGGCGTTCCGGCGGTTGGAGGGCGTGGAGCGGGTGGCCGTGGTGGACGGCTCGGGCACGCAGGAGCAGGTGGCGGAGCGGATCTGGACGGCGATCGCCCCCTGTTTTTCCGGCGGCACGGCGGAGTGAGGATCAAGGAAAATCCAGCTTCCTATTGACAAGCTGGTAAACAAGTAGTATTATCCTTGTATATTCCAAGTGAATACCGTTTGATAGAGGCGCGGACGCCATGCGTACCGCGGGGCCAACGGCACAGGCAGCCGGCCCCGTGGGAGAGGGACGCCCGCCGAAGGCGCAGGGGCCGGCCGAAGCCCCCAGCCTGGGCCGTGGGAGAATATCCCCCGGACTGTCACGAATCGTGGAGCACTATCAGTCCGCTGTCCAGCCCTTGGGGAGGCGGATGTCCAGTCCATTTAGGACGCTCCTGCGGGAGCGTCCTTTTTTGTGGTCACGCGGTATTTTCTTGCAGGGAGGAAAAGAAATGAGAACAAGAAGAAACCGCCTGGGCCTGTTCGCGCTGCTTGCCATGCTGACGCTGGCCCTCACCGTCCTGCCCGCCTTCGCCGCGGCGGAGGACCCCACCGAGCTTACCGGAACCAAGTACATCGAGTGCCCCGACTGCGGAACCGCCGGGGTGGTGCTGTCCGAGGACGGCGGGGCCGTCCCCTGCGAAACCTGCGCGGACAGCGAATACCCGGGCTACATCACCTCGCCCAGCCCCTTTTTCAACAGCGCGTGGTCCCTGCTGCCCCCGGTGATCGCCATCGCCCTGGCGTTGATCACCAAGGAGGTCTATTCCTCCCTGTTTATCGGCATTCTGGCGGGCGGCCTGCTGTACTCCAACTTCTCCTTTGAGGGCACGGTGACCCACGCCTTCAGCGACGGGATCGTGGCCTCCCTGTCCGACAGCTACAATGTGGGCATCCTGGTGTTTCTGGTCATACTGGGGGCCATTGTGTGCATGATGAACAAGGCGGGAGGCTCCGCCGCCTTCGGCCGATGGGCGCAGAAGAACATCAAGTCCCGGGTGGGGGCGCAGATCGCCACCATTGTGCTGGGCTGCCTGATCTTCATCGACGACTACTTCAACTGCCTCACCGTAGGCTCTGTCATGCGGCCCGTCACCGACAAGCACAAGGTGTCCCGGGCCAAGCTGTCCTACCTCATCGACGCCACCGCCGCCCCCATCTGCATCATCGCCCCCATCTCCTCCTGGGCCGCCGCCGTGGCCGCCTTCGCCGAGGACGGGCAGGGGCTGAACCTGTTCATCCGGGCCATCCCTTATAACTTCTACGCCCTGTTCACCATTGTGATGATGGTGGGGCTGGTGCTGCTCAAGGCCGATTTCGGCCCCATGGCGGCCTATGAGCGCAACGCCGTGGAGAAGGGGGACCTGTTCTCCGGCTCCAACCCCTACGCCATGATGGACGACAAGATCGATGAGAGCAAGGGCTCCGTGCTGGATCTGGTGCTGCCCATCGCGGTGCTGGTGGCGGCCTGCGTTATCGGCATGATCTACTCGGGCAATTTCTTCCTGGCGGGGGATGAGGGCTACCACGACTTCATCGTGGCCTTCTCCAACTCCGACGCCTCCGTGGGCCTGATGCTTGGCTCCGCCTTCGGGCTGGTGTTCACCATCCTCTACTACTTGGCCCGCCGGGCCATGTCCTTCCGGGACATCATGGGCTGTATCCCCGAGGGCTTCAAGGCCATGGTGCCCGCCATCCTGATCCTCACCTTCGCCTGGAGCCTGAAGGGCATGACCGACTCCCTGGGCGCGAAGTACTTCGTCCGGGACTTTGTCCGCTCCGCCTCCGGCATCCAGGTGCTGCTGCCCGTCATCGTGTTCGCGGTGGGCTGCCTGCTGGCCTTTGCCACCGGCACCTCCTGGGGCACCTTCGGCATCTTGATCCCCATCGTCCAGAACGTGTTCGACATGAGCAATCCCATGGCCATCATCTGCATCTCCGCCTGCATGGCGGGGGCGGTGTGCGGCGACCACTGCTCCCCCATCTCCGACACCACCATCATGGCCTCCGCGGGCGCGCAGTGCGACCACGTGAACCATGTGTCCACCCAGCTGCCCTATGCCATCTCCTGCGCGGTGATCTCCGGGATCACCTACCTCATCGCGGGGCTGCTGGCAGGGGCGGGCGCACCGGGGCTGATCGCCCTGCCGATCGGCGTTGTGCTGCTGGTGGGCTTCCTGTTCCTGGCCAAGGGCCGGGCCCAGGCGGCGGCGTGACGGGCCGTCGGGCGAATTCACAGGAAACAAGGCGGCAGGGGTGTTTCCCCGCCGCCTGCTTTTCCCTAAAATCCGGCCCGGTCCGGCAGGAACGGAATATATATGCACCCGCCCATTCAAAAATACCGGGAAAATCCGGGGAGATTGTGAAGATTGCCCATACGGGCCGGAATACCCTGGGATAATTATGCACTTTAGTATATTGAAATGCCGGGGGCGGGAGAGTATACTCACATATAAAACATCCCGAAAGGGCTGTTGGCAAGAGGGAAACGGAGGAAACCACAATGACTGAGATCAAAAAGGTCGTGCTCGCCTATTCCGGCGGGCTGGATACGTCCATCATCATCCCGTGGCTCAAGGAAAACTACAACAACCCGGAGATCATCGCTGTGGCCGCCGATGTGGGCCAGGGGGACGAGCTGGACGGCATCGAGGAGAAGGCCCTGGAGACGGGGGCCGCCAAGATCCGGGTTGAGGATCTGGCCGACCTCATGGTGGACGAGGTGATCATCCCCTCCATGATGATGGGGGCCAAATATGAGGACTACCTGCTGGGCACCGCCTTCGCCCGGCCTGTCATCGCCCGCCGCCTGGTGGAGATCGCCCGGGAGGAGGGCGCGGACGCCATCTGCCACGGCTGCACCGGAAAGGGGAACGATCAGGTGCGGTTTGAGCTGGCCATCCGCCGCTTTGCCCCGGACATGAAGATCATCGCCCCCTGGCGGGAGTGGACCATCCGCAGCCGGGAGGAGGAGATCGACTACGCCGAGGCCCACAGCGTCCCCCTGAAGATCAGCCGGGAGACCAGCTATTCCAAGGACAAGAACCTGTGGCACCTGTCCCATGAGGGCCTGGACCTGGAGGACCCCGCCAACGAGCCCAAGTACGACGAGCCGGGCTTCCTGGAGATGGGCGTGTCCCCCTTCCAGGCACCGGACGCCCCCACAGTGGTGACCATCGACTTTGAGAAGGGCTGGCCCGTGGCTGTGGACGGGGAGCGGATGAAGGCGTCCGATCTCATCCGGAAGCTGAACGGGCTGGGCGGGAAGAACGGCATCGGCCTGCTGGACATTGTGGAGAACCGGCTGGTGGGCATGAAGGACCGGGGCCTGTACGAGACGCCAGGCGGCACCATCCTCTACCGCGCCCATGAGGTGCTGGAGATGATCACCCTGGACAAGGACACCAAGCACATGAAGCAGAAGCTGTCCGTGGACTTCGCCGACCTGCTCTACAACGGCAAGTGGTTCACCCCCCTGCGGGAGGCCCTCCAGGCCTTCGCCGTGGACACGCAGAAGCACGTCACCGGAACGGTGAAGCTGAAGCTGTATAAGGGGAACCTCATCACCTCCGCCGTCACCTCTCCGGAGACCCTGTACTCCGAGAACCTGGTCACCTTCGAGGAGAGCGACTACGACCAGACCGACGCCACCGGGTTCATCAACCTCTGGGGCCTGCCGGACAAGGTGCAGGCTCTCCGGGAGCAGGGCGGGCTGTAATACGATTTCTTGATAAAACGGTTGCATCGTTTTATAGTATAAGCACCTTGTTACAGGTCCGGCACAATCGTTGCGGTTTCGTAACCGCCCTGTTACCAGAGTGTTACCGCATCTTAAGCACATTTTAATACAAATCGCCCCCGGCTTGTAGTATACTGGTTCCTGCCCCGTTCCGGGGCAGGGGAACCCGGCGGGTTCCTGGAGTACCATTTCAAGGAGGAACACTATGAGTACCGAGACGATGGAACATAAGGCCCCCGGCAAGGGGCTGAGGATCGCCAAGGGGATCGGGGCGGGCGCGCTGGCCCTGTGCCTTGCGGGCAGCTTGGGGCTGAACGTGTATCAGGCCCAGGCCCAGCAGAAGTATGCCGCCGACATGGGCGCGTTTATCACGGAGCAGAAGGACCGCTGGGCCAAGGAGGCGGAGCAGGAGAACGCCTACCAGGAGGACGGCTACAAGGTGGCGGGGGAGTACGAGATCCGCTCCACCACCCACATCTCCGATGCCTACAAAAACGGGGACGACAGCCAGCTCAGCGCGGAGGACAAAAAGACCCTGGAGATGGCGGAGGCCGTGCTGGACGAGGTGGTCAAGGACGGCATGAGCAATTATGAGAAGGAGCTGGCGGTCTACCGCTGGATGGTGGCCAATATCGGCGGCCGGGGTTCGGACGGCGTGATCATGCGTCCCGGCAGCAACAGCAGCCCGTTCACCCCCCATGATGTGCTGGTATCGAAAAACGCGGTGTGCGTGGGATACGCCACCACGTTCCGGCTGTTCATGAATATGCTGGGCATGGAGTGCCATATTGTCCACAACGATTACCACTCCTGGGATCTGGTGGAGGTGGAGAAGGGCCAGTGGTATCACGTGGACGTATACAGCGACGCCCACGGCGCGGAGTTTGCCAACTTCAACATGACGGACGAAATCTGCCGCCTGGGCCACAACTGGGACGGCTCCGCCCTTCCGGTGGCGGACAGTGTGAGCCACACCCCTGCGGTGAAAAACAGTGTGGAGGTGGACGGCCTGCTGTCCGTACCCGGCCTATTTAAAAAGGCTATGGAGGAGAGGACAGCGGCGGCGTACTACCGCTTCAAAACGCCCCTCACCGAGGAGGAGCAGAGCGCGGCGGAGTTCCTGGCAGGCGTGCTGTCCACCGCCATCGACGCGGTGGAGGACGTGTACTTCCAGGCGGTGTGGTATCCGGGCGAGGACGAGGCCCAAATCCTGGGCCTGCTGGTGGAGTACCGGGACGAGGAGGATGAGCCGGAGTCCGGCTTTGACGCCGACTCTCCCGAGGGCAAGGCCATCATCCAGGCCATTGCCAAGGCGTTTGATCTGGATCCGGCCCTCCTGAGCGATGCCGGGGACGAGCCTGTTGAGGACGAGCCGGTTGAGGATGTAATTTGGAACGGCACCGGAAGCGGCTCCGTCGTGGTGGAGTGAGGGGGCGCGGTATGAGACAGAGCAAGCGGATTGCCTGCCTGGGGCTGGCGGCCCTGCTGCTGGCCTGCGGCTGGGGCTGCGGCCCCAAGGAGCAGTCAGACCCCGGCAAGGACGTGGATATGGCCGCCCTGGCCCAGGCCATGCTGGACGCCGACCCCACCCTGCCGGAGATGGCTGCCGCCTCCGGCAGCGGGGAGCAGGGAGCGGCGGACTTCACCTACCTGTCCAACCTGGAGGTCTACAAGCTGGTGGACGAATACTATTATGCCGCGGCGGACGCGGGCACCGCGGAGGAGATCGCCGTGGTGAAGCTGAAGGACGCGGGGGACGCCGCCGCCCTGATGGACGCTCTCCACAAGCACGTGGAGCAGCGTCAGGGCACCTTCCGGGAGTACGACCCGTCCCAGGTGCCCCTCACCGAGGGGGCCGTCATCGTCCGGGAGGGGCGGTATGTGGCCCTCATCGTGTGCCAGAAAAGCGGACTGGTGCAGAACGTATTCCGGGACAGCTTCCGGGAAAACTGAGAACCTGTATTTACAGCCGAGGATGCCGTCGGCCCGAGGGATTGTTCCGTCAGGCAAGGCGGATTTTCGCCGGAATACTTTGTGTATTGCAAGAAAATTCAATGCGGCATGGCGGAAAAAGACCCGGCCAGACGGCGTTTGAGGTTGTGACTACAGGTTCTGAGTACATGGGCGGGCAGCCGCCCTCGAAAGGGCCGGACGCGGTGCGCCCAGCCCTTTCTATCCCTTACTAACGCAGAGAGAAGGAGCGATCACGTATGAAACTCTGGGCGGGCCGGTTTCAGAAGGAGACCGACACCCTGGTCAACAAGCTCAATTCCTCCATCGGCTTCGACGCGCGGCTGTACGCGCAGGATATCCGGGGGTCCATCGCCCACGCCGCCATGCTGGGCAAGACCGGGATCATTGAGCCGGACGAGTCGGAGAAGATTGTGGAGGGGCTGAAGGCCATCCTGGCGGACATCGAGGCGGATCAGGTGGAGTTCTCCATGGACAACGAGGACATCCACATGAACATCGAGGCCCTCCTCACCCAGCGGATCGGCAAGACGGGCAAGCGGCTGCACACCGCCCGGTCCCGGAACGACCAGGTGGCCACCGATTTCCGCCTGTATGTGAAGGAGGAGATCCCCCGGGTGATCGCCCTGGTGCTGGATTTGGAGCGGGTGCTGGTGAAGAAGGCCAGGGCCAACCTATCCGCCGTCATGCCGGGGTATACCCACCTTCAGCGGGCCCAGCCCGTCACCTTCGGCCACTATATGATGGCCTACGCCAATATGCTCCGCCGGGACATGACCCGGCTGGAGGACTGCCGTGCCCGCCTGGACGAGTGCCCCCTGGGGTGCGGGGCTTTGGCCACCTCCACCTATCCGGTGGACCGCTTTGAGACCGCCGCCGCCCTGGGCTTCCCCAAGCCCACCGACAACTCCCTGGACACGGTGGGAGACCGGGATTACGCCGTGGAGCTGCTGTCCGCCCTGTCCATTTTGATGATGCACCTGTCCCGGTTCTCCGAGGAGGTGATCCTCTGGTGCTCCTGGGAGTTCAAGTTTGTGGAGCTGGACGACGCCTACTCCACCGGATCGTCCATCATGCCCCAGAAGAAGAACCCGGACGTGGCGGAGCTGGTGCGGGGCAAGACGGGCCGGGTGTACGGCTCCCTGATCACCCTGCTGACGGTGATGAAGGGCCTGCCCCTGGCCTACAACAAGGATATGCAGGAGGACAAGGAGCCGGTGTTCGACGCCTTTGACACGGTAGAGCTGTGCGTGCCCGTGTTCACCGCCATGCTGGACACCCTGACGGTGAAGAAGAAGGCCATGGCCCAGGCCGCGTCGGTGGGCTTCATCAACGCCACCGACTGCGCCGACTACCTGGTGAAGAAGGGGATGCCCTTCCGGGAGGCGTATATGATCGTGGGCCGCCTGGTGAACCTGTGCCTGGAGAAGGGAAAGACGCTGGATACCCTGCCGCTGAAGGAGTTCCTGGCGGTGTCCGGCCTGTTTGAGTGGGACGTGTACGACGCCCTGCGGCTGCGCACCTGCGTGAACGGGCGCAAGGTCTACGGCGGGCCGTCGGAGGACAGCGTGAAGAAGCAGATCAGGCTGATCGAGGAGTTCATCGCCGCCCGGACGGAAGAATAGGAAAAAGCAGGGAAAGGCCGGGGCCTTTCCCTGCTTTTGATCTGGCTGCGTTTAGAACCTGTATTCACAGCCGAGGATGCCGGCCGGCCGAGGGATTGTTCCGTCAGGCAAGGCGAATTTTCGCCGGAATACTTTGTGTATTGCAAGAAAATTCAACGCAGCATGGCGGAAAAAGACCCGGCCAGACGGCGTTTGAGGTTGTGAATACAGGTTCTTAGGGCTGGCCGGGTTCCTCCGGGGGGACAATCCCGGTAAATGCCTCCGGCCCCACCAGCAGCTTCTCCACCAGGATTTCCAGGGTGAGGGGGTGGGCGTCGTAGGCGTAGATGAGGGCGTCCAGGCCGGGGGCGTCCGCAGGGGAGGGGGGCGCGCCGAGGCTGATCCCAATGGCAGGCACGCCGGGGGCAGGGGAGGGGCCGAACCGCTCCTGGCTGGACAGCAGGAGGGCGAGATCCGGGGGCGGGTTTTGCGCCCCTTCCCCGGGCAGAAAAGCGTCAAAGCCCTTGTCACGGAGAAGCCCGCACAGCAGCTCCGCCGGGGACAGCTCCGTGTCTGTGCCGGGACGGGGGGCGGCGTCCGGCCCCGGCACGTCCATGAGCAGAACACGGGGATGCCGCTCCGGCGTCAGGGGCAGCAGCCCCGGCCTCCGGCAGCGGGCCAGGGTGAGGGCGTCCCGGGTGATGGCCTCGGCGGCGGCCTTGTATTTGGGCGCGCCCAGAATGGCGGCCAGCGCGGCGGCGGAGGGCACCAGCTCCTCCCGGGGCCGCTGGTTCAGACCCATCCGGGCCTTGAGGCCCAGAATGCGGGTGAGGGCGTTGTTGAGCCGATCCCAGCGGATCGCGCCGCTCCGGCAGGCGTCCAGCAGGGCGGAAAAGTCCGCCTCCAGGCCGCCGGGACACAGGAGCATATCGCCGCCCCCGTTGACGGCGGCGGCCAGCAGCTTTCCCCGGTCCGGGCCTGTCATGGAGGCGGTGTCGCAGATCACCACGCCCTGGAAGCCCAGTCTGGCCCGGAGCAGGGCGGCAATGCCCGCGTCCGCGCCGCCCGTCAGAATGCCGTCCACCCCCGCGTTCAGGATGGCCCGGTATGCCTGCCCGCAGGAGGACAGCCAGCCCTCCTGGGTGAACCCGCCCCCGTCCCCGCTGGAGACACAGCGGCACACGCTGGCGAACCCGGGCAGGTCGTGGACGCCCGCCGTATAGGCCGCGCCCAGGCTGGTGATCCGCCGGAGGCTTTCGGGGCTGTCCCCGCCGGGGCGCAGGCCGCACACCGGGGCGAAGGCCATGTTAAAGCCCATGGCGGCGGCCTCCTCGTTGGCCAGGAAGCCCAGCTCCCGGGCGTACTGGGGCCGTCCGGTGGCGGCGATCTTCCGTCCGGTGGCAATGTACGTGCCGTCGGTAGCCGCGCCGCTGCCGCCCCGGTCCGTGCCGCAGGCGAGAAACAGGGGGGTGGGGGAGGCGGTCTGGAGGGCGTGGCTGATCTCCCGCGCCTGCCGGGACGGCAGCCCGGCGCAGTGGAAGCCGCCGATGTGGTACCGCTCCACAAGCTCCTGGGGGTCCTGGCCTGGGGCGGCGCAGAACAGGAGCTGGCCTACCTTTTCCTCGTCTGTCATGGAAGCGATGGCGGCCCTCACCCAGGCGGCGTCCCCGCCGGACAGGCGGTAGGGCTTTGCGCGCAGATCGACCATGGCAATACCCCTCTCCGGAGAATTGGTGCGCCGTCCGGACTGCGGGATAGGCGGCGCACAGTGCTTCTTAACAATAGCGGAAGTTTCTGCCCTTGTCAAGGGCTGATTTTGCGAAAAAAGGGACGGATTTGGGGCAAACTGGAAAAGGACCCGCGGAACGCTCCGCAGGCCTTTCTGATGGGGGAGTGGGGCGGGGAACGAGCCGATGCTTTCAGCCCCGTGTCTCCTTCCAATAGCGGTTCATCCGGTAGGCGGGGTTTTCCGTCACCTCCTGCTTGAATAGGGGGAGGGGCGGAAAGGCTTTTGCGGCTTCCACGCTGGGGAACTCGATCTCGGCGTAGAGGAAGGCGGTGTCCGTCCCCTCGTCCACCAGGGAGCACTCCAGCTCCAGGCCGCCGGGGAGGCGGTAGACGCGGTAATCCTTTGAGATGAAGGGCTGGGGGATCAGCTCGGCCAGGGCGTCGAACTGCTCCTTGGAGAGGTCGATCCGCACCTCCCGCCGCACCAGCCCGCCGCCGGACTTGATGGTGAGGGAGCGGGCGGTGACCTGCCCGTCCTGCTCGGCGCGGCGGAGCCGGACCTCCGGCTCCAGGGAGAGGTAGGCCTGGAATACCCGCTGGGTGTGGAGCAGGGGGAGATCGTCAGGGAAGGCGTCGATCAGGAATTTTCGCTCGATTTCGGTAAATCCGCTCTGCATGGGGGACACTCCTTTTTATTGTGGGTGATTTGGGGGTGACAGGGTGGGGTGGGGGAAGGGATGGGGCGTATGTGCGGATATATTATAGCGGAGAAGTTCAATAGGGGCAAGTGCCATTTTTAGCGGAAAGAAAATATATTTCTGCTTGTGCAATTAGGCCTTGTTTGAAAAATCAAGGAAGGTGTGCTAAATCAACAAAATAGCGATAGAAGCGAGGTAAACAAAGGCGAGGAAAGACGCATCCAGTTTGTCATATCTGGTAGCGATTCTGCGAAACCATTTGAGCTTTTGGA